>Ga0247836_1000381_pt1 | contig 81329 bp, 80 predicted proteins | sample LaCruzMarch2015__4_FD_187116 | JGI IMG/M metagenome (GOLD analysis project Ga0247836, IMG submission 187116) | Freshwater microbial communities from meromictic Lake La Cruz, Castile-La Mancha, Spain - LaCruzMarch2015_14m | ecosystem: Environmental > Aquatic > Freshwater > Lake | place: Spain... | reverse complement strand
GGGCGAAAGCCCCGCGCGGCGACGCCGAAGGTGCCTGATACTGCGAACGAAATGGGAAATCAGCTCGATATCGTCAAAACCCGCTCGAATATCGCGCTATTCAGAGGTTCCTTAGATTTATTGATGACTTCGCATTTGCCTCGCCCGTGCAATCCGTTCGAGGGATTAGTGCCGTCACTGTTGAAGCTGCGAAATATACTGCGAAATGTACCGCTTAAACGGTTGATTTCGTAAACGAGCCGTGAGGTCACGCCGATGCTGTCAAGTGTGATTGAGTGCGGAGCCACAACAGCATCAACTTTCTCTGTACCAAGGAAAGCGTCTCCGGCGTCATTGAACAGAATTTCTATTTCATCTCCCTTCTCTTCTTTACACAGCAGCATCGTCCACTTCTTGGCCTTGTCTTCGACCGACACTTTCTGCGAGTTCGCGTCTCCGACACCAAGCAGCATGCTTGCCGCCATCGCCAAAACCACACGCTTCATTCGGTGCCTCCTTCCGGCGCGTCCCGCCTTGAAATCTCGGCCACCCTTCACTCCCCATCCTCCAGCATCGCCAGCGCTGCGCGGCGGTCGCCGTACTTGAGTTTGACGAACGCTGATCGCGCGGCCTTCACATCCTTGGCCGAGCCGGACGCGGCCGCCGTACGCATCGCAAGCGTCGCCGGGTGGTCCGCGCCGCAAATGAATGTCAGCGACGCGGCGAGACGGCCCATCATCGCCGTGTCGATCTTGGTTTCGTCCATGCCGCCCATCCTGTCAAAACGACAACAAACCTGTCATCGCGTCCTATCACGGCCTTTGAAAATTGCGACCTTGCCAATTTGTCAGACGACGCGATGCGGAGGCCTCTGGTAGCGCGGTAAGCATCCAACGGCGAGGGTCATAGCGCAGCGCATCCGCTGCCCCGTTCGCCAAAAGGGTGCCCCCTATGCCCGATCCGAAATCCGCAGCCCCGGCTTCTGATCAGCCCGCTGACCTCTCACCGATCATTGCCTTGAGCCTGTCGGCCGTCCCGGGCGTCAGCCACGGCTTCTTTACCCGCGCTGGTGGCGTGTCTACGGGGCTCTACCGCGGCCTCAACTGCGGCCTCGGCTCGAAGGACGATCCCGCCGCCGTGCTCGAAAACCGTGCCCGGGTCGCCCGCGCTCTTGGCGCGACGGACGAACGTGTGTTGACGCTCTACCAGGTCCACAGCGCCGCCGCACACGTCGTCAGCGAGCATATTCCGCGCGAGCACCTGCCCCAGGCCGACGCCATGGCGACAAACAAATCCGGTCTCGTGATCGGCGTGCTGGCGGCAGACTGCTGCCCGGTGCTGTTTGCCGATCCGGAGGCCGGCGTTATCGGCGCGGCCCACGCTGGCTGGCGCGGGGCGGTGTCGGGCGTGCTCAAGGCAACTGTCGCAGCCATGGAGGGCCTTGGTGCCCGCCGCGAGCGGATCGTCGCCGCGCTCGGGCCGTGCATCAATCCGCACAATTACGAGGTCGGGCCGGACTTCATTGCGCAATTGCTCGCCCATGATCCCGACAACGCGGCCTACCTTGCAACCGCCAATCGCGACGATATCGGCTGTGTCGAGCCCGGCAAAACGCGGTTCGATCTGCCGTCTTACGTCGCCGCGCGCCTGACCAAGTTGCGGATCGCCTCAGTCGAGCGGCAGGCGCCGTGCACGTATGCCGACGAATCGAATTTCTACTCGTACCGGCGCGCAACCCACCGCGATGAGCCCGACTATGGCCGACAGATTTCGGCTATCGTGCTGCGCTAACCAATTCATCCACAATCAAAACGTCCGAAATCTCGGGGTTTCGACCGTTTGAGGGCTGATGGCACTGCCCAGGCCTAGACCGCAGGCATTCAGCGGCCTAACCTTACGGACGATTTTGTTTTCAAGCGCGTTGTAACGGACTTATGCTGCGGCGAGTCCAGGCCGTCCCGCGCTTATCTTGTATGTATGTGGCGTATCGTGACGCTGATGCTAATGTCTGCAGGCACAGCGGGGGCATGACCGACAAGGAACGTCACCCATGACGATCGCTCAAACCATTGCTCGGATGATCGGCAATCGCACCGGTTCGTCGCGAACGTCGCTCCAATGCGCTCTGATCGCAGCCGCGCTGGCAGCGACCGGCTTGGCTGGCTGCGAAAGTGGCACAACGCTCGCGTCGAACCCACCTGAAACATCGGTGGCTCCGGTCGCACCTAAGCTCAAGACCGTGGCCGTCTATCCCGTTCTGGCAGCGCCCGACCCGCTGAATAAGCAGATCCAAACGGGCGTTGCTGACGCGATCGACAAATCGAAGTTCCGCGTCATCACCGTCGCCGATGGTTCGACGCCGGCTGCAGACTATCAGTTGCGCGGGTACGGCACGGCGTCAAAGGACAAAAAGGCGGCGAAGTTCTCGTATTTCTTCGACGTGCTCGACGCCCAGGGCCAGAAGGTCAACCGGCTTGCCGGCGAGGAGCCGCTCCCCAAGCCTGGCGCCAAGGTCAAGGATCTGTGGCCGAGCGTAACGCCCGAAATCATCAAGGCCGCTGCAACCAAAACCGCCACATCGTTTACCGCGAGCGTGGCAGGCGCACCAAGTCCATCGGGCCAGAACCCGGCGCCATTGCCGCAGACGCCTGGATCGGCATCGCCCGCGACGCCGCCTCCTGCGGCGGCCAATGTGACGCCGATCGCCGCCAACACGCCATTGGCGCCACAGCCCGCCGCCGTGACCGCAGCACCGGGCGGCCCCCTCACGGTCGCCGTTCTCCCCGTAACGGGCGCTCCCGGCGACGGCGACAAGGCGCTGACGGCTGCGCTCAAAACCGAGCTGAAACGCAAAGGGTTCTCAGTCGTCGAGGGCAGTGCACCGTCGGCCTACAAAGTCCAAGGGCAAGTGATGGCCACACCCAACGAGCAGGGCCAGGAGGCGGTAAAAATCGCCTGGGATGTCAAGGACGGCAACGGCAACCGCATGGCAACCGTGTCGCAAGGCAACACCGTCGAGAAAGGTGCGCTGAGCGGAGCCTGGGGTCCGACGGCGAACGATGTGGCAACAGCTGCGTCGGTCCAGATCGACGAGTTGATTCGTGGCCGGTCGGGTGCGGGTACGGGAAGTAGCGCGTCGCCGCCGCCGGTCGGTAAGCAGGCCTCGGTCGCCGCCCCGGTGCGGTAATCAGATCGCTGGTGCTTGACGGATTGCAAACGGTGTTGCTGCCGTGCCGTTTACATCGATTGTTGCGACTGCTAAGGCCGTCACAGTCCTGTCATGGTTGCGGAGGCCCCCGATGTCGTTCGATGCGTCACCTCGAGGCGGCCGCGAGCGGCCCTCCCTGAAACTGGTCGCTGGCAACAGCAATCGTCCGTTGGCAGAAGCGGTCGGCAAACACCTTGGCGTGCCGCCGACCAAAAGCAAAGTGACGCGCTTCGCCGACCTCGAAATCTTCGTCGAGATCCAAGAGAATGTGCGCGGCGAGGACGTGTTCGTTCTCCAGTCGACGTCGTATCCCGCCAACGACAATTTGATGGAATTGTTGATCCTGATCGACGCGCTCAAGCGTTCGTCGGCTCGGCGCATTACGGCGGTTATCCCTTACTACGGATACGCGCGCCAAGACCGGAAGCCCGGGCCGCGCACGCCGATCTCGGCCAAGCTGGTCGCCAACCTGATCGAGCGCGCTGGTGCTGATCGCGTGCTGACGCTCGACCTCCACGCTGGCCAGATCCAAGGCTTTTTCGACATCCCGACCGACAACCTGTTCGCCGCGCCGGTCATGGTCCGCGACATCCAGGATAACCTTCCGGTCGACAACGTCGTCGTCGTCTCGCCCGACGTGGGCGGCGTGGTGCGCGCCCGAGCACTTGCCAAGCGCATCGAAGCGCCGATCGCGATTTGCGACAAGCGGCGCGAGCGTCCGGGTGAAAGCGACGTGATGAACGTTATCGGCGATGTCGCCGGCCGGTCCTGCATCCTGATCGACGACATCGTCGACAGTGGCGGCACGTTATGCAACGCGGCGGAAGCCTTGATCGCGAAGGGCGCCACCGACGTCAGCGCCTATATCACCCACGCGGTGCTGTCGGGCGGGGCCGTATCTCGCATCCAGAACTCGGCTCTGAAGTCCCTCGTCATTACCGACAGCATTCAGCCAACGCCAGCGGTCCTGGCGGCGCCCAACATTCGCGTGCTACCGATTTCGGCCCTGCTGGCAGAAGCAATTGCTCGGACAAGCCGCGAGGAAAGCGTTTCGAGCCTGTTTTACTGAGCGTCGGCCAGTCGGCATCTCGCACCTGCAAAGCCAAGTTGATGTTTTCGCTGCTGCCCTCCTGCAATCTTGGGCGGAGCTCCCTATATGCATCGCCAGGACCAATTATCAGGGGTTGACGATGCCGACCATGACGACTTCGCCCACCATTTTCGCGAAACTCGCGCGTACCGCGATGGCCGCGCTCGCCGTGTTCGCATTCACGGCACCGCTAGTCACGAGCGATGCCGATGCTCGCCCGGGTCGCGGCTTAAGCACCGGTAGCCGCGGCGTGAAAACGTACAACGCACCGCCGTCGACGCAAACTGCCCCGGGCGCCGCCCAGGGTATGCAGAGATCGGCAACGCCCGCTCCGGGTCAACCGGGTGCTGCATCACAATCAGCTCGCCCCGGTGCTGCCACCGCTGCGGCGGGTCAGTCGCGCTTCGGCACGGGTCTGATGGCAGGCCTGCTCGGCGCCGGCCTGTTCGGCGCGCTTCTCGGCGCCGGTATGTTCGGCAATCTCGGCAGCTTCACCGCAATCATCGGTCTATTGCTCCAAGTCGCGTTGATCGGCGGCATCGTGTACTTCGCCATCGCTTTCTTCCGCAGCCGCCGCCAGCCAGCCGCTGCTGGAGCTTCCATTTCGCGTGGCTCGCGAGGCGACGACCAATTTGGCAGGCAGGCTGACGTCCAGCGCACGGGGTATCAGCCGAGCAACGAGCCGATGGCCTCGCCTGCCGCTGGCGGTAGCCGGATTGGCGCGCGCATCGGTGGTGCCGCCATGGGTACGACGCCGCTGGCACTGACCGAGCCGGACTTCACCGCCTTCGAGCGCGTGCTCGCCGTCGTTCAGACTGCCTATGGTCGCGATGACGTCGACGCCTTGCGGTCTGCTGCGACGCCAGAAATGGTCGGGTATTTCCAGGAGGAACTCGAATCCAACGCCAACAGCGGCGTGCGCAACGAGATCGGCGAACCCAAGCTCCTTCAGGGTGATCTGTCGGAAGCCTGGAGCGAAGCGTCGGGCGAGTATGCAACCGTCGCGATGCGTTACTCGCTGACCGACGCAACGGTCGAGATCGCGACGGGCCGTGTGATCGAGGGCAGCCGCACCGAGCCGCAGGAAGCAACCGAGCTGTGGACGTTCGTCCGCCGCGCTGGTTCTGGCCCTGCCGCTTGGCGCCTGTCGGCGATCCAACAAGTCAGCTGAGGCAGCTCCTCGGTCGGCAAGACAACGGCGGCAGTTGTTCACTCCACTGCCGCCTTTTTTATTCGCCCGCTGGGCGCTTCAAGTTCTCTGGCCTTCGACCTTGAGCCGCAAATCGTCGACAATTTTCGACGTGTCCGTATCCTGCGGATGGATCTCCAGAAGTTTTTCGAACGCCTTGAGCGCGGCAGCGTTCTGCCCGTTGTCGAGGAAAATCATCCCCGTCGCTCGCAATGCCTGGAAATGCGACGGTTCGAGCGCGAGACACCGGCGCAGATCGCCGAGAGCGCGCTCCTTGTCTCCAGCGAGTATGTGGAGGTATGCGCGCCGCTGCCAGCCCTCTGCGTAATCTGGCGCCAAATCAACAACTTGATCGAGAAAAACGGCAGCCGACGCCGTATCGTTCTGTTGAAGCGCGATGCGCGCCCGCTCCATCAGGTAGAACGACGTGTCTGTCCCGCGTAGCAGCCAAAGGCGCTCGATCGTCGCCGCAATCGGTTCGGCCTCGTCCTTCGAAGCGGCCGTTGCCAGATAGGCGTACAGGTTTTCGAGCAGCTTCTGGCGTTCAGACGGCTTATCGGGGATCGGCATCGACTTGGGGTCGACGTCTTTGGGATCGATGATTTTTGGTGCGACCGAATTGGGAGCCCGCCGCGCGCCCGGTGCATCCGGAGACCCTGGCGCCGCCTGTATCCTGAATATGAAGGGGTTAAACGGCGGTGGAGGCGATGTCGCACGCTCTGCCGCCGACGCCGTCGGGGCGAGCAGGGCTGACATCAGGATCGCTAAACGGTGTCTGGCTGTGTGTGACATCGCACGAAACTAAGCCGACCGCACGCTAGCGTCAAAGTACGCTTCCGTAATGCCGCTGGCCATTATTCCGTCGCGGATGCCGTCCCAAGGGGAAACTATCGCTAGCGCGGGCCCACATCCGGAACGCGAGCGCTCGCAACCATCACCTGAGGGTGTTAGCCTTGGCGGGCTTTGAAACGCTTCTGCGTCTTGTTGATGATGTAGACGCGGCCCTTGCGCCGGACAACGCGGTTGTCGCGATGGCGAGCACGGAGCGATTTCAGAGAGTTACGAACTTTCATGGCACGGCCTAGCGTTCTGTGCTGCGATCTGGCTGCGCAACGGCAACCGACGAATGATGTGTCCCGTTAGGGTTTCCCGTGCGGGTCGGAAGAGCTGCCAAAGCGGGTAAGAACGGCCTCCGGCCATGGTGGGCGCTATAGGGTTCGAACCTATGACCCCTACCATGTCAAGGTAGTGCTCTACCACTGAGCTAAGCGCCCGCTGCCGTCCCGGCGACGCGAGAAGCAGGTGCTATAACTATGTGGGTGCCATCTGGCAATACAGTTTAAGTGGCCCAGGCTAGGCGTGTGACCCAGGTTAAGTCGCGCGGATCGCTTGCCGCAATGTTACGCCGAGATCAGCCGCTCGACTTCGCGTACGAGGTCTTTCAGGTGAAACGGCTTCGACAGCACGCTCGCGTCCTTGGCTCCGCCAAGGTCGGCGGTCAGCGTCACGGCAGCAAAGCCTGTGATGAACATGATCTTGAGTTCAGGATCGAGTTCGCTCGCTCGTCTGGCGAGTTCGATGCCGTCCATCTTCGGCATAACGATGTCGGTCAGCAGCAGCGTGAACGGCTCGTACTGGATCCGCTCGAACGCGTCGGCACCATTGTCGAACGACACCACATCATGGCCAGCCTTTCGCAGCGCGCGCTCGAGAAAGCCGCGCATGCTGTCGTTGTCCTCGGCAAGCAGGATGCGGGTCAGTGGCAGGCGAGACGGATTGACGGTCATGCGGGTCTGACGCTCGTCGTATGATGAAAAGCCACGCGGCGGCCGCATATTGGCGCGCTCTAGGTAAACAGACGATGAAGCCGGACTGCAGAGGATAAACCATCTTCGACCGCCGCAGCTTTTTGCTCACCGCCATGGACAGTGGCGCAAATGATAGGCACACTGCAAGAACCCAATGAAAGCGACGGCGAAATGCAGCTAAGCGAGCGCGAGTCGATCCTGTCGGAGCTGTCACCACCGTTCGTGGTGCATCAGCCTACCCGCCAGACCGCGCCGTTCGTGTGGTGCTCGCCCCACTCGGGACGCATCTACCCGCGCGCATTTCTCGACATGGTGCGGCTCGATCCGCTTGCGTTACGCAAGTCCGAGGATTGCTACGTCGACGGCCTTGTCGGCAGCATTGCCTCGCTCGGCGCGCCGTTGATCGCTGCGCGATTTCCTCGCGCTTATCTCGATGTCAACCGCGAGCCCTACGAACTCGATCCCGAACTCTTCGACTCGCCGCTGCCTGATTATGCCAATGCGCAGTCGGCGCGCGTTGTCGGTGGCCTCGGCACGCTGGCCCGTATCGTTGCGGACGGCGAGGAAATCTACGCTCGCCGCCTGCCGCTCACGGTGGCGTTCGAGCGTATCGACATGCTCTACAAGCCGTTTCATGCCGAATTGTCGGCGATGTTGGAAAAGACCAAACGGCTGTTTGGCTACGCCGTTTTGATCGACTGCCACTCGATGCCGTCCAACCTGATGGCGCAGCACGGCGGGCCACGTCCCGATATCGTGCTCGGCGACCGCTTTGGTGCCGCGTGCAGCGGTGTTCTCGCCGGCTACGTGCGCGATCGCCTGACGCGGCTCGGCTACCAAACGCACATGAACCGGCCGTATGCAGGCGGCTTCATCACCGAACATTATGGACGTCCGGCGCGCGGTTTCCATACGCTGCAGATCGAAATCAATCGCGCGCTTTATATGAATGAGACGACGCTCGAGCGAACACGGGGCTATGAGAAATTGCAGCGCGATCTGACAGCGCTTGCTGCCCGCATGTTCGCCGAGATGCCGAGCCTCGACCAGGGCTTTGCACCCGGCCGCGAGGCCGCAGAGTAGACCGGCCGCGACGCCGCAGAATAGTCCGCCCGGAGGCGTCGCACTAACGCGCGGGCAAAAAAAAGGCCGCCCGTGCGGCGGCCAAGTCTAGGGAGGAAACGCCCAAGGAGGGCAGCGACGACGGGCAAGCCCGTTGATGTCGCAGTGCACAAATTAATTGAATGCAGCGTTTCCTCAACCCACATTTTTGCATAGCTGCCGCGCTGCAATGCCGCTGCGCTGCAGTGCACCAAAAAACGGCTTCGTGAGTTTGGTCAAACGGCGCACGCCGACGCTGCCACCGGGCTTGTTTCTCTCGCTGCCACGAAAAAAGGCCGTCGCGAGGACGGCCAAGTCTAGGGAGGAAACGCCCAAGGAGGGCAAGCGCGGCTACAGATGAAATATCCTTTACCGCCATCTGCGTCTGCGCGTGTTCGCGGTCGCAGACAACACTCCGTATGCTGCAGCCTCGTTTCATTTCGTCAATTGATGCTATGACGCCACAATCGATCACGGGGAAACGTCGATCGTGGTCGCCATTGTTGCAAATTCGAGAGATGAACGTGCCGAGACCCCCGTCAAACGCAGCCCTATTGGCATGCGCCCACGACCTTGCCGATGTTGCAGGCGAGACGATACGGCCCTATTTCCGCAAAACGCTTGCCGTCGACAACAAAGCGGGTGATCGCGCGTTCGATCCCGTTACGTCGGCAGACCGCGACGCAGAAAAAGCCATCGCGCGCAAACTCGATGGCATTTTTCCCGACCACGGCATGATCGGCGAGGAGTTCGGCGAGACCCAGCCCGACGCTCGCTATCGCTGGATTGTCGACCCGATCGACGGGACGCGGGCGTTCATCATGGGACTGCCGACGTGGGGCACGCTGATCGGCCTGCTCGATCGCGGTGCAGAAATTCCAGGCTATCCCATACTCGGCATGATGGACCAACCGTTCACCGGCGAGCGCTACTACGCTTCGGCGAAGGGCAGTTTCCTGCGCCACGGCGGAAAGACGCGGCGGCTTGTCACCCGCGCCTGCCCGGGCCTGTCAGGCGCCATCCTGTCCAGCACGCATCCCGACCTGTTCGAGACGCGCCAGCAGAAGCGCGTCCTCGCAGCCCTGAAGGACCAAGCGCGCATGACGCGCTATGGCGGCGATTGCTACGCCTATTGTCTGTTGGCGGCAGGCCATATCGATCTGATCGTCGAACCTGGGCTCCAATCCTACGACATTGCGCCGTTGATCCCTATTATCGAGGGTGCCGGTGGTCGCGTCACGACATGGGCTGGAGAGCCGGCAGCGGGCGGTGGCAACATTATCGCTGCGGGAGATCCCGCCCTGCATGAGGCGGTGCTGCGCCACGTGCGTGAGGCTTGACGGTGAGCTGCCTGCATCACGCAGCGGCTTGGTCGACACCGAGATAGGCATCGAACGTCGCCCAAAACCGGCGCCGGACCATGTCCGTTTCCTGCAAAATCTCGTGGCGCGCGTTAGGCATCATCACGTGCGTGCCAACCTTGAGGCCAACCGCAAAGCGCTCGATCGCAGCTGTCGATACGATCGTGTCGTCGGCGGCCGCAAACAGCAGCGATGGGATCGTCACCCGCTGGGGGTAGTCGCTGGCCTCGAGCCTTGCGCAACTGCGTAGCGCCGCCCGCAGCCATCCGATCGTCGGCGAGCCTAGTCCGAGTTCCGGCATGGCGCGAATGACGGCCGCGTTGCGGGCATATCGCTCGCGGTCATACGTCAGCAGATTATCTTCGAACGGGGCCTCTTCGATCGGCCGGTCCGACCCACCGCGCACATAGCGTGTCGAAAGACCGAACGTGCTCGCCGTAATCGCGTACGACCGTGCGGCCCAAACGGGCACGCGCAAACGTTCCGGCGCGATGGCGAGCATCGGCGCGCACAGCACGAGCCGCTCGAACCACGACTGCGGTTCGCTGGCGTGGCGCAACAGGATGTTCCCGCCCATCGAATGTGCCAGCGCAACGTAGGGCGGTGGGCAATCGGGCAGAACGATCTCTTTCATAAAGCGCACGAGATCGCGATCGTAGCTGGAGAACGAGATGATGTGGCCGCGCGGCTTATCGGCGAGTGCGCGGTATGAGCCCCCTTGCCCGCGCCAGTCCATGGTCGCGACCGCATAGCCGCGGCGACGCAGTTCGGCGATGACTTCAAAATACTTCTCGATGAATTCGCCACGTCCATGAAACAGGCAGACCGTCCCGCGTCGAGGTCCCCGCGTTGCGTCCCAGCGGGCAAACCGCAGCGGCGCGTGATCGTGGCCTGGAAATGTCCCCGTGACAGCACCGTTGGGCACGGGATTCGTTGCGACCAACACCAGCTTCATAGAACCCCACGGTGCGCAACGGCGCTCAGAATGCAGCAGCGCTTCCCGATCCAGCGCCCGAGCGTGGATGATACGTCACGGGGCCGGCTGCAACAATATGGTCAGCGCCGATGATCCCAGCGGCGATGGGCGTGCAGGCCTACGAACGGCCTCGGACCGTAGTGGCGATAGCCGTAATTGCGATACCCGTGGTCTCGATATCATAGTCGCGGTAGATGCGCGGCCGCTCGTAGTAGCGGACCACCGGAGGCGGCGGCAGCGGCGCCTCGACATGAACTGCGAGCGGCCGAGCGCCGACCACATCGCCCGAGCATGCATCGAACTCGACCTCGAACCGGCGGCCGCGATCGTTGTCGGCCGTCATCAGCGAGCTGCGGTCGCGGTACTCGACCGCATCGAAATTATGCCAACCCTGTTCCTTCAGGGCGAGACGCAGCGCGGGCTTTGTCAGGCAGTCTGCCGTTTGCCGATACCGGCGCACTGGCGGAAGCGGCGGCTCGTCATCTTTGGATGAGCCGCGCAAAGGCTCGCGGTCGTCGTCACCTGGTGGCGGAACCGGCTCGGGATAGCCATCGCGGATAAGCCCGGCGCCGTCGTTGGGATAGCGATCCTGGGCGGCAGTGGGACTAGATAGCGAGAAAACCACCGCGACGGCCGTGAGGGCGGACGTCAGTGGGGCAAACAGTTGATGCGTTTTCATGGCGTTAACCTGGTTCATTCGATTGCGATGCTGCAGCTGGCACAGTCCCGTCGCCCCGCCTGCAGCTTTCCGATCCCAACCCGTCACCAACCCCCGAGCATTGGAAACAGCCCAACGCCACCCTACAGACAACATGACGGCGGCGACATGAATGTGGCCTGAAACGTTTGATTCTACTCGACGCTTCAGCACAGCTCGTTGCGCGCGCGCATCACCAGCGCTCACTTTGCCAGCTGCCCATTCGGGAAACGCCGAACGTCGCGTCCCATCTTGTTGATCGTTACGTCGCCGTCTTGAAGGCCTGCGCCTACCGCCTACATTTCTACTGCGCTGCTCAAACGAGGGCGCAACACGACGCCTGGCCCTGCGAGGGGCGGGCATTTGCAATCTGTCGCTTAACGCATGAGGACATGACCATGAGACCGATCGACTTTACGCCGCTGTTCCGTTCCACCGTTGGTTTCGACCGCCTGATCCAGTTGCTCGACGCCGCCGGGGAAATTGATCGCGACAGCGGATATCCGCCCTACAACATCGAGCGGACCGGCGAGCAGGAATACCGCATCTCGATGGCGGTGGCGGGCTTCTCGGAGTCCGATCTTAAAATCGAGATCAAAGAGCACGCATTGTCTGTGCGCGGCGAAAAATTGCCCGACGGTAGCGAGCGCCACTATCTCCACCGCGGCATCGGCCAGCGCGCTTTCGAGCGCCGTTTCCAGCTTGCCGACTATGTCGAGGTCACGGGTGCCAACCTTGTCGACGGCATGCTCCACATCACGTTGGTGCGGAATCTGCCCGATCGGATGAAGCCACGCACCGTTGCAATCACGACGAATGATGCAGGCCCGGCTGAACTCAAGCGGATCGAAGCCAAGGTCGCCTGACGAGGTCCGCGTTCGACCTCGGGGCATACTCTGACGCCGGTAAGCCGGTCGCTCGCGCCGGGCTGAGCTCTGTCTCCGTCCGGCGCTTGCGCATGGCTGATCGACAGCGGCGTATTTACCGCATTCAGACGATTGAGCCGGTGCACAAATGTCACCGTAGCGTTGCACTCATGAATGTCATAAGCTTTGCGACCATACCGATACGTGCATCGTAAAACGGCCCTGGCCATCGCCGGGACACGCATGCGCGCAGTTAACAACCGTCGACCGTTCTGCGCGTGCAGGGCCCGATCAGGTGAGGCGAGACGATGAGCAAGCAAAACGAGACGCCAGCTGCCCTCATTGCGGGATCGCCCGCCAAACCGGTGGCAGGTTCAAAACCGGCGGCCGTGCGTCGCAATCGTCCCCTGGGTGGTCCACCCAAGGCTCAGGGTCTCTACAACCCCGCTCATGAAAAGGATGCCTGCGGTGTCGGCTTCATCGCTCACATGAAGGGCACGAAGTCACACGGCATCGTCGAAGACGCGTTGCGCATTCTCGAAAACCTCGAGCACCGTGGCGCGGTCGGTGCCGACCCGCTGAGCGGCGACGGCGCTGGTATTTTGATCCAGATCCCGCATGCGTTCCTCGTGGAAGAGTGCGCGGCGCTGGGCTTTGAGCTGCCCAGCCCCGGCAATTATGCCGTCGGTCACGTCTTCATGCCACAAGACCAACGCCTCTCGGCCCATTGCGAGCGTGTCTGGGCGCGCATCCTGCGCGAAGAGAACCTGCCCCTCATCGGCTGGCGCACGGTTCCCGTCGACAATTCGAAGCTGTCGCAGCTCGTCACGGAAACCGAGCCGCAACACCGACAGGTGTTCATCGGGCGTCCCGACGGCATGGCCGACGACGAGTTCGAGCGCCGCCTCTACATCGCGCGCAAAGTCGTCTCGAATGCGATCTATCAGGCCTACAAGCGCCGCGATATCGGCCACTACACCGTCAGCCTGTCGAGCCGGACTGTGGTCTACAAGGGCATGTTCTTGTCCTTCCAGGTCAAGCAGTATTACCGCGACCTGTCCGATCCGCGCGTCGTGTCCGCGATGGCCCTCGTCCACCAGCGCTTCTCGACCAATACCTTCCCGTCGTGGAAGCTTGCCCACCCGTATCGGATGGTCGCCCACAACGGCGAAATCAACACGCTACGCGGCAACAATAATTGGATGGCGGCGCGCCAAGCGTCGGTGTCGTCGCCGTTCTACGGCGACAAGATCAGCAAGCTGTGGCCGATCTCCTACGAAGGCCAGTCCGACACGGCTTGTTTTGATAACGCCCTCGAATTTTTGGTCATGGGCGGCTACTCGCTGACGCATGCCGCCATGATGCTGATCCCGGAGGCGTGGGCTGGCAATCCGACGATGGATGGCAACCGCCGCGCTTTCTATGAATACCACGCCGCGTTGATGGAGCCGTGGGATGGCCCCGCCGCCATGGCCTTTACCGACGGCCGCCAGATCGGCGCGACGCTGGACCGTAACGGCCTCCGGCCGGCCCGCTACCTGATCACCAAAGATGACGTCGTGATCATGAGTTCGGAGTCGGGCGTGCTGCCCGTCGCCGAAGAGGACATCATGCGCAAGTGGCGCCTCCAGCCCGGCAAGATGCTGCTGATCGACCTCGAAAAGGGTCGCATCATTTCGGACGAGGAGCTCAAGGCCGACCTTGCGGCTAGCCACCCGTACGAAGCCTGGCTCAAGACGACGCAGATCCGCGTGTCTGACCTGCCGCTTCCCGTTGCTGCAAATCAGAATGCGATGCTGCGCGCGCCCCTGCTCGATCTTCAGCAGGCGTTCGGCTACACGGAAGAGAGTCTCAAGTTCCTGATGGCGCCGATGGCGATTTCGAGCAACGAGGCGATCGGCTCGATGGGCACCGACACGCCGATTTCGGCGCTGTCGCAAAAGTCCAAGCTGCTCCACACCTACTTCAAGCAGAACTTCGCGCAGGTCACGAACCCGCCGATCGATTCGATCCGCGAAGAACTCGTCATGAGCCTCGTGTCGTTCATCGGCCCGCGGCCGAACATACTCGATCTCGAAGGCACCTCGAAGGAAAAGCGTCTCGAGGTCGATCAGCCGATCCTGACGAACGAGGACCTCGAGCGCATCCGCGCGATCGGTGAGGTCAAGACAAACAATTTCTCGTCGATCACGCTCGACATTACCTATCCAGCCGAGCAGGGCTCGTCCGGCATGGGTTCGGCTCTCGACTGCCTGTGTGCCGAGGCCGAAGAGGCCGTGCGTTCGCGCGATACCAACATCATCATTCTGTCCGATCGTCAGACCGGTGCGGATCGGATCGCGATCCCGTCGCTGCTGGCGACGTCGGCCGTCCACCATCACCTGATCAAGCAGGGCCTGCGCACGTCGGTCGGCCTTGTCGTCGAGACCGCCGAGGCCCACGAGGTCCATCAGTTCGCCACGCTCGCGGGCTACGGCGCCGAAGCCATCAACCCGTATCTCGCGTTCGAGACGCTCGACGCCATGCTGCCCGAACTCGGCTCAGGCATGACGCCGTATGAAGCCCGTAAGCGCTACATCAAGGCCGTCGGCAAAGCGCTGCTCAAGGTCATGGCCAAGATGGGCATCTCGACCTACCAAAGCTATTGCGGCGCGCAGATCTTCGATGCGGTCGGCCTGCGAACGGCCTTCGTCCGCAAATACTTCACCGGCACCCACACCCAAATCGAGGGCGCTGGCCTGCGTGAAATTGCGCGCGAAACTGTCGAGCGCCATGAGAAGGCCTTCGGCGACGTGCCGATCCTCGCAGAAGCGCTCGAAGTTGGCGGCGATTATGCGTTCCGCATTCGTGGCGAAGCCCACGTCTGGCGTCCCGGCACGGTTGCTGACCTGCAGCACGCGGTGCGCGGCAACTTGCCCGACAAATATCGTGACTATGCCCGTCAGGTAAACGACCAGTCCGAGCAGCTCTACACCATCCGCGGATTGTTCCGTCTCAAGACGGCTGAAGAAGTCGGCCGGGCACCGGTTCCGTTGGATGAGGTCGAACCAGCCGCTGCGATCGTTCGGCGTTTCGCCACGGGCGCCATGAGCCTCGGCTCGATCAGCCCGGAGGCACACGCGACGCTCGCCGTGGCGATGAACCGGATCGGCGGCAAGTCGAACACCGGCGAAGGCGGCGAGGAGGCGGAGCGCTATGTGCGGCTGCCCAACGGCGACAGCCAGCGCAGCGCGATCAAGCAGGTCGCGTCCGGCCGCTTCGGCGTCACGACGGAGTACCTCGCCAACTCCGACATGATGCAAATCAAGATGGCTCAAGGCGCCAAGCCGGGCGAAGGCGGACAATTGCCTGGCCACAAGGTTGACGCCCGCATTGCCAAGGTGCGCCACTCGACCCAGGGCGTCGGCTTGATCTCGCCACCGCCGCACCACGACATCTACTCGATCGAAGATCTGGCCCAGCTGATCTACGATCTGAAAAACGTCAACCCTGCCGCCGACGTGTCGGTCAAGCTCGTGTCCGAGGTTGGCGTCGGCACCGTTGCTGCCGGCGTCGCCAAGGCGCGCGCCGACCATGTCACGATCTCGGGCTTCGAGGGCGGCACGGGGGCGTCCCCGCTGACGTCGATCAAGCATGCTGGTAGCCCTTGGGAAATCGGCCTTGCCGAGACCCACCAGACGCTCGTGCTCAATCGCCTGCGCGGCCGCATCGCCGTCCAGGTCGACGGTGGTCTACGCACCGGCCGCGACGTCGTCATCGGTGCCATCCTCGGCGCCGACGAGTTCGGCTTTGCCACCGCGCCATTGATTGCGGCTGGCTGCATCATGATGCGCAAGTGCCACCTGAACACCTGCCCCGTCGGCGTCGCGACCCAGGACCCGGTTCTGCGCGCGAAGTTCAAGGGCAAGCCCGAGCACGTCATCAACTTCTTCTTCTTCGTCGCTGAGGAAGTGCGCGAGATGATGGCCGCGCTCGGTGTCCGTAAGCTCGACGAGCTGATCGGCGACACAACCCTGCTCGACCAGACCCGCGTCATCGCCCACTGGAAATCGCGCGGGCTCGACGTATCGAAATTGTTCCACAGACCGCATGTCCCGGCCTCGGTTGCGACGCGTCATGTCGAGCGCCAGAACCATGGCTTGGAAGCCGTGCTCGACCGCGAGCTGATCGAAATCGCAAAACCCGCGATCGAGACCAAGACGCCGGTCAAGGCCGAACTCAAGATAGGCAACGTCAACCGCTCGACCGGCGCGATGCTTTCGGGCGTCATCGCCAAGCGTTACGGCCATGCCGGTCTACCCGAGGACACCATCTGGCTGACGCTCAAGGGCACAGCAGGGCAGGCGTTCGGTGCCTGGGTTGCACGCGGCGTTACGCTGGATCTGGTGGGTGAAGCCAACGATTATGTCGGCAAGGGCCTATCCGGTGGCAAGCTGATCGTCCGCCCCAACGCGCTGTCGGGCATCGTTCCCGAGGACAGCATTATCGTCGGCAACACCGTGCTGTATGGAGCGATCGCTGGCGACTGCTACTTCCGTGGCGTCGCCGGTGAGCGCTTCGCCGTGCGCAACTCCGGCGCGGTCGCTGTCGTCGAAGGCACCGGCGACCATGGCTGCGAATACATGACCGGTGGTTGTGTCGTCGTGCTCGGGCCGACGGGTCGTAACTTCGCCGCCGGCATGTCGGGCGGTATCGCGTACGTGCTCGACGACGCGGGTGATTTCGCCAAGCGCGTCAACCCCGAGATGGTTCGGCTCGATGCCGTCGAAGCCGACGCCAAGGCTCTCGCGCGGTTGTCGTTCCACCAGGGTGCAGCGGCCGCCCCGCTCGCCGACGTGATCGGCGACATGCGGTTCGACGACGCCGTTCGGCTGCACACGCTGATCGCGCGCCACGCGCACTATACCAACTCGGCCAAGGCCCAGGCGATCCTGGCGAACTTCGGAGCCTACCTGCCGAAGTTCCGCAAGGTCATGCCGACCGAGTATGAGCGCGCACTGGCTGATCTCGCAAAGGCCGCCGCCCGCACGGCAGCGGAGTGATCGGGCGGCGGAAATAAACGGCTGGCGGACGGCGTCGAAAGGCATCGATCCGCCGGTTGTGCCAGTGCGCCATTACCGAAACGGGTCGGCGATGGTCAGCCCATCGATGACGAGCCCGTGGTGCATGTCCTCGCTGTAGAGCGTGGTACAGCCTGCCAGTTGCGCGGCCGAGACGATCATCGCGTCGAAGATGTTGAGTTGATACCGCTGCGCAATCCATACCCCGCGCTCATGAGTCTCGAGTGTCAGTGGCACGACAGAGCATATCGTACGGATGCTACTCAGGCCCTTGGTGACTTCCGTCCAGGGCATATCGTATTTCTGCGGGTGACATTGACGAACTCGTTCAACACTTGAATGCTGACAATGCCGCCAATGCGGAGTGTGCGTTCCGACGTGTCCGCCTTCGTATCGTCGCTGGTCGCAAAATTGATGAAGATGTTGGTGTCGAAGAAGACATCAGTCCTTGTTGTCATCCCGGCCTCTGCTATTCGCTTCCTCCCGGTCTACTTTGAAATCAGCGGGTAACCGGCCCCGCAGCGACCTTAGGTTTGCAAACGCTTCTTCACGCTAAGTTCACGCTCGACCTCCAATGCGCCATCCTTCTCGACGACGGCGATTTCGTCGCCTTCCTTGAGGCCGAGGCGGGCGACCAATTCGGAGGGTAGGCGGACCGCGAGGCTATTGCCCCATTTTGCGACTTTCATGGTGGCCTCATGGATACACATTCCGGGAAGATGTATATCATGGCGGTCCATGGTCGGCAAAGCGTCTGAGAGCTGATTGACTGAACGTCGTGGCGCGCACCCGTGGAGAGGACTGACATGACGCTCGCACGCGAACTCCGAATTCTGGCCGCCCTCGTTGCCTTGACCGGCGCGGCTCACGCCGAGGAGGCCGTCAGCGTCGGCGGTGGGCTCGCCCTTTTGAACAAGCCCGCGGCCGCCACCGGCAGCGTTATCTTGATCCCGGGTGGCGATGGCATCCTGGGGATCGAGCCAAGCGGCGCATTCTCCAGCCTCAAGGGCAATCAGCTGGTCCGGACGCGAAAAGAATACCTGAATCATGGCGTCGCGACATTGACAGTCGACAAGGGCGTCGATGTTGCACAAGCCGTCACGTACATGCGGACCGTCGCGAGCCCTATCGTCATCGTCGCGACCAGCCGGGGCTCGTTACGGGTTCCCGCCGCGCTCAAAGCCAAGCCCGACAGCCTCGTGCTGACGGCGGCATTCCTCTCAGAAGTCCAGTCGAAAACAGCGGTCGCGGCATTGCCGCGCACGCTCGTCGTCCATCACCGCCAGGACGGCTGCCACCATACGCCCCCGTCGGCCGTCGCGCCGTTCGTCGCCTGGAGCAAGGGTAAGGCCACCGTCCAATGGTTTGAGGGCGGAACCGACGCAGGCGACCCGTGCCAAGCCAAGGGCTTCCATGGTTTTGCGGGCCAGGACGCGGCTGTGGTCGCCACCATTGCCGGATTTGTTAAGACCAAACCATAGCTTGGCGGTTGGTCCCGTTTTGGTGGCCAAGTGTCGTTGCCGTGCTGACACTGGATCGGAAAACGGCGGCTAAAAATTTCTCGATCTAGACCCAGAAAGCCGTTTGACAAGCTTAAGACGGAGGGGACAGCCTTGCGTTGTCCCCTCCGCGTCACGTCAATGCGCCGGTGCTTTTTCGGCAAGACCGGTCAGCATTTTGCCGAGGTCCTTGAGTTGGGCCGCAGTGTCTCCGGTCGCTTTAGCAGCGAGGGTTGTCGTCTCTTTGCCGAGTTTGCCGAGGAGCGGCATCAGCACGGCGCTGTCCGGCTTGGCAACCTGAAGACCTTCGCGCAAGCTTGCCAAATCCTTCAGGATCGCTTTCGAGCCGTCGACCTTTTCGAGAGCGGTTTCCCAGTATTCGATATTGCTGACCGCAGCCTTGATCGGAAGGCTTGCAAGTCCGCCTTTGAGGGCCTTAATCGTCTCTGAAATTTTCTGTGGCATCAACTATTCCTCAGGGGCTGGGATCGTGTCTGCCCCACGGGGAAAAGCCGCCGGTCGGCCAGATGGTTCCCCAGCGCCCGATCTCTTCAGGCCCAATCTCTTTATGACCGCTTTTTCCCGCGCCGGGCTCGTCTAGAACCGACCGTCAAGCCCGTGTCATAAAGCCCCTGTCGCACATTCGTGGCGTTTGGCAGTTCTTGGCTGTTTGCGGATGGGGCGACCCGGGGTATGTAGCTGGCAACACTCAATTCTGCCGCCTCGGCGCCACACGAGCGCCCGGCTGGCCTTCGACTGGGACACACCGATGGGAAAGCCGACTGGTTTCATGGAATTCGAGCGCGTCGACCGGACCTATACGCCGGTTGCCGAGCGCACAAAGCACTGGAACGAGTTCGTCGTTCCACTCGCTGAAACCGAGCTCAAGAACCAAGCCGGACGCTGCATGGATTGTGGCATTCCGTTCTGCCACAACGGTTGTCCGGTCAACAACCAGATCCCGGACTGGAACAACCTCGTCTATTCGGGCGACTGGAAGGAGGCTGCGCGCAACCTCCATTCGACCAACAATTTCCCAGAGGTCACCGGGCGCATTTGTCCAGCCCCGTGCGAAGCTGCGTGCACGCTCAACATCGACGACAAGCCGGTCACGATCAAATCGATCGAAGCCGCCATCGCCGACCGCGCGTTCCAGGAAGGCTGGATCCTGCCGCAGCCGCCCGCCGTCAAAACCGGTAAGCGCGTCGCCATCGTCGGCTCCGGACCAGCCGGTCTGGCCGCCGCCCAGCAACTCGCACGGGTTGGACACGACGTGCACGTGTATGAAAAGAACGCCTATCCCGGTGGCTTGCTGCGCTACGGCATCCCCGACTTCAAGATGGAAAAGCACATCGTGGCGCGCCGCGTCACGCAGATGGAAGCCGAAGGCGTGACCTTCCATTGCAACACGGCCGTCGGCCCCGACGCCGATGTATCGATCGATGCCCTCACCGGTCAGTACGACGCCGTCTTGCTCGCGGGTGGCTCTGAACGCCCGCGTGATCTCGCCGTGCCCGGACGCGATCTCCAGGGCATCCATTTCGCCATGGATTTCCTGCCCCAGCAGAATCGTCGCGTCTCCGGCGAACCGCTGTCGAACCGGGCCACCGGCGAAGTTGCCCAAGCTCGCCACGTTGTCGTGATCGGCGGCGGCGACACCGGCTCGGACTGCATCGGCACCAGCTTCCGCCAGGGCGCACAATCGGTCACCCAGCTCGAGATCATGCCGGTTCCGCCCGAGCGCGAGAACAAGGACCTGACGTGGCCGCACTGGCCGCTCAAGATGCGCACGTCGTCAAGCCAAGCCGAGGGCGCCAATCGCGATTTCTCGGTCAATACCAAGCGGTTCGAGGGCAAGGACGGCCGGGTCACAGGCCTGGTGTGCGTCAAGGTCGACGAGCGCTTCAAAGAAGTCCCGGGTAGCGAGTTCGAGATCAAAGCCGATCTCGTGTTGCTCGCCATGGGCTTCGTATCGCCGCTGACCGATGGCCTCGGCCTCGACCTCGACGCACGCGGCAACGTCAAGGCCGACGAACGCCACTACGTGACCAGCAAGCCGAAGCTCTACGTTGCGGGCGACATGCGCCGAGGCCAGTCGCTCGTTGTCTGGGCCATTCGCGAAGGCCGACAGGCGGCGCACGCCATCGACCTTGCGCTGATGGGCCGGACCACGCTGCCGCGATAGGCCCGGCCCGTCGGTAGCGAGACGTCTTCGCAAAACGGCGCCCGCTAAGGGCGCCATCTGCGGCGTTTACTTTGCGGGCTTCGCCGGGGCTTTACCCGACTTGCTGAACGTTGCCGTTACCGAATTGTCCTGGGCGGCGCCCTTCTTCGGTTTGTCGGCCTTCGGTTTCCGTATCTCTTTATTCGAATGCTTTTGACCTTTGGCCATGTGTGTCTCGATTTCTGTCTTGCTGGTGAACGATCTCAGTATGCCATCTCATGCGCCGAGACCCGCCTGCAAGCGTGGTCACGAGAAGAGGCGCACTTCGCAGACTTAGGCGGCTGTACGCAACGACAGGTCGCTTTCCCGGGCGACGCGCTCGAAGGCTTCCGCCGTCGATTTGATCCGATAAAAAACGCCGTCGTTTTCAAGCGGGATCAGGCGGACGATTTTGTAAATTTCCGTCGACGCCGCCATTCGATTGCGCGGAGCATCGAAATAGACCGTTTGGCCGATTTTGTATTTGTGCATTGTTGGACCCTTTCCGGGGCGGCGCGGCCGAGCGGTGGCGTCGGGGGCGACGAGGCAAGCGAGATGCCGCTGTTGCACCAGGCAACGAGAGCGACATCGCCGCATAGGTTTGCACGGCTACCTGAACCCGTAGCACATTCAGACTGCAATGTCGCGTTTGCGGCAAAACGGCATTTGCCCGGTCCCGACGGTGAAAAGAAAGTCGCGTTTTGCAAAAACGCGCGGGCGATTATCGGAAACCAAGCGGCCCTTCAATCCGACCCTCGAATTTGGGAAAACCCGCATTTCAAATCCGGCAATGCGCCGCGACAGCCATGCTGCGACGCAAACCATTCGACGAAATCGCGCGGATAATGAAAGACTCCTACACCGTCAGCACGATCTTGCCGATGTGTGCGCTGCTTTCCATCCGCCTATGCGCGTCTGCTGCCTCAGCCAACGGATAGACCCGGTCGACAATCGGCCGAACGCGGCGGTCGGCCAGAAGCGGCGAAATGTTGGCTTCCACTGCAGCCGCGATGCCGGCCTTCACCTCAGTCGTGCGGATGCGCAATGTCGACCCGGTCAGCGTCAGCCGCTTCAGCATCACCCGGACCAGATCGATGGTGACCTTCGAGCCCTGCTGGAACGCAATGTTGACGATCCGTCCATCTTCGGCTGCCGCGCGGATGTTGCGTTCGACGTAATCGGCTCCGACCATGTCGAGGATGACATCGGCGCCGCGTCCTCCGGTTGCTTGCTTTACGGTTTCGACAAAATCTTCGGACTTGTAGTTGACCGCCCAGTCGGCACCGAGTTGGCGGGCGGCGCGGCATTTCTCTTCCGACCCGGCCGTTACGATGACTTTGGCGCCCCGCGCCTTTGCAACCTGGATCGCCATGACGCCAATCCCGCTCGTGCCGCCGTGGATCAACAGCCAATGATCGGACTCGAGACGCCCGCGCTCGAACACGTTGTGCCAAACCGTGAAGGCGGTTTCTGGAGTGCTGGCGGCTTCGACCATCGACAGTCCGGCCGGTACGGGCAGCGTGGAGCCGGCCTCGGCCACACAATGGCTGGCATAACCGCCGCCATTGACCAAAGCCATGACGCAATCACCCGGCTTGAACCGCTCGACGCCGTTGCCAACCGATAGGACGCGCCCGGCGACCTCGAGCCCTGGGATGTCCGAATGCCCTTTGGGGGCTGGATAGCTGCCTTGGCGTTGCAGCACGTCCGGCCGGTTGACACCCGCAGCCTCGACGCCGATCAGCACCTGGCCCGCTCCCGGCACCGGGATTGGCCGGTTCTGTGGCTGCAGCATCTCAGGTCCGCCGGGTGCCTGGATAACCATTGCGGTCATTACCGATCGAGTGTCGTCCACGGGGAACCTCGTTTGTCACTGTGCAGTCGGCGGAACGTGTAGCGGCGTCAGTGCCGCCGACAGCGCGATGCGTCAAGCTTGCGATGCCGTTGCTGGCCCTCTCGGCCCAGGTCATGATGAGCGCAGTTAAGCGGACTGGACCGCTGGCAGGCAACCAGGATGAGACCGGGAGAACACCATGGATTGGGACGAAGCTACCCATCGCCCTGTGAAGGGCATCGCGACTGGACAGGCGCTCGACACATTGTCGATCGGCGAACTCGAAGAGCGCGTGGCAATGCTCGCGATCGAGATCGATCGCCATCGGGCCGAGATCGTCCGGAAACGGGCACAGGCCGATGCGGCAGCATCGATCTTCAAGCTGTGACGGACACGCCGTTTGGCGGTCCGAACTTGCCAAAAATGAACAGTCTTCACTCATGGTAATCGTAATCGTCCAATTTGGTGGAGCCCGATACCTCGGGCGAAGTCCTGCGTTGGGGGGTCGCTGGCTGGCGGCTCCCCTTCAGGTTTGATCGACTAGAACTGTTCCAACCGGTCAAGATTTTTGTCGGCCATTGCCGGCCTGCCGAATGCCGAATGTGTATGGAGCAGCTGCCGGCCGCCACGTCGCCGTAATCATACGGCTCAAAAGGAGTGGCACGCCCGTTAGCTGCCGTGTAACGTTAGTCGAGGATTAAGTGTTTATGTGGCGTTCGGTCATGGGTAAAGAAATTGGCGCCGAAGGCGGCGTTGCAGACGACAACGTTACGTTCGCGTTTGGCGAGCGTTTGAGTACCGTCCAGTTCGACGCCGTATTCAAGGATGGCATGGCGCTGGTCGAGCGCACTGCGAGCTATCTCGACGGTCCAGGTCGGCAGGAGGCCAAGCGCCTCGCCCCCGCAACCACGGTCCTTTACGCCACAGAAAGCATGCGCCTCACGGCCCGGCTTCTTGACGTTGCATCGTGGCTTTTGATCCGGCGCGCGCTGCGCGAAGGTGAGATCAGCGCGCATGACGCCGAGGCCAAGCGCCGCCGTCTGAAGCTGAAACCCATTGGTCGCCCGTCGCACACGAAGGGTTTTGACGACTTGCCCGAGTCGCTGCGCCTTCTGGTCGAAGACAGCTTCACGATGCTGACGCGCATCGCCCACCTCGACGAGCGCATACCTCTGGCCGTTGGTGTGGCGAGCGATAGCGCGGCTGTCGCAACCGCCGCCATTGGCCGTGCGGCCGTATCAAAGCACACGGACGTTGGTGCGGAAAATCCGGTCGGCGCTCAGGTAATCCGGCTGCACGACGCTTTCTCGCGCCGCCGGTCGCAATAGTTAAACGCTAAGGCGAGCGCACATGAAAAAAGGTCCGGTGGCTCGCCACTGGACCTTTTTCAATTTCGGAGGCTGCATTGATCGGCGGGACAGAGCCTCGCGTCGATCCAGCCCATCCAACCAGCAGCCCGCTAGAGCTGACCGTTAAAAGATGCCTTCGAACTTCTTCTTGAACTTCGACAGGCGCCCGCCGCGGTCCATCAGCTTCTGGTCGCCGCCGGTCCAGGCTGGGTGCGACGACGGATCGATGTCGAGCGATAGCGTATCGCCCTCTTTACCGTACGTCGAATACGTCACGAAATCCGACCCGTTCGGCAGAAGCACGCGGATCTGGTGATAATCGGGGTGGCAGTCGGCGTCGCGCTTCATGGCTGGCTCTCGGGGTTTCGGCTAACGGGGTTTATGCTGACGGGCGTTACGGTCCGTCCGATAGAATTGAATTCGTGCGGCCGGAGCGTCGTTCCGGCGCCGTGTCATCGCACGATTGGCTGAGCTCGCAGGCACTAAACGAGATCATCGCCCAAGGCAAGTCCGTGTTCGAACTCGGCCGAACTCGGCCGAATTCCAGTTCGGGTGAGAACATTCCAGCACCCCATCAAAACGACGGGCCGAACGTGTTCGAGCGCGGGAAGCCCTTGGGCGCGACTTTGCCAGCCTGGGCGCGGGCACCCATCCACTCCGCAAGGTCGGTGCCAGAAAGGGTGAACGTCCGCCCTGCACTATCGAGCCAAGTCAGCCCGACGGACGTGTCGAAGACGCGGATATCCGACAGCCCCCCATCGGCGAAACGCTGTAGGATGACGCCCTTGCCGCGGGCCATCTCGTTGACCTCGGCCAGCGGGAACGCGAGCAGTTTGCGATTGTCGCCGATGATCGCCACGCCATCGCCGGTCACCGGCACGACCGCCTTGGCCATTTCGTCATCGCCCACATTGAGCACTTGCTTGCCCTTGCGGGTGGACGCCACGACGTCGTCTTCGGGCACGACGAAGCCATATCCCGAGGCAGACGCAACCAGCAGTTTGCGGCCGGGTTGATGAACGAAGGCCTCGATAAAGTCGTGGTTCGCCTCGAGGTCGACCATCAAGCGGACGGGTTCGCCGTGGCCGCGGCCGCCCGGCAGCTGGTTTACGTCGAGGGTGAAGAACCGGCCGTTGGTTGCGAATACGATCAGTTTGTCGGTCGTCGACGCCCGAATGGCCCGCATGAGGCCATCGCCCTGCTTGAATTCGAGCTTCGATAGATCATCGCTGTGACCCTTCATCGTCCGTACCCAGCCCTTGTCGGACAAGATGACGGTGACGGGCTCCTTTTCGACCAGCGCTTCGGTCAGATCGACATCGATCTCCGGCGCATCTTCAAAGCTGGTGCGGCGTTTGCCGAGCGCGGTCTTTTTAAAATAGCGTTCGCGCGTGTCGCGAATTTCCTCGGTGATGCGCTCCCACTGCTGGTCGTCCGAGCCGAGAAGCGCGATGATCCCGCGTCGTTCGACGGAAAGCTTGTCGTTTTCGGCGCGGATTTCGACCTCTTCGAGTTTCGAAATTGCGCGCAGGCGGAGGTTTAAAATCGCTTCGGCCTGGACGTCGGACAACTTGAACGTCGAGATCAGCTTGGCCTTCGGCTCATCCTCGAAGCGGATGATGCGGATGACTTCATCGATGTTGAGGAACGCGATCAGGTAGCCGTCGAGCACTTCGAGGCGATGCTCGATTTTGGCCAGTCTGTGCTTCGAACGGCGAACCAGGACCTCGACGCGGTGTTCGAGCCACTGCTGGAGGACCTCCTTCAGCGACAGCACGTTGGGCACTTGGCCTGCCGACAGCACGTTCATGTTGAGCGAAAACCGAACTTCGAGTTCGGTCAGCTTGAACAGGCTCTCCATCAAAACCGCCGGGTCGACGGTACGCGCTTTCGGCTCGATGACGAGGCGAATGTCTTCAGCGCTCTCGTCGCGAACATCGCCCACGAGCGGTAGCTTTTTCTCGGACAGCAGCTCGGCGAGTTTCTCGACGAGCTTCATTTTCTGCACTTGGTAGGGGATCTCGGTGATCACGACCTGCCAACCGCCGCGCCCGAGATCTTCTTTCTGCCACCGCGCCCGCTGGCGGAAAGCGCCGCGACCGGTGCGGTAGGTCTCGATGATCGATTCGCGCGTGTCGACCACGATGCCGCCGGTTGGAAAATCGGGTCCGGGGACGAGTTCGACGAGTTTTTCGACTGTCGCGTTCGGGTGCTTGATCAAGTGGAGGGCGGCCGCGCACAATTCGTCGATGTTGTGCGGCGGGATGTTGGTTGCCATGCCGACTGCGATGCCCGACGAGCCATTGGCGAGCAGGTTCGGGAACGCGGCCGGGAGTACGATCGGCTCCTGCTCCTCCTCGTTGTAGTTCGGCCGGAAGTCGATGGCGTTTTCATCAAGACCAGAGAGCAGGTCGATGGCGGCGGCCGGCAATCGCGCTTCGGTGTAGCGGTAGGCGGCTGCATTATCGCCGTCGATGTTGCCGAAGTTGCCCTGACCGTCGACCAAGGGATAGCGCTGCGAGAAATCCTGCGCGAGGCGCACCAGCGCGTCGTAAATCGCGCCGTCCCCGTGGGGGTGGAACTTACCCATGGTTTCGCCGACGACGCGGGCGCACTTCATGTAGGCCGACGTCGGCGACAGGCCGAGTTCGTTCATCGCATAGAGGATGCGCCGGTGCACGGGCTTGAGACCGTCGCGCACGTCAGGCAGCGCCCGGTGCATGATCGTCGACAGCGCATAGGCGAGATAGCGGCTCTCCAGCGCGTCCTTGAGCGGGACGTTCTCGATACCCGATGAATCTGGCGGATCGCCGCCCGGCGGTGGTGGTGTGCGTTTGTTCATGGCACGCTTGCTAACGCCGAGCCGCGCGGCCGCTCAAGTGCGCCGTCGCCACAGCTGCGAATGATCCACCGTGGCATCGGCAACGGTAACGTCAGCGAATCAGTTAACAACCTGTTGATAAACGGGGGCTGCGGGCATCCTCTCGCAGTTGGTAAGCCGTTGTTCGACAGGGGACTTTTACATGGCCGAGAAAACCGTATTCGCCGTGCCAGGCCGCCGCATCCAGGTTGCGCGTCCCGTCAAGAGAGCCATGCAAATCGCCATTGCTGTCACGCTGACAGCGGCGGCCATTTTCATATTGATGGCGGGCAACGGCATGTTGCAGGCCAAGACGTCGGCGTTGAAAATGATTCCCCAGTGGATGGCCTTCGTAACGCGCCCCGACATTCTGGCGACAATGATCATCACCGCGATGGTCACGGTGGCGGTCGTCTACTGGATGCGCGACAGCGAGCGTCGCTGAAGTCCGATCTGATCTTAGTTGGCGATTGAACACTTGCAAAACAGCCCCATTATGCTCGCTTTCATCGAGGCGAGCGATGGAGGCAAGGCATGTTCGGTCTGTTAGTTCTCAGGGCACCTAAGTCTCGGCAAATAGGTGCGTCGCGGTGTTGGCCGATCTTGCTGGCCGTCTTGGCCGCATCTATCGCGCTGCCGGTTTCATCGGCCATGGCGCAGCGCCAAGAGGAGCTTCGCTCGGAACGCCGGGTCGGTCTGGTCATTGGCATCGATCGCTACCCGGCGTTGCCGCCGGGAGCCCAATTGACCAAGGCCGTCGCCGACGCCCGCGCCGTGCGCGACATGCTTCGCCAACGGCTCGGCTTCGATGAAGTGGTCTATGGCGAGAACGCCGGTCTCGCGCAGACCCGCGAGCTGATGCTGTCCTTCTCCCAGAAGCTCAAGCCTGGCGATGTCGCGTTCGTCTTCTTCGCCGGTCACGGCATGAACGTCCGGCTCGGCAACTATCTGTTGCCGTCGGACCTGCCGAGCTTGCGAGAGGTGACCACCGAAGCACAGATGCGGCTCGAAGAGTAAAGCATGGTCGAGCGCTCGATCTCGGAGGAGCGTTTGCGCGAGCTTGTGACATTGTCGGGGGCCAAGCTTGCGATCATGGTCCTCGATGCGTGCCGCAACAACGTGTTCCGCGAGGCGCTGGCGGCAGGCGGGCCGCGGACCCGGACGCTTGCCGTCAACACACAGATCCAGGGCGCCCGCCCGATCGAGCGCCCGGCAGGCAGCAGCCCGACTCAGTTTATCTCGCTCTACTCGGCAAGTCCCGGTCAACGGGCGCTCGACAGCCTCGGGCCGACCGACCAGCACCCGAACTCACCGTTCACGCGCGTGCTCGTCGAGCGGTTGCCGACCCCGGGCCAGCGCATCCACGAGGCCCTGCGCGCTCTGCGCGGCGAGGTCGTCGCCCTTGCAGCAAGCGTCGGGCACGATCAGCGTCCAGCGATCACCGATGAAGCGCTGGATGATGCGATCCTCGTGCCGGGAGGCAACGGGGAGCCGACGATGGCTGGCGCAACCAAAGCAAATCCCGCTCCCGCTGTACCGGTGCCCGGTCCCACTGTAGCCACTACAGCTCCAGTTGCCGCCGCGCCGCTGCCTGCGGCCACAGCCCAGCCGCCTCCCCAACGGCCATCCCGGCAACGTCCGTCGTTCGAGCCGACGACGCCGACCGCATCGCAAGTTCCGCAAATAGCGCCGTCGTCGGTTTCGCCATTGGAATGGGCCGGGTGGCGGCTGGAGATCGCGGCCAACGCACAAATCTCGCAGGTTGCAGCCTATGGGTTGTCGCCGGATGGGCGCACGATCGCAGCGTCGTATCGCGATCGGTCGCTCAAACTCTGGTCGGTCGACAGCGGCCAACAAATCGGTGCCGTAGCAGGCGTCGACGAGGTGCAGGACGCCCTGCTGTTTTCACCGGATGGATCGCGGCTTGCGACTTACCAGCGTCGCAGCGGTGCAGTGACGGTGTTCAACACGCACGAGCGGACCAAGGCGTTCGTCTTATCTTCGCCGACGGTTGAAAGTGTCTCGGCGATGGCCTTCAGCGACGATGGCGCAACTCTTGCCGTCCGTGCCACCCGTGGCGCGATCGTTGCGTTCGACATCGCGTCCCGGCGTGAGCGTGTTGCGTCGCCTGCTGACGCGGCGTGGCTATCGGTTCGCCGAACGCGCGACAACGGCCTCAACGTGAGGGTGAATTCGGGCTCGCTGCGGGTCTATCGATCGACGCCAGGCTCACGCCGCGACGCACGCATTTACCATGCGTTTGTCGACGGCGCTTGGGTCGGTATTGCCGAAGACGGCCTGTCGTTCACCGGCTCGACTGACCGGGTCGCCGGCATGGTCTTTGCCAAAGGCGGGGACCGGTTGCCGGTGACGGCCGATTTCGTCAAGGCGCACCATCGTGCTGGTGGCCTCAATCGGTGAGCAGATGCTGGATTGGCCAGCGGCTGCACAACCAGATGCAACGTCAGCTGGTTTCCTTGAAGCCGTAGTCGGGGATGCCCTGCTCGTTGCCGTAGTATTTATACGGCAAGAATTTCCCACTCATCGTAATTTTGACGCGGTCGCCCTTGGGGTTGGCTTCGCGCTCGAACTCAAAGTTGAAATCGATCGCCGACATGATGCCGTCGCCGAATTCCTCTTCGATCAGCGCTTTCCAGGCCGGACCGTTGACCATCACCATTTCATAGAAGCGATAGAGCAGAGGATCGGTCGGTGGCATCGGCGTGCCGGTCCCGCGATATGGCACTTCGTTGAGCATCGCTTGCTCGGCCGCAGTCAGGCCAAACAGCGTGGCGGCCTTGGCCGCGAGCGGCTTGACGAGTTTCATCTGACCGAGCAGAGCGCCGACGACCATGGTCGGCGCCATGCCGCCAATTTCCTCGCAGATGAACTTCCATGTCCAGCCGCGCTCGCGCTTGATGTCGAGAATTTTTTCGGTGAGTTGCTCACGGCGCATGGGGTACGTCTCCTTGTGTTGAATTTTGAATACCGCGCGCCGATCGGGGCGAACGCGGTTGACGGGTCCTGGGCGATCCCTTTGGGCTCGATCGGTGAATGGCGGCCTCGGTCAGCGGCTGGGACCGTCCGGCGATCTTGAGCTTCACGGTGTCGGGTCGCTTATAAAGCGGTACGGTCAGGCCAGCCGTTTTTTCACCACTGGATAGGCCGCGATAAACGACGGTGGCGGCCTTCATCGGCCGGTTGGTTGGTAAAAAGGGTTTGCGCACGAACTTGATCCCCCGTTGCGTGGTGTTAACTCGGCTAAAGATGACGTCGTGTGTCGTGATTAGGCAGCGCTTGTCACCGGCGCCTGGTCCGTTGCTGGCGCACCGCTCAGGAGTTGAGGCGGACCGACGGCCGACACCGCGTGCGTTGGGCGGATCAGCGGCGGGTTCTTGGGATCGAAATCGCCGCTGTCACCTTTGGCCATGACGGCTGAGCGCGTGACAAGGAAATCGATCAAGTGGTTGCGCAGGGGGTAGTAATTCGGGTGTTTGTGCAGGTCGGTGCGCGACCGCAACTTCGGCAGCGTATTCTCGACGATTTCAGCAACGCGGGCATTGGGTCCATTGGTCATCAACAGGATCTTGTCGGCAAGCAACATCGCTTCATCGACATCGTGCGTGATCATGAACGTCGTCTGTTTGGTGCGCGCCCGCATCTCGAGCACTTCGTCCTGTAGCGAGCCACGGGTCAGCGCATCGAGCGCCGAAAATGGCTCGTCCATCAATAGAATTTTTGGCTCGAGCGAGAGCGCACGGGCGATACCGACCCGCTGCTTCATCCCGCCTGACAATTGCGACGGCTTCTTATGGGCCGCGTGATCGAGGTGGACGAGTGCCAGAAACTTCATCGCGTGTTCGCGCGCCTGCGCGCGGGTCCAACCGGGATGACGCGAGGTCACCGCCAGTTCGACATTTTGTAGTGCGGTCAACCAAGGCATGAGCGCGTGACCTTGGAAGATCACCGCGCGATCAAGACTGGGTCCGTCGACATGGACGCCGCCAGCGACAATCGTTCCGCCTGATGGCCGATCCAGGCCAGCGAGGATGTTCAGGATTGTGGACTTGCCGCAGCCAGAATGGCCGATCACGCAGAAGAATTCGCCTTCCGCAACGTCGAACCAGACATTGTCGAAAACGACGGTCTCACCTTTGCCGGTCGGATCGGGGAACCGACGCGACAGGCCCTGCACGGAGATGTGGTTCGATGTCATGGGGTTCCCGTTAGTCGGCGTACGCGACGGCGCCTTGCAGCCGCGCGAGCATTTGATCGAGGATCATGCCGACGACGCCGATCAGCAGGATGGAGTTGATCACGTTGGTGATCGACAGGTTGTTCCACTCGTTCCAGACGAAATAGCCAATGCCGGTTCCGCCAACGAGCATCTCGGCGGCGACGATCACCAGCCAAGCGATGCCGATCGAGATGCGCATGCCGGTCAGGATCGTCGGGGCGGCAGCAGGTAGTATGACGCGCCACGCTGTCCGGCCTGGCGACATCTCGAGCGTCTTGGCGACGTTGACCCAATCTTTGCGCACGGATGCGACGCCGAACGCCGTGTTGATCAGCATCGGCCACAGCGAGCAGATAAAGATGACGAAAATCGCCGAGATCGAGCTGTCTTTGATCGTGTAGAGCGCGAGTGGCATCCAGGCGAGTGGCGAGATCGGTTTCAGGATCTGGATGAAGGGGTTCAGAGCGGCACTCATCAGCGGCGACATGCCGACGATGAAGCCAAGCGGGATCGCAACCATCGCGGCCAGCATAAATCCGAGCAGCACGCGGCCGATCGAATAGCCGAGCTGAATGCCGATGCCTTTGTCGTTGGTCCCGCGATCATAAAACGGATCGGACACCAAACCCCACAGTTTCTGGCCGACTTCGATGGGGCCCGGCATCGCAGATTTACCCTGCGTTGCCGTGGCGCCCATCAACTTGGCATATTCGGGATCGACCTTTGCGGTCGGCCCCGATCCGCTGACCGCGATGTGCCAGGCGATGAGAAGGGTTGCCAAGATCAGCAACGAGACGAGCCCGGCGCGAACGTTCAGCGGTATGGCGATCATCGGTTAGCTCCGCTTGATCGGAAAGCTTGCCAGATACTCAGCAGGTTTGGTCGGGTCGAAAGCTTTGCCCATTACCGAGAAGCCTTTGAGCGGGTCGGCCGGCGGCGTCAGCCCGACTTCCTTCATCAACTTTGTCGTATCGGTCGTCAGGTAGACCTGCTCGGCAACCGCCTTGTAATCGACATCGCCCTTGATCTGACCCCAGCGCTTCATCTGCGTCAGAATCCAGATGGCGAAGCTCTGATAGGGGAACGGATCGAAGTCGACGCGGCGCGGATCCTTCACGATCTTGCCGAGGCCATCGGCGTAAGTTCCCGTCAGCACCTGCTCCAGCACGGTCTCGGGCTGGTTGAGATAGTTGGCTGGCGCGATCCCCGCTGCGATCTGCTTGCGGTTCTCATCCTTCGTGGCAAACGCCGTCGCTTCGATGATGGCGCGCAACAGGGCCGCGTAGGTATTGGGCGAGGTTGTAATGAACTCTTTCGATGCCGCGAAGGCGCAGCACGGGTGGCCGTCCCACATTTCCTTCGACAGAATGTGGATGAAGCCCGCACCATCGAACACGGCGCGTTGGTTGAACGGATCGGGGCCAAGGAAGCCGTCGATGTTGTCGGCGCGCAAGTTGGCTACCATCTCGGGCGGCGGAACGGAGCGGATCTGCACGTCGGTATCGGGGTCGAGGCCAGCTTCCGCGAGATAATAGCGCAACAGATAATTGTGCATCGAGTAGTCGAACGGGACGCCGAACTTGAACCCTTTCCACGTTTTCGGATCGCGCTTGTCTTTGTGCTTGATGGACAGCGTGATGGCCTGCCCGTTGATGTTCTCGACGGCCGGCATGGCGAACGGCACAGGCGCTGAGCCGACGCCGAGTGAAATCGCCAGCGGCATCGGAGCCAGCATGTGCGCGGCGTCGTATTCCTTGTTCAACGTCTTGTCGCGGATGACAGCCCAACCGGCGGTCTTGACGACATCGACGTTGAGGCCCTGCTTTTCATAAAAGCCCATGGGCTTCGCCATGATGATCGGCGTGGCGCACGTGATCGGGATGAAGCCGACCTTGAGGTCTTTTTTTTCAGGCGTTGCTTGGGCGAACGCCTCGGTTACCGTGGCGTAAGGGAAGACCGATGCGATCGCGGCAAGCGCGGTCGCCGAGCCAACGGTCGAAAGGAAGGTGCGACGCGCGATCGGATCTGGGAACACAGCGCGCAGTACGGTTTCCTCGACGGCGCTGCGGATACGGGCATCTTCCGAACTCCGGTCCAGCGCGTGGTCGAGCTCGCTCGCATGGCGGCCGCACGAGCAGCCGTTGCCACTGCGGCTGTTCCACGTGCGACCGGTTTTCTTGAATGGGTTTTCAAACGACATCAGCAAAGCTCCCCTGAATAAGCCCGAGGCGCATCGCAATGCTTATGCCAGTTGGGAGGCCCGCAATTTCATCAACGATTTCAGAGCTGCCGGCGGCCATCTCAGATCGATACCGCCAAATAAGCCCAAGTTTTCATCATCGTGAAACCTTGAGACCGCTCGTCGCCTATAAAATAATCAGCCGCATCAGTCGGCGACGCGGCCTGCTTCCTTGACGGGCACCTGCCCGATCTCCCGCCAATTCGCAGTCAGTATCGCGTGCCGATCCGCAGGCCGAAGTTCAGCGCGCCGGACACACGCGGTCGCCAGCAGCCAACGCGGCAGCCATTGTATCGTAGGAGCCGAGAATGCGACCCTCCGGCGCGTGGAGCTTGATGAACGCATCCGTCTGCGCATCGGCCTGCGCCCGGGAAACCGTCAGTGCGGTCACGCGACGTTGGGCGCCAGTTCGCGATGCGATCAGCCGTGTCAGGTCGCCGCCGAAACTCGCGGTGAACAGCAGGCAGGCTGGTACGGGTGTTGTCTTGGGGGGCGTCGGCGGGAGGAGCGTCGATGCGGCAGGTGCTACGACGGTCGTCGACCCAGCACCAAGGCGGCTCTCAGCTTGGGCCTGCGCGCGGCCAGCCGGTGGCGTCGAGAGTGCCGCCTCGACGCTTGGTGCGAGGCCGGTGCAGTGATCGCGGCGAAACAGGTCGGCGACCGTCTCGATGCTGCGGGCGTAAGCCGGGTCGACCGCCCACCGTCGTGCGAGATCGGCAAACCCTGGCGGCCGGCCGAGTTTCAGCGACAGAAAGATGATGTCATCCTGTTTGTCGCGCGTGCGTTGGGCCACCGGATTTGGCACGCGCTCACCGGAATAGGCGACGAGGTGCTGGAGTTGTGCAAGGACGCCGGTCCGGACATCGGGGAAGCGGTCCCCCGGGACGCCATTGCCGGTCGCGCCGATCCCGGCGAAGTTGTTTTGGCTCACGTTGACATCGCCCGGACTGCCATCGCCGCGGCGGAATTTCAGATAGTTGGTCTCGATCAACATCTGAAAAAATGCGTAGTCCCAGCGGATCCGCAACGTCTCGCCGATCTCGCGGTAGTGCGTCGCTATCTGTTCGAATTTCGGCGCAGGCGTGGGATTGCGCGTGCGGAGAAAGGCCATCAACCCATCAGTCGTGACGCAGGCGGGCACGCGATTGGCGGCCGTGGTGCGGATTGGCGGCGGGCTGGCGTAAGCTGTCGCAGTTGCTGTCAGCGCGTACAGTAAGCCGGCGCAGACAGCCCCGGCGACGGCTCTCAGACCGCGTAGACTCGAACTCTGGCGTGGCATGAGACGCTTCCGATGGCTCGAAACTTCGACAGAACGGGACGATCGCGACCACAGCGGGTGGAGCGGCGGCAAGTCGCGGCGATGTCAGCCTTCGGGACAGAGCTCGAATGCCTTGTCGAGGGCGAGGGTTTGGCTCTTGAAGTCGCCGACAAGCTTGCCGCCTTTGGCGTAGGCCGAAATGTAGGCGTCGGTCTCACGCGCTTCCGTGCCCTCGTTGACGTCGAGCACGGTGTAGTTGACGGCGTCCGGCGCGACGACCTTGATGATCACAGACTTCTGGCCGCCGTAGCTGGCCGTGAACACGTTGCACTTCGACGGCTCTTTGGACGCGGAGCCTTTGGTGGCTGTATCCTTCGTCGTCGGCGCTTTGCCCGGCTTGGCCGCGACCGCCGTGTCAGCAGCCAAAGCTGTCTTGACAGCCTGAGGCGATGGTGTCGCAGTTGCTGGCGCTTCTGGCGGGGTCTCCGATTTGCCAGCGTTCAAAACGGTCACGCCCTTCGATGCGGGCACGTCTGCGGAAGGCGGGCTCTGACCCGCAGATGGCGTCGCGGATGCAACTCCAGCGGCGCCGAGTGCAGAGCGGCCGTCACCCGGCGGCTTGGCGGCAATCGCGGACTGCTTGGGCACGACGGCGGGCGGTACGGCAGCAGATGGCACGACGGGTGGCGCTGCGGCTGCTTGGGGAACGGGGCGAATGGCTTCCTCAAGTAAGCCCTTCCGCGCGGCTGCGACCAGTTCGGGGCGTGGGTCTGCTGCTTTGCACGGCCCGTTCATAAATCCGTCGCCGACGGTCTCGATGTCAGCGGCATACTTGCGCGTCGAGGGCGCCCACTTTTTTGCAAGCTGGGCAAAGGTGACGGGGCCCTTGATCGACTTCTGCCAATCGTTAAGGACGCCCCATTCCTGGACCTTGCGGGTGCGTTCCGCGACGGGGTTTACGACCTTTTCGCCGCTGTACATCTGAAGGTGTTCGAGATGCGCACGGACGCCGGTCGTCACATCCTTGAAGCTTTCCCCAGGTTCGCCGTTGCCCGTCGCACCGAGGCCAGCAAAATTGTTTTGCCGTGGTTTGACATCGCCGGTGAACGTCAAGTTTCCGGTTTCGAGCAGCATCTGGAAAAACGCGACATCCCAACGGAGTTGCAAGTCCTCGCCATGGCGCATGTATTCGGTGGCGATACTGTCGAACCGGGGGTCGAGCTTGGCGTTGCGGTCCTTGAGATAGGTCATCAGGCGGCCCGGCGTGGCGCAGGCTGGAACCCTGTTGGTGCCGGCCGCCTTGATGGCCGGCAGATCGGCTGCGGTTGCGGATGTCGCGATGAGGGTCAAAGCGGCTAATGCGATCATGCTACTGAAGCGCAGCACGCTGGAAACGCGACCTGGAAGCCGACCGGAACGCACCGCGCGCGCTGTCATCATCGAACCCTCTATCAATCGAGCCTGCTTGCACTGGCACGTCTGCCAGTGCGGCCAATCCCAGCGAGATAGCCGAGCATGGTTTATTCCGCGTTAACCCTTGCTGAGGGTCTTTGCGATCTAGCTGCCATCAGCAATGGGGCATGAGTGGGTGCGGGTGGGGGAAGAATTGTGGCCGATGGTTAGCCGCTGAGCGAAGCGGGCAGTCATTGCATAACATCGAGGCAGGCCCCGAGCGAAGGACGCTGGTATACTGGCGGCACGTTGCAACCGTGCCGCCGGAGACACCGATGCCACCAGCCACCAACCGCTTCACGTTCACAGGCCACTCGTCAACGGCCGGTAACATGGATCCATCCTTGGCCGTGCGACAGGCGTGGCGCATCGTATCGATGGAAAGTGCTCGTGGAGAAGGGCTTCCCCCAGCCGCTTGGGTCGACGTCAGTCCCGCAGGCCCAGTGCAGGGAGTGGCCGAGTGGACACTGGCCGGGCTGATGAGCAACGTGCGTTATGCTACGCGTACCGAGGTCACGGCCTTGCGCGAACGGCAGGAGCCACTCGGCCGGGCTGACGCCCGCTGCGCGGCCCTGATCCCGATCCGCAAGTCGCCGGCGTGGTGGGCCCTCGCGCAGGACGAGCGGCGGGCAATCTTCGAAGAAGCGTCCCATCACACGGCAATCGGCATGGATTATCTTCCAGCGATTGCCCGGCAACTGTTCCACAGCCGCGATATCGCCGAGCCGTTCGATTTTTTGACTTGGTTCGAGTTTGCCCCCGAACACGCGTCAGCTTTTGAAGAGTTGGTCGGCAATCTGCGGGCTACGGCCGAGTGGACCTATGTCGAGCGCGAGATCGATATCCGCCTGGAGCGGGCCTGAACGTAGGCAGTCCGCCGGAGCATTATTGGCCGGTGTATCAGAGTGCCGAACGCCGGCCTGACGTGTTGCGGCATCCGCTTCATGCGCGCCCATCTGGCACTTTCTTCCGGGGCTGCTATGTCTGTGCGCTTCCGCTGCCATGGCGGGTGACATCCAGTGCCAGCAGCGGACCTTTTGACACGATATGAACAGCGTACAAATTCTCGCCGGGCGACTGCTGCAGCAGCCGCGCACCGATCTGTCGAATGTCGACCGCATCTTCGTGCGCGACATGGTGCTCGACTGCGCCATCGGCGTTTACCCTGAAGAGCAGGGCATCACGCAAAAGGTGTCGTTTACGATCGAAGCGTTCGTGTCGCCGTCGGTGCGGGCGCAACACGACAGCCTCGACGAGGTGCCGAGCTACGATAGCGTGGTGATGGGCGCCGTGCGCAGTGTGGTGGCATCAGGCCACATCAATCTCGTCGAGACGATGGCCGAGCAGATCGCCGCGCGCATCCTCGAAGAGCATCGGCTGGTTTCGGTCAAGGTGACCGTCGAAAAGCTCGAGAACGGTCCGCGCCGCGGCGTCGAGATCGTGCGCGCGAGACCGAGCTGAGGGATGGCCGATCGGGTCGGACCGGCTCTGGTTGTCAAGCTCGGCGGAAGTCTAGCCGAGACCCGCCGCCTGTCGGCGCTCGTCGAGATGATCAGCCGGGCCCGCTATCCAATCGTCGTCGTGCCCGGCGGCGGCATGCTGGCCGACGGCGTGCGCGAGGCCCAGCGCGGTTTGCAAATTACCGATGCGCTTGCCCACCGGCTCGCGCTGCTGTCACTGCACCAGATGGCCCTCGTCGTGGCGGCGCGGCATAGCCGGTTTGGATTGGTCGAGACGGTGGACGACATCGCGGCAGCGCTCGTGACGGGGCAGATCCCCGTCTGGATGCCGTATCGTCTGCAACAGTCGGACGACACGATCCCGGCCGATTGGACCACGACCTCGGACGCACTGGCCGCCCGGCTTGCCGAGCGCATGGGCTGCGGGCAGGTGGCGCTGATCAAGTCGTGCGACATCACACCGGGTCTGACGGCAGACGCTGCCGCCGAGCGCGGGATTACCGACCCGGTATTTGCGGCAATCGTTGCGCGGGCGGGTTTGAACTACGCCTTCTATGGGCCAGGCGACGAGGCTAAGCTGGCCGAGCGTTTATGGTGTAGCGTCGGGATGGAGACCTGAACCGGTGATTTTACCAGCAGGTTCGAAATACCGTCGGCCCCGATTTCGGGCGGGACTATTGGGCACACAGGTGAGAGCGACGTGGCGATGACCAAGAATCAGACGATGGCCCAGGCGGCGGAGGCCGGGGGGCTGCGGGGTGCGGCTGGACCACTCGAGGGTGTCACCATCGTCGACCTGACGCGGGTACTGGCCGGGCCGTTCTGCACGATGGTGCTGGCCGACCTCGGCGCGCGCGTGATCAAGGTCGAGCAACCCGGGACGGGCGACGACGCCCGCGCCTTCGGGCCCTTCATCGACGGAAAGAGCGCATACTTTGCCTCGCTCAACCGCGGAAAGCAGAGCATCGCGCTCGATTTGAAGGCGGCGGCAGACAAGGCCATCTTCGAGCAATTGCTGGAGCGCGCCGATGTCGTCATCGAAAACTTCCGGCCCGGCACGATGGAAAAGCTGGGTTATGGCTTTGAAACATTACACGGCCGCTATCCGCGATTGATCTACGCGGCAGCGTCTGGCTTTGGCCACAGCGGACCGTACTCGAAGCGGCCAGCCTACGACATGGTCGTACAGGCGATGGGCGGCCTGATGAGCATCACCGGTACCGAAGGCGGCGCGCCCGTGCGCGTCGGCAGTTCGATTGGCGACATCACAGCGGGGTTGTTCACGGCGATCGGCATCACCTCGGCGCTGCTCCACCGGCAGACGACGGGGGAAGCAATCAAAGTCGATGTCGCGATGCTCGATTGCCAGGTGGCTATCCTCGAAAACGCCATCGCGCGGTATGCTGCGACGGGCGAGGTCGCCGGCCCGCTCGGTGCGCGGCACCCCTCGATCACACCGTTTGCCGCCTTCCCAGCCAAGGACGGCTATCTTGTGGTGGCAGCCGGTAACGACGGCCTGTTCCAGTCGATGTGCGATTGCCTCGGCGTGTCGAAGCTCGCGCGCGAGCCGCGCTATAAGACGAACGCACTCCGTACCGACAACTGGCATCCGTTGTTCGAGGCGATAGAGGCGGCCTTGGCGAGAAAGACCGTCGCCGAATGGCTGACGGCGTTCGAAGCGGCGGGTGTGCCAGCTGGCCCGATCAATACCGTCGACAAGGTCGTGGCCGATCCGCACGTCCAGGCGCGCAATATGATCATCACGGCGATCGAAGACGAGGCCGGGAAGCCTTTGTCCATGGCCGGTAACCCGATCAAGCTGTCGGGCTTCGCCGATCCCGCGACTCGTCCCGCCGCTCCAGCACTCGACGCCGACCGCGCCAGCGTGTTGGCGGACCTGCCGCTCGCAAAAACCGGGCGTGAACTGGTCAAGGCGGAGGCGACAGCCGCGTCCAATATGGATCTGTTAGGTGCTTTGGCACTGACGCGTCAAAGCCCACAGCGGTTGTTCGACTACGTGCGCGGCGCTGTCGCTGGCGTGACAAGCCGAGTGCTGTTCGCCAAGGACGCGTCGACCGTCGAACGTGCGGAAGTGCTGGCCGACGCGCTGATGTCGGAACGCGGCGAGGTGCTTGGAACCGTGATCGCCAACGACCTTGTGCGCCTCGTCCGCCATGCGTCCGGGGCTGAGCGCTTCGAGCTGTTCTCGATGCTTGCCCGCAAGTACGAACCCGATCCAGCGCGCATTCGGGCGGCGACGGACGTCTGGCGTGTAAAGCCAACGGCGGAGAACCTCGCCACTTTGGCCGCAGCCGTCGAAAGCCCGCGCCAGGAACTGTTCCGCCGGATGAACATGGCGCCCGATGGAACGGCGACGCTGGTCAAATTGCGCGAGTATCTCGGTCCGCAATTGCAGACCAACCCGGAGCTTGTGACCGTCGACCGGGATCTGAAGCACCTGCTGGCCTCGTGGTTCAACCGTGGCTTTCTGGAACTGCAGCGGATCTCGTGGAATACGCCTGCCGCAATCCTGGAGAAGCTGATCGCGTACGAGGCCGTGCACGCCATCGACGGGTGGGACGACCTGCGGCGGCGGCTTGCCAGCGACCGCCGGTGCTTCGCGTTCTTCCATCCAAGCTTGCCCGACGAACCGTTGATTTTCGTCGAGGTGGCACTCGTCAACGAGATCAGCGGGCGGGTTGGCCCGATCATCCGGGCGCCTCTGCCCAAGGGCGATGCGCCCGAACCCGACACCGCGATCTTCTATTCGATCTCGAATTGCCAGCCCGGGTTGCGCGGGATTTCGTTCGGCAATTTCTTGATCAAACAGGTCGCGGCCGACCTGACCAAGGAACTGCCAGGGCTCAAGACGTTTTCGACGCTGTCGCCGATGCCCGGGTTTCGCAAGTGGGTCGAGAATACGGAAACCGATCTGGCTGCACAGTTGCCGAAGGCGCTTGTCGAACGCATTCTCAAGGACGCTGCAGCGGGGTCGGGCTTCGGCCAATCCGGTGGTGGGGTTGCGGCCGAGGGTGGGTCATCCGGCTACGTCGGCTCGCCGACTGCCCCGTTAGCCGCGCCGAGTACCGGAACGGCCGACAGCGGGGTCAAAGATGGCACTGCAGCGGCCTTGCGCTCGGCCATCCGCCGGATAGCGGTCGATCCGCCATTGGCCGTGTCATCAGGCGGGACCGAAACGACGGCCAAAGCCGGCGCTTCGTCTGCGGCCGTTGCAGCCAGCATGCGCCGCGAGGTGCTGCTGCGGCTGGGCGCCCGCTATTTGACCGGACACGCGCAGAAGCGCGGTATCTCCGACCCCGTCGCGCGTTTCCACCTCGGTAATGGCGCGCGGATCGAGCGGATCAACGACGCAGCCGACATGTCCGAAAAGGGCAACCGGGAAAGCTATGGGCTGATGGTCAACTATCTCTACGATCTGAAATCGGTGGAGCGGAACCATGAGGCTTTCGCAAATGGACGACCGCCGTCGATGTCTGACGAGGTTGCAGCGTTCGCGCGTCCCGATCAGGAATTGACGTCGGGGCTGATGAAGCGCGTCGATGCCGCGTTTGACATCTTCGGCAGCCGGAAAGGATGAGAGCTGGCCGCGCGCCCGGCTCGCATATCCACGCCGTTCCATTGGTGGCGTTCCTCGTTTAAGAGGGCAAATCGTCCGGGGTGGCGAAATCGTCACCGACTGGAGCTTTCCCGGATTGGCGACACAGCGCCGGTCCGTCCCTTTTTCGACCAACGAGTTATCGCTGCCATGTCCGAGCTTCTGCTGGAGCTGTTTTCCGAAGAGATCCCCGCCCGCCTGCAGGCCCGCGCTGCAGACGATCTCGCTCGGCTGGTCACGGCTGGGCTGACCGCGCGCGGACTGCCGATCGGACCGGCGCGGGCGTTTACGACGCCACGACGGTTGACGCTTGTGGTCGAACGCGTGGCTGCGGCCTCGCCGGCCGTCATGGACGAGAAGAAAGGGCCGCGCGTCGGTGCGCCCGAGGCTGCTGTCAACGGGTTCTTGAAGTCGGCCGGGTTGACCTCGTTGGATCAGGCGACAATCGTCAGCGACCCCAAAAAGGGCGATTATTATATTGCCCGCATCGACAAGCCAGGGCGAGAGGCGGCCGCATTGATCGCCGAGGTGGTGACCGAAACGATCCAGCAGTTTCCGTGGCCGCGAACCCAACGCTGGGGTGACGGCGACCTGACCTGGATCCGCCCACTCCGTGCGATTGTGTGCATCCTCGATGGTGCGGTGGTGCCGATGACGGTGGGCGGGATCGCCAGCGGCAATGTCACCCGTGGACACCGGTTCCACGGCAACGCGGCGTTCGAGGTGTCGTCGTTTTCCGACTACCGGGATCAACTTCGGGCCGCCGAAGTTGTGCTCGATCCAGCCGAACGGCAGCGGATGATTGCGCTCGGCGCGCAGAACCTCGCCAAGGCCGCCAAGTTGGCGCTGATCGAAGACGACGGGCTGCTGGCGGAAAACGCCGGGTTGACCGAGCGTCCTGTTGTACTGATGGGCACGTTCGACCCGGGCTTTCTCGCAGTTCCGGCCGAGTGTCTCATCACGTCGATGCGCCAGCACCAGAAATGTTTCGCGCTCGCCGAACCGTCGAGGGCCGCCGGGGGCCATGGTAACGAGGGCGATGGTAACCCGCGCAAGCTCGCCAACCGGTTCTTGATGGTATCGAACCTGATGGCGCCGGATGGCGGCAAGCAGATCGTTGCCGGTAACGAGCGGGTCATCCGCGCGCGGTTGTCGGATGCGAAGTTTTTCTACGAGCAGGACCTCGCCCGCCGCCTCGAGCCGATGCACTTCGAGCTCAAGGGTATCACGTTCCACGAAAAGCTCGGCAGCCAATGGGACCGCATGGAGCGGACAACCGAACTGGCGCGATGGCTTGCCGAACACGCCTGCGACGCCGAGCCCGATCTCGCCGGGCGCGCTGCCCAACTCGCCAAAGCAGACCTCGTTTCGGGCATGGTCGGCGAGTTTCCCGAGCTTCAGGGCCTGATGGGCCGCTATTACGCCGAGGCCGAGCATATGCATCCTAAGATCGCGCGCGCGATCGAGGAGCATTACAAGCCCAAGGGTGCCAGCGATAGCGTGCCGACCGAGCCGGTGTCGGTCGCCGCGGCGCTGGCCGACAAGCTCGACACCCTTGTCGGGTTTTGGGCGATCGGCGAGAAGCCGACGGGCTCGGGCGACCCGTATCAGCTGCGCCGCGCCGCGCTGGGCGTAATCCGGATCATTATCGAGAACGATCTGCGGTTGCCGCTGGTAATTGCGTTTGAGAAAGGTGCTCTAGCATTGTGTGAACAAAAGCTGCGGGATGAACAAGCAGATGTAACCGTGCTCCCAGATCAGCTCGCCACAATGCCTCCTTACGACGATTGGGCATCAGCCTTCATACAAAATGATATTTCCTTTGCTGTGTTCAGAAAAGGCGCAGATTGTTTCGATAGTGGGACCAAAGAACGGTACCACGATATCCGAGACGCTCCTGATTTCGAGATTGGGCCAAGCGCCCGTGACGACCTCCTGCTCTTCTTCATCGAGCGGCTGAAAGTCTATCTGCGCGACAAGGGTGCGCGGCACGATCTGATCGACGCCGTGCTGTCGGCCCCCGGCGCGCCGCAGGATGATCTTGCGCTGATCGTCAAGCGCGTCGACGCGCTGACCGCGCTGTTGTCGACCGACGACGGAGTGAACCTGCTGGCTGGCGTCAAGCGGGCGAGCAACATCCTCGCCATCGAAGAGAAGAAGGACAAGACGACCTACACCGCCGTGCCCGATCCGCAGTTGTTGCGCCAGGGCGAGGAGGCCGCGCTTCATGAGGCTGTTGCGAAAGCGGCGCGCGATACCCGCAAGGCGATCGACGTCGAACGGTTCGATGGCGCGATGCGTGCGTTAGCCGAATTGCGCGGACCGGTCGATGCGTTCTTCGAGCATGTCACGGTCAACGACGCTGATGCCGACGTGCGCCGCAACCGTCTCGCGCTGCTGTCGCAAATCCGGGCGGCAACGCAGTCGGTCGCCGATTTCTCCAAGATCGCTGGGTAGGCTCAGCCCGCCTTGACCAGCACGTGGCGCTTTTTGCCCATCGACAATTTCGCTTGGCCATCGACGAGGTCGCCGACCGTGACGGTATAGTTCGGGTCGGTGACTTTCGCGCCGTTGAGCGACAGCCCCCCATTGGCGACCGCCTTTCGCGCTTCGCCATTGGACGAAGCCAACCCGGCGTCGACCGCGAGCTTCAAGACGCCAACGCCCGTAGCAAGGTCGGCGGTGATAACCGGGAGCCCTTCGGCGGCAGCCCCCTGTTCGAACGCTTGGCGCGCGGTCTCGGCTGCTGCCACGGCCTTGTCGCGGCCGTGGATCAGCGCGGTCGCTTCGGTGGCGAGAATTTTCTTGGCTTCGTTGATCTCGGCACCGCCGAGGGCTGCCAGCCGCGCCACTTCGGGCAACGGCAGCAACGTGAACAGTTTCAAGAACCGTCCGACGTCAGCGTCCTCGGTATTGCGCCAGTATTGCCAGTAGTCGTAGGCCGACAGTTGCGCCTCGTTGAGCCACACGGCTCCTTGCGCGGTCTTGCCCATCTTGGCGCCCGACGAGGTCGTCAGCAGCGGGCAAGTCAACGCATAAAGTTGGTGTGTGCCCATGCGGCGGCCGAGGTCGATGCCGTTGACGATGTTGCCCCACTGGTCGGAGCCGCCCATCTGCAAGTTGCAGCCATAACGGCGGGCCAGTTCGACATAGTCGTAGCTCTGCAGCAGCATGTAGTTGAACTCGATGAACGAGAGTTCGCTCTCGCGTTCGAGGCGGAGTTTCACGCTATCCATCGTCAACATACGGTTGACCGAGAAATGCCGGCCGACATCACGCAGGAACTCGATGTAGTTCAACGGGGCCAGCCATTCGGCGTTGTCGACCATCACAGCATCGTGCCCGCCGCTGCCGAAGGTCAGAAGTTTGGCAAACACGCCCTTGATCGCGTTCTTGTTGGCGTCGATCTCATCGACGGTTCGCAAGATGCGCGTCTCGTCCTTACCCGACGGATCGCCCACCCGTGTCGTGCCGCCGCCCATCAGCGTGATCGGCTTGCCAGCGCCGGTGTGCTGGAGCCAATGCAGCATCATGATCGACAGCAGGTGGCCGATGTGGAGCGAAGGCGCCGTGCAATCGTATCCGACGTAGGCGACGAGCTTGCCATTCGTTGCCAGCGCGTCGATGCCCGCTTCGTCCGAGGTTTGATGGATGAAGCCGCGCGCATGCAGCGTGTTGAGGAAGTCGGATTTCACTGTCGCCATTGGGGCCGCCGTGTCGATTGTCTTCGCAAGCGCCCGTGATGCAACGAACGGCGCAGCGCAGCAAGCGCAGCGTCCACGGCACTTCAAATGTGCCAACCGCCTCGACGGTGCTTGAGGATGTGGTCTATCGTGCCGATGGCGGCAAACCGTTGCGGAGGCTTCATGCCATTACGGACTTACACAGTGGTTTTGGAGCCAGCGGAAGAAGGCGGTTACACCGTTCGTGTTCCCGCTTTGCCTGAGGTCGTTACCGAGGGTGACACCGAAGCCGAAGCGCTTAAGATGGCAAAAGATGCTATTGAACTCGTCCTGGCCAGCCGCAGGGAGCGCGGTGAAATTTCGATTTAGCGAATCCCGAGCACCTTGTGGGTTTGGACGGAGAGCCGCCAATCTGGGTTGGCGAGGCAGTAGCGGATCGCCGCCTCGGTGTTGGCAGTGCAGTCGGGGCCGTCCATCGGCTGCAGATAAAGATGGGTAAAGGCGAGCCCGCGCACCTGCGCCGGCTCGAGGTCGGCTTGCGGGTAGACGAGCTTGAGTTCGTCGCCGGTGCGCTGGACGAACGCCGCTCCAGCTTTCGGGCTGACGCAGATCCAGTCGATCGCCGACGGTACGGCAAGCGTGCCGTTGGTCTCGATGGCAATCTCGATGTCGGCTGCGTGAAGCGCGTCGATCAAGGCGTCATCGACTTGCAACATCGGCTCGCCGCCGGTCAATACAACCAAGCGCTGACCGCTACGCTCGTCGGAGACGTCATAGCGAAGGCCGTCATCCCCTAAGCCGTCGCCTGCCGCATCGGCACTGCTGAGACTATGATCCCACGCCGGGCCGGCGGCTGCGAGGATCGCCGCCGTCAGGTCACCAGCCGACACGAACCGGCCGCCGCCGCTACCATCGGTACCGACAAAGTCGGTATCGCAAAACTGGCAGACGGCGGTCTGGCGGTCAGCCTCGCGGCCGGACCACAGATTGCAACCGGAGAACCTGCAAAACACCGCGGGGCGCCCAGCGTTCGCGCCCTCGCCCTGCAGTGTGTAGAAGATCTCCTTGACGGCATACATACCCGAGCTCCGGTCGCAGCGCTTACTCGCCGTCCGCTTACTCGTCGTCGCGGTCGCCGTCTTCTTTGAACGTTTCGAGTTCGAGCTTCTCTTCCTTGACCATCGTGACGTCTTCGCCGGCGGCCTGACGCGTCGCTTCGTCAGCCGAGCGGGCGACGTTGATCATGATGTCGACGATCACTTCGGGGTGCAGCGCCATCCGGGCCGGGTGCAGACCAAGCGTCTTGATCGGCTTGTCGAGTACGACCTGGTTGCGGTCCACGGTGAAGCCACCGGCGGACACGCAATCGGAGATATCGCGGGTCGAAACCGAGCCATAGAGCTGGCCGGTGTCGCCAGCCTGACGGATGGTGATGAATGTCTGGCCAGCGAGCTTGGCGGCGACCGCTTCGGCCTCCGATTTCAGGCTGAGGTTGTTGGCCTCCAACTGCGACCGTTGGCCTTCGAATTGGACCAGATTGTCCTTCGTCGCGCGTAGCGCTTTCTTCTGCGGGAGCAGAAAGTTACGGGCGTAGCCGTCTTTGACGGTGACGACATCGCCCATCTGGCCGAGGCGGCCAATGCGTTGAAGGAGGATGACTTGCATGGATTGGTTCCTATCTTGGTCGAGTTTGACGTGAAGTGGAAAGTCGATCTCGTGTGGTGCGTTCAAAAAGGTCCAGGTCCAACGCCGGGGCGGGGGCCATCGCGGGTCTCCGGCGGTGCGGCCTCGTCGGCTCCGCGGCGAAGTGGGAACACGCTATCGGCAACGCCAACCATGGCGACCAGCAGGGCCACAGCGGGATTGGCGATGAGGGTCACGTAGAGCGCGACGAGAGCTGGCGTGCGCCAGAACTTGCCGCGCGTCGTGAAGTGGGCGACGGCGAGACCAAGCAGCATATAGGCGCCGAAGAAAGCGCCCGCGAAGCTGAGAGCAAGCGACTGTGCTGGACCTTCGAGCCACGCCGCACCGAGCAGCGACACCGCCAACAGGATCGGCGCGCCCGGAGGGAAGCGGAACGCGGCGATATCGGGCCACGGACGAACCAGAGTGCCCGCTGCGCGGGCCACTTGGGCGCCAAGCCAGAGCGAGCCGAGCAGGCTGAACAGCACCATCGCACCGCCAGCCGCTGGAAGCACGACGATCAGGATATCGGTGAGCTGGTTCAGCTGATCGGGTGTCAACGCACTGCGGATCGAGGTGCGGAAGGCGTCGGCGTCGGACGCCAAGGGCAGCACGGTCAGTGCGAACAATGCGCCCGAGATGATCGCGGCGGCAAAGATGACCCGTCCGATCGGATACCATTCGACATTGTCGTCATCCTCGCGCTTCAACAGGGCAAGATAGACAAGGCCGGCGACGGGGACCGCAGTCATAGCGTAGAGCAGGACGGCTGGAAGCTTGAACAGTCCGAAGACGCCAACGAGACCGATGAAGACCGCAGCAAAGGCGGTCGCCGCATTGTAGGAAAATCCCGTCAGCGCGATCGGAACGGTCACGAGAATGAGCAGCAATATACGGGCTTCCAGCGCGCCAGTCATGGCAAACACGAACAGCACCGCAGCAGCGATGCCAGCCAGAACGGCGATGGCAATATTTGCTTTCATAGCTGTCCCGCGAGGGTCGCGGTTAGGGCTGGAACGCGTCCAGCCCAACCTGGGTGCATGGGGATGAATGAGGTGCGGGGGTAAGCCCGCACGCTCTTATTGAAGCCGTTACGAGATAACGTAAGGCAATAGGCCGAGAAAGCGCGACCGCTTGATGGCTCGGGCCAGCTCGCGTTGCTTCTTAGCCGAAACCGCCGTGATACGGGACGGCACGATCTTGCCGCGCTCGGAAATGTAGCGGCCGAGCAGGCGCACGTCCTTGTGGTCGATCTTGGGAGCGTTGGCGCCCGTGAACGGGCACGATTTACGACGGCGCTGGAATGGGCGACGGGCTGGGCCGCCAGCTTGGACGTCTGTCATGGCTCAGCTCCTATCAAACCGGGGTTTCTTCGCGGGGGGGACGTGGTGCGCGGGGAGGGCGGGGCGCACCATCACGGGTACTGTCACGGGGGCCATCGCGGAAACCGCCTTCGCGGGGTGCACCGGCGTCGCGCGGGGCGCCGCCTTCAGCGTCTCCGGGAGCACCGTCACGAGGTGGGCGGGGACGGAACGTCGAACCGCCACCACCACCACCGCCGCCACCTGGGCCACCACGGAAACCGCCGCCGCCGCCACGGTCGCCACCGCGATCACCGCGCGGACCGCGATCGCCACGGTCACCTCTGGGGCCACCAAATCCGCCGCCGGGGCCGTCACGATCATCGCGATCGGACTTGCGCATCATAACCGACGGTTCGGCTTCGAGTTCTTCGACCTTGACGGTCAGAAAACGCAAAACGTCGTTGGAAATGCCCATCCGGCGCTCCATCTCGGCCACTGCGGCCGGTGGGGCATCGATGTTGAACAAGGTATAATGCGCCTTGCGCGCCTTCTTGATTTTGTAGGCCAGGGTCTTGAGGCCCCAGTACTCGGACTTGGTGACCTTACCGCCGAGTTCCTCGACGATACCTTGGTATTCTTTTGTCATGGTCTCGACCTGCTGGGTCGAAACGTCCTGGCGTGCCAGGAACACATGCTCGTAGTACGGCATGAGCCTCTCCTTATTTCCACGCTGCCCCAGCGCATAGCCCCTCTTGAGCCGTGGCCCGAGAATGGGCGGGAGGCTCTTGATGGAACGACTCGAAAGAGCGGAGACACCGGGACGGTCTGGATCGGCTGCGGATGCAACCTAGCCAAAACGACGACTGCCGACAGGGAAACTGCCGGCAGCCGGTCCCATTCAGCCTCCGACTGGAGCGAATGAAGCGGCCCTTATACAGGTTCGTCACACGATCTCAAGTCGAGTTTGGTTTGGGAATCGTGGCGGCATGGTCAGAGTGCCTGGACGCTGCAGCGCACGCCAACGTGACCCAATTTAGAAGTGGGCCACGCCGCGGGCGCTGGGACGATGGCGAGACAGATTGCGTCAGTCGAAAAAGTCGAGGAACCGGCCCATTCCTCGCTTTTGCTGCGGATCGCCTCCGCGGCGGTGGCGATCGCCGTCATCGTGGTCATCATCGTCGTCTCGGTAGCTCGATCGATGGCTAGCATCCTGATAGCCACCCCGTGCGCCCTGTCCTGACACAGCCGCTGCGATTTTTTCCAGTTCGCCACGATCCAACCACACGCCCCGGCACTTTGTGCAGGTGTCGATTGTAACGCCTTGATGCAGCACTTCACGCATCGTGCCCTGACACACCGGGCACATCAAAACTGACATCTGTTTTCTCCGATTAGAAGTTTTTCAAGCGAAGCTCGGTCCGCGCAGGGACCGATGTCTGCTTGCCAAGTCGCGGAGACGGGTTTCGACCGCGAGACGGAGTGCCTGCAGGCGGAGCAGCGCCAAACGGCTTGCACCACGCTTGCGGCGAAGCTCATCGATGCGCCGGTCGATCCAGGCACGACGGCGCAATAGGGTAAATGTCGAATTAGTCATGGACGATCCCACTCTGTTCAGGTGACCCGCCCATGCGGCGGCGCCACGAATAGACGTCCGACATCGCAGCTCCGCCGATGCGGTGACTGCCAGAGGGGCCCGGACGCCCGTGCTAGCCAAGTGGGTGGCGAACAGAGAAGTTCAAGTCCCGTCTCGACGCACGACATGATGGTCAACCCTTGACACATCTCGTACGGCTGCCCCAAAGCGCGCGACGGTTTAAACGCGACGAATGGAACGACGTCGCTCATCACGACCTTTCATCTGCTTTCTTGGGGCCTCGACGACCAATGGTGATCGCATTCGTATTTCCCGGACAAGGCAGCCAGGACGTCGGCATGGGCAAGGCTCTTGCTGACCGGTTTCCCGTCGCCAAAGCCGTGTTTGACGAGGTCGATGCCGCGCTTGGGGAAAAGCTGTCAGCCATCATGTGGGATGGGCCCAAAGATGCGCTGACGCTGACCGAAAACGCTCAGCCGGCGCTGATGGCGGTGTCGATCGCAGCATTGCGCGTGCTCGAAACCGAAGCGGGCTTCGACCTTGCCCGGGATGTCCGCTACGTCGCCGGCCACTCGCTTGGCGAGTATTCGGCTCTTGCAGCGGCCGGTACGTTCTCGCTTGCCGATACGGCCCGGCTCTTGCGGTTGCGCGGGAAAGCGATGCAGGCGGCCGTGCCGGTCGGTCAGGGTGCCATGGCAGCCCTGTTGGGCGTTGATATCGCGAAGGCGCGCGTCATCGCCGCCGAAGCGGCCCAAGGGGATGTTTGCGACGTCGCCAACGATAACGATCCGGGTCAAGTCGTGCTCTCCGGCCACAAAAGCGCGATCGAACGCGTTCAAGAGGTAGGAAAGCCCCACGGTCTGCGCCGCGCGGTTATGCTACCGGTCTCAGCGCCGTTCCATTGTGCGCTCATGCAACCGGCTGCCGACGCGATGGCCGCCGCGCTGGCCACCGTCGAAATGCGCGCGCCGACCGTCCCGGTGATCGCCAACGTCACGGCGAGTGCCGCTGGTGACGTGGCCGATATCCGACGGCTGCTGGTTGCGCAGGTGACGGGGACCGTGCGCTGGCGTGAGTGCGTGCTGGCGATGGCGGCCGGGGGCGTGACAGACATCGTCGAGGTCGGCACCGGAAAGGTACTGGCTGGCTTGGTGAAACGCATCGACGCCAATGTGCGCGCGATCAGCGTCGGTCTGCCGGACGATGTCACGGTGGCTCGAACGCTTCGCTTGGCGTGACACGAAATTCGCGCAGAGCCGCAACGTAAAACACGCGGATGGTAGAGAAAGAGACGGTTCGATGTTTGATCTAACAGGTAAGAACGCGCTGGTCACCGGCGCAACGGGCGGCATCGGCGAGGGCATCGCTCGCGCGTTTCACGCTGCTGGAGCGTCGGTGGTCCTGTCCGGGCGCAAGGTTGATGTGCTGGACGGATTGGTCGGCGAACTCGGTGGCCGGGCAAGCGCCATCCGGTGCGACCTGGCCGATCGCATCCAGGTTCAAAAACTGGTCGATCAGGCGGTTGAGAAGGCCGGGCGGATCGACATCCTGGTCAACAATGCCGGGTTGACCAAAGACAATCTGTTGATGGTCATGAAGGACGAGCAGTGGGACGACGTCATCGCCGTCAATCTCACGTCGAGCTTCATGCTCTGCCGGGCCGCGAGCCGCCACATGATGCGCAACAAGACCGACTTCGGCCGCATCATCAACATCGCGTCCGTTTCGGCGGTGTTCGGCAACCCTGGGCAGGGCAACTACGCCGCAGCCAAGGCCGGTATGATCGGCATGACCAAGTCGCTGGCGCGCGAGGTTGCGTCGCGAGGGATCACCGCCAATTGTATCGCGCCGGGGTTCATCAAGACCGCCATGACGGACGTGCTCAACGACAAACAGAAGGGCGAAATCTCCCAGATGATCCCGGCCAAGCGGTTTGGAACGGTCCGCGACATCGCTGCTGGCGCGCTCTACCTTGCTAGCGACGAAGGCGGGTACGTGACCGGCCAAACGCTACATATTAACGGCGGCATGGCGATGGTATGAGACCTCGTCGTTGTCTTTCAGAAGCCCGGCAACGGGTGCGACGGGATGCCCAGCGTCATAAAAAAAACCGGCTTCTGGTGCGCTGGCCAAGCGAAATGAAGTGTGTTACCTGCCGAGCGCCTGCGGCGTCGAGTTCAGCATCCAACCGGCGCCGACCTGGGCAAAGTATTGATGGAACGCTGTACAACGGCAGCGTTTGCCCACAGTAACAGGTCGCCCGAGGATCTCGGGATATCTGCGTCAGACGGGGATGTCCTAATTGTTCGGGGGCGCTGGACCACGGCGACCATGTCAACAGAAACGGCGCTGGCTACGGATTGTACCGACGCTGAGAATCGAACCAAACTACACTGGTAGACGGTAAGCTGCTGGTGCAACTGTCCGAAAAACGCGAGGAATTCCCATGGGCGACGTCACAGAGCGCGTGAAGAAGATTGTCGTCGAGCATCTCGGCATAGAAGCCGAAAAGGTAACCGACAACGCTAGTTTCATCGACGATCTGGGCGCCGACAGCCTCGACACGGTTGAACTCGTAATGGCGTTCGAGGAAGAGTTCGGGTGCGAGATCCCCGACGACGCCGCCGAGCATATCTTGACGGTCGGCGATGCCGTAAAGTTCCTCGAAAAAAATGCATCGACGGCAGCCTGACGGTGAGGGCGCGGCCCTTCAGCGGGTCCGCGTTCGTTCAGTTGTAGCAAGGCGCCAGAATCACACTCTGGGTCAGGTAGAGGTGTTGCCTCGCATCCCGATAGCAGTCATCGAGTGCCGCTCGATCGAACGTAGCATTATCGTGGATGCGATCGCGCCGAAGGGGTCATCATGCGCCGCGTCGTCGTCACAGGCTTGGGTCTCGTCACGCCACTCGGCAGCGGTGTTACGGCCTCCTGGCAAAATCTGATCGCAGGACAGAGCGGCGCTCGGCGGGTCGACGAGATTGGTGTGGAAGATCTGAGCTGTCAGATTGCCTGCATGGTTCCGCGAGGGTCTGAGGCCGACGGGAAGTTCGATCCCGACGTCTGGATGGAGCCGAAAGAACAGCGCAAGGTCGACGACTTCATCATGTTCGGCCTCGCTGCAGCGACCCAGGCGATCAACGATTCAGGGCTCAAGTTCAAAACCCGGGACGAGCAGGAACGCGCAGGTGTGCTGATCGGGTCCGGCATTGGCGGTCTCAACGGGATCGCCGAAACGGCGCTGTTGCTGAAGGAAAAAGGTCCGCGCCGGGTCAGCCCTTTCTTCATTCCTGGTCGCTTGATCAACCTCGTTTCGGGGTACGTGTCGATCAAACATAAGCTGCGCGGACCAAACCACGCCGTGGTTACCGCCTGCTCGACGGGTGCTCATGCGATCGGGGATGCCGCGCGTATCATCCAGTTCGGCGACGCCGACGTGATGGTCGCTGGCGGTGCCGAGAGCCCCGTGTGCCGCTTGGCGCTGGCCGGGTTTGCCGCCTGTCGCGCCCTATCGACGGGTTACAACGACCGGCCGACCGAAGCATCGCGCCCGTACGATAAGGATCGCGATGGGTTCGTGATGGGCGAAGGCGCCGGCGTCGTCGTGCTCGAAGAGTATGAACGCGCGAAGGCCCGCGGCGCTCGCATCTACGCCGAGGTTGTCGGTTACGGCATGTCGGGCGATGCCTACCACATCACCGCGCCAGCCGAAGATGGCGATGGCGCGTTCCGCTGCATGTCGGCCGCGATGAAGCGGGCAGGCGTCAGCCCCGTCGACATCGACTATGTCAACGCTCACGGTACCTCGACGCCGATGGGTGACGAAATCGAACTCGGTGCGGTCGAACGGTTGTTCGGCAACGCTGCTGGCAAGTTGACCATGTCATCGACCAAATCTGCGACCGGGCACCTCTTAGGCGCCGCCGGCGCCGTGGAAGCGGTGTTCTCGGTTCTGGCCATTCGCGACAACGTTGCGCCAGCAACACTCAATCTGCACGCGCCTTCGGTTGAAACCGTCATCGATCTTGTGCCTCACCGCCCACTACAGCGGGAAATCAACACGGTGCTGTCCAACTCTTTCGGGTTCGGCGGCACGAATGCGTCACTGATCTTGCGCAGGGTGGCCTGACGTTCCCTTTTCGGCCGGTGTCAGCGGCGCGTCTTGCGTTGTCGTGTCGGGCGTGCGGCTTTCATCGGCTTTAGCGGCCAACCGTTTCATCCCTTCCGAGGGTTGCTGTCCGGCCGCTCCTTCCCCTATCGTCACCCTCAGGTCGCTCGCCGGGTTCGGTCACGGGATAGGACGAGAATGTCGGAGCAGCAGAAATTTCCAGAATTCTACGTTACGGCCCCGCAGCCGTGTCCGTACCTCGAAAATCGCTACGAACGCAAATTGTTCACGCATCTGACCAGCGAGAAGCCGCTGGCCCACATCGACAATCTTCTGCGCAGCGGCTTTCGTCGCAGCCAGAACATCGCCTATGTTCCCTACTGCGATGGCTGCCAAGCTTGCGTGTCGATCCGGGTTGCGGTGGATGAATTCCAGCCAACGCGGTCCATGCGCCGCATCGTCGACCGCAACTGCGATCTGCGCGCCCGCCGCATCGAGCCGGTGCCGACGTCCGAGCAGTACGCGCTGTTCCGCAGCTATATCGACAGCCGCCACTCTGATGGCGGCATGGCCGACATGAGCGTTCTCGACTACGCGATGATGATCGAAGACAGCGTGATCGACACGTTCATCACCGAATACCGCGCGCGCCCACCGGGTGTCCCGCACGTCTCTTACCGCGATCGGGCCGACGCTTGGCCGCTAAAGGCCGTGGCGTTGTGCGATAAACTTTCTGATGGCGTGTCAATGGTTTACAGCTTCTACGACACGACCGAGGAGGCCATGAGCCTCGGCACCTACATGATCATCGAGCACATCGCCCACGCCCGTAGCCTCGGTCTGCCCTACCTCTATCTTGGCTATTGGATCGCCGGCTCGCGCAAGATGAACTACAAAAACCGGTTTGGTCCGCAAGAACACCTGGGCCCGGACGGTTGGGTGCGCGCGACGACCGGCAGCGCGTGACGCAAGGCCATCGACCGACACATGGCGCGACCGCCTCGCTCAGATCAGGCTTCATCCTGGTGCACGACGAATTGGCACCAGTCGGAAAAATATCAGCGTCCGATTGCGTTTGGAGAGCCGCCAGCGTTTGCGCGGCTGTTCCAAGGTCGAAAAACAAGGTTAACTGTGTTTTACGGAGTCGGCCGAAGCTCGAATCGCCGATACATCCAGCTTCTACCTTGCACCACGGTGACCAGAACCGTGTGTCGTAAACTGCTATTTTGTCAGGAGGCGCGCGCCATGACTTTGACCCGTCGACACACACGACCAGCCGGACCGTTTACCGGCTTTGCGCTTGCCTTCGCACTCGCCGCAACGTCAGCGTCGGCGCAGGACCCGAAAGCCGCCGCCGCGAAGCCCGCTCCAGCGGCAGCGGTTGCCAAGATCCCGGCGTGTGCGGTCAACCCCAACGGCCTCGGCATTTCGCGCGTCGTCGAGATCGATACGACGGCTGGTCCGGGTTTCGGGTTCGAGCATTACAAGGCGTATGACTTTTTGCAGAACAAAGAAGTCGTACTGACGTTCGATGACGGCCCTTGGCCTGGCACGACGAAAGCGGTGCTCGAGGCATTGGCTTCGCATTGCTCAAAGGGCACTTTCTTTATCATCGGCAAGAATGCGCTCGATTACCCCGACATCCTAAAGCAGGTGGTCGCAGGCGGGCACACGATCGGCACGCATACGTTCCTGCACAAAGACCTTTCGAAGTTGCCGTCGGATAAAGCCAAGGAAGAAATCGAAAAGGGGCAGTCCGCGACGAAACTCGCTGCCGGCGTCGCACCGTCTTCGTTCTTCCGCTATCCGTTCCTCAAAGATAGCGCTGAGACGATCGCTTATCTGGGCAGCCGTAACATCGCGATGTTCTCCACCGACATCGATAGCTTCGACTTCAAGTTCAACCGGAACCCCGACCTCGTGGTCAAGACGGTGATGGACAAGCTGGAGAAGAAGGGGAAGGGCATCATCTTGATGCACGATTTCCACAAATCCACGGCGACGTCCCTGCCAAAGCTTCTGAACGAACTCAAGGACAAGGGCTATAAGCTCGTCCACCTGAAGTCGAAGGCAGAAGTTACAACGCTTGCCGATTTTGATGCCGAAATCGCCCAGAGTACCAAGGGCTTGATCACGGGCACGGGAACGGGCCAGCCAGCGTCGAGCGTCATCAAGACGATCGCAGGTGACGGTCAGCCGAACTGAGATACGTGGTGACATGTAGGCGCTGCGCCCACTAACGCGCACCAAATGGTCGGGGTAACCCGGCCGTTTGCATTTCAAGCGCCGGGCTAGGCCGCTTTGACGCCGTCTGGTTTGGCGGCTATTTCACCTTGATCCGGTCGCGGACGTCTATGGTCAGCGGAGCCTTTGCGCCCGATGCTGGTTCTGACACCACGTAGTTTTTGGACGCGGCCTCATAGCGGGCCTCGAAGGCGCGTGCTCCTGCGGCTTTGATGATCAGCGGGCCGGATTCGCAAGAGGATCGCGATAGCGCCATTTTCGGCGCGATAACCGACGTCTTTCCAGCAAATGCCATCGTGACCGGGACCGTCGAGGTATTCGATACCTGGAATTCGAACGACAGGGATTGCGGGCGTCCAAACAATTGAACTAGCAAAAACTTTGGATCCTTGTCAGACGCTTTCGTAATGGCGACGCCGATCTCGGTGGCCTCCGACATCAGAATGTTTTTGGCGTGGCCCGGCGAATTGAGCCAGCCCTCCATGGCGGAGACGGCAAGCTCGCGGGTTGCAAATCCACGGCTGGACTGGTGCATTGCCAGGTTTTCGGCAGCCGTGCATGCCTGATAACCCGACTTCTCGATCCGTGCCGACATGGTCGTGCCATCGGCGGTGTGGCTGAACACGTTCGTGCGTGCGAGCACGTCGGCGTAAGTCTTCGCGGCAATCGTCAACTCACGCGAGACCGTCACGCGGGCAAGCTTTGCTTCGACGCGCTTGGCGTTGGTAATTTCGACGATTGCCGCGGTCACGGCAGGTAGATCAGGCAATGTCGTCATGGCGGGGCTTTTGGTTGATTGGAACAGGCCTACGTTATGATGAGTTTAATCGGCGGAACAACGGCAACGGTGCGTGTTGTCCATCCGCCTTACCATGGAGCACGTCAGTGAAAGGCTCGAGGACCAAACGTGCTCGGCGAGTTCTCCTCCTTGCCGCCGTTGCTGCACTTGCATGGGTTGGCCCGATGCCTTCCCTTGCACTGGCGGCGGATGATCGCGGCGCAAGTGCCGTCACCGGCGAGGTAAAAACCGGAGCGCCGAACGGGGAGGCTTCGGAAGCGCGTTTGCCGACGAAGGCTGCTTCCAGCAAGGTCAAATCTCGTAAACGGCGGCCAGCCATTGGTGGAGGCACGCGCGCACCCATCCTTCCGGGACCTGACCGGCGGCGTTCGGAAGCGGGCGTGTGCCGGTCTCAGTGCAACCTTCAGCGCAGCTCCTGTGATAGCCGAGGTCCTGGCACCTTCCGCGATCGATCCGACCAGATCCGCGCGAGCCAATCGAGTTGTTATCTCGCGGTCCAATCGTGCCTGGCGCGATGCCGCTAGGCGGTTTGACGGCGACAGCGGGACGTTCGGCACTACGACTGCCTGGTGAAGGGTACCCTCACGCGCCCCACAGGGTACCCTGTGCCGGATAAATCATCCCGTCTTGGATGATGAGCCCATCGGGCCGATCGCGCGCCAGCAGCAGTGGTCCGTCGAGGTCGACCCAGCGCGCGTGTTGCGCGAGCAGTAGGGCTGGAGCCACGGCGAGTGATGTCGAAACCATCGAGCCGACCATGACTTCGAGCCCCGCCGCGCGAGCCTCGACCATCACCGCGAGCGCTTCCGTCAAACCGCCGGTCTTGTCGAGCTTGATGTTGACGGCATCATAGCGGCCGACAAGGCGCGGCAGGTCGGCGCGCGTGTGGAAAGCCTCGTCGGCACAGACCGGGACCGCGCGCGACACGACCGCAAGCGGATCGTCGTCGCCCGCTGGCAGCGGCTGTTCGATCATCTCGATCCCGGTCTCAAAGGCGACCGCCATCAACGGCTGGAGTAGTTCGCCGGTCCAAGCTTCGTTGGCATCGGCGATCAGGCGTGCCGTCGGGCGGGCCGCTCGCACCGCGCGAAGGCGGGCATCATCACCCGCACCGCCGAGTTTCAGCTTGAGCAGCGGAAGATGGGCGACCGCGGCGGCCTTGGCGGCCATGCTGTCCGGCGTATCTAGGCTTATCGTGTACGCTGTCAGGATAGGCTTTGCCGGGTTGTCCCCGAGGCCAACAAGGCTCGCTACGGTCTGGCCGCTGGCCTTGGCTTCGAGATCCCACAACGCGCAATCCATGGCGTTGCGGGCAGCACCTGGCGGAATATGCGCCAAGGCGTCACGCCGCATTTCTGGCAGGGTCAAAGCGTGGAGCCGAACGTCCGCCGCATAGGCACGGATCGTGTCTGCGGTTGCCTCGGGCGTTTCGCCGTATCGCGCATAGGGCACGCATTCGCCACGGCCGGTGTGGACGCCATCACCGATGCGAACGACGACGACCTTGGCTTCGGTCTTGGTCCCGCGCGAGATGACGAACGGCTGGGCCAGCGGCCAGCTTTCGATTGCGACGTCGAAGATCAGCGGCATCGGGCATCAGACAAGGCGACCGCTCGCGTGAGCGAGGAACAGGTAGACGCGGCCGTTGTCCGACACGAGGTTCTGTTGGACGACCTGTCCGGTTGGGTCGCGGGCTTCGGCATCGCGCAAGATGCGCTCGAAATTGGCCAGGAATTGCGTGATCATATCTTGGAGGCCGGGATCGGTTTTCACGCGGCGGTTGATCTCGTCGTACGCCACGCGGCCATCGGGCGTGTAGATGCTGCGCGCCATGATACCCCGTTCGCCGCGCCGCATCCGCGTCCAGATGGCGTCGGCTGCTGCCGGATCGAGCGCGCGGGCAATAGTCTGCACGTTGAGCGCGAACGGCTCTTGCGAATGGCCCGCCGAACCGAAGCCTGCCACAGGCTCGTCCTCGTGCGAGGCGCGTGCCAGCAGGACGCCAAACGACCAACGGTCTGCGGGGGCAGTTGGCCGGTCGCGTGATGGTAGCGTCTGCAAAGCTCGGGGGTCGCCACTTGGATAGCCGGGTGCGGAGCCGAAACCGGGTGCCCCAGGCGCTGGTGGCATCCCAGGCTGCATTCCAGGCTGCATTCCCATAGCCATCCCAGGCGGAAAACCCGGCATCGGACCTGACGCAGGCGGTGGAGCTCCCATTGGCGGGGACACGTCGCGGTTGAGCGCTGTCCGGTTCGCCAGTCCCTGGAGCTGATCCAACGCCATCAACTGCTCATGCAGCGATGACCGCAGGTTCTCAGCCGTTGCCCGGGTCTGTTGCGGCAGGCCGTCGAGCTGTGCCCTCAACCGAAGCTGCTCTTGGGCGATCTCATTTGCTGCCTGGGCGGACTTCGTCCGCAAGGCGCTTGTGACGTCGTCGAGCTGGCTGGAAAGGCTGCCGATTTCCTGGGCGACGTCGCCACTGGCGGAGGTGAAACGCTTGCGCAGGTCTTCCAGCGCTCGCTCACCTTGCGTGGCGCTTTGTGCCGCCAACTGTTCGATTTGAGCGAGCGCGACTCGCGAGCGCTGCTCCGTTGCAGCACGCAGGTCCTCGGCGGCCTGGCGTGCTTTCTTTTCGGCCTCGCTGACCGTGCCCTCGATCGTACTCGAATACTGGGTGATGTATTTGCCGAGGTCGTCGGCAGAGCCGGAGATGCGGTCGAGTGTGCGCGACAAATCGCTGTGTCGCGCCTGCAGCGTGTTGTCGATCTTGAAATTCGTCGTTTCGAGCGCGTTGGCCGCTTTCAGGATGTTCTGGCCCTGCATTTCGAAGCGGTTGGTCACCGAATTGATCTGGCCGAGCAAGTTCTCGGAGACGTTGCGCAGCATCTCGGATTGGCTTGCCAGACCCTCGATGGCCTTGAGCGATTGCTTGGTGATATTCTCGCTCGATCGCCGAACGGAGCTGATGCCATGCATCAGCGACTCGTCTATTTCACCGGCCTGCCGCGCGATCGTCTCGCGGAACACCTTGGCGTGGGCATCGAGCGCGGTCGTAAGCGCGGCCGATCGCTCGTTCACCGCGCCGTCAATGGCCACCGCGGAGCGCCGGATCGAATCGTCGAACAGCTGAAGTCGTTCGGTAAAGGCGCTATCGAGCGCGGTGGTGCGCTCGACGAGCTGCAAGTCGAGAGCTTGGGCGCGATTTTCCAGCGTGGTGTCGAGCGCGCGTGCGTACTCTTCGAACACGATTTGGAGGTTCTCGGTGCGATTGCCGAGCGAGCCGTCGAGGGCGCGGATCTGTTCGTCGAACGCGGCTTGCATCTCGTCGGAGCGGGCACTCAACACGGTGGCGAGCGCGGCGCTATAATTTTCCAGAACGTCTTGCATCTGGCCGGATCGTTCGGACAGCGTCGTCGCGATCTTACCGGCCGACGCATCGAGCGTTTTGTCGAAGGTCTCCTGGTGGGTGAGTAGCGCGACCTCGATCCGCGAACTGGACGTGTCGAGCACCCGCTGGAGGTGGGTCGTCCGCGAGCCGAGCGTGGTTTCGAGTTGCCCGGCGCTTTGTGTGATGGCACTCTCTAAGCTGTTCAGATTGCTGCCAGCAGCCGTGATGATGTCGCCGAGTTTCAGTTGCTGGTCGGCGAGATTGTCGATCAACGCGGGCACTTCGGAGCCAAGCGTGCGCAAGGTGACGGCCACCCGCTCCGATGTGTTGAGCAGGGCATGGCGTTCGCCCGATAATTCCTGGATCAGCCCCCGGATACGGCGTTCGTTCTCATCGTAGGAACGTTCGAGAGTCATGACCTCGCTTTTGACGAGCGCCTCGAGCTCTCCGGCTCGCCCCAACGCTCGCGAGACGGCGTCGTTCATGAAGGCGACTTGCCGCCGCACGTTCTGGCCCAGGGACGCGATCGACTGCTCGGCCATGCGATCGGGTTCGGCGAGGCGGACGGCAACCTCGGTCATCGTCGACGAACGCAGGCGCAATTCCTCCGAGCGCCAGGCCAGCAGTGCCAGGAACCAGACGATGCCGATCGGCATGGTGATCACGGCAAATGTCGTGAGCGCCTGGGGTGAGATCAGCAGCGCGGCGACCGAAATTCCCTTGGCGAGTTCGGTCGAGAAATGGATGCCGCCAATGCCAACGCCAATCAGCGCCCAGATGACGGAGAAAACGGCCGCGAATTGATAGGGCCGGTTGGACGGCTTTTGCTCGAGAGCGAAAATCAGGCCGCCAATGGTCGGTGCATCGTCGTTGGCGGCGAAACGCGTGCGGGCGGCTGGTCCCGACGGGCGCCGGCGGGCACTCCGCCGTGGTTGCTCGTCTGTACCGTCTGGCCCGTCGCCGGGGTCGGCTGTGGGATCGGCGGTCTGCGCGCCAGGAAGAGGCGGTGGGGCCACGCTGGCCTGCGCGTCGGCACCGTCGCCGAAATCGAGGGTTACCGGGGTCCCGTCCGACGGCAAAGCCGGCGGGTGTAGCCCACCGCTCGAAGGTGTTGCCACCTTCGCCGTGAAAGCCGCCATTACGTTGATATCGACCTGCTCTTTGGCCATGGACCCTGCGAACGAGAGGCGAATCGATGCCTGCTTACCGTCTTATAGCAAACCAAGCGCCCAGTGAACCGCTCTGGCCCATAGGAAAATCCACGTTGTCACCGGGTTCAGCAGGCTCGGGTTCGGGGCAAAAACGTGCCGGATCGTCGAGCACGTTGCCAGCCCCTAGAACCGGCGGAGCGGCACCAGCTTTGGTGAATCGGATGGCTAGACGCGGTTTGGGGCGAAACCAAGAACATCGACCGCCTGCACCGGCACCGTCGACACGATTGAGTTTCCAACTTGGAAAGGGAAGTTAAGCTCTCGGCAAACTGTTTCGGCATAGGTTACGCCCCCGACTTCGTTCCTTCGCTCGGAGACTGACAGTGGCCATCGGTGACGACATCCCCGTCTCGATGGCGGGCGCACCAGCCGCGAACGCCGATCGCGTGATCTTCAATGTCAAATTCTTCCGGACGTTCACGCTCGGCAACGGTGTTTTAGAATCTGAGATCATCGGACTGTTCTTGGCCGACCTGCCGGTCGTAAAGACGCGGATCATGGCCGCGCTCGAGACCGACGACTGGCTCGATGCGGTGCATCGACTGCGTGGATCGGCACTTGGCATCGGGGCGGAGCGGCTCGCCGATGTGGCGCGGGACGCGGAGGGGCTCGGTATCGATGAGGATGCCGACCGGCTTCGGGCTCTGGCCGATTTGTCGGATGAAATTGGTGCGCTCGTGAGCGAGCTGTCTTCCCGCGGTTTCGTGGCCGCAGGTTAATCCATTGATCCCGTTTGGCTGGCTGCGTCTCGACGCGCGTGGACGAAACGGGTGCAGAGCGCTAAATGCGACACGGTTGAGCGCTACGGACCACCAAACGCTGTCGGTTAGTCTGCGCAATCGCCACAACCGGATTTCCTGCCGACAACGATATCTGCAGGCAACATACAACCCCGCCTTAAGCACCGGAGCCGCCCACGTCCATGGCCAAGATCACCTTTATCCAACCTGACGGTTCAAGCCAAACCGTCGACGCAAAGTCCGGCATGACGGTCATGGAGGCCGCGCGGCTTGCCAGCATCCCGGGGATCGAGGCAGAATGTGGTGGCGCGTGTGCGTGTGCAACCTGTCACGTTTATGTCGATGCTGGCTGGGTCGCCAAGGCTGGCAAAGCCGCGGCGATGGAAGAAGACATGCTCGACTTCGCGTTCGACGTGCGCCCCGAGAGCCGTCTCTCGTGCCAGATCAAGGTCACGGACGCTCTCGACGGGCTGATCTTGACCGTACCGACAAAGCAATTCTGAGCCAGTCAGGGCCTGGCTGCGTTTGCACACCATACGCCGTTGTCCACAGGAGCGCTCGCATAGTGAGCGAATAACGCATGCCGCTTGATACGCCCGAAACGACGCTCGATGCGGGAATTGTCGAAACCGATTGCGTCGTGATCGGTGCCGGGCCCGTCGGCCTGTTTGCCGTGTTCGAACTCGGCCTGGTCGACATCAAAGTTCACGTGGTCGACATTCTCGACAAGGTTGGCGGCCAATGCGCCGAACTCTACCCCGAGAAGCCGATCTACGACATTCCAGCCTTGCCCGTCGTCACAGGGCAGGAGTTGACCGACCGGTTGATGGAGCAGATCAAGCCGTTCGGCGCTCAGTTCCATTTGGGCGAGCGGATCGACGCCCTTTCGCGCGAGGCCGACGGGCGCTTCCGCGTCGAGACCGATGCCGGGAAGGTGTTCCTGGCCAAGGTCGTCGTGGTCGCAGCCGGTGGTGGATCGTTCACGCCGAAGCGGCCGCCTTTGCAGGGCATCGAGGCGTACGAGGGCACGTCGGTATTCTATGCGGTGCGCAAAATCGAAACGTTCCGCGATCGCAACGTGCTGATCGTCGGCGGCGGCGACAGCGCGCTTGATTGGACGCTGAACCTACAACCGGTGGCAAAAAGCGTAACGCTGCTGCATCGGCGCGACGAGTTCCGCGCTGCGCCCCACACTGTGCAGCAGATGCGGGACTTGGTCGAGGCCGGCAAGGTCCAGCTGCGGATCGGCCAGGTGACGGCCCTCGACGGGGCCGACGGAGCGCTATCGTCGGTGACGATCTCGACGGCGACCGCTCCGGAGACGCTGCCGGTCGATCGGATGCTGCCGTTCTTCGGGTTGACCATGAAGCTCGGTCCGGTGGCGAACTGGGGCCTCAATCTCGAGCAGAATTTGATCGCGGTCGATACGGCGAAGTTCGAAACGAGCGAGCCGGGCATATTCGCGATCGGCGATATCAACACGTATCCGGGCAAACTCAAGCTGATCCTATCGGGCTTCCACGAGGCGGCGTTGATGGCGCAAGCGGCCCATAAAATTGTGTACCCCGGCAAAAAGCTGATGTTTCAGTACACCACGTCCTCGAGTGGCCTGCAAAAGAAGCTCGGCATCCACGGTTGATGGCCGCATTGGTTGAGATTTGGCCTGCATTGGTCGGCGGTAGCCAATGAACGAAGCCATCGCCATACGCCGTCGAGATAACGACATTCGATAGCCCAGGACCTAGAACCCAGTGGCCGCTCCGTTACGAATTCTTAGCGTTTATCCGTTAACCAATTCGCAAATACGTCCATCAGGAGTTCCTGTCATGAGTTCACACCGGTCGCGGATTTCACGTTCTGGGGTAGCCCTATGGGCGCTGCTCGTCGCCATGGCCATGGGGGCGGCTCCCGCAGTGGCCGATCACCGCGTTTCGAGCGCGCCGCACGGTGCGTCCCACGAGCGGGTTGTCCACCACTGGGTCTATTATCCGCGCTATCACCACGTCTATCACACGAACCGGGCAACTGATCCGTACGCCTATAGGTACGTGCCGAACGGCTATTACCCCTATTACAATTCGGGCTATTGGCGGTCGCGCCACTTGGTTGGATCGAACCGCGCCCACTTCAAGCACCCGGCTTACTACAAAGCCTGGGGCGCCACGCGCAAACGCTACAAGCATTACCGCTGGCACGCGAAGCACCATGGCCGGCACGATCACGGGCACTGGTAAGTAGAGCGGCGCTAATGCCGGGTTACGCCAGGCATTGCCGTGTTCAGGCCGTATTCATTCGATTTCAGTAGTGTTTCGCGAAGTGCCCGCTCCGAAAACCGTTCTTTGCCCGAACGGGCTCACCCATCACGATTTGCCTTCGCACCGTCTGACTCTGGAGAGACGATATGATGAAGACCCTGATGACCATGGCTTTGGCCGCGGTAACCTTCTTTGGCGCAACCGTCATGACGATCGAAGACGCCGAGGCCCGGCGCGGCCGCAACATCGGCATCGCCGCTGGCATTATCGGCCTCGGCATCCTTGGCGCGGCCGCCGCTGCCAACGCTCGCGATCGTCACTATGAGCGCAGCGGTGGCTGCTACCCGGGTCCGGAGCGGTGCAGCTGGAAAAATCGCCACTGCTTCGAGAACCGTTATGGCGATTACGTCTGCCGCGGCGGTCGCTACACCTGCCATCGCCCAACGATTTGCGATTAAGACGACTTGCGATTGAGCTGGGGCGACGCCTTGGCTCATGCAACCATCCGGGCGGTGCAGGCGACTGCGCCGCCCTCTTTGTGTGTCGGCGTCGCGTCAGCCGGCAGACCTCCGCCGCATCGCGGCAAGGTGGAGGGAAATTGCCGCTGCGTTCGACACGTTGAGGCTGTCGATCTTGCCTCCGGTCGCGATACGAACGACCGCGTCAGAGCCCTCCCGCGTAGACTGGCGCAGCCCACGCCCTTCGGCGCCAAGGACTAGGGCGACGCCGCTGTCGAACGGTTCGTCGTCGAGCAGGCCGCCCCCGTCGCCGTCCAGCGCGACGATCCGCAATCCGTACTCTTTGAGTTCAGCCAGCGCTCGGGCAAGGTTTTGAACCAGAGCGACATCGACCAGTTCGAGCGCACCAGACGCTGCTTTCGCAAGCGTTCCGTTGAGTGGCGGGCTGTGGCGGCGGGTTATGACCACGCCCGTCGCGCCAAAGACGGCAGCCGAACGGAGGACCGCACCGACGTTGTGCGGATCGGTCACCTGATCGAGGACGATCAGCGGCAACCGTTGGCGGATCGCGGCCTCGGCGAGGGCCTCCAACTCGGGCTCTGGAAGCGCGTCGGTTTCGATCATAATGCCTTGATGAACGGTGTCGGAGCCGAGCAACTTGTCGAGGTCGCGGGGTGTCGTCGGCTCGACCGTGAGGCCGCGAGCCGTGAGAGCGGTCTCGACTTTGCGTGCGGCGTTGTCGGTGGCCGTGACGCGGTTAATCCGGCGCTGCGGGTTCGATAGCGCCGCCTCGACCGGGTGCAGGCCATAAAGTCGTATGATCCCGTCGTTCATATCGACGGTTGCGGTGCGGTGCGGGCGTGGTTTCCAACCGCCAGCTGGCCGTTCGCGCCGGTCCTTCCGCCACGGGGCATCGCGTTGGGTGTTCCGCCGATCCTCGCCGTGAGCGTTCGATCTGGCATCCGTAGCGGCATCGGCCTTGCGGAGCCAACGCGGATTTCCACGATCTTTGGGGCTGGATCCTGGGGGCTGGTCGGGCGGCGTCATGGTGTGGCTTTCACAGGATTAATCGGCGTTGATCGCGGTTTGGTGCAAACGCCGGCTGGCGGACTTGGCCGAATTGCGGTTCGCGAACGTACCCGCTAGCCGAAGTGCAGCGCGTCGACCCACTGAGCGTATTTCTGTTCCAACGGCGCACTTGCGTCGGCGCGCTTGCGTCATCGGATTGGAGTTGGTAGCACCACCGCTTCGCCGGGTCACCCGGCAGCAGGCGATGGGGAATCGTCTAATGGTAGGACTGCAGACTCTGACTCTGCCTGTCTAGGTTCGAATCCTAGTTCCCCAGCCAACCGTGCCCTGCGATTGCGACCGCCGCAGGCGGGTCAACCGGCCAAAGTCGGACGTCAGCTTGCCAGAGCAGTTCTGCGAGAGACCTCAGTTGAAATTAGCCTGTGGCTGTTACGCCATGGTCATGTCGGTCTGGCAAAGCTATGGATCGTATCCCAGCCAATTTGAACCGCAGGCGACCATGGCGACCTATAACGCACGGATGATGTCAGGCGACGGTGCCGGTGAAGGGCTCTACACGTTCGAGGCCGAGGCCGACCTGATGAAGAAGACCGCCGATGAAATCGTCGGCGTCTTTTTTGAGCACGTTGAAAAAGACGTTCTCAAGCAGAACGTCGACTGGGAACTGAACGGGGCCAGCAAGAACAAGGCACACGGCGTGGTCACGGCGATGGGTGGATTGATCACCGACGACGATCACCCGGCGATGCCGTTCCTCGTAATGATCTCGGCTGGCTGAGACCGCTTCAGCGTTGGTGTGGAGATCGCGATGCGCATTGGCCTCAGTCTTTGTCTGGCCGCAGGGTTAGCGCTTATTTCGATGCCGGTGATAGCAAATGCTACGACGGGTGCTGAGGCGCTGAAAACCCTCGCACAAATCGAGACGGACCCAGCGAAGTTGAAGGCCTATTGCGCGGCCTCCAAGGAACTCTCGGCCGCGCCGCCCGACAAGACGGAAGCCGTTGCCGACATATTCGACGAAACGATCCGGGCGTTCGGCGAGGCGTTCGGTGCAGCGCTCGATTTACACTATGAGCTCGACGATGCGTCGCCTGATGGGGCCGCGCTCGTCGCGCTGTTCCAGAAACTCGACGGACTGTGTGGGAAGTGATCGCGCTGTGACGCGCGGCTTGGTTGTTGCCGGTCTTGTGAGCCTCGCCGGTGCAGCAACGGCCGAAAGCAAACGCGAGGCGGATTAATCGGTGTCGCTTCCGCCGTTGCTACCGTCGTGATCCGGTAAGCGTGGAGACATTCCGCCACTCGTTGCGGACTGGATGGGCTCGTCCGCCTCGTCGAACAGATCGGGCAACTCCTCTTCGGCCACCTCCTCGTCTTCATCGGCAGCGTCGAGTGGCAGTTCATCTGGCATCAACGCGGCGATGTCGGTTGGCTCGGGGATCTTGAAGCCAGGAGGCAGGTTGCCGTCGAGGAGGCCGGCGCCTTTGAGTTCGGCTAGGCCCGGCAGATCCTTGATGGCGTCCAGCGAGAAATGGGCAAGGAACGCTTCGGTGGTTCCGTAAGTGACCGGGCGGCCGGGTGCCCGGCGGCGGCCCCTCGGTCGTACCCAGCCAGTTTCGAGCAGCACGTCGAGCGTGCCTTTCGACGTTATGACGCCGCGGATCTCTTCGACTTCGCTGCGGGTGACCGGCTGGTGGTAGGCGATGATGGCGAGCATCTCGAGGGCAGCCCGCGATAGCTTCCGCTCCTCGGTGGTGTGCTTTTCGAGCAGCCAGGACAGGTCCTCGGCGGTGCGGAACGCCCACTTTCCGGCTATTTTTACGAGGTTGATCCCGCGCACGGCATAGGCGTGTTGTAGCCGGACGAGGATGGCGCCGACGTCCGTTCCCGGCGGCAGTTGCCGGGCGATCGCCGATGCATCAACGGGGCCGCCAGCTGCAAACAAGATGGCTTCGGCCATCCGCTCGGCCTCGTGGGCCTGGTGGATTGCTTTTTGTGCTTCCAGCGCGGCAAGCGCGGCTTCGGGCACGCCGGCGCGCGCTGGCCCCGGCGTCGTCGCGCCGCCAGCGTCAGAAGGGTCCGTCCCGTCGGGTCGGTCGTCTGTGCTCACAAGAGTGAGTTTAGGCGGAGCCATTTGAAACCTCGACAGAATTCACCGGTTCGACGGCGGTGAGGCCAATTGATTCGCGGCGGCGGATGTGGATGGGCGCGAACGGCGCCTCCTGCTGCAACTCGATCAACCCTTCCCGCGTCATTTCCAGCGTCGCACCGAATGAGCTTGCGATCAGGGTGCGGGTATCAGGGGCGGCGCTCGACATGCTGCCGGGATTGGCGGCCTCGCGTGCAGCTGAAGCCGCCGCCTCGCGTTGCACCTCGGGCAGGTAGTGGGCGATGAACAGGTCGAGTTGGAGCCAAGCTCCAGCACCCTCGCCGACCATGCGCTCGAGCCGGATACGGGCGTCCTTGATCGACCAGACACGGCGCGCCTTGACGACGTGCCCGATCTTGATGGTCCGCCGCCGAAGGTCCGCGTAGGCACGAAGCAGATCGTATATTTCAGCCGTGTGATGCGTCTCGCGCACCGCGTGGACTTTGTCGGTGGTACCGCGGAAAAACACGTCGCGGCCAAGCCGCTTGCGGGTCATCAGATTGGCAGCCGCTTGGCGCATGGCATCGAGCCGCATGAGGCGGAAGGCCAAGCGCTGGGCGATGTCTTCAGCGGAGGCCTCGCCGGTCGGTTTGGCTTCTTTCGGCAACAGCAGGCGTGACTTCAAAAAAGCAAGCCAGGCTGCCATCACCAGATAGTCGGCGGCAAGCTCGAGGCGAAGCTGGCGGGCATCCTCGATGAAGAGAAGGTACTGATCGACGAGAGCCGTGATCGAGATTTTTCCCAGATCGACTTTTTGTGTCCGGGCAAGCGCCAGCAGGAGATCGAGCGGTCCTTCGAAACCATCGACGCCGACGATCAGCGCTTCGCTGGGTAACGCAGCCGCATCCGGGCCGGGGGCTTCCCAGGCCTCGATGTCTCTGGTTTGGAGGCGTTCGCCGCCGGCTTCGGGATCGTCTGCCGTCATGTCCACCCTGTTGCAAGGCTGGGGACAGGCCTACAACGATTCACGCGAGGTGGCAGCGACCGCCAAAACGCTCGCAAGGTTCGCCTCGGCCGCTGCACGATCGAACGGCTGCGTGGAACCCGTGATTGTAAACGCGCGGGCAAATCGGGCGGCAGCCAAGCCGGTCAAGGCGGATGCGCCAGCGGCGGCGGCTTCCATCTCGGCCAGATCGCCGTTGCAATGGAGGACGACATCACAGCCAGCCGCGATCGATCGTTCGGCGCGTTCGCGGATCGTCCCCGACAAGGCCTTCATGCTGAGATCGTCGCTCATCAGCAGCCCGTCGAAACCGATGTCTTTGCGGATGACCGACGTGACGACGCGCGCAGATGTGGTCGCTGGGCCGGTACCATCGATGGCGCCATAGACGACGTGGGCCGTCATGGCGGCGGGCAGTTGCGCGAGAGCCCGGAACGGGGCGAAATCAGTGCCCGACAGCTCTGGATAGGGTGTCGTGATGACCGGAAGATCGAGATGGCTGTCGGCAGTGGCGCGGCCGTGTCCGGGGATATGTTTGATCACCGGCAAGACGCCGCCAGCGATATAGCCAGCCGCCACGGCCTGCCCGAGGGCGACGACGCGCTCAACCGTCGATCCGTAGGCGCGATCACCGATGATATCGTGGGAGCCGGGGACCGGCAGGTCGAGGACCGGCGCGCAGTTGGTGTTTATGCCCAGCGCGCGCAGGTCATCGGCGACCAGCCGGGCGGCGTCGAACGCGACTCTGCAGGCCTGCGCAAGGTCGGCGTCCGCGAGTTGGCCATAGGCGGCCCCTGGTGGCAGCGCGCGGCCAAGCGGCGGACGCAGGCGTTGGACGCGGCCGCCCTCCTGGTCGATCAGCACGAGCACGCTCGCCGAGCCTATCGCCTTCAGGGCGTCAGTGACGAGCGATCGAATCTGGTCGTGGCCGACGCAGTTGCGAGCAAATAGGATGATCCCGCACGGGCGAGTTCTGGCGAGAAACGCGCTCTCTTGCGGCAATAGACCCGTGCCGCTGAGGCCGGTGATCAATGCGGTCGCGGTCATGTCGGCAGCTGCGCGGTCAGAATGCGGTCACCCAACACGACGCGGTGTAGCCAGCGGCCTTGAGTTGCGTGCAGACGCCTGTGGCAGCTTCGCGAGAGGCCGGCGGACCGACCACGAGGCGGTGATAGGTGCCCTTATCGGCAATTTGGGCCTCGACGACGTCGGGAGCCTTACCGGCGAGTGCCGCGCCATACTTTTGTTGCATGGCGTCGAACTGTTGAAGCGCCGCTGCCCGGCTTGCCGCCGTGGCCGGGACCGATGCCAGCACCGCGACGAAACCGCTGCCGACAGCGGATGCACCAACACCAGATGGTGCAGCAACCGTTTTCCTGACGGTGACAGGCTTCGTGTCGACGACAGCAGACGGGTCAGCTTCGGCGGCGGGAGCAACGGCAAGGCGGGTCGGCTTGACCGGTGCGGCTGGAAGCCTCGAGCCTGGAGCCGAAGACGCCTGACCCTGAGCTGGCGGCGGAGCCGGGGCAGCCGACGACTGGGCAGCCGACGGTTGGGCTGCTTGCGGAAAGGCCGAGGTTGTCGCTGGCGGTGCGCGAGGTGGGAGAACGACCGTCATTCCGGGGATCGGCTGAGCCGTATTCGATTGCGCCGCCGCGACGGCCGACATCGTGACCGGCTGCGGCGGTTGCCCAGCGCCGCTGTTCTCGGCGACCGAGCCATCCAGTCTGACGGTTTGTGTCCTGACCGTGCGTGGTCCGCCGTCTGACGAACCGGACAGGTTTTCCATCAGCTTGCTGTCGGCCCCGCCGATTTTGGTCCCGCCGGGGTTGGCTGGCTTTTCCCGATTGGCGGTTTGCGCGTTCCGGACAACCGGCGTGCTCGCAGTCGTTTTCGGAGGGGAGAACAACGTCTTGTAGGCGTAGGCTAGCCCGCCGCCAGCCGTAATGGCCAGCACGAGTGATGCCGCGATCAGGAAATAGCGCGGTCGGCGCGGCGCATCGTCCTCGATATCGTCGTACTCGTCATCGGCGGTTTCGAGCGCTTGGCCGGCCGGCACTGGCGGGGCATAGGCCGGTGTCAGGTCCGGCTCATAGTTGCCCGGGTGACCGGCGTGCGTTGCGCCACGACCGCCTGTCGGACGGCCGGTGGAAGGATCAGCGGAGAGCGCTGGCTGCCAAACTTGGGGTTGGCCGAAGGATTGGCCCTGAGGCGGAAGGCCAAGCGGCGGATGCTGCCCAGTGCGTGGGTCGCGCGCTGGCGCATCGCCAGGGTAACCACCGGCAGTGTACTGCGAACGTGGATCGGGCTGGTTGGCGGGCCATGGATCGAAACCGGGCTGCGGCACGGGCCGTCCGGTTGGCGGGCTGTCGAATCTGGACTCGCTGCCGCGCTGGGGAAGGCCCGTCGAACCGTACCCTGGCGGGACGGATGCCTGAGGAACGTGTGCCTGAGGAACGTGAGTCTGAGGAACGTGAGCCTGAGGGACGGGCGGAACATAGGACTGAGCGGCCGGGAACGGGTCGTGGAACGCAGGCTGGGGACCAGCTTGTTGCCGCTGCGGCAGGCCCTGTTGCGGGGCGCGAGGTGGCTGGGAATGTTGGGGTTGCTGTATTCGCGCCGGTCGTCCTGTCGTCGGGTCGGACGGCGGTTGAGCTGGCGGATAAGCAGAGCGCGCCTGAGCGTATGCACCAGCTTGGGTGTGTGCTGGGTAGCCCGACGGCTGGGTGGATGGCTGGCCTTGTTGCGGCGGGTAGTTCGCAGCCTGGGGATAGGTGCCGTGTTGTTGTGGCGCCTGAGGCGACGTTGCTTGTGGGTAGCCACCTTGTTGATAAGGCGACGGTGCGTTATCAGGGTGCTGGGTCGGGGGCGATTGGGGCGGATACGGCTGACCGTAGGCGGCGGGCGTTGGCGACCAGTTCGGCTGGCCTTGAGGCGTCTGGGGATGTTGCGGTGTCGCGTACGGATTGTTCTGGCCCGGATGGCCCAGGTTACCCTGTTGCGGCATCCCGTATGCCGGATGACCGTGCTGCGGGTGCGCCGCGCTTTGGGGATTTTGTCCCTGATGCGGTTGGCCGGGATGCCTGCCCCCACCGTCGTGAGCGCCCTGCGGAGGCGTGCCAGCAGGCCCGTTTGATCGCGACATCTGCGTCACCCAACCTTTCACGACGGCCAGCTCGAACGACGCCGTCCTCTGTAGGACCGGCGTTCGATATACGGATTACCGGACCATTGGAAACCTCGCCGCAGGTCGACCTGTCGGCGGCTGCCATGCCCTAAACCCGTCGCCGTCACCTCAACTCCCAGGCGTCAAACACGATTCGCGCCCGCATCGGAAACGATTCTAGCGCATCGCGTTCGGTGCATGCACTCCGAGGACGCCCAATCCCGAAGTTATCACCTGCCGTGCGGCCTTCAATAGTTGGAGCCGCGCGACGGTCGTTCCCCGATCTTCGGTAATGAAGCGCAAATGTGGCGAATCGTTGCCACGGTTCCATTGGCCATGGACGGCCGATGCCAGCTCATAGAGATAAAATGCCAACCGGTGCGGTTCTTTGGCCCGAGCCGCCCCTTCGATGATGCGGGGGAAGTCGGCGAGGCGTTTCATCAGCGAAATTTCGCCGGGGTCGTCGAGCAGTGACAGATCAGCATCAGCGTAATCGCAGCCGTCAGGATCGAGGTCGGAGAACGCCTCGGCGGCGTTGCGCTGAACGGAAACGATCCGTGCGTGCGCATATTGCACGTAGAAGACCGGATTTTCTTTCGATTGCTCGGTCACTTTGGCGAAATCGAAGTCGAGCACCGTCTCAGGTGTCCGATAGACCATCATGAAGCGGACGGCATCGGGACCGACCGTGTCGACCACATCGCGCAAGGTGATGAAGTTGCCCGAACGCTTACTCATTTTCACCGGCTCGCCGTTGTCCATGAGCTTGACCATTTCGCCAACCTTGACTTCGAGCGACCGCGTGCCGCCCGACAGTGCGGTTACGGCGGCTTGCATGCGTTTGACGTAGCCCTTGTGGTCGGCGCCAAGAACGTTGATCAAATGCGTAAAGCCGCGGTCGAGCTTGACCTTGTGGTAGGCCATGTCGGCAGCAAAATAGGTGTAGGCGCCGTCGGATTTCTGCAAAGCCCGGTCGACATCGTCGCCGAAATCTGTCGCCTTGAACAGAACCTGGGTGCGGTCTTCCCACTCGTCGTTTTTTTCGCCCTTCGGCGGCGGCAGGCGTCCGTCATATATCAGCCCCAGATCGCGGAGAGCGGCAATTGTCTCGGCAATCTTGTCGGCGCCATCTGATGTGAGCGATGCTTCCGAGAAAAACACATCGTGCTCGATGCGCAACAATGCGAGGTCGGAGCGGATTTCGGCGAGCATGGCCTTGATCGCTTCGGCCTTGATGACAGGTAGCCAGACCTCTTCGGGCTGGTCGCGCAGTGTTGCACCATGGATCGCCGACAGCGCCTCGCCGACCGGGATCAGATATTCGCCCGGATAGAGCCCCTCCGGTATTTTGCCGATATCCTCGCCAAGCGCCTCGCGATAGCGAAGGTAGGCGGATCGGGCCAGCGTCTCGACCTGCCCGCCAGCGTCATTGATGTAATACTCGCGCGTGACGTCGTAGCCGGCGAAAGCCAGCAGGCTCGCTAAAGCATCGCCGAACACAGCTCCGCGGCAATGGCCAACGTGCATCGGACCGGTCGGGTTGGCCGAAACGTATTCGATGTTGATCCGTTCGCCCCGGCTGACGCCGCCCCGGCCATAGGCTTCGCCGTCCTGCACGATCTGCGCCACCACAGCTTGCCAGAACGACGGTTTGAAGGTCAGGTTGAGGAAGCCGGGTCCGGCGATGTCCACACGGTCGAGCGCGGGGTGGCCGTCGAGTTTTGCTTTGATCAACTCGGCAATCTCGCGGGGCTTTTTGCCAGCGCGTTTGGTCAGCACCATAGCCGCGTTGGTCGCGAGGTCTCCGTGGCTCGGATCGCGCGGCGCATCGACGTCGACACCGTCGGTCGACATATCAGGCGGCAAAGCGCCATCGGACTGCAGAGCTTCGAGAGCGGATAGGACGAGGCCCCGCGCTTGATTTGTGACGGTCATGCGATGTTCGCTCCAAGCGCGGCGTGATGCCGTGAGCATGCCGGGCCGCTAACGCAGTTGAACCGGTGCGTCAACGACGGCCTGTGTTCACGGGTCTAGCTTGGCGCTCAACTCAAGCTACGATTTACTTCGGGCTGAACACCACGACGGTGGCGCCAGCCTGCTGCCCAACTTCGATGCGGACACCGAGCCCCGTTGCCAGAGCCTTCAAGTTCTCGACATGCGGGCCGAGTTTCACGGTCGTCTTGGCATCCGAAATGGTGACCGACATGCCCAGATCGCGGACCATCTCGTCGATCAACTTCGAAACACGATGGATATAAAAGACCGACCCCATAAACCCCTCATTGATCTCTGACAAAAGAAGCGCGAGCCGCCCGACAGTCAAGTTTAAGCTGAAGATAAGAACGCCACGTTACACTGACAGCGCGCCTCGATGCTTCGCGATTGGCACACTGTTTATAACGTCGCAGCGTCGCCTTGCATAACCGTCGCACGATCGCAAATCGCATGCTATCGTAGCATATCAGATCCAGGGGCTCTCGTATGAATCTTTCACGTATTATCTACTATAGCGAACGCAATGCTTCCATCGCGCTGGATGTGCGGCAGCTTCTGGCGACATGCCACAAGAACAATGCCAGGGACGGATTGACCGGCTTTCTGCATTATAATGGGTTCTACTTTCTGCAGGTGATCGAAGGTGGTCGCGCCTCGCTCAGTTCAACGTATCACCGCATAGCGTCTGACCCGCGCCACGCCAACATCGTGCTCGTCAGCTGCATCGATGTCCGCGAGCGGCTGTTCCCAACATGGTCCATGGGACTGCACGAAGGCATGAACGACCGCACAAAAGAAATTTTTATGCGCTATTTTGCGTCGAGCAAAGTCGACCCTGAGACGATCAACGCCGACAGCCTCCTGGATGTCTTGCAAGACATCGCTTCGGAAGTCTGATCCGACCCCTCGATCAGAATGCTCCGGCCAGAGTCATATAGCCGCACCATCGTGGCCCGGGCATTTTGCGCCGGGCCGTTTTTGTTGCGAAGGTCCGTGGCTTGCGCCGTTGGTGACGTGATTCCACACGGCTGCAATCGACTTACTGCGGCGATGGAGCACGGCCGCTGTACTGCTCACGCTTCATGCGTCGGGTCATTCGGGCTTGTTCGTCTCGGGCCTGACTGAGACCGCTGCGGGCGGCGGCAAGTCGGCGGCGCGAGAGCACATATTCGGCGCGCAGTTCGCGCGTTCGGCTCTGGACTTGGCCGCGATAGATAAAGCGCCCGGTCAAGAAACCGATTAGCGCGGAGATCACGATGATGCCAGCCAGTTCGAGGAACGGCCGATAGTGGGCGAGCCACTCGAAGGTGGATGTCCCGTCGATGGCGAGCACGACAAAGTTTATGGTCAGCATGACAGGTTCAATCGAACTGGATGTGGGTGAACTGGAGTCTTAGAGCGACGTCATCAGCGAAGTTTGAGTTCGACGCGACGGTCGATCGGGTTTTGCTGCTCGGCGGTTTGCGACAAAGGACGCCGCGTGCCGAAGCCCACCGCGGTGAAACGGGACGGGTCGACGCCGGCACCCTGGAAGACGGCGATAACTGCTTCGGCGCGGCGCCAGCTGAGTGAGAAATTGCTCTCGAGGGCACCTTTGGAATCCGTATGACCTGCAACCTCGACCTGAGCGGCCGGGCAGTTTTTGATTAGGGCGGCGACCCGTTTCAACTGCTCGACCTGGACTGGTGAAACGACGGTACTGCCGGTGTCGAACGATACCAAAACGGCCTGGGTGGCGGCATCGACGGCGGCCAGACACGGCGACGTTTTGCCCGATGCTGTCGCGGTGGCAGGGCCCGAGTTGGTTCCGAGGCCGGCTGGTGGCTGGTTGGCTGCAACCCGCTGTTCGGCCAATTTCTGGTCGGCCAAATTCAATTCGGATTGGCGCTGCTCGGCTCGGCGGCGCTCATCGTCCCGCCGATCCTGCTCGCGCCGGTCGACGGCGCGCTTCTCGGCCTCACGACGTTCGGTCTCGGCGGCCACATTCAACGCGGCGAGGCGTTCCTCGAGTGACTGGATTTTTTGAGCGATCGGGGCGACGATCACAGCTGAATCGGCAGGCTCTACCCGTTGTTGTGCGGCGGCAACCACAACGGCTGACGGCGACGAGACCGGTTTTGACGCACTCGGCTGAGCGGACACCACGGAAGGCGGCAGCGCCACCTTGGCCGGTTCGACCGGCGTCGTGACGCCCGCGTTTTCGACGGCCTCGGCAACGCGCTTGACCGTCGAGGGAGCCGGCACGCCGCTCAATGCCATGCCGCCGAGGCCGGCCGCAGCGTATAGTGGAGATGGGCCTAAACGCGGCAGCGTCGTCAAAAGCGACGCAGCGAGACAGACGACGCTGAGACATAAGCCGGCAGCGACCAGTCCGGTGCGGGTGTGGCGGCGGTCGGCCTTGGTCAATGTGTGCTTCAGTTTCAACGGGATCTGGCGCGCGCTCGCGCCTGTCGCGGCAGCCAAGCGCCGGGCGGCCGGCGACGGCAAGCTATCTTTTATCGTTTGAGACATGACGCAAACTACATTTGACGCAAGGCGAAGGTGCCTTGGGAGCTGCTACTAACACGGCCGGAGCGGGCCGACGAAGGTCAGATACAATGTTTACGATAACCCGTTAAAAATTGCGTTGCGAAACCCTGGATGATCATTAGCTGCAGTTGAACACGTTATGCGTAATGGAACCGTCAACATGGACTTTTTGACCTGGATCACGGCCAGGAAGGGGGCGGTTGGGGTCGTCCGCGGGGGACGCCCACGCGACATCGTCGACCTGTTGTTTGAGACCAGCGTCACGCTGCCGACCATCATCGGCGACCGCACGACCAACGAGGAAATACTTGCCGCGCGCGTGCTGCACGGCGGTCCGAGACCCCGAATGCATGTCTCGCGTGGTTTGCGGCATGACCTCTCGGTCCTCGTTCAGGCTTCGCGTGACGGGCCTGTGCTGGTGGTGCCGCGTGTTACGTCGATCTAGCTAGCCGAAGAAGCGCAGCGGGTCGCAGCTCAGGCCCTCGCGCTGGCCGGGTATCGGCCCCCTCAGGTCAACCTCGAACAGGTGGCCGTCGAGCGCCTCGCAACGACAGTGCGCGAAACGCTTGGTCATCTGACGGCGCCGCTGCTGTTTCACGATGCTGCGGCACAGTTTCAACATACGTCGCTGACCGGGTTCACTGTGTTCGGGTACCCTGTCACCGAACCGGCGCCAGCACCGAGCAGTGCCGATGAGCAGCCGTCGGATACCGTCATCATCGAGCACGCACGGTTTCTGGCCGGGACCGATCTCGCGACCTTGCGCAGCATGCATGCGCCGTTCGTGAATGCGTCCGCGGACCCTCTGTTTCAGACCTGGGACAGCTATTTCGAAGCCATGGAGCTGGCCCCCGCCTACCGCGAATTGGCGGTTCGCGCACGGCACGTTCTTCACAAGCTTCGATCGCGTCAGCAGCATACCGGCCCGGAGATGACAGCCGTAGAAAATATGGGTTATGCGCCCCCGGCCGAGCCACCTCCGGCAGTAGCTCCGTATCGGTCGAAGGCGGCAGCATCAGCCGACGTGCATGTGCGCCAGCGGCTTGAAAAATCCGACATCACGCGTCGTGTTGATCGGCCGCTTGTTTTGCGTCCGGAGTTGACCGGACGCGCGAGCGGCGAACAGGCCAACGTCGACGTGGCCGTTGCACGTCGGGCTGAGACGGCTCGCGCTTCGGCTGCGGCACCGCCGATAACGCCACCGACGTCAGCGGCGAGACCGCGACCTGCCGAGGTCGTGGCACCCATGATACGATCCCGATTGCGGCACGCTATTCTGGGCGCCAATGATCAGTTGTCGCAACCCAAAGTCACGGTCGCATCAGATCCAAAGCCGTCTTCCAACGGAGGTGTTTTTCGCGCTCTGCGACCCAATAGGACGTGAGATCGGGTCCGGTCAGAAAATCGCCAGCCAAGCTGTTCTCTGTGGCGTATGTCTTCCACTCGGGGCTGGCGTGGAGCGCACGGAACAGGGCCTGCCAGTATGCGGCTTGCTCGGACTTCAAGCCGGGGGCGCCAACCACAGATCGCTGCATCTTATAGGTGAAATCCATGCCGGTCTCGCGCAGCGTCGGTTGCGCGGGATAGAGCGACAGACGCGACGGCGTGAAGGTCAGTATCGGCTTGGTCACGCCTTTAGGGAAAAAATTCTTCTGCTCCGATGGATTGTTGACCGTCGAATCCGCCTTTTTGTCGGCCAGAAGCTTGGCCACCTCGCCGCCTCCGCCGAAGGATTGGTAGGTCATTTCCAGACCATACTGCGCATTCAAAAAGTCCGTCAGCAGGTTGTCTTCGGCGCCCTTGCCGGTCCCGGCCATGATCCAGTCTTTGCCCTTGGCTTTGGCCGCTTTAACGAAGTCTTCGATGGTCACGATGTCGTTGCGGTCGGAGTGGACCCAGAGCGCGAAGACGTCCTCGGCCATGCGCGCCACCGGCGAGAACTGCGCGATGTCGACGGCGATCTGCGGTCGTTCCAGAGGCGTCGTATAAAAACTGTTCAGTGTGAACAGCAGCACGTGCGGATCGCCAGCCCGCTTTTTCAGCGTGGCCAACGCCTCGGCGCCGCTGTCGGCGGGCATGTTGACGACTTCAAACTTGACGGGAGCCAGATTGTTTTTCTCGATGACGCTGATCAGGAACCGCGTCGCCTGGTCAGCGCCGCCGCCTTTCCCGGCCATCACGATGAAATCAACCGGCTTGGTCGGGACCCATCGGCAAAGCCAGCGACCATAACCGTCTTGCCACGATACTCGGGCGTCTCGAGCAGCGCGCGCAGTCGGCCGACGTCGGCCAGCGCTTTGGTGTCGAGAGCGAAGCTCGCCGTGTCGAAACGGAACGTCGATGAGGCGCTGGGCGGGTTTGAATTCAGCGATGAGCTGCTTCATCAAGTTGAGGTCGAAGTCGGCGCCAGCTGCATTGAGCGCGTAAGCGATGCGGGCTGTTTGCGACTGGAAGTCGAGGCCTTCTGGCGACTGATCGACGAAGTCGTTCTCGCGGACGATCGGCTGGGCGGCAGGCGACAATGCAAAGTCGAGGAGACCCTTGGCAAACGGCTTCGTCGGCGTGCCGGCCGTGTAAAGGTAGAGGCGGCGCGCGAGCGGGTACTCTTCGGTCTTCATCGCGAAGGTCGACGGCCGGGTAATGAGACCGCACGATGCTTCGAGATTGATCGGCTTGGTATTGCGCACGTACGCGATCGAGGCGAAACCAATGCCGAACTTGTCAGCGGCGACATTGTCGGATTGCTCGGCATGTGACTCGAAGCGCTTTGCGGCTTCGGTCAACTTGAGGCCACGCGGCTTCATTACGAGATCGTCGAAGGTGTCGAACGTGCCGTTGTTGGCCGACGGCGAATAGACCTGGATTTGGGCGGCGGGCAGCCCCACCTCAGACCAGTTGGTGATCTGGCCGGCGAAGATCTTGGCGATCTGTTCCAGCGAAAGCGACACTGCCGGGTTCGACGTCGCGACCATCACGGCCAGTCCATCGAGACCGAGCACGTGCTCGTTCGACGGTGCCCGCATGTTGCCGAGCCCGGCGGCAGAAAGTGCCTGAACTTCCTCGGTTTTGATTTGCCGCGAGGACATGCCGATATCGGCAGCCTTTGCCGCCATGGCCTTGAACGATGTGCCGGAGCCGTGGCGCTTCAGATCGACCGCGCCAACTTCGGTGCCGCGCGCATCGATGACCTTGAGTACGAGTTCTTCTGTCGAGACGCCCGCTACGCGGGTGGTCTTCAAACCCTGGGATTGGGCATAGGCTTGGACGAGGGCTGGCATCAATTGGCCGCCGATCGTATTCGAACCAGCGAGCGCGATCGTACCGACGGTGCCGACGGGCTGGGCGAGCGCCACTGTCTGGCCGGCGCGCGGACAGCCGACGCCATCACAGTCAAAGCGATTGGCATCGAGCGACATGGAGCCGAACGATTTCGATACGATGGTATACTTGGTTCCATCGAACGCTTTCAGATCGCCCGAGACCGAGAAATCGCCGCCCTTCATGCGAAGCGTGACTTCAGCTGCCGTCGCGGGAACCCCGCCGAATACTGCTACAAGTGCCGCCCCAGCGACGCTCCACGTCATTCCCCTAGACATTCAACTCACTCCCGCAACTCGGTTTTTCGTTTTGACTTTCGCGACAACGACCCTCAACGCCGGAACCGGATGTCGGGTACTGCGCCCCGTATAAAACGCACCCGATCCAGGAGAACTGTACCGCACGCAACGCTTGGAATGACCCCGTCTTCGCGCACGACTTCGCCGGTCTTCGATAACAAGACGGCCTCGTAGGCGATCTCCGACAGCGCGCCCTCACCGCAGGTTTCGCCAGTCGCGGTCTGCCCACGCGTCGCATGTTCGATTGCGAAGGGAATCGCCCCGGAGGACTGCTGCGCATGGTGGAAGTACGTATAGACTTCGACGTGACCTTCGCCGAGCTTGCCCGTGCTGAGCGACGACATGAAGCCGGCTCCTGCTTCGGTCGACGCCACGAGTTCGAGTGCTTCCTCAGCTGTTCGCGGTGCACCGGCGTGAATGTGTCCCGCAGCACCGATCTGGGCGTTGTTTTCGATCGCATGGAGATTGAGATCGACGGGCTTTTTCCAGATCAGAGCGAGCTTGGAATACGCGCGCTGGTCTTTCGCCGGCACGGCCGGGATCGGTTCGGTTTTCCCGTCGGACGTCGACAAAGCGAGGGTCTGACCATTTCCAAGATAGAGATCGAGAATAACCGATGCTTTGCCAGTCGCCGCGTCCAACGGAACCGCGCGTGGCAGGTCGCCATACGTCACGGTCACCACCTGTCCGCGTCGGCAGGGGCTCTCGATCGCGGCCTTTAGGCGGCCACCCGGCAGCGGCTCAACTGTGACTTTGGGTGCCTCGCATGCCCCGGTCGATCCGCCGACAGACGGCGCGCCGGGACTGGGTCGAGGAGCAGTCGGTTCTGGAACAACCGGGACCGCGGACGGGGCAAGTGCTGCCGTTCGAGCCGCCGTCTGGCGTGTTGTTTCGGCGGCGAGGCGCTGTTCGTCGGCCTTTTTCTTGGCCTCGGTTTCGGCGGCGAGGCGCTGGTCGTCGGCGCGTTTCTTAGCCTCGGCTTCGGCGGCGAGGCGCTGTTCGTCGGCCTTTTTCTTGGCCTCGGCTTCTGCGGCGAGGCGCTGTTCGTCGGCCTTTTTCTTGGCCTCGGCTTCTGCGGCGAGGCGCTGTTCGTCGGCC
>Ga0247836_1000368_pt1 | contig 83048 bp, 76 predicted proteins | sample LaCruzMarch2015__4_FD_187116 | JGI IMG/M metagenome (GOLD analysis project Ga0247836, IMG submission 187116) | Freshwater microbial communities from meromictic Lake La Cruz, Castile-La Mancha, Spain - LaCruzMarch2015_14m | ecosystem: Environmental > Aquatic > Freshwater > Lake | place: Spain... | reverse complement strand
CATCCCTGGCCATCCCCCCGAATCGATGAGAGATCAGCCTATCCAGTGGCCGGGTTTTACTCCGCCACGCGACAGCACTTCGCCGCCGCTCCACTGGCCTAGTTTTACTCCGGCGTTGACACAACCCCCGTCAGGCCGATGCGGCGAAAACCATAAATCCTGCCATCTCTGCGGCAAATCTCGGTGGCCCGGAGAACCCGGCAATGCTGCCACACACTGAGGTGCTGCCTTGGTTGGTGCCAGCGAAGTCAAAGAACTGAAACGGTTCAAAAGCCTGCTTGGTTATGGTTCTTTCGGCGCTATCGGTGGTGGCGTGGTCTCTGCGCTATGCCCGTAATGCCTAAATTAAAAAGCTCTCCTTTGCCCTAAACCAATGTGTGGGCTTGGTTGTTGGGCAAAGGAGAGCTTCCGGTTTCGGAAAGCGCCTACGCAAGTACGCGGGGCCGATGGCGCTTTCCGTCCATTGCCGTTCGTGCATTTGGCGGCGTGTGGGCACCGGACCAACTGCATTTCAGGCAATCTCAACACGCAGACAACGATTAATTCGACGATTTATTCTCCATGGGCTTCTGCCAGCCTGATGTCAGAACAGCGGCCTCATCTTCGGGGCCAAGCATATCGCCTAAGCTCATCCGCTCGACGATCGCGTCGATTGCTGCGGGTGCCTCGCCGTAAACTTGGGCGGGCGCGGTTTTGCTTGCTGCTGGGCGTTGAGCGCGGCGGGCTGCCATCTGGCCTTCGATGCGCCAGTGGCTGCTCGCATCACGGCAGGCAACACCTGCGATGCTTGCCGTCTCGCCGTGGTGGATTTCATATTGCCGGCAATAGCCGCCACTCGTTGCGGCAAACGTGAATACCGGCCGTACCGTGGCGCGCGCTCCGTCAATGGTAACTTCCGAGTCGCTATTGCCCGCTGCCGTTTCAAGCGCCGCTGCCAAAACAGGACCCGCAATCTTGACGCCCTCGGCTGTGAATTCGGCGCCAAACGTTTCGCTCGCCACAGGTGTCATCATGCGCTGAGCGCCAAGACCCGCTGCGATTAATGCAACACACGCAGCCGCTGCCGCCGCCCATTGTGGAAGGACGCTCGCCAATTTGCGGCGCTGTTGTGCGGTCTCGAAGGCAATAATCTGAGCCGAAGCGGCTGTGGCCGAGGAACGCTCCTCGCCAGGGGCCGCACCGCGCACAGCGTCGATCAAGTGATGCGGCACCGGCTGGTGCATCGGCGCGTCGAACATGCCCCCGAGTCCTCGGCCTGTCGCGGCAAAAGCTGCCAAGCGATGAGCGGCTTCGGGATTCTGCGCGAGGTAGGATTCGGCCCGCGTCCGATCAGCGGCGTCCAGTTCGTTATCGGCGTAGGCCATGAGCATTTCGTCGGATACATCTGTCATTGGGGAACCCCTTTGGTCGTTGCGAGGGGCGAGCCGCGCTGAGGAATGGAGTCCGCGACTAAGCCTGCGTGGAGGGTTTGACGGGCCCGTGCAAGGCGGCTCATCACAGTGCCGATTGGAATTTCGAGAATGTCAGCAGCTTCCTTGTAAGACAGACCGTCGATGCAGACGTGTGCAATCACAAGCTGCTGGTCAGCAGGAAGTTTCGAAATGCTTTTTGAAACCGCTTGAAGCGTCAATTGATTTTCAGTCACTTCGCGCCCATCGCTTCCTGCGAGGCCAAGCGCATCGTCAATCTCAACTGTTTCACCGCGCACTTTCGAGGCTCGTAGTTTGTCGAACCAGAGATTTTGCGCAATGCGATACATCCAACTGTCCAAACGTGTTCCAGCTTGCCATTGCCCCGCACTGGTCAAGGCGCGTGCGCACGTCTCCTGGACAAGGTCGTCAGCCTCGTCCAAGTTGCCCGTTAGGGCGAAACTGAAGCGCCGCAACCGCGGCAACAGCTCAATCATCCGGTCCCGGATGTCATATGACACTGGCTTCTCCCCCTGCCAGCCTCGATGATAACGAGACATGGCTGATAATATTCCCGCGCTCCTAGGCAGTTCTTTCATTTTGCCTTTTTGGCGGCGGTGTCATCGGCTCACTATATGACGTCTGACGATACACCAGCCTGAGAATTCAAGTTTTGAACGCTTAGACAAGAGGTTGGTGGAGAAAACCCTGTGCGCGAGATGAACGCGTCAGAGCAGTCCGGCCCGTGCAAGGGCAGCCTTGGCGCCGTCTAAGGCGTGTGAGAATGAACCGCCGGCATTGATCCGCGGCCAATTGATGGCATCGAGGTCATAACCTTCCTGCGCACGCGCCACGTCGCTTCCGGCGTCAGAGGCGTCACCGCGGCGGGCGGTTACCCGATCGATCTTGACGTCGAGCGGGGCATCCAGCCACAGGCCGGTAAAGCGCACTCCCGTGCTTGTCGCCAGATCTTCCAGTGCGCGGCGCTCGGCGGGCTTGGCCGATACGGCATCGACAATCACGGGGTGCCCAGCGGCGAGGGCGCGGCCGGCCTTCTTCAGCAATGCCGCATAGACCTCGCCGGAAATGGCCGCCGAATAGTGGTCGGGTGTGAGCCGTTGCGTCACTGGAACGCCAAACAGATGCTTGCGCTCGACATCGCTGCGCAGATGAACTGCACCCGGCGACGGATTGATCAAGGGCGCAATGGCCGACGCGAGCGTCGACTTGCCGGTCCCAGACAGTCCGCCAATCGCGATCAGGACCGGAGTGTGTGGTGTAAGACAGGCGCCCGCCAGAGCCATGTAAGAGGCGGCCCGCTGGCTATCGCGTGCGGCATCGCCTTGCACATTTTGGCGCGCGCGCTCGATCGCGACGACGGCCCTGATTGCGGCGCGCGCTGCTAGAAACGCTGGCAGTGCCTTGAGCCCCTCGAGTTCGTTGCCGATGGGCGCTATCTCGATATACGCATTGAGAATACGATTGGCAGCGGCCCGGTCGCCACGGAAGTCGAGATCCATCAGGAGAAACGCGAGATCGTAAAGCACGTCGATCGTCGCTAGAGCCTCGTCGAATTCTAGTGCATCGAATGCGGTTGGGCCGCTGGCCAGTAAGACGATGTTTTCAAGATGCAGATCGCCGTGGCAGCGCCGCACGCACCCCGCCCGGCCTCGTTCATTTAGGAGAGGGGCGAGTGTGTCAAAAGCAGCCACAAGCTGGTCTGCTGCATTGCCCGCAATTTTCTGTTGTGTGGAATAAAAGGCGGCGCGGATGCCAGCCGCAACTTGGCTGATGGTTGTCTGCATCCGGGCCGCTCCCCGCGCATCGCCGGCAACCGGGCACTCTTGATGATAGCTGGCGACCATGTGTGCCAGTTCAGTGCACAGCGGCAGTGACAGAGGCCCAGCGGCGATGAAGCGAGCCAAAACCTGATCTTGATCGAAGCGATTCATGACCAAGGCATAATCAATGACCGTGCCATCGCCCGAAAACTGCAAATGTCCCGAGGCGTTGCGGACGATGGGGACGACGCGCAGATAAAGTTGCGGCGCATGGGGGGCGTTGATCTCAAGTTCGCGCTGAAGTGCGTGATGACGGCGCTCCAGAGTCGAGAAATCGAGATAGGCGAGACTTACACGCTTCTTGATTTTATAGGCTTTGCCACGGGCGAGAAAAACGCGTGCAGCATGCGTCTCAATGCGCTCGATGCTGTCGCATCCATCAGGGTACGACAAGGGCTGTGCCAGGAAGGCAAGCAACTCCGCTTCTTCAAGATCGCTATTCATGAACGTCCCGGCACAGCACAAGGGGCACCAAATCTAGCACGATCCGAGATCGCCGTGACGCTTCGTCCAAAAAAGAAAACGCTAAGAGCTGCTGCTCAAGCCAGTCAGACGAACGGGCTCGTTGCCGCAATATCGAGTGCCGCGGGATCGAGAATGGTGACCATGCGCGGGCCATCGAGGCGGATGACGCCGTTGTCTTTCAAGACACGGAATTGACGGCTGACGGTTTCGAGTGTCAGTCCGAGAAAGTCGGCCGTATCGCTGCGATTTAGCGGCAAGGCGAACCGCTCCCGGCCCTGACTGTCGAAGTCGCATGTGTCGGGACCTCGCGAGCGCTTTGCAATCATTGTAAAGAGGCTTGCAACTTTTTCGCGCGCGGTCTTGCGGCCCAGCAGCAGCATCCAATCCTGCGCTGCATCCAGTTGCGAGAGCGCGTACCGGAACAAGTGGTGCTGGATGCCGGGATGCTGCCGGACGAGCCGTTCAAATTGCTGGGCCGGGAACGAGCAAAGCTGCACGGCAGTTGCTGCCTCGGCGTGATGTGACCCATGGGTTTCGAAAGGCCAGCCGACGAAATCAGATGGAAAGAGCAGGCCGACGATTTGCTGGCGGCCGTCTGGCAAAACCTTTGTCTGCTTCACCGTACCCGATAAAATGATAGCGAAATATTCGGGCTGCTCTTGATCCGAAATGATCGGCTGGCCTGGGCGCAACTGGCGCCGGCGCGATATGGCGTTGAGGGCCGAAAGTTCTTCTTTCGTCAGATCAGCGCAGATCGCCTTGCTACGCGCCGTGCAACCATCGCAAGAGCGCAGGACATCGTTCAGACGGTTGTCTTGCAGCGTGCAGGTTGGGTTTAGAGTTTTGGTCATTGAATTGCGATCTCCAGGCCGTCACCGCCCGGCCGGGGCCTGTATGAGTGCGCAGTGTGCCGGCCATATGGCCGGGTGGATAAGTCACCAGTTCGTGACACATCAGCCTGTGTTCGTGATCTGGACCTTGACCTTGATCAAGCGCCAGCCCCGGCGCATTGCCACGATGGCCGAACCTAATCGAAGGTTGGGTCGTCAATGGCCCCACCCCGATGCGAGGGTTCAGGGGAGAGGAGTTGCGGTTATGAATGTCATTGCGCGGCCAATTTCGGCCGAGACGCCGTGGACGCCTGAAGAGTTCGAAGCTGAGATCCGCGCGGTCGGCCCGGTGCGCTACCACGATCTGCATCCGTTCCATAAGCTGCTGCACGGCGGCAAACTCGACAAGGGGCAGGTGTCGGCTTGGGCCTTGAACCGCTATTGCTATCAAGAGGCAATTCCGCGCAAGGATGCGGCCTTCATGAGCCGTGTTCACGATCGAGAATTGCGCCGCGAGTGGCTGCACCGGATTCACGATCACGATGGACTGCCGCCTGAGGAACCCGGCGGCATCGAGCGCTGGTTGAAGTTGACCGATTGCCTAGGGTTGGAGCGCGGCTTCGTGACGAGTATGCGCGGGGCCTTGCCAGCAACACGTTTTGCCGTCGAAGCTTATGTCCGATTTGTCGTCGAGCAGCCGCTGGTGGTTGCCGCTGCATCGTCGCTGACAGAATTGTTCGCGCCGTCCATTCACCGTGAGCGAATCGCCGGAATGCTGGCTGGCTATTCTTTCGTCAACGACGAGGTGATGGCCTATTTCAAGCGCCGGCTCTCGCAGGCGCCGCGAGATGCGACGTTTGCGCTACAATTCGTCAAGGACAATGCTCAAACTCGCGCCGAGCAAGAAGCCTGCGTCAACGCCGTTCGCTTCAAATGCGATGTGCTGTGGGTTCAGCTTGACGCGCTGCATCTCGCCTATGTCGTGGGCATGATCCCGCCCGGCGCGTACCACCCCAACTCCGGCTGAGGAAATCGGCAGCAGTCATAAAACTAGTCGCTCTTCTTCCGACAGGTGTTGGCCCTAGGCGACACGAGAATGTGTCAATTGGCGGCGGCGGTTTTTTGATCGAGATCAACGCCGCGGCACCGCGTTCAGAATGAATGGCTCGAGTGCCGGGCGGGGCTGACGGCAGGTCTGAATAAACGGCCAGAATATGGGACGCACGCGGTATGAACCCGGAAATCATCAATAAGTATTCAGCGCCAGTACCGCGCTATACGAGCTATCCGACCGCACCGCATTTCACCCCAGATGTGGGTGCGGCGTCTTATGCCAAATGGCTCTCGGCCCTGCCTGAGCACACGGACCTCTCGCTCTACATGCACATTCCGTTTTGCCATGCGCTGTGCTGGTATTGCGGCTGCTGCACCAAGGCGGTGCAGCGCTATGAGCCGGTTGCAGCGTATGTCGCGAGCTTGCAGAAGGAAATCGAGAGCGTCGCTTCGCGCATCACCAAGCCCCACGCCGTCAAACACATTCACTGGGGTGGCGGCTCGCCCAATGCGCTGTCGCCCGACGACATTTTGCTTCTCAACACGCTGTTGCGTGGCAATTTCCAGGTGAGTGACACGGCCGAATTTGCCGTCGAAATAGATCCACGAGTTCTGTCGCGTGAACAGGTCGTCGCGTTCGCACTGGCTGGTGTCACCCGCGTTTCGCTTGGCGTTCAGGACTTCGACCCCGCCGTGCAGGCGGCGATCAATCGCGAGCAATCGTATGAAACCACGCAGCGGGCCGTCGAACAGTTCCGTGAGCTTGGCATCAATGCGATCAACATCGATCTGGTCTACGGCTTGCCGCATCAGACGCGCGAAAGCGTTCAGGAGACGATCCGCCAAGTCCTGAAATTGCAGCCGGATCGCATAGCCATTTTTGGATATGCGCATTTGCCATCGCGCTTCAAGAACCAGACACGCATCGACGATGCGGCCCTGCCAGATGCTATCGAGCGCTTTGCTCAGTCGAGCCGGCTCGCCCGGATTCTCGAAACAGCGGGTTATGTTCGCATTGGCCTTGATCACTTCGCGCGTGCCGATGACCCTTTGGCGCAGGGGCAAGTGAACCGTAATTTTCAAGGCTATACTACCGACAGTGCGTCTTCGCTCATTGGCCTTGGCGCGTCGGCCATCGGGCGATTGCCGGAAGGCTACGTGCAAAATGAGCCCTCCGCTGCCGGCTATGCGCGCCGCATCGAATCCGATGGGCTCGCGACCGTGCGCGGCCGGGCGCTTTCAGAAGACGACCGCATCCGTGGTTTTGCCATCGAGCGCTTGATGTGTGACATGACGTTTCCGGCCGATGAAATAAGCCGCCGCTTTGGCAGCGCTGCGGAGTCGGTCGTCGAAGAGGCAGAGGCCTTGATCGAAATGGATCCCGACGCGTTGATTGAGCGGACCAGTGACGGCTTCCGCCTCACTCCACGGGGCCGGCCCTTTGTGCGGTCAATCGCCGCCTGCTTTGATATCTATCTCGACCAGGGCGCGGCGCTCCATTCCAAAGGAGCCTAAGATGGCGAAGAGTAGACAATGGACGATCACTTCTGGCCCAGCATTTATCCAGGCCTCATCGTTGGCCTGCTGATTGGGCTTTCGGGCGGCACGATGTTCTCAGCCATCCTTGGTGCCCTGGGCGGCCTAGCGGGAGCATTGGCCTATTTTTATGCTTACACTGCGATTGGCTTTCCCGAAGGGCTTTTGCAATTGATCGGTCTGATCATGAGTGCGGTGATCGGCGCCAATCTCGCCATGTTTGCAGCGCGGCGCCTGGCCCGGCTTACAAAGCCGGCTTCGGGCGACGACAAACCGGCGGAATAATTCAACCTCAGGATTTCCGCGATATGCCGCCAACGTCATCCGTGCGGCTCGCTCCTTGCTGACTTGAGGTGAGAAGCCTCGGGCGGCGCGCCTACCATCCCGTTTTGGGTCGGTCGTGCCTCAACGTGGCACAGCGCCGGGACCGGGAAGTGCGTTATGTTCAATGCCCAAAGCGCCGCGAATTATTCTGCTAAGTCGCCCACTCGCACGGCGGCCGCCGCCACTGCGGCTTGCACGCTCGAAGTTTACCGCGATCTCCAATCGCTAGAGCCAATATGGCAACGGCTCGAAGCCGGGGGGCACGCAACGGTGTTCCAGACTTGGAGCGTGTTCAAGGCCTGGGCTGAGCACATAGCGGCCCCCCAACACAAGAGTTGGATGGTGATCGGGATCTTCGATCCCTTAACGCGCCAGCCGCAAATGCTGTTGCCGATCGCCGTCAGCCGCGACGACGGAATGGTGGTGGTTGAGTTTGCTGACCTCGGCGTTGCCGATTTTAATGGCCCGGTGTTGGCAGCGAACTATCGTCCGGGTGCAGCTGAAATGAAGCGTACTTGGTACGCCATTCTCGATGCGCTGCCTGCCGGTGATTTGCTGCGATTGACGAAGATTCCGCCTGTGATCAATGGCATGAGAAATCCGTTGCTCGACGTGCCGGGCTTGCAGCGCATGAATCTTGCTGCCTTTGGAATGCCGATCACCGCAGCCGGCCTTGAACGAGAACGGTTCGGTATCGATCCAGCACTTTTAAACGACATCGATACGCGCACGAGAAAGCTCGAAAAGCGTGGCCGGGTGACGTTCGAGGTGGCTCGAGAGGCCTCACTTGCCCAGCCGGCTTTCGATGCGATGTGCGCGCAGCGTGCAGAGCGTCACCTTGCCCTCAAGCGCCCAAACATCCTCGCCCAGCCGTCAACCTGTGAATTCTACCGCTCGCTTTTCAATCAGAATGGCCGCCCGGGGCCGGCATTGATTGCGAGTTTGAAAATCGACAACAGCATCATTGCAACCGGTTATGGCCTTGCGCACGGCAACACGTTTCATATGATTTTTCCGACGTTCAAGGCGGATCGTTGGCGCAACTATTCACCGGGTTTGCAGATCTTCCTGCGAACAATCCGCTGGGCCGGAGAAAACGGCTTCACCTATTTTGACTTCACCATCGGTGCGGAACAGTTCAAGCGCGACTTTGGCGCGATCGAACGGCCGCTTTATGAAAAGCACATGGCGCTGTCACCGCGCGCTCTTCCCCTTGTCATGGCTCATAAGGTCAAACATGTCATTCGGCAAAGCCCACGCGCGGCGCAATGGGCGATCGCGAGCCTCGGCGTGCTTGGCGCATTAGAACATCTCAGGAAATGAATGTGGCCAAAGAGCATGAGTTGAAAATCAGCGGCCAGCACCGGTTCGAGGTGCTCGACGCATGGCGCGGCCTGTGCGCGTGTCTTGTGACCATCGTCCATGTTCCCGTCGCTCATGCAGTGTATGCGGATCAATGGTTCACGAACATGCAACTGTTCGTCGACTTCTTTTTCGTGCTCAGCGGCTTTGTTATTTGCCATGCCTATAGCGCGCGCGTTGGCACAACAACCGCAGTAGGCAGTTTTATGATCCGGCGCTTCGGCCGCATCTGGCCGTTGCATGCCGTGGTGCTCTTGGGGTTCGTGGCTTTTGAAGTGGCCAAGATCGCCGTTGAAGCCGCGCTGCACCTGTCTTTCGACGGCGCGGCGTTTTCAGGCAACCGCTCATGGGAAGCCCTGCTATCGAACGTGTTCCTTGTTCAGGCGTTCAATCTGCACGGCATGACAACCTGGAACGGCCCCGCGTGGAGCATCGGTGCGGAGTTTTACACCTACCTCGTGTTCGCGGTTGCGGTCTTTGCGCTGGGCGCGCGTCCTCTGGTGTTTGCGGCGCTGGCCGCCGTTGGGCTCGCCGGTGTCGTCTGGGGAAGCGAGGCGTGGCTTTTCACGACGCATGATTTCGGCTTCTTCCGTTGCCTGTTCGGATTTTTCACGGGCTGCCTGACCTATGGACTGGTCATGCGCGGCGTGCCGCAATGGGTGTTCAATCGCGGGGCGGAATGGGCAGTGGTCGCGCTGCTGGCCGTATTCTTGGCGATCACGGGCCGCGCGCCGTCTAGCCTCTTTGCGCCGATTGTTTTTGCGGCGCTGGTCTATGTCTTCGCATTTGAGGCGGGCGTCATTTCGAGAGTGCTCAAAATGGCATGGGCACAGGCGCTGGGGCTGTGGTCCTACTCGATCTACATGGTCCACATGTTGCTGTTTGCCCCGCTCAAGGTGTTGCTGTCACTCGCTACGAAATATGCGGCTTTTGGCGTTACGTTGACGGCTGCAGAACCGGTGAAGCTTTGGTCATTCGGACATGTGGGGCTTGACGCACTGGCCGTAGCGGTTGCTCTGGCAGGCTCGATTGCTCTGGCCAAGTTTACCTACAGATATGTCGAACAACCGGCCCGCACCTGGTTTTCAGCTGTCGCCAGCCGATTTGAGCAACGCCGTCAATTGGTTGCGGGCGCCAGTGTGCGCGCTGCAAGCGCATAAAGCGGCAATCCGCCCAAGCCGGTCGGGTTGAGTTTCAGGGCGGGAGCCGTCATAAGAAGGCGCTTCGTCGAGGGTATGTTGCGTTTGAAAGACCTGTGGCGCCTCCGTTCAAAGCTGGCTTTACGGCAGACTGCTGAACGATGACGTCCAGAGATAGGCACCCCTCTCCGGGCTCGACTTTCAAACCTGACATGAGGTTTCGCCATGAACATTTTGAATGGCTCACTACTGGCCTTGTTCTCTTTTGCGCTCGCAGCTTGCGGGCCTCAGGGCGCTGAAATACAGAGCACTGCTGCAACCGATGGAGCAACTTCGGCCGCGGCACCTTCGCCCACTCCGTCTGCCGGGGGCGACAGGTTGGTCATGGAGCTGAAGAGCGGCAAGGTGGTCATCAAGTTGCGGCCCGACCTCGCCCCTCAACATGTCGAGCGCGTCAAACTTCTGGTCAAAGAAGGGTTCTACAACGGCCACAAATTCCATCGTGTCATTCCCGGCTTCATGGCCCAAACGGGTGACCCGACGGGCACTGGCGCCGGTGGCTCGAACTACCCGGATTTGAAGGCCGAGTTCTCACCGGCAGCCTTCGAGCGGGGCACGATTGGTGCGGCGCGCACGGGCAACCCGAATTCCGCCAACAGTCAGTTCTTTATTTGCTTTGCCCATGCGCCGCATCTGAACGGGCAATACACCGTTTGGGGGCAGGTGGTCGAAGGCATGCAGTTCGTCGATCAGATCGCCAAGGGCGAGCCACCGCCCAAGCCCGACACCATTATCAAAATGTCGCTTGAATAAGACATCGCAAACAGCCCACGGCAATGCCGCTGGCTGCAACTTTAGAGAAACCGGAGCTAGAATGGCCGCTATCAAAGATCCCGAGAACACACTGTTGATGGAAACGACGAAAGGCAATGTCGTCATTCTATTGCGCCCTGATATCGCGCCTAAGCACGTCGAGCGCATCAAAGCACTGGTGCGTGAGAAGTTTTACGACGGCATCAAGTTTCATCGTGTGATCGATGGCTTCATGGCGCAGACGGGTTGCCCGCGCGGCACCGGCACGGGCGGATCGAGCCACCCAAACCTCAAGGCCGAGTTCAACAATGAAAAGCACGTGCGTGGCGTGTGCTCGATGGCGCGCTCGTCAAGCCCGGATTCGGCCAACAGCCAGTTCTTCATTTGCTTTGACGACGCCACATTCCTCGACAAGCAGTACACCGCCTGGGGGCAAGTGATCGAGGGTATGGATATCGTCGACAAGCTCGCCAAGGGCGAGCCGCCGCGCAGCCCCGACGCCATGGTGACGGTGCGTGTGGCAGCGGATGTTGCTTAATTAGAAGAGGGCCGGACACGCACTGTCCGGCCCTTTTCGCATTCACGGATGGCGCCCCATGACAGAGCATCGTTTGCGGTTTTTGATTGCTTTTACATCGGGGCTGCTCGGTGCTGCCGGTGTGGCGCTGTCGGCTGTGGCCGCGCACCGGGTTTCCAGCGCATCTCTGGAAACAGCCGCGATGATGCTGATGGTTCATGCGGGCGCCGGGCTCGCAATCGCTTCGCTCTCGGCCAATGCTCGCAAGCCCCGGCTCTTTGCTGCGGCCGGCGCACTGATGCTTGTGGCAGTCTCACTGTTTTCAGGAGACATCGCGCTCAATACGCTCGCCGGGTTCCACTTGTTCCCAATGGCAGCGCCAGTGGGCGGCAGTACGCTGATCGTATCGTGGATCACGGTTGCGCTTCTCGCAGCAATCGAAGCCACAGGCGCCCGGCGCGAGCCGTAATTTCGTCGCTCGCGCCGATGCCAAAACAGGTGCTGAAAGCCCCTACTTCTTGGCTTCTTTTGGCTTTTCCTTCTTCGGCTTACGCTTTTCCTTGGTCGATTTCTGTTCCTTACCCATGGTGGGCTCCTTACAGCTGGCGGGCCTTGTGACGCCGCGACGTGGCCCGAGCGGCCACTTAGGAATGCTGCATCTCTTTGCGAGTCGCCGCAAGGTGTCCGTACAAGCCTATCCCTTTGACAAAGGGGATTTTCGGGGACATGTCCCCTGATCAGCCCGAACTTTAGGTTTCAATCGCTTGCGCACCGCCCTTTTCGACTTTGATCTGCCCGAAGACCGGATTGCGCTGGAGCCTGCCGTGCCGCGAGACAGTGCCCGCTTGCTGGTGGCGGGCGGCGAAGGCCGCATGGACCTCTCCGTCCAGGATTTACCTGATCTGCTGGCACCCGGCGACGCGCTTGTCTTCAATGACACCAAGGTCATCCCCGCCGCGCTGGAGGGCGTTCGGGTGCGCGGCGGCGTGCGCGCCAAAGTCGCGTTCAACCTCATCAAGCGCCTCGGAGACGACCGCTGGCGTGCCTTTGCACGGCCGGCAAAACGGCTTGAAGTCGGAGACGCACTCGAGTTTTCATCAGCCATGCCAGGCGCGCCGGTGGGCCTCACCGCGCACGTTGTAGCGAAGGGCGAGGCTGGTGAGGTTGACCTTGCGTTTGACCGCGCAGGTGCTGCTCTCGATGCAGCGATTGGGGCCGTTGGTCAGATGCCGCTGCCACCCTATATCGCTTTGAAGCGCGAGCTTACTGCGAGCGATGCGGCCACCTATCAAACCATCTACGCCGCGCATGAAGGTGCCGTGGCGGCCCCGACGGCCGGGCTTCATTTCACGCCAGAGCTATTTGCCAAACTCGATGCGCGCGGCATCTCGCGGCATTTTCTGACGCTGCATGTGGGGGCTGGCACATTCCTGCCTGTGAAGGCCGACGATACCACTGACCACAAAATGCACGCCGAGTGGGGCGAGATCAGCGCTGGGACAGCCGATGCCCTCAATGCAGTTCGCGCCAAGGGTGGCCGTGTTGTTTCGGTCGGCACGACATCGCTGCGCATCTTGGAAAGCGCGACGCGCGACAGCGGCAAAATCGCCGCGTGGTCGGGTGAGACCGCGATTTTCATAACGCCGGGCTACCGCTTTAAAGCTGTCGACGTGCTGATGACCAACTTCCATTTGCCGCGTTCGACACTGTTTATGCTGGTCTCGGCCTTCAGTGGATTGGAGACCATGCAAGCGGCGTACGCGCATGCGATCGCCAACGGCTACAGGTTCTATTCCTATGGCGATGCGTGTTTGCTGTTTCCGGCAGTCCATGTCCCGTGATACGCGGCGCGAGTTCTCTCTTTTTGGAAACGAAGTATGTCAGCCTTTAACTCTGCTTTCGCCTTCCACCTGCTCGCGCAAGACGGCGCGGCAAGGCTCGGTGACATTCACACGCCGCGCGGCATCATTCGCACGCCAGCTTTCATGCCGGTCGGCACGGTCGCGACTGTCAAAGCGCTCTATCCGGAACAGGTGCGTGAAGCGGGCGCCGACATACTGCTCGGCAACACCTATCACCTGATGCTGCGGCCTGGCGCTGAACGCATGGCGCGGCTTGGCGGCCTGCATAAGTTCATGAACTGGGACAAGCCCATCCTCACAGACAGCGGCGGCTTTCAGGTGATGAGCCTCTCGAAAATCCGCAAAATCACCGAGGAGGGCGCGGAATTTCAATCGCATCTCGATGGCTCACGGCACATGTTGTCGCCGGAGCGCTCGATTGAAATTCAATGCCTCTTGGGTTCGGACATTCAGATGCAGTTCGATGAGTGCATTGAGTTGCCGGCCGAGCGTGCAGAAATTCTACGCGCCATGGAATTGTCGCTGCGCTGGGCCGAGCGCTCGAGACGCGCCTTCGAAAAACAACTTGAAGGCGGCGGCGCCAGTTCGGGACAAGCGCTGTTTGCCATCGTGCAGGGCGGCACCGATCCGGAACTCAGACAAAAATCAGCGCGCGCTCTCGTTGATATGGATTTTCCCGGCTACGCGATTGGTGGCCTAGCGGTCGGCGAAGGACACGAGGCGATGGTGGCAACGCTGAGTGAAACCGTGACTGCGCTGCCCACAGGCAAGCCCCGCTATCTTATGGGAGTGGGAACCCCGGTCGATCTTATTGAAAGCGTTGCGCGCGGCGTCGACATGTTCGATTGCGTGATGCCGACCCGAAACGGCCGCCACGGTTATGCGTTCACATGGCAAGGGCGTGTGAACCTGCACAACGCCAAGCACGCCGAGGATGCCCGGCCACTCGATCCGTTCAGTACCTGTCCGGCGGCGACCGACTATTCGCGCGCCTACCTGCATCATCTCGTCAAGTCGGGTGAATATCTCGGCGCCATGCTACTATCGTGGTCGAATACGGCGTTTTATCAGCAGTTGATGCAAGCCATGCGCGCGGCTATCGCCGAAGGCCGGTTTGCCGATTGGGCCGCAGAAACCAAAGTGCGCCTTGCCGGATCGGGAGACTGATCAGCGTGGCGCGGCCGTCGCTTCGGCTGCAGCCTCGCTTTTGGCCGTCACGTGCTCGCGGTGAAATAAGTAGAGGCCAGAGGCCGAGACGATTGCCGCGCCGGCAAGCGTCCAGACGTCGGGCAAGTCGCCGAACACGAGAAATCCAAAGCTGACCATCGAAATAAGTTGAAGATAGAGAAACGGGGCCACTGCCGATGCTGGCGCCAGCCTGTAGGCATGGATGAAGAGCCAGTGGCCAAGGCCGCCGAGAATACCGAGTGACGCGAGCAACAGCCATGCCAGCGCATCAGGCGGCGTCACCCAATTCACGTAAGCAATGGGCGCGCCGATGAACGTGCCGGCAAACATCGAATAGAACAGCGTCACCATCGGCGGATCGTGGCGCGCGATATGGCGCGTGAGCAGCATGAACAGGGCATAGACCAGCATTGCGAGGAACGAATAGATCACCGCCGGGTGCACAGTGCCGAAGCCCGGCCGCACGGCAATCAAAATACCGCAAAAACCAATGCCAATAGCGAGCATGCGGCGCCAGCCCACCCACTCGCCGAGCAGGGGGCCAGCGAGCAGGGCGACCACCAACGGCGTCAAAAAAACAATGGTGATTGTCTGGTCGAGGCGCAGATACTCGAGCGCCAGAAAGTTAAACGCCGTGGTGCCCACCATCAATACCGAGCGCACGAGTTGCCATTTAAATTGGGCAGTCTTGAAGAGGCCCGGCAAGCTGAGATGCCCAAAGGCCGGCACCAGTACGATGATAGCCATGAACTGGCCGAAGAACCGCGACCAGACCACCTGCGAAATGCTGAGGGCATCATATTTGATGAGATATTTGGCAGCCGTGTCCAGGCCGGAGAAAATCGTCACAGCCAGCACCATGAGGCCAATCGCCAGCAAGCGTCCGCCGCTGGCGTCAACGCGGCTTTCGGGTGAACTGTCAGCGGGTGCTAGAGGCGGTGGCACGCGGGGTCTTTGGCTAGGCTGAAGAGAGAGGGTGATGGCTGGCCTGCTGTCGCACCGGCCCCACCGGGAGGCTGCTTATAGCACTCTAATGGTCAAGTATCGTTGCCCTTAGAGCGCATCTGACCCTCGTTTTGAGTTCCCGGTACACTTTCCAGTGTGGAATTCACCAACGGCATCACTCGCCTTGACCCCGGCCCGGCTCACCCTTACAAGCCCCGTAGAGTGGGCCCGTAGCTCAGCGGTAGAGCATCTGACTTTTAATCAGGGGGTCGATGGTTCGATCCCATCCGGGCTCACCACCTTTTTCCGCCCTGATTGGGTGCCTGCCGCCTAACGGGCTCAGACATCGAGCCGGTCACGCCCTGGCCGTGGCAGTCTGGTCAGACTTGGCCAGATCTTACGATCCAGGCAGCTCCGGCGGCCACGTGTTGAGGAGACGCAAGTGCCGGTCACTTCCAACGATTGGATTGTCGAAACTGAATGGTTGGCAAACCGCCTAAGCACTCCGGGGATCGTGATCTTTGATGCCTCTTGGCACCTGCCCACGTCGGGCCGCGATGCTAAGGCTGAGTTTCTTGCTGAACACATTCCAGGCGCTCTGTTTTTCGACATCGATGATCTCGCCGACGAGAAGTCAGCGCTGCCGCACATGCTGCCATCGACCATCAAATTCGCCTCGCGGATGAAGAAGGCGGGCGTCGGCGATGGCATGAAGATCGTCGTGTACGATAGTGTGGGCCTGTTTTCTGCAGCACGCGTATGGTGGACGTTCCGCGCCATGGGACACAAAGACGTGGCAGTTCTCAATGGCGGATTGAAGAAGTGGAAAGCTGAGGGCCGCCCGATCGAAGATGGCTTGCCCGTTGCGCGCACTTCGCGCCACTTCTCGCCGTTACAGAACAGCGAATTAATCCGCGATCTCGATGACATGAAGGGCTATTCCGCCCGGAAGAATATGCAGGTCGTAGATGCACGCCCTGCCAGCCGCTTCCAGGGCGCAGAAGCAGAGCCGCGCCCTGGCTTGCGTCAGGGCCATATTCCAGGATCGAAGAACGTGCCATCGTCGGCCGTCATCAATGCCGACGGGACCTTGAAGACGAAAGACGAACTCATTGCGATATTCAAGGCAGCCGGCATCGATCCGGCAAAGCCTGTGGTGACCACCTGTGGCTCTGGCGTTACCGCCGCCATTTTGGCGCTCGCACTTGCTGTCACGGGTCAATCGAACGCTGCCGTCTATGACGGCGCTTGGGCCGAGTGGGGCCAGGACAATGGTCTGCCAATCGAGACCGGTCCTGCAGGCTGATCCGCTCCAAACCCGACCTTAATGCAATGTTTTCAGGCACTGTGACCGCTGGCTGCGCTGCGGCCACAGTGCTTTGCCAATCCGATACCGATGTTGAAGAGACGGCTGCCGCAACTCCTGCTAAGGGGTAGCGCAACGTGATACACAGGTCGTGATTGCCGCTTTGCGTTCGGGAGTAAAACTTATGCTGGTCGACTATCGGTACCTGTTCGCCGTGTTGGCAATGGTTGCGGCGCTTGTTCCGCCCGGCAGCAGCAGCGCTCAAGGCGGACCTCCACCTGCTCCAGTCGTGACCGTTGCCAACCCGCTCGCCAAGCGGATCTCCACGTGGGACGAATATTCCGGGCGCTTTGAGGCCGTTGAAAGCGTCGAAATCCGCGCCCGCGTGTCGGGCTTCATCGACAAGGTTCAGTTCAAAGACGGCCAGATCGTCAAGGCCGGCGATCCACTTTACATCATTGATCCGCGCCCGTTTGGCATTGCGCTCGATGTTGCCAAGGCTGATGTCGAACGCGCCAAAGCGCAAGTCGATCTTGCCGAAAATGAAGTCGAACGCGCCCGGCCGCTGTTGAAGTCAGCAACGGTGACCGAGCGCGATTTCGATCAGCGTGTCGCCAACCTCAACGTCACGCGCGCTCAGCTGCAATCGGCCAAGGCCAATCTCAAAAACGCAGAGCTGAACTTCGAATGGACCGAAGTGCGTGCGCCCACCTCGGGACGCATTTCAGATAGCAAGGTCGATGTGGGCAATCTCGTTACCGGCGGAGCCTCCGGGGCTACGCTGCTGACAAGCATTGTCTCGCTGGCCCCCATTCACTTTGTTTTTGACGTATCGGAGAGCGATTTTCTTCGTTATTCGCGCCTCGATTTGCGCGGCGAGCGATCCTCATCGCGGGATGTAAGCAATCCGGTCAAAGTCAAGCTTGGTGACGAAGCAGACTTTGTCCACGAGGGCCGCATGGACTTTGTCGACAACCAGCTGAACGCCCGATCAGGAACGATGCGCGGCCGCGCGGTGTTTCCCAACACCGATCAGCTGTTGCAGCCGGGATTGTTTGGACGGCTGCAACTGTTTGGCGGCGAGATGGATGCCATGCTGATACCCGATGCAGCGATCGTGTCTGATCAGATGCGCAAGATTGTCTTCGTCGTTGGCGAGGGCGACACCATCGTCGCCAAGCCCGTAACGCTTGGGCCGCTTTATGAAGGGCTGCGCGTCGTCAAGTCCGGAGTGTCGGCGACCGACAAAGTCGTCGTCGACGGAATTGCCAACCCGATGGTGCGCCCGGGTGCGAAGGTGACGCCAAAGACGGGAGACATCAAGGCTGCAACGAACTGACGAGACAAGGTTTCGCCAGCCACGGAAGGCAATCGGGTTAGCTATGAGATTTACGCATTTCTTTATCGACCGGCCGATTTTTGCGACCGTTATTTCGGTCATGATCACGATCATCGGCATCATAGCGGCTCTGGCGATGCCGATCGGTGAATACCCCGAAATCGCGCCACCAACTGTCAACATCTCTGCCACCTATCCCGGCGCGTCAGCGTCGGTAGTAGCCGAAACCGTTGCAACTCCGATCGAGCAGGAGGTCAACGGCGTCGACAATATGCTTTATATTGTTTCGCAGTCGACGGGCGATGGCCGGCTGTCAATCAACGTCGTATTCCGGCCAGGCACCAACATCGATCAGGCCCAGGTTTTGGTGCAGAACCGCGTCGCGGTGGCGGAGCCACGGCTACCCGAAGACGTTCGCCGCTTGGGTCTTACCGTGCGAAAGGCCTCGCCCGACCTGATGATGGTCGTGCATATGACCTCACCTGACGGCACGCGAGACCAGCAGTACATCTCGAATTACGCGACGTTGTTTGTTAAGGACGGCCTGGCGCGTCTCGATGGTGTGGGCGATGTGCGCATTTTCGGTGCCCGCGACTACGCTATGCGCGTGTGGCTCGATCCGGCCAAAGTCGCCGCGCGAGACCTAACGGCCGGCGAGGTGGTGACAGCGCTGCGGGCTGCCAACTTGCAGGTGGCGGCGGGCTCCATCAATCAGCCGCCGGCGGCCTCGCCCGGTGCTTTCACGCTGCTCGTGCAAACGCTTGGCCGGCTGACGTCGGTCGATCAGTTCGAAGATATTGTTGTCAAAACCGACACCGACGGCCGTGTGACGCGCGTGCGGGATATTGCGCGGGTCGAACTCGGCGCCCAGGATTACACGGTCAACGCCTATCTCAATAACAAGACTGCGACCGCGCTGGTCATTTTTCAAAAGCCGGGTTCGAATGCATTGGCAACGGCTGGCCGTGTGTTCGAGCGCATGGATGCACTCGCCAAGGATTTCCCACCGGGCGTGAGCTATTCGGTCGTCTACAACCCGACGGAATTCATCCGGTTCTCAATCGACGCGGTTCAAACGACCCTGATCGAGGCAATCATTCTGGTCGTCATCGTGGTGCTGTTGTTCCTGCAGACGTGGCGTGCGGCGATCATTCCCATCGTCGCGATTCCGGTGTCGTTGATCGGCACGTTCGCGATCATGGCGGCGACGGGTATCACCTTCAACACGCTGTCGTTGTTTGGTCTGGTGCTTGCCATCGGTATTGTCGTCGACGACGCGATTGTGGTGGTAGAGAATGTCGAGCGCTATCTGCGCCAAGGCATGTCGCCGAAGGAAGCCGCTCACAAGACGATGGATGAAGTCAGTGGCGCCATTCTTGCGATTTCGCTGGTGTTGATCGGCGTCTTTCTGCCGACGGCCTTCATTAGTGGTTTGCAAGGTACGTTCTACAAACAGTTTGCAGTCACGATCGCGGCATCGACTGCGATCTCGTGCCTTGTCTCGCTGACGTTATCTCCGGCGCTTGCAGCACTGCTGCTGAAGCCGCATGCGCACCACACCGGGAAGACCGGATTGCTGCACGCCATGGGCGCTCCAGTCCGCGCATTTTTCAGCGGATTCAACTGGATGTTCGACAAATTATCGGATGGCTATGGGGCACTCACGGCCCGGCTCGTGCGGCTCGTCACCATTCTGCTCATCGCCTATGTCGGATTGCTGGGACTCACATACTATAAAATTGTCTCGACGCCGGGCGGCCTCATCCCGCAGCTTGACCGGACCTATTTCATCACCGTGTTTCAGCTGCCTCCCGGATCAACCCTCGATCGCACCGACAAAGTGGTGCGCCGGGCGACAGATATTCTGTTGTCGCGGCCCGGAGTGAAGAACGCTGTCGCTTTCGCTGGCTTTGACGGCGCGACGTTCACCAACGCGCCGAATACTGCGGTGATTTTTACCCGGCTCGCTCCGTTTGAAGAGCGGCTGAAGGCCAAGCTGACGAAAGACGGCATTCTTGCCGATCTGCGAAAAGAAATGGGCGCCATTCAAGATGCGTTCGTGTTCGTGCTGGAGCCGCCTTCGGTGCCAGGTATCGGCACAGGTGGCGGCTTGAAAGGCTACGTGCAAGACAGGTCTGGCAGAGGCTTGCCAGCGCTTGAAGGTGCGGCGTGGGCCGTCGCTGGCACGGCGGCTCAGGTTCCCGGCATTGTGCAGCCATTCACATTGTTCAATACCCGTACACCACAGATTTTCGCCGACATCGATCGCACCAAAGCCGAGCAGCTGGGCGTGCCCATCAACCGCGTGTTTGAAACACTGTCGATTTACATGGGCTCGGCGTTCGTCAACGACTTCAACATTCTTGGCCGCACATTCCGTGTCACCGCGCAGGCCGACAACCCCTATCGCCTGACGTTGCGCGATGTTGCCAATCTTGAGACGCGCAACCGCAACGGCGACATGGTGCCCATCGGCGCAGTCGCAACTTTTAACGACATCACGAGCGCCTATCGGGTCCCGCGTTACAACCTCTATCCGGCCGCCGAAGTGCAACTGGGATTGGCGCGCGGCTATTCTTCCGGGCAAGGCATTGCCGCCATCGAGAAGATTGCCGCCGAAAAGCTGCCCTCCGGTTTCGGCTTCGAGTGGACGGAAATCGCGCTGCAGGAAAAGCTCGCGGGTAACACGGCGATTCTCGCGTTCGGCCTTGCGGTGGTGTTTGTATTCCTGCTGCTGGCGGCCCTCTATGAAAGCTGGCTGCTGCCGTTGGCGGTGATCATGATCGTGCCGATGTGCATTCTGGCGGCGATGATTGGCGTTACCTTTCGCGGGCTCGATCGAAACATTCTGGTCGAGATCGGGCTTGTGGTTCTGGTCGGGCTTGCGGCCAAGAACGCCATTCTCATCGTCGAGTTTGCCAAGCAGGCGGAGGACAACGGCAAGAACCGCTTTGAGGCCGCCGTCGATGCGGCGCGCACCCGTTTGCGCCCCATTCTCATGACGTCATTGGCGTTCATTCTCGGCGTGGTACCGCTGGTGTTTGCAACAGGGGCGGGCGCCGAACTGCGCCAGTCTTTGGGAACAGCCGTGTTCTCCGGGATGCTCGGTGTCACGCTCTTCGGGCTTGTGTTCACGCCCGTGTTCTATGTGCTGGTGCGCAGCATCGGCGCCAAAAAAGAACAGCCCGCAGCAGCGCCGCCGGATGCTCCAGGCAGCGGCGGCGGCTCCGTCTCAATTTGATGCTCCGCTTAACCCGGAATTAACCGCATAGCGCCATTGTCAATCTTGCACAGACTTATGCGCGGTCGAGGCCGCCCCTGAGTACAGAGGACAATGACAATGACGACGAAGCTCCAAATCGGCCTTGCTTGCGCAGCGCTGGCTCTTGCCGTTTCGCCAGCCCAAGCCGCCGACCTCGGCAACTACGGCGGTTCGATCAAGGACAGCTATGCCGCTCCGGTCCAGATGTCGGCTGCGGGGAACTGCTACGTTCGCGGCGACGTCGGCTACTCGGGTTCGGGCGATCCCGAAATCACTTGGCCGGTCAACAGCGATACCATCACTTATGACGCCAATGGCAACGTGGTCGACTATGTGTCCAACCACATCACCGACAAGGTCGCCAACGCTACCATCGAAAACACCTGGCTGGTCGAAGGTGGCGTGGGCTGCGGTTCGGGTTCGCGTGGCTGGCGCGGCGAGCTTATGCTTGGCTATCACGGCGACCGCAAAGTCGACGGTGAGCCTGGCAACTACACGCGCACAGAAATTCACCCCGCCGGTCCGACTGTTGATCCGCACATTGAAGACCCGCTGCACACCAGCCTCACGACCTACACCTTGATGGTCAACGGCTATAAGGATCTCGGCAACTTTGGCGGCTTTACGCCTTACGTTGGTGCTGGCGTTGGCGTTGCCTACCATGTCGTCGACGACGTTTACTTTACCGGCAACCCGAACTTGACCAACACCATCGACGGCGACCGCGACATCTCGTTTGCCTGGGCGTTGATGGCGGGCGTTGGCTATCAGATGTCGCACAACACCGTACTGGACATTGGCTATCGCTACATTGACATGGGCAAGGCAAACTCCGAGCGGAGCGACTCGGCCGGCTTCGTAAATCCGCGCGTCAACATCGACGACATCGACGCCCACGAAGTGAAGATTGGTCTGCGCTAACATTTCGGTGAAGCCGACCACGGCTCCTATCAGGCGATGAAGTAACGCTTCGGGCGCCACCGCCGAACAGAGATTGGAGGCCGGATGCAAATCCGGCCTTTTTCTTGTGTTTGGAAAGTTTTGGGTACCATTTAGCTATATCTGGCAAAGCCCAACTTCGCGATTGATCTTCGGCGCGGCCCGCCTGTATATCTCTGAAGCTTCGTCCCAGGCCATTTATTGCCTCTGGCGCTGTCCCAAAGGGCGGCAACAGGCGGGCTATGGGGTTAGACGCGACGGCCTCCGGCGGGCAGCACTGCGGGCGTGGTGGAATTGGTAGACACGCCAGATTTAGGTTCTGGTGGCCTTGGCTGTGGGGGTTCGAGTCCCTCCGTCCGCACCAGCCGCCCAGACGGAAGGCTAAAAGACAATAAATTTCAAGATGATATGGTCTTGAATGTCATCGAATTCGAGCATAGTTGAAGGCATGACCTTCGAAGATGCAGTATAGCTCAAAATGGAAAAGTGAAGGCTCCTCCTCCCATGCAGATCACAGAAGCAAGTTCAGATGGCTTGAAGCGTAAGCTCAAAGTGGTCGTGGGTTCCGCCGAGATCGGCGACCGCATGACGGCGCGTCTGGACGACTTGAAGGACACGGTCCAGTTCAAGGGCTTTCGCAAGGGCAAAGTGCCAGTCGCCCACATCCGCAAGGTTTACGGCCGTTCGCTGATGGGCGAAGTGCTGCAGGAAACCATTCGCGATACCAGTTCCAAGGCCATCAAAGAGCGCAACGAACGCGCCGCTGCAGTGCCGGAAATCGAACTCGCCAAGGATTCCGAAATCGAGAAGGTCTTCGACGGCAAGGCCGACCTCTCTTACGAAATGAGCTTTGAGGTTCTGCCCGAAATCAAGATCGCTGATTTTGCTTCGATGAACCTCGAGCGTCTCGTTTGCGACGTCGATGCCGAGTCGCTTGACAAGGCTCTGGCTCAAATTGCCGATCGCAACACAACCTTTACCACTGACGAGGGCGCCGTGGCCGCAATGGGCGACCGCGTCACCATCGACTACAAGGGTAGCATCGGCGGCGAAGCATTTGAAGGCGGCGCAGGTGAAGGCTTGAGCCTCGTGCTCGGCAACGCCAACTTCATCCCTGGCTTCGAAGAAGGTCTCGTCGGAACCAAGGCTGGCCAGTCACTCGACATCAACGGCCGCTTCCCAGACGCTTATCCGGTCAAGGATCTTGCCGGCAAAGATGCGGTGTTCGCTGTTACCGTCAAGAATGTGGAAAAGCCATCCATCCCCGCAATCGACGACGAGTTCGCCAAGGGGCTCGGTGCCGAGAGCGTCGAGAACCTGAAAGAACTGGTATCGGCCCAGATCAAAACTGAACTTGACGGTGCCGCGCGCATGAAGCTCAAGCGCGAGTTGCTCGATGCGCTGGAAAAGGCCCATACGTTTGAGTTGCCGCCCTCTCTCGTGGCGCGCGAGTTCGACATCATCTGGAACCAGCTGAACAAGAACCTCGAATCACAAGGCAAGACAATTGCCGATGAAGGCAAAACCGAAGACGAAGCCAAGGCCGAGTATCAGGCGATTGCCGAGCGCCGTGTGCGCCTTGGCCTGGTTGTCGGCGAAATCGGCGATAAGAACCGCATCGAAGTGACGCAAGACGAGCTCCGCCGTGCGCTGATGGAGCAAGCACGCCGTTATCCCGGCCAGGAAAAGTTCGTTTACCAATACTTCGAAAAGACCCCCGGTGCGATCCAAGAGCTGCGCGCGCCTATTTTTGAAGACAAAGTCGTCGATTTTGTCATCAATGCCGCCAAGCCAGCCGAGAAGAAAGTCTCGCGCGAGGAACTGTTGAAGCAGGTCGAAGAGGTGACGCAGTCGTAACCGGCACGCCGCTCTTCGGCCCCCTTCTGTCCGGTTGATGAGGAGCGAGGGGTGCTTGCCGGGAGCGTGTCCGGCTGGCAAATCTGGGCCCGGCTTATGAGCGATTCGCCTGCCCGGCGTGCTGCGCTCGATGGGGATCGGCCCCACGCCTGCCTTATGAGCCGGGTTTCTTGAGCCGAGTTTCAATTGGAGAACTGATCCTATGCGTGATCCCGTGGCCACTTTGACGAACACGTTCTGGCCGATGGTTGTGGAGCAAACGGCGCGCGGAGAGCGGGGCTACGATTTGCCCTCGCGCCTGCTCAAGGAGCGCATCATCTTCGTTACCGGCCCGGTTGAAGACCAGATGGCAGCCTCAATCTGCATGCAGCTTCTGTTTCTCGAATCCGAAAACCCGAAAAAAGAAATTTCTATGTACATCAACTCGCCCGGTGGCGTGGTGACGAGCGGCATGGCGATTTACGACACGATGCAATTTGTGAAGCCGGCCATCGCCACACTTTGCATCGGTCAGGCTGCATCTATGGGCTCGCTGCTGCTCTGCGCAGGCGCCAAGGACATGCGCTTCGCCCTTCCCAACGCACGCATCATGGTCCACCAGCCGTCTGGCGGTTTCTCAGGCCAAGCGTCGGATATCGAGCGTCATGCCGAAGACATCGTAAAAATGAAGCGCCGTCTCAACGAGGTTTACGTCAAGCACACCGGTAAGCCTTACGAAGTGATCGAGCGCACGCTCGACCGCGACCATTTCATGACCTCCGAGCAGTCTGTCGAATTTGGCTTGATTGACAAGGTGTTGTCGAGTCGTGATGAGATGGAAATCAAGTCGTCGGACGGCAAATCGGCCTGATGCGGCGCTCGCTTAATTCATCTGTCTGCAAAGACGAGGCCTGCCAGACCGAATTTGGGCTGGCGGGCTGAAATTGTGGCAAGTTGACCCTTCTTGCCTATTCGGCGGCCGGTCAGTCGTCTTGGTGCAGTGCACCAATTTGAGCGATACCTCTGAAAGCCCTGGGAAAATAGCTTAAGGCGCGGCACCTTGGTGATGCTATTAATGCAATCTTGATTTGGGCGAGGATAGCGTGCTCTGATTGGGTAAGTTGCAAAGTGCTTCGCGGCGGGCCTCGCCGCCTCTCCGGGTATCATCCGGTCTAGGGTTCTGGCGGTGGCCGCCATCTCCCCCACGTGTGAGAAAAAACGTAATGGCTCAAGAAAAGAATACTCTTTATTGCTCGTTCTGCGGCAAGAGCCAGCACGAGGTGCGCAAGCTGATTGCGGGTCCGACGGTGTTCATCTGCGATGAATGCGTCGAGCTGTGCATGGATATCATCCGCGAAGAAAACAAGAATACGCTCGTCAAGTCGCGCGACGGTGTGCCGACACCGCAGGAAATCTGTACGGTGCTCGATGGATATGTGATCGGCCAATTTCATGCCAAGCGCGTTCTCTCGGTGGCCGTCCATAACCATTACAAGCGTCTCAACCACGCTGCGAAGAACAACGACGTTGAGCTGGCGAAGTCGAACATTTTGCTCGTGGGTCCCACGGGGTGCGGCAAGACCTTGCTTGCCCAAACCCTCGCGCGCATTCTCGACGTGCCTTTCACAATGGCCGACGCCACGACATTGACCGAAGCTGGATATGTTGGTGAAGACGTCGAAAACATCATTCTCAAGTTGCTGCAGAACGCCGACTACAATGTCGAAAGAGCGCAGCGCGGAATCGTTTACATCGACGAAATCGACAAGATCAGCCGCAAGTCCGACAACCCGTCGATCACGCGAGACGTTTCGGGCGAAGGCGTGCAGCAGGCCTTGTTGAAAATAATGGAAGGCACGGTTGCGTCGGTTCCCCCGCAGGGTGGCCGCAAGCATCCGCAGCAGGAATTCCTGCAGGTTGATACCTCGAACATTCTGTTTATCTGCGGTGGTGCGTTTGCTGGTCTCGAAAAGATCATCGCACGCCGCGGCAAGGGCACATCGATCGGCTTTGGCGCTCGAGTCATGGGGCCTGACGAGCGCCGCACAGGAGAAATCCTGCGTGAAGTCGAACCCGAAGATCTGCTGAAGTTCGGCCTCATCCCGGAGTTCATCGGCCGTCTGCCGGTTATTGCGACGCTGGAAGACCTCGATGAAGTCGCACTCGTGCAGATCCTGACCGAACCGAAGAACGCGCTGGTCAAGCAGTATCAGCGTCTATTCGAAATGGAAGACGTCAAACTCACGATCACCGGCGATGCCCTGAAGTCGATTGCCCGCAAGGCTATCGAGCGGCGTACGGGCGCACGTGGTTTGCGCTCGATCATGGAAGGCATCCTGCTCGACAGCATGTACGACTTGCCGGCGCTGAAGGGCGTCGAAGAAGTCGTTGTCGGGCCCGAAGTGGTCGATGGTGGCGCCAAGCCGCTTCGAATCTATTCCGACCGTACGGAAGAAAAAGGCTCGACAGCCGGATAATCGGCGGCGCCGCCGTTCGGCGGCACCACCGCGCTTGCGCCTTTTTTAGCAAGTGGCATGCGGTTGGGAGCAAAGACTGCCGGCCGGGCGCCCCCGCATCCTGTGGCTGAACGGCGCTGTGCCCACCACGCAGACCATGCTGCGGCCAACCCGCCAATTTGCCGCCAAAAATTCTGAGTTCTGCACACTCTTGAAAGCTGTGCTTCATCAACCCACATCAAACGGCTGGCAAATGGGTGCTGATCGCGCAAAAATGGATCGGTGTTCGGCTCAAATTTGCGCCCTCGGAAGGGGCATTTTGAAAGGGCCGGCGAAAATGGATGTGCTGGCGTCATAATCAAACCGGCACGCAACGTTAGTAAGACTTGTTCGAGCGGGTTGTCCGGGCCAAATTGGACGGACACGCTGAAGGAAGGACTAGGCACGAAATGAGCGAAGAAAAGCAGACACGCGATAAGACGGCGGTGACCAAGGAGCTTTTCCCGGTACTGCCACTGCGCGACATCGTGGTGTTCCCCTACATGATCGTGCCGCTGTTTGTAGGCCGCGAAAAGTCAATCGCCGCCCTCGAAGAGGTGATGCGCGCCGATAAGCATATTTTGCTCGCTGCTCAGAAGAACGCAGGCGATGATGATCCGGCGACTGATGCGATCTATCGCGTCGGCACGCTGGCTTCCGTTTTGCAATTGTTGAAGCTGCCTGATGGCACCGTGAAGGTGCTGGTTGAAGGCACGGCTCGCGCCAAGATCGTGCGCTACACCGACAATCCCGATTACTTCGAAGCCGAAGTCGAGCGCATGGCCGAGCAGACCGGTGCGAAGGATGAGATCGAAGCGATGTCGCGCTCGGCCATCACGCAGTTCGAAAGCTATGTGAAGCTCAACAAGAAGATCTCGCCGGAGGTGCTTGGCACCATCTCGCAGATCGAAGATTATTCGAAGCTCGCCGACACCATCGCCAGCCATCTGGCGGTGAAGATCGCCGACAAGCAGGACGTGCTCGAGACAACGGCCATCTCCAATCGCTTAGAGAAGGTCTTCACGCTTATGGAAAGCGAGATCTCGGTTCTGCAGGTCGAGCGCAAGATCCGTTCGCGCGTCAAGCGCCAGATGGAGAAGACGCAGCGCGAATACTATCTCAACGAACAGATGAAGGCGATCCAAAAGGAGCTCGGCGACAATGACGAGCGCGATGATATCGCCGAATTCGAAGACAAAATCGAGAATACCAAGCTGTCGAAGGAAGCCAAGGACAAGGCCCTCGCTGAGCTGAAGAAGCTCAAGCAGATGAGCCCGATGTCGGCTGAAGCGACGGTGGTTCGCAACTATCTCGATTGGCTCTTGTCGATCCCGTGGGGCGTCAAGGGTAAGGTCAAGAAGGACCTCGATGAGGCCCAGCAAGTGCTGGATGCCGAGCACTACGGCCTGGAAAAGGTAAAGGAGCGCATCGTCGAGTATCTAGCTGTCCAGGCGCGTACCAACAAACTCAAAGGGCCGATCCTGTGCCTCGTCGGTCCGCCCGGTGTCGGCAAGACGTCACTTGGCAAGTCGATTGCCAATGCCACGGGCCGCGAGTTCGTGCGCATGTCGCTGGGCGGTGTGCGCGACGAAGCGGAAATCCGCGGTCACCGCCGCACATACATCGGCTCGATGCCTGGCAAGGTCATCCAGTCGATGAAGAAGGCAAAGCGCTCCAATCCGCTCTTCCTTCTCGATGAAATCGACAAGATGGGCCAGGATTTCCGTGGTGACCCGGCCGCTGCTTTGTTGGAGGTTCTCGATCCGGAACAGAACTCGTCGTTCAACGATCACTACCTCGAAGTCGATTATGACCTGTCGAATGTGATGTTCGTTACGACCGCCAACACGCTGAATATTCCACCGGCCTTGATGGACCGCATGGAGATCATCCGTCTCGCCGGTTACACGGAAGACGAAAAGGTCCAGATCGCCAAGCGCCATTTGATGGCGGAAACAGCGACCAATCACGGGCTCGAAGCCGGTGAGTGGTCAGTCGACGACGGCGCCATTATGGAAATCATCCGCCACTACACGCGCGAAGCTGGTGTGCGTTCGCTCGAACGCGAGATCTCCAAACTCGCGCGCAAGGCTGTGAAGGAAATCCTCACCTCCACGAAGAAGTCGGTGCACGTCACCGCCACCAATGTGAAGGACTATCTCGGCGTTCCGAAGTACCGCTATGGCGAGGCTGAACTGGAAGATCAGGTGGGCATCGTGACCGGTCTCGCCTGGACGGAAGTGGGCGGCGAGTTGCTGACCATCGAAGGCGTGCTCATGCCTGGCAAGGGCAAGATGACGGTGACGGGCAACCTGCGCGACGTCATGAAGGAGAGCATTCAAGCGGCCAACGCCTATGTGCGCTCGCGCTCGATTGACTACGGCATTCAGCCGTCAATCTTCGAGACGAAGGACATCCACGTGCATGTGCCGGAAGGCGCAACGCCCAAGGATGGCCCGTCGGCGGGCGTTGCCATGGCGACCGCGATCATCTCCATCATCACCGGTATTCCGGTGCGCAAGGATGTGGCGATGACTGGCGAAATCACACTGCGCGGCCGCGTGTTGCCGATTGGTGGCTTGAAGGAAAAGCTGCTTGCGGCTCTGCGTGGCGGCATCAAGACGGTCATCATCCCGGAAGAGAACGCCAAGGACCTCGTCGATCTGCCCGAAGAGGTGAAGCAGAAGCTTGAGCTGATTCCGGTTTCGCGCATGGAGGAGGTCGTGAAAATTGCACTCGTGCGTCAGCCGGAAGCCGCGCTTCTGGAGGAACCGCCGGTTGAAGCCGTTCCCTCAGATGCATCCAAAGGTGGCCCGCGGGTGGTGGCGCACTGATGCTTTGCATCGTTAGTTGGTGACGCTTCGCGTCGCCGGCAGGTGACAGTTGCATACTGACGAACTGAGACAACGTGCCCGCCCTAGATTTCCAGGGCGGGCATTTTTGTGCCAAGCTTTTCGTCAGTGCGCGTTTTTACCCGTATTTCAAGCTAATTTGACGTGTTTTGCCTCTTGACGAGCCCCGAAATTCAGCGCTCTGTGCGGCAACGGGATAGCCTCTGACGGTCAATTTCCGTCACGTGAGGCTTGGCAGGGACCGGCGAAAAGCTGGCTCCGGACCCAAATATTTCCACATCAAACGGCAAGCGCCGTCCTTCAGGCTGTGCCGGAGGATGTGCCTTTCAAAAAAAAAGGATAAGAGATCATGAGCAAGAAAGATTTGATCGACGCGGTAGCAAAAGAATGTGAACTGACGAAAGAGAAGGCAGGCGTCGTCGTCGACGCGGTCATCGAGCACATCAAGAGCACGATGAAGGCTGGCGATGAAGTTCGCCTTCCAGACTTCGGCACATTCAAGGTTGCAAAGCGCAAGGCTCGCGATGGCCGCAACCCCGCAACCGGCGCCACCATCAAGATCGCCGCATCGCGTGTTGCAAAGTTCACCCCGTCGAAGGGTCTGAAGGATGCGTTGAACGGCTAGTTTGATGACGTGAAGCCGTGAAGCCGCCAAATCTTGACGTCTTAGGATTGAGAGCCGCCCGATTGGTGCAGTTCACGCCCTTACGATTTTACTACTTCACGATGTCACGAAATCTGGGAGGTTAGCTCAGCGGTAGAGCGCTTCGTTTACACCGAAGATGTCGGGGGTTCGATCCCCTCACCTCCCACCATAATTCTTGGCTCCGGCAACGCCCCATTCGGGAAGCCGGCCGCCGAAGCGAGATAAGAACAGCGGTTGCCGGGTCACGGTGCCGCCACAGCGGAGCAACGCATGCCATCAATGTTTGACGCCTCGGTTCCCGTGTTCCAAAAACACCTGGAGGCTCTCGATGGCATTCTGGACAAAGCGGCAGCTCACGCGGAGGCCAAGAAGATCGATCCGGCGGCGCTGCTCGGCGCGCGGCTCTTTCCCGACATGTGGGCGTTGACGCGCCAAGTGCAGGGCGCTGGCGACTTTGCCAAGAACGTCTCAGCCCGGCTGGCTGACTTGCCGGTGCCGGCCTATGAAGACACAGAGACAACTTTTCCCGAACTGAAGGCGCGCATTGCCAAGACGCTTGCCTTCCTCGCGACGATCAAGCCAGAACAGATGGTAGGCTCGGAAACCAAGGGCTTCACCATCAAGGCTGGTCCCAACGAGATGACCTTCAACGGCCAAGACTATTTGCTTGGCTTCGCCATGCCGAACTTCTTTTTCCATTGCACGACGGCCTACAACATCCTGCGCCACAATGGTCTCGACCTGTCGAAGCGCGAGTATATGCGCCGCCAGCCCGGCGCCTAAAAGTCCGCGGTGGGGAGTTGCGCTTCACAGCGTGGCGGGAGCCATGCGGGCGGCGAGGCGGATAAGTTCTGCTTGCCGTGTGACGCCAGTTTTCGAAAACACATTGTCGAGGTGCGTGCGCACGGTCGAGGCTGCAACGCCCAAATCGTGAGCCGCTTCGTTGACATTGCGTCCTGAGAGAATGCGGCTGAGAACGCGTGCCTCGGCTGGCGTCAGCGCAAAGGCCGCGGTGACCCCGCGTAACCGTGCCTCGTCCTCGCCACCCGTATTGATGAATACCGCAGCGACTGCAGCCGGGTCGAGCCGCGTGCGGACCTCGCCTCTCGCCAGCGGTAAGACATGAGCGACGGCCGGGGCGGCGCTCTCGTGGCTCAGGCGCACGGCAAGGCCGGTCTTGCCGATGCCACTTTCGTTGCGCGCGGCCATGCCGATCGCCGTTTTGATTTCGGCCGAAGCGGCTGCGCTCCCGGTGGTCAATCGCCCGCCGCCATCGCGCACAAACCCGCCGTCGCGCATCATTGTTTCCGCCGAGCGGTTTGCATGCAAGATGCGGCTGTCTTCATCGGCAAGCACCACGCCGAGCCGCAGCGTATCGAGGGTCTCCGCCAAGCGTTCCTTTTCGACGGTTGCCAAATCGAGCGCATTGCTGATTGTCACGGCGCGGCGCAGATGCGGGATGAGGAGGGTGGCAAGGGCTGCCTCGCACCCTGTCAGCACTCCGTGGCGCTCGTGGCGCCCAAGTTCCAGCGCAGCCAATCGCGTTGGTGATTGCAGGAGAAATAGACCCATGTAGTCGGCAATTCCCTGCGGCTGTCCCCATTTTTGGTGAAACTGAGTGGCGTCAATCTCTTCGCGCGTCATGTATTGGGAAGCGATGGACGGTGCATCCTGCGAATGACCGCTAATCAGAACTTGGACCAGAATTTCGGCAACTTCAGGAGCTAGCGCTGGCAGGCATTCTAGCCAAGCCGGTTCGATGCCCGCGTTTCGTGTCACGAGCGATGTGTGCGTGGCAAGGTTGTCCAGCCGTAGAAAGGCGTACTCGCACAACAGTGAATCCTTTATCGCATGCAGCGTCGTTTCCCAACGGTCGGGCGCAAGCGTGCAGTCGTAAATCTGGCCAACAAGATCGGAGAGTTCTTGCGAAGACAATCGAACGGTCATGCGGCGCTCCGGGTTGAAATGGCCGGGACATTAGGCGGTCAATTTAGCAGTGCAATCGAAAGTCCTTTCAAAACTTCAGCAACTTAACACAGTCCAGCCGATCTGCATTTACGTTCTATTCTACTGCCCATGGTCCTTAAAGCACCCCGCAGCCGGTCGCGTGCCGCTTGCTGCACTTTCGTCAAACGAGACTATTCAGCAGTCAAAATTTTTTGCAAGCCTCCCCCAGTTGAGGGAGGCGGCAGGCCAGGATTTGTGGACAAGTGCTGATGCGGCTGGCGCGGACTGCTTTTTGGCCCAGCCGCTCTCTTTGTCACTCTACTCACGGTTTTGCGGGAATATCGCGATGGTTTCGGCCAAACCCTACACCTTAGACGACTGCGTTCCGCGTCAACAGCGGCGATGACTTCGCAAACACCGCGCGACGAGTGCGGTGGTGCGGTTGCGGCGGTGGCTGACCCTCCAGATCAGTCACCGCCGTTCGATCCGTCTGAGTTTGCTGCTTTTAAAAGGAGTTCCCCATAGCGACCATCAAAGGCAACGCGAAGAAGAACACCCTCAAGGGCACCAGCAGCAACGATACGATCTCCGGTCTTGGCGGCAACGTACGCTGAGGGGACGCTTCGTCTCTGGCGTCTAGCTCGGATGCCGAACTTGTTGAGAGAGCTGAAAATTTTTTGTTCTGGCAAATGTCTCGCTAGGTTTGAAGTGCTCAATAAGTAGAAAAATAGAAGGCCCATGGGAAACGGTCTATACTTGGGCAATTCTTTCGGGCGCGCATTTTTTTGCCCCGGGGTGCCCCGCCACCAATTGATCCGGGCACGATTAAAGCGATGTTGAACCTAACTGAGATGGAGCCAGTGTCATGCCCGTCAGGTCTTTACTACAAAAACCATTGGCCGTTTTGCGATCAGCCGTCATTGGGTTTGCGAGCCTGACGCTCTGCTTTGCCGCTTCGCCGGAAGCAGCAGCAGAAGGTCGTGCCGCGCTTGTCATTGGTAACTCCGCTTACCTTCACACCTCGAAACTTGAAAATCCTGGCAACGATGCAACGGACGTCGCCAATTCACTTCGCTCGCTAGGCTTCATGGTGATTGAAGCCCATGATCTCGATAAAGCAGGCATGGACCGCGCCATCCGCGAGTTTGCCGAAGCTCTCAGTGGAGCGAAGGTTGGCCTATTTTATTATGCCGGACACGGCATACAGGTCGGCGGACAGAACTACCTTGTTCCGACCGATGCTGCGCTGAGCACTGCGAGTGCCCTCGACTTCGAAATGGTGCGGCTTGATCTCGTCCACCGCACCATGGAGTCGTCTGCCTCGACCAACATCATTGTTTTGGACGCCTGCCGCGACAATCCGCTGTCGCGCAATTTGGCCCGCGCACTCGGCACGCGCTCGACCAGCATCGGGCGCGGCCTCGCAGCCGTAGAGTCTGGCGAAGGGACCCTGATCAGTTTTTCGACACAGCCCGGCAGCGTGGCGCTTGACGGCACAGGCCGCAATTCGCCTTTTGCAGCAGCCCTCATCAAGCACGTCGCAAAACCCGGCGAGGACCTCTCGAGCGTGTTGATCAATGTGCGCAATGACGTGATGGAAGCGACGGCTCGGCGTCAGGTGCCGTGGGAGCATTCTGCCATGACCGCGCATTTCTACTTTGTGCCGCCGTCATCGGGGGCGTCTCGCGATTTGGAGTCTTCCGGTACGCCACCCTCAGCGCAAACCTACGAACAACAGGCCGAACTGGCGTTCTGGAACGCAGTGAAAGACTCAGGCAATCCGCTGATCATCAAGACCTATCTCGACCGTTTCCCGAACGGCACGTTTGCCGGGCTCGCCAAAGCCATGACCGATAAACTTGCCGAAGAGGAGTCGCAAAAGGCTAGCGCAAAGCGCGAGGCGGAATTGGCGCGCGCTGAAGCGGCACGCAAGGCTGCGGAAGAGATCAGCGATGCTACGCGCAACCGCGATGTTGCCAAGCAATCGGAAGTTATTTTGAAAACCAAAGACGAAGCCATGAAGGCGGCCGAGCGGGATTTGGCAGTGGCAGAAAAGGCCGCCCAGGATGCGCGACTTGCCGCCGAGCGCGCCAAGGCTGATCGCGACGCTGCCGCCACTGGAGCCAGCACTGGCGCAGCAAGCGGCATGGCGGTTGCGGGGTTAACCGCCGGGCCGTTTATTGCGGGCACTGGCGATCCGACAACGCTCACGATGCGCTTGCAGACACATCTGAAACGCGTCGGTTGTGATCCTGGTGACATTGATGGCAATTGGGGTACTCAGGCGCGCCGGGCTCTCACCAACTTCGCCGGGAATGCAAAACTTGCCCTGCCCGTCGACGAGCCGACAGAGGCAGCCTTTCACGCTGTGGCGTCAAAAACCGGAACCGTCTGCGCACTCGCGTGTAACGGCAACGAATATGCGCGGGACGGCGAATGCGTGAGCAAATCGCGATCGAAATCACGGTCGGCGTCCCGGTCCTCTACTGGCGACGATGAACCCCGCAGTAAACGAAAAGCGTCCAGTTCTAAAAGTTACAGCAGTTCCAGCAGCAGCGGCGGAAACGAAAAGCGATCCAGCAAGTCGCGGTCTGCATCGTCGGGCAGATACGGTAGTAGCCGGTCGCAAAGCAGCAGCAATCAGTACTCCAATACGGATGCGGCCGTGGGAGCTCTCATTTTGGGGACCGCAATCGGGCTAAGCCTTGGGAAAAGCAAGGGCGGTCGCGGCGGCGGTTCGCGGTCATCGCCTAATGTCAGCGGTGGAGTACGCTGAGCCCCGCAAATGGCCACTTGGCGGGTTTTCAGGGCTGTTGAGCACTCGCCAGACGCCGCTTGACTTGGCCCCGCCGAACACGTATCCCACGCTTGTGACCGCAGGCGGCTTTGCGCCGCCCGCGACGTATTGGATTGCGGGAGTAGCTCAGTTGGTTAGAGCGCCGCCCTGTCACGGCGGAGGCCGCGGGTTCAAGTCCCGTCTCTCGCGCCAATCCAAAATCTTCATAAATTTAAAGGTTTTGCGGCCTCAGGCTCGCTAAGCAAGTGCTGCCCGCAGCGACTCCGCCGGAGCGCACTGGCCCGCGCGCGAGGCTGAAGTTCGCAGGCTCACGTCCCGGCTCTCGCGCCCATTCTATTTTCTCCCCTGAAGTCGTCACTGCGCCGAAAAGCCTAAGTTGCTGACGTGTTCCCCCGTTGCGCGTCCGCCGTTGTCCTGCGATAGGTGGACGGCCTGGGATAATTTGATCTCGCCAGTGCGAACGGCAAGGGTGGCGCATGGATCTGTTGCTGACACAATATCTGCCTTTGGTGGTTTTCCTCGGCGTGTCGCTTGCCTTTATGGGTGTGCTGATGCTTGCGCCGTTCTTGGTCGCCGTGCGCAACCCCGATCCGGAAAAAGTCTCGGCTTATGAGTGCGGCTTCAATGCCTTCGACGACGCGCGCATGAAGTTCGATGTGCGCTTTTATTTGGTGTCGATCCTGTTCATCATTTTCGATCTTGAGATCGCGTTCCTGTTTCCCTGGGCCTTGGCCTTTAAGGACATCGGCGCCTTGGGCTACTGGTCGATGATGGTGTTTCTCGCCGTCCTCACGATCGGCTTCATCTATGAGTGGAAGAAGGGTGCGCTCGAATGGGATTGATCCTTCCGCCGGAATTTACCTTCGACCGTGCCAAAGAGACGGGCAGCACGCTTGAGCGAAGCGCCGCGCGCAACGCTGTGCTGGCGAACGATCCGTTTATGGCCGACATCAACAACGAGCTTGCCGACAAGGGCTTCCTCGTCACCACGACGGACGATCTTATCAACTGGGCGCGCACCGGCTCGCTGATGTGGATGACGTTCGGCCTCGCCTGTTGCGCTGTCGAGATGATGCAGGCGTCGATGCCGCGCTACGATCTCGAGCGCTTCGGCTTTGCGCCGCGCGCCTCTCCGCGCCAGTCCGACGTGATGATCGTCGCCGGCACGCTGACCAACAAAATGGCTCCCGCGTTGCGCAAGGTCTACGACCAGATGCCCGAGCCGCGCTACGTGATTTCGATGGGTTCATGCGCCAACGGCGGAGGGTATTATCATTACTCTTATGCCGTGGTGCGTGGCTGCGATCGCATTGTTCCCGTCGATATCTATGTGCCCGGCTGCCCGCCGACCGCCGAAGCACTGCTCTACGGGGTACTTCTCTTGCAGCGCAAGATCCGCCGCACCGGCACGATCGAGAGGTAAGCTATGCCTTCCATGTTGTACTTCGCTGTCGTGGCCGCTTTCAGCGCGGCTGTCCTCTGTGCGCCCGCTGCGCTGGCCCAAGATATACCCGTCTTGAAAGGCACATGGAGCGGCAAAACCGACAGTATCGGCGACATCCACGGTTTGCGCACGCGCGATCGGACAATTCATATCACTGAGCAAACGGATCGCCGGTTTCGCGGGTACTTTGAGTACGAGGCAGGCCGTAAGGACTTCTTCGGCATCATCTTTCCAGACAACGTGACATTTGGCTGGGTGTCCACGACGAGCAAGGGCACGACGCAAGGCAAGATCCTCGCAGCCGATCACATCAGCGCGTGCTACATCGAATCCGGACCAGAGGCGGCTGCCGCCTGTTCGGATCTCAAACGAATGGCGGAGTGAGAAATGTCTGACAGTCTCGCAGCTCTTGGTAGCCATCTTGCTTCGCAGTTGGCGGGTAAGCAAATTGGGTCCACAGTGACCCATGGTGAGCTGACGCTTACGATCACGCCCGACTCTATTGCTGACATACTCACGCTCCTGCGCGATGACCCGAAATGCCAGTTTGAAATCCTGATCGACATTTGCGGCGTCGACTACCCCGCGCGCGAGAAGCGTTTCGAGGTCGTCTATCACCTGCTGTCGCCACGATTGAACCAGCGCATCCGCGTGAAACTATCGACCGATGAGTCAACGCCCGTCGCCAGCGTCATAGATGTGTTCCCGGCCGCCAACTGGTATGAGCGCGAAGCCTACGACATGTTCGGCATTCTGTTCTCGGGCCACCCGGATCTTCGCCGCCTGCTGACGGACTATGGCTTCCAGGGGTATCCGCTGCGCAAGGATTTCCCGCTGACGGGCTATGTCGAGACGCGCTACGACGATGAGAAAAAGCGCGTTGTCTATGAGCCCGTGAAGCTCACACAAGAATTCCGCTCGTTCGATTTCGAAAGCCCGTGGGAAGCGCCCAACTACGTGCTGCCAGGCGATGAGAAGGCCAGCGGACCGGGTCCTGCCGGCAAGGCGTAACATGAAGACCACACTCACGGCAGGGCAGTCGGTCCGCTTCGCCTACACGGTTCCGGTCGATAAGACCGTGCCGCGTCTCTTCAGCGAGGCGCCGGAGTTGCAGGCTATGCCTGCGGTGTTCGCAACCGGATTCATGGTCGGGCTGATGGAGTGGACTTGCGTCAAGGTGCTGGCGCCGCATCTCGATCCAGGCGAGGGCAGCCTTGGGATACACGTAGATATCTCGCATATTGCAGCAACTGTGCCGGGGCAAACAGTGACGGTCGATGCCGAATGCATTGAAGTCAAAGGGCGCCGGGTCATGTTCAAAGTGCGGGCGCACGATGGCGTCGAGTTGATTGGCGAAGGCCGTCATGAGCGCATGGTGGTGCCGTGGGAACGGTTTGTTCGCCGCGTCAACCAGAAGGCAGCGGCGGCCAATGTCGCTGAGATCTTGACTCCTGAGCGTTAGACAAGGTCCGTGGATGCGATGAATAAAACAAACGAAGTTGCAGGTCATTGTTTGTGCAGGGCCGTACGCTTCACGGCCACGGCTGAAACGCATGATGTTTCGGCTTGTCATTGCTCCATGTGCAGGCGCTGGTCTGGCGGCGTTTTGTTGTTTCAGGATGTCATCGGCGCGCCGGAGTTTGAGGGCCGCGACAACATCGGCGTCTACAAGTCGTCTGAATGGGGCGAGCGCGGGTTCTGCAAGACGTGCGGTTCAAGTCTGTACTGGAAGGTGGCAGGCAAGGACCACTATACGCTTGCCGCCGGTTGTTTTGACGATGCCTCGCAACTCCGGTTTGCGACTGAGATCTATATCGAAGACAAACCAGCCTATTACGATTTTTCCAACGATACGCTAAAGCAGACCGGTGCAGAAGCGATGGCGGCGTATACGGGTGACGTCGTCATTGGTGAAGGTGTGAAGTCGTGAGTGGTCAGTCGTGAGTGGTGAGTGGAAAGATGGGACCTCAACTAAACTCATATCAGGATCTTGAGGTATGGCGGCTCGCGGTTACACTTGCTGAGGAATGCTACCGTCTTGTCGCCGGGTTTCCAAAGGAAGAGACATTCGGTTTGACATCACAGATTCGCCGTGCGGCGGTGTCGATACCCGCCAACATTGCTGAAGGCTACGGGAGGGACCAAACGGGGTCATTCATCCAGTTCCTGCGGATTGCACAGGGTTCGGGGCGAGAACTCGAAACGCATCTTATACTGGCGGCTCGGCTGGAACTGGCTTCGCAAGACCAGTTGGCCGTACCGAAGAGCAATTGTGACCGTGTGTGCAAAATGCTAAGGGCCCTCATTCGATCGTTGGAGGCGCGCCGGTCAGACAACGCTGCCCACGACTGACCACTCACCACTCACCACTCACCACTCACGGTCCTACAAATGGCTGAAACAGAAATCCGCAAATTCAACATCAACTTCGGGCCGCAGCACCCCGCCGCGCACGGGGTCTTGCGCTTGGTGCTGGAACTCGACGGCGAGGTGGTCGAGCGCGTTGATCCGCACATCGGGCTTCTGCATCGCGGCACCGAAAAGCTGATCGAACACAAGACGTACTTGCAGGCGATCGGCTACTTCGACCGGCTCGACTATGTGGCTCCCATGAATCAGGAGCACGCTTTTTGCTTGGCGGCCGAAAAGCTGCTCGGTCTTGAGATTCCAAAGCGTGCGCAGTTGATCCGCGTGCTCTACTCGGAAATCGGCCGCCACCTGTCGCATCTTTTGAACGTCACCACCCAGGCCATGGACGTCGGCGCGCTGACGCCGCCGCTGTGGGGCTTTGAAGAACGTGAAAAGCTGATGGTGTTCTATGAGCGCGCATCAGGTTCGCGCATGCACGCAAAGTACTTCCGCATCGGCGGCGTGCATCAGGATTTGCCAACGCAGTTGGTTGAGGACATCGCGGCTTGGTGCGATCCGTTCCTAAAAACGCTCGACGACATCGACAGCCTGCTGACCGAAAACCGTATCTTCAAGCAGCGCAATGTCGATATCGGCATCGTATCGCTGAAAGAAACGTTCGAATGGGGGTTCTCCGGCGTCATGGTGCGCGGCTCGGGTGCGGCTTGGGATTTACGCAAATCCCAGCCCTATGAGTGCTATTCAGAATTCGACTTCGACATTCCTGTCGGCAAAAACGGCGACTGCTATGATCGCTATCTCATTCGCATGCAGGAAATGCGCGAGAGCGTGAAGATCATGAAGCAATGCTGCGCCAAGCTCTTGTCGCCGGAAGGCCAGGGCCCGATCACGGCGGCGAATACGAAAGTGGTTCCGCCAAAGCGCGCCGAAATGAAGCGCTCGATGGAAGCGCTGATTCATCACTTCAAGCTCTACACTGAAGGCGTGCACGTCCCCGCAGGCGAGGTTTACGCATGCGTCGAAGCCCCCAAGGGCGAGTTCGGTGTTTATCTTGTGGCGGATGGATCGAATAAGCCGTACCGCTGCAAAATCCGCGCGCCGGGTTTCCCGCATCTGGCCGCCATGGACCACTTGAATCGCGGACACATGCTGGCCGACGTCTCGGCCATCCTCGGCTCGATCGATATCGTGTTCGGGGAAATTGATAGGTAGTTCGCAGAAATGTCCGAAGTTCCCCACTGCCCGAAATGCAACTGCGAACACACTTACGAAGACGGCGCGCTGTTCGTGTGCCCGGAGTGCGCGCACGAGTGGCCGCGCGATGCCGGTGCGGCCGCTCAGGATGACGACGGCCCGCGCGTCATCAAGGATGCCGTCGGCAACGTGCTCGCCGATGGTGACACGGTGACGGTCATCAAAGACTTGAAGATCAAAGGCTCATCGTCGGTTGTGAAAATCGGCACCAAAGTGCGCAACATCCGCCTCGTCGATGGTACCGGCGGTCACGACATCGATTGCAAGGTCGACGGGGTCGGCCCCATGCAGCTCAAATCGGAGTTTGTGAAAAAGGCTTGATCCCGAGTGCTGGCCCTTTGATTGCCAGCCCGTGAAGCCCAACGGCAGTGCCAGTTGCTCTCATGATCTGGCGCGGCTCTGTGGCGCGATATCGCGCAACGTTATCGTTGTCTCCCCGCCTCTGAATTTCGTTCCGATACGGAACTGAACGTTCGACGAGGCTTTCTCCCCCATCCGTGAAATCAATCGTTTCTCCAATCGTGCGGGTATCGTCCTCGCTGAGATCGGAGGGCCCCGCGCATCCGTAGGCTTGGCGAGATCAAATTGGAGCGAGAAAAGTACGGATGGCACCGCAGGCATCGTCGTTGAAGAAATCTATTCATGCCATCCTGGCTTGGTTCGTTGCCATGCCAGCGCTCGTGTTCTGGCCATTCATATCAGCCGTTCCTGCGTTCAAACTGTTGGCAGGTGTTGACACAGCCGGCGCCGCAACGCTGCAGTTGGCATTTCTAGCGACGGGTTTTTGGAGTGTCTTCGCGCTTTACATCGCGGCTGAGTATGTGCGGAACCGCAACGTCAAGCTGATCCCAGCTTTGTCTCGAAACTGAAATGGCTTGATACTCGGAGCCTATGCCACAGTGTGGACAGTGGTTTACGCGCTCGCTCTATGCTGGTGACTGTGGGGCTGAGATACTCGGTGGCAGGAAACTGCGGAGTCGCGCGTAGCGTGCCTCACAGAACTTCACGCGGCTTCAACGGAACGACGTTGTCCCGGCCGCCTTCGTAAACTTCCAGAAACGCAATAGCCGCGTCGAGGTGCATCAAAAAATCGGCGCGTGGAAGGTCAGCCTCATCGATTGCTAGATGATCGCACTCTGCATCAATTGCATCATCCAGCATGGCGATCCACTTGTCATAAGCGCTGGTGCTCCAGTCGTCGATTTCATCGTCTTCGACGATCCGTGCGCGAATGCCGCGTAGAGCGGCGGCGACGGCTTTGATGCGTTGATGGTCGATTGCCATTTTGTTCCGGCTCCAAGGTGCGCTTCCATGCTGCCAAACTGCACCGGCAGCCGCAACCCGATAACCCGCACGCCGCTCTGCCTCTTAACCCTTGTGGTGTGCCTCAGTGGCGGGACGGCCCATTCCTTGGCATTGTCGGGCGGCGGATGATTCGGCAGCCTCGTCCGTTGAAGACGCAGGAAAATTGCGCTAACTACAGCCTCTACAACCTACAGCGGCCTACTTTTCGTTCCGGTGTACCCTGCACCCAAGACAATTGATCTCAAGGAACAACATCCGATGATCGATCTACCCGCGCTTGTCGCCATTGCAGCCCTCGGTTGGGGCTTGTCGCTGTGCACTTACCGCTACTTCGCGCGCCGCAACGGCTGGGCGATGGGCTCGCTGCATGCAGATCTGCCCGCCGTTCCGGCCATCATCGGGTTGTTTGCGATCTTTGTCGCGCTCGGGTTTGCGTCGTGGCGCGGCTCGCCGGAAGGCGGCTGGGTCGTTGTCTTATTTGGACTTTTGCTGGCTTTTTTCTGGACGGGCTTCCTGCGGGTGGGTTCACAGATCGCGCTGTTTTTGGCGCCTGCTGCAACCGCGGTCTTGATTTTCCTGTGGCTCGCCATAGGCCCGGGCTTTGACAACGCTCAATTGACCCTGCCGTCGCTGATGCGGGCGTTCGCCTGAGACCCAAGCGCAGTCATAGGGTTTCGCCTCAGACAGCAGTCAGGCCGGTGCCCAGATTTCTTGCCCGGCCGCGCTGATTGCGGCGACGCGAAGGGTTGCTTTGAACCGGCTTTCCCCGTACTGGAAACCATAACCTCGCTTTGGCTTTTTGCGCTGCGAATGGCTCCAAGCGGTTGTGTTTCCGGTTACGTTTCTGGGAGCCGTTGATGGCCGTCCGCCGCCTGCATCCCGATCAGCCCGCCAGCTTCACGTTCACGCCGGAAAACCTGGCTTGGGCCAAGGCCAAGATCGGCGATTACCCGCCTGGCAAAGAAGCCTCCGCCGTGATCCCCATTTTGTGGCGGGTCCAAGAGCAGATCGGCGGCTACATCACCGAGCCTTCGATCCGCGCCGTCGCCGATATGCTCGGCATGGCCTACATCCGCGTCTATGAAGTCGCGACGTTCTATACGATGTTCCAGCTGGCGCCGGTCGGCAAGACCGCGCATGTGCAGGTTTGCGGCACCACGCCGTGCATGTTGCGCGGCGCGCGCGATCTCGTCGCCAAGTGCAAGAGCCGCATCGCGCATGAGCCGCATGAACTGTCGAAAGATGGGCAATTCTCGTGGGAAGAAGTCGAGTGCCTGGGCAGTTGCGCTAACGCGCCGCTGGTGCAGATCGGCAGCGATACCTACGAGGATCTGACGCCAGACTTACTAGATAAGGTTCTCGACGGCTTTGCCAAAGGCACGCCGCCGCCGCCGGGCTCGCAAATTGGCCGCCGCGTCTCGTGCCCTGAGGGCGGGCAGACCACGCTCACCGATAAATCGCTCTATGACGGCTCGGGGCGCGGGGCTTGGGCCAAGCGCTTTGCTGGCGATCCTTTGCTGGTAGAAGTGGCGCCCGCTCCGAGTGCGCCCCCGCCCGCCGCTGCCATGCCGCTGAACGTGGCCGCCGCCGCAGCTATGGCCAACGCCGGGCTGGTGCCCGAACTCGAAGCCCGCGCAGCCGGTGGCAAGCCGATGTCGAAAGGTGAACTCGACAGTCTGCGGCTGGCAACTGTTCCAGGTCCGGTTCCGGGCAGTGCGCTCGCAGCGGCTCAATCTGGTGCGGGAACAGGTGGCGAAGCCCGCTTGGCAACGTCCTCGGCTGGCGGCCATGCTTTCGGCGCGCCGCCGCTGCTCAAAGCGCCGCGCGGCGGCAAGGGCGATGACTTGAAGCTGATCTGGGGCGTTGCCGAAAAGCTCGAGACCCGCATGAACGAGCTTGGCATCTGGCATTTTGATCAGATCGCGGCATGGTCGGCCGAGCATGTCTCGTGGTTTGAAAGCGAAATGCCGGGCTTCAAGGGCCGCATCGAGCGCGACAAGTGGCTGGAGCAATGCACCAAGCTGGCCACCGGCTGGCGTCCGGACAACAGCGCAGGCGAAAAGCCGAAGGGGTGAGGACCAATGCTCGCTGACAAAGACCGCATCTTCACGAACCTCTATGGGTTCCATGACGCTGGCCTTAAGGGCGCGTTGTCGCGTGGCGCGTGGGATGGCACCAAGTTCTTCATCGACAAGGGCCACGACTGGATCATCAACGAAGTGAAGGCTTCGGGTCTGCGCGGGCGCGGTGGAGCAGGCTTCCCCACGGGCCTCAAATGGTCGTTCATGCCCAAGGCCGATCCGCGCCCTTCGTATCTCGTCATCAACGCCGATGAGTCCGAGCCAGGCTCGTGCAAGGACCGTGAAATTCTCCGCCACGATGCGCATCTGCTGGTCGAAGGCGCGCTTCTCGCCTCGTTCGCGATGCGCGCGCATGTTTGCTACATCTATGTGCGCGGCGAATACATTCGCGAGCGCGAAGCCCTGCAGCGCGCTATCGCTGAGGCCTATGCGGCCAAGTACATCGGCAAGAACAACATCCATGGCTGGGATTTCGAGTGCTACGTCCACCATGGCGCAGGCGCTTACATTTGCGGCGAAGAAACCGCGATGCTCGAGAGCCTCGAGGGTAAGAAGGGCCAGCCTCGTTTGAAGCCACCGTTTCCCGCCAACGTCGGGCTTTATGGCGCGCCGACGACGGTGAACAACGTCGAGAGCATTGCCGTCGTGCCCGATATTCTGCGCCGTGGGGCCGCGTGGTTCTCGGCCATCGGCAAACCTAACAACACCGGCACGAAGCTGTTCCAGATTTCCGGCCACGTAAATAAGCCGTGCGTCGTTGAAGAAGAAATGGGCATTCCGCTGCAGGAACTCATCGAGAAGCATGCCGGTGGCGTGCGCGGCGGCTGGGGCAATCTGCTGGCCGTCATTCCTGGCGGCTCGTCGGTGCCGCTAGTGCCCGCCGAGCAGTGCAACGGCCTCACCATGGATTTCGACGCGCTGATGAAGGTGAAATCCGGTCTTGGCACTGCGGCCGTCATCGTCATGGACAAGTCGACCGACGTCGTGAAGGCGATTGCGCGCATTTCCTATTTCTACAAGCACGAAAGCTGCGGCCAGTGCACGCCGTGCCGCGAGGGAACGGGGTGGATGTGGCGCGTCTTGGAGCGCATGGCCGAGGGTCACGCCGAGAAGAGCGAGATCGACCGTCTCCTGGATGTCACGAAGCAAGTTGAAGGTCACACCATCTGCGCGCTGGGAGATGCCGCCGCGTGGCCGGTGCAAGGTTTGATCCGCCACTTCCGAGGCGAAATCGAGCGGCGCATCGACGACTATCACGGCGGGCACAAGGTGGCGGCGGAGTAAACGGACGGACTGCCCCCTCTCCCCGTCCGGCCCGTGGCCGGAACGGGGAGAGGGTTGGGGTGAGGGGCGAAAGCAGGCACGGAACAAGCGCTCGCCCCTCACCCTAACCCTCTCCCCATCGAAGGCGATGGGGAGAGGGGACTAAAGCGGAACACGACTTCGAAACGGCGGAACTGAGCAAAGCACATGCCGAAACAAATTATAGTCGATGGCAAGCTGATCGAGGTGGAAGACGGCACCACGCTGATGCACGCCTGCGAGCAGGCCGGCAGCGTCATCCCGCGCTTCTGCTTCCACGAGCGCCTGTCGATTGCCGGCAACTGCCGCATGTGCCTCGTCGAAGTGCAGGGCGCGCCCAAGCCGCAGGCCTCGTGCGCGGTGACGGTGAACGAGTTGCGCCCCAACGCCGATGGCTCGCCGATCAAGATTTCAACGACCAGCGCAAGCGTAAAAAAAGCGCGCGAAGGCGTGATGGAATTCCTGCTGATCAATCATCCGCTCGATTGCCCCATCTGCGATCAGGGCGGTGAGTGCGATCTGCAAGACCAAGCTATGGCGTTCGGCTCTGGCGGCTCGCGCTACGATGAAAACAAGCGCGCCGTCGAAGACAAACATCTAGGGCCCCTGATCAAGACGGTGATGACGCGCTGCATCCACTGCACACGTTGCGTCCGTTACATGACGGAAGTGGCGGGCGTTGAAGAGCTGGGCCTGATCGGGCGCGGCGAAGACGCCGAAATCACCACATATCTCGAAAACGGCATGCTCTCGGAATTGAGCGCCAACGCCGTCGACCTCTGCCCCGTCGGTGCGCTGACCCACCGGCCGTGGGCGCACAACGCGCGGCCGTGGGAACTCAAAAAGACCGAAACCATCGACGTCATGGATGCGTTGGGTTCGGCCATTCGTGTCGATACGCGCGGGCGCGAAGTGATGCGCATCCTGCCGCGCAACAACGACGCCGTGAACGAAGAATGGATTTCCGATAAGGCGCGTCATGTGGCCGATGGCCTGCGCACGCAACGTCTTGACCAGCCTTACATCCGCCGCGACGGGCGCTTGCAGCCAGCAACCTGGAAACAGGCGTTCGATCTCGTCGCGCAGAAGCTGACAACGACTGACCCGCGCCGCATGGGTGCCATCGCTGGCGATCTGGCGGGCGCTGAAGAGATGTTCGCGCTCAAGGACCTATTCACGCGGCTGGGTTCAAAGAATATCGATTGCCGCCAGGATGGGGTGAAGCTCGATCCCGCGCATGGCCGCGCAAGCTACCTGTTCAATGCCACCATCGACGGCATCGAACGCGCCGACGTGATCCTGCTCGTTGGTACCAATCCGCGCCTTGAGGCGCCGGTGCTCAATGCCCGCATTCTGAAGCGCTGGCGCGCTGGCGCGCTGAAGGTGGGCGTTATCGGCGAAAACGCCCCACTCACCTATCCCGTTGAATACTTGGGCGCTGGCCCGGAAACGCTGGAGCGCGTGATCAAAGGCGATCATGCGTTCGCAAAATTACTCACCGATGCCAAATTCCCGTTGATCATTGTGGGCCAGGGCGCGTTGGCCCGTGCCGATGGTGCCGCGATCCTCGCCATGGTTGCAACTCTTGCCGCAAACGTCAGTGACGGCAAAGACAGCGCGGTGTGCGCTCTCAACGTGCTGCACACGGCCGCTGCGCGGGTGGGCGGCCTTGATATTGGCTTCGTACCCGGCGTGAACGGTCTTAGTGCTCCGGCGATGGTCGAAGCAGCTGGCAAGAATGCTTTCGATCTCCTCTATTTGCTCGGCGCCGACGAAATCGATACCGAAAACCTCGGCCAAGCCTTCGTCGTCTATCAGGGCAGCCACGGCGACAAGGGTGCGCACCGCGCCGATGTGATCTTGCCAGGCGCCGCATACACCGAAAAAAGCGCGACCTACGTGAACACCGAAGGCCGCGTGCAGCAGACCGTGAAGGCGGGTTTTCCACCGGGAGATGCCAAAGAAGACTGGACGATCCTGCGCGCGCTGTCAGCTGAAGCCGGTCATACGCTGGCCTACGACACGCTGGCCCAGCTGAGAGCGGCCATGTACAAAGCGGCACCGGTATTGGCGCGGCTGAATGTGGCGGGCGCGGATGCGAGCAAGGCCGTTGCGGCCCTGTCGAAGTTGGCGGGTCCTGTGACGTCTCAGCCCTTTGCCTCGCCCGTGAAGGACTTCTATCTAACGAACGCGGTGGCGCGTGCGTCCAGCGTTATGGCTGAGATGAGCGCACTGAAAAAAGCGACGGCAGCCCCCAAGATCAAGGCGGCGGAGTGAATATGTCTGAAGAAACACTCAGCACGCTTTACGACTGGGGCTTATGGCTGTTGATCACGGCGGGCCTCAGCCTCGCTGTCCTCGTTGGCTTGCTGGTCATCATCGCATTTCTTCTGCTTATGGACCGCAAGGTGTGGGCCGCCGTGCAGTTAAGGCGCGGGCCGAACGTCGTTGGCCCGTTCGGGCTACTGCAGTCGTTTGCCGACCTCATCAAATTTGCCGTTAAAGAACCGCTGATCCCGGCCGGGTCCGACAAGGCCGTGTTCCTGTTGGCGCCGCTCGCAACCGCCGTGTTTTCGCTCGCTGCCTGGGCGGTCATTCCGCTCAACGAAGACGGCTGGGGCAAGTGGGTCATTTCAGATTTGAATGTGGGCGTCTTGTACCTGCTCGCGTTCTCCTCGCTGGGCGTCTACGGCGTCATCATGGGGGGCTGGGCGTCGAACTCGAAGTATCCGTTCATGGGTTCGCTACGCTCGGCTGCGCAAATGGTGTCGTATGAAGTTTCGATCGGGCTTGTGATTATCACCGTGCTGTTATGCGCGGGCTCTCTCAATCTGACCGAAATCGTCAACGCGCAGAAAACCGGGCTCGGCACGGCTGCGGGCCTGCCGCGCTCGATGCTGGACTGGTATTGGCTGCCGCTGTTTCCGATGTTCGTCGTGTTCTTCATCTCAGCGCTGGCTGAAACCAACCGCCCGCCGTTTGACTTGGTGGAAGCGGAATCCGAACTCGTCGCAGGCTTCATGGTCGAGTATTCCTCAACGCCCTATCTCTTGTTCATGCTGGCCGAATATGTCGCCATCACCACGATGTGCGCGATGATGACGATCTTGTTCATGGGCGGCTGGCTGCCGCCGCTCGACATTTGGCCACTGAACGCGGTGCCGGGCATTTTCTGGTTCATGGGCAAATGCGTGCTGGCGTTCTTCATGTTCGCCATGGTCAAGGCCATGGTGCCGCGCTATCGCTACGACCAGTTGATGCGCTTGGGGTGGAAGGTGTTCTTGCCGCTGTCACTCGTCATGGTTGTTGTGGTTGCCAGCGTGTTGCATTTCGGGGGGCTCGCATGAGCATCGCATCCGGCGTCAAGTCGCTCTTTTTGATCGAATTCGTGCGCGCCTTCGGGCTGACGATGCGCTACTTCTTCGCGCCCAAGAAGACGCTCAACTATCCCTTTGAAAAAGGCCCCTTGTCGCCCCGTTTCCGCGGCGAGCATGCACTGCGCCGCTACCCAAATGGCGAAGAGCGCTGCATCGCCTGCAAGCTGTGCGAGGCCATTTGCCCGGCGCAGGCGATCACCATCGAGGCTGGCCCGCGCCGCAACGACGGCACACGGCGCACCACGCGCTACGACATCGACATGACCAAGTGCATCTATTGCGGGCTGTGCCAGGAGGCGTGCCCGGTTGACGCCATCGTTGAAGGTCCGAATTTCGAGTTCGCGACCGAGACGCGCGAGGAGCTGTTTTACGACAAGGGCCGGCTGCTCGCGAATGGCGACCGCTGGGAACGCGAAATCGCGCAAAACTTGAAGGCGGATGCAGAGTTTAGGTAGGGACAGACTGCCCCCTCTCCCCATTCATCGCACGGCGATGATGGGGAGAGGGGATTGACGGAGCAAGATCGAGCGGCGCATCGACCAGTATGAAGGTGGCGCCAAACTAGCTGCGGAGTAGACGGACTGCCCCCTCTCCCCGTCCGGCGCGTTGCCGGAACGGGGAGAGGGTTGGGGTGAGGGGCGAAGGCCAGTACGGAACAAGTGCTCGCCCCTCACCCTATCCCTCTCCCCATTCATCGTACGGCGATGGTGGGGAGAGGGGACAACAGTGGGAACGCAAAATGGCATTGACGGCAGCATTCTTCTATTTGTTCGCGACGCTCGCCGTCGCCTCGGCGGTGATGGTGATCACGGCCAAGAACCCCGTGCATGCCGTTCTGTTCCTCATCCTCACGTTCTTCAACGCGGCGGGACTGTTCGTGCTGCTGGGTGCCGAATTCCTCGCCATGCTGCTGATCATCGTCTACGTCGGCGCGGTGGCCGTGCTGTTCCTGTTCGTCGTCATGATGCTTGACGTCGATTTTGCCGAACTGAAGGCTGGGTACATCAAGAACGCGCCGGTGGGGCTGCTGGTCGGCGGCGTGGTGCTGGCCGAGCTTGTTGCGCTGTTCACAGCGCGCGGCTTTTCGCTGGGTCTCTCTAAGACCACGGCCGCGGCCATTCCAACAAACGTCACTAACACCGAAGCCATCGGGTTGCTGCTCTATACGAAGTATATTTACTTCTTCCAGGCTTCGGGCCTTGTTCTGCTGGTCGCCATGATCGGCGCGATTGTTTTGACATTGCGCGCGCGCGAGAATGTCAAACGCCAGTCGATTGCGGCGCAAGTGGCGCGCGGGCCGGCGACAGCGCTCGATATCATCAAGGTGCCGTCTGGCGGCACCGGCATGCCGCCAGTTCCGGCCAGCAAGGAGGCCGCGGAATGACGGATTTTTCCGCCCTTGCAGACTGGCTACGCTTCTGGCCATACGCCGTTGCCTTGCCAATCGGTGCTGCCACGGCCGTTATCGATAGCAATGTTTTCGGCCGCTATGTTCTCGGTGCTCTGCTGGTCCTTAGTGCAGCGGGCGGGGCGATTGGCATGAAGGCCAGTCCGTTCACTTTCTACGGCAGCGACTATTACATGGAAAGCCTCATTGCTGCAGTGGCAGCACTCATCGCACTTGCCGGATATGCAATGGCCGTTGCCGCAAGACTTATTTGCTCGTCGATGTGCAGGAAAACGGAGCCAGCGGCATGACCATCACCCTCGCCCACTATCTCACAGTTGCCGCGTGCCTCTTCACGCTTGGCATTCTCGGCATCTTCCTCAACCGCAAAAACGTGATCGTCATTCTCATGTCGGTTGAACTGATGCTGCTCGCGGTCAACATCAATCTCGTGGCCTTCTCGCACTTCTTGGGCGATTTGACGGGCCAGATTTTCGCAATCTTCGTGCTGACGGTGGCCGCCGCTGAAGCCGCCATCGGGCTTGCAATCATCGTCGTCTACTACCGTAACCGCGGTTCCATCGCGGTTGAAGATATCAATATGATGAAGGGGTGAAGGTGGGGAGTAGTTCGTAGTCAGTAGGTAACGCTACTCACCACTCGCTACTCGCCACTGGCAAAGCACATGATCTACATCGCAATCGTTTTCCTGCCCCTTCTCGGCGCGCTCATTGCGGGCCTCGGCGGACGTGTGCTTGGCGAGCGGCCATCAGAACTCATCACCACCGGGTTGATGATCATCGTCGCCGTGTTGTCATGGGTGGTGTTCACGCATGTGGCGCTCGGGCACGAAACGCCCGGCACTGTGCGCGTTTTGCGCTGGATCACGTCGGGCGATCTTGAAGCCAACTGGGCCCTGAAAATCGACACGCTGACCTCGGTCATGCTGGTGGTTGTCACCACCGTGTCGGCGCTCGTGCATCTCTATTCGATCGGCTACATGCACGAAGACGATAGCCGCCAGCGTTTCTTTGCTTACCTATCTCTGTTCACCTTCGCCATGCTGATGCTGGTGACGAGCGACAACCTTCTGCAGATGTTCTTTGGCTGGGAAGGCGTCGGGCTCGCCAGCTACCTGTTGATCGGCTTCTGGTACAAGAAGCCAGAGGCCAATGCCGCTGCCATGAAGGCGTTTGTCGTCAACCGTGTGGGGGACTTTGGTTTCGCGCTCGGCATCTTCGGCGTGTTCGCTATCTTCAAAACCGTGTCGCTCGATGCCATCTTTGCCGCCGCACCGGCGATGTCCGGCAAGACGATGGAGTTTGTTGGCTACAACGTCGATGTCATGACGGTGCTGTGCCTGCTTCTCTTCATGGGGGCCATGGGCAAGTCCGCTCAATTTCTGCTTCACACTTGGTTGCCGGACGCCATGGAAGGCCCAACACCGGTTTCGGCGCTCATTCATGCCGCCACCATGGTGACGGCCGGCGTGTTCATGGTGGCGCGTCTGTCGCCTCTATTCGAACTCGCGCCCCACGCTTTGGCTGTTGTGACGGCGGTGGGCGCAATCACGGCGTTTTTTGCCGCCACCGTTGGCCTCGTGCAAAACGACATCAAGCGGGTCATCGCTTATTCCACATGCTCGCAGCTCGGCTACATGTTCGTCGCCTGCGGCGTTGGCGCTTATACGGCGGGCATTTTCCACCTGTTCACTCATGCCTTCTTCAAGGCGCTGCTATTCTTGGGTGCGGGTTCTGTGATCCACGCCATGCATCACGAGCAAGACATGCGTAAAATGGGTGGGCTTGCGCCGAAGATCCGCATCACCTGGGCGATGATGCTAATCGGAACTCTGGCGTTGACCGGCGTTGGCATTCCGCATGTCGGCGGCTTTGCCGGGTTTCACTCGAAAGATGCGATCATCGAAGCGGCCTATGCCGGACACACGCCGGGCAACTATGCCTTCTGGCTGCTGGTCATCGCGGCGTTCATGACCTCGTTCTACTCGTGGCGCTTGATGTTCATGACGTTCCACGGCGAGACGCGGGCGGATCACGAGACGTTCGATCACGCCCATGAAAGCCCGCAGGTGATGCTGGTGCCGCTTTACGTGCTGGCCGCCGGTGCGGTGCTCGCGGGCATCGTGTTCACGGGCTACTTCATCGGGCATCACTACAAAGAATTCTGGAACGGCGCGATTTTTGAGGCGCCCGGCAAAGACATTCTCCATCATATGCACGATGTGCCAAGCTGGGTGCCGTGGGCGCCGACGGTTGCGATGCTCGGCGGGCTGGGTCTTGCCTATGTCTATTACATCAGAGAGCCGTGGCTGCCGGCGGCCACGGCACGCACATTCCCGTGGCTCTACAAGTTCTTCCTCAACAAGTGGTACTTCGACGAACTCTACGATGCCATTTTCGTGCGCCCGGCCATGTGGCTCGGCCGCGTCTTCTGGAAGGGTGGGGACGGTGCCATCATCGACCGCACGATTGATGGAACGGCCAGCAGCGTCGGCTGGGCCTCGGGCCGTGTCACGCGCTGGCAGACCGGCTACGTCTATCACTATGCCTTTGCCATGCTGATGGGGATTGCCGTGTTTCTTACCTGGTTCATCTATGCCGGCGGGATGATGAAATGACCCTGTCTCCCTCTACTCCCATTTTGTCGATCATCACGTTCCTGCCGTTGGCGGGGGTTGTGTTTATCGCCATGCTGAATGCGGAAGCGGTGCGCAATATCCGCTGGGTCGCCTTGTGGACGACGCTCATCACGTTCGCGGTTTCGCTGCTGATCTGGATCAACTTCGACACCACCAATGCTGGCTTCCAGTTCGTTGAAGAACGCGCCTGGCTCGGACCCTTCAAATACAAGATGGGCGTCGACGGGGTGTCGATGCTGTTCGTCATCCTGACGACGTTCATCATGCCGTTCGCCATTTTGGCGAGCTGGGAAAGCATCGAGACGAACATCAAGGAATACATGATCGCGTTTCTCGCGCTCGAGACCTTGATGATCGGCGTGTTCTCTGCGCTCGATTTGATGCTGTTCTATTTGTTCTTCGAAGGCGGCCTGATCCCGATGTTTCTCATCATCGGCGTGTGGGGCGGCAAGCGGCGCGTGTACGCCAGTTTCAAGTTCTTCCTCTATACGCTGCTCGGCTCAGTGCTGATGCTGGTCGCCATGCTCGCCATGTACGGCCATGCTGGTACGACCGACATCCCCACTCTCATGACCACCAAATTCCCCGCTGACATGCAGTGGTGGCTGTGGCTCGCGTTCTTTGCGTCGTTCGCGGTCAAGATGCCGATGTGGCCGGTGCATACGTGGCTGCCTGATGCGCACGTCGAGGCGCCAACCGCAGGCTCGGTTATTCTGGCCGCAATCTTGCTGAAAATGGGCGGCTACGGCTTTCTGCGCTTCTCGTTGCCCATGTTCCCGCTCGCCAGCCACGATCTGGCGCCGATGGTATTTGCACTCTCGGTTGTGGCCATCGTCTACACGTCGCTGGTGGCGCTTGCCCAGGAAGACGTAAAAAAGCTCATCGCCTATTCGTCGGTCGCCCATATGGGCTTTGTGACGATGGGCATTTTCACGATGACCGCGCAAGGCCTCGACGGCGCGATTTTCCAGATGCTTTCGCATGGTCTTGTTTCGGCAGCATTGTTCTTGTGTGTCGGCGTCGTTTACGACCGCATGCACACACGAGAGATCGCGGCGTATGGCGGGCTTGTTGAGCGCATGCCACTTTATGCCTTTTGCTTCATGGTGTTCACCATGGCCAACGTCGGCCTGCCAGGAACCTCGGGCTTTGTTGGCGAATTCCTGACGCTGCTTGGCGCCTTCAAGGCCAACACGACGGTTGCCGCCATTGCAACGCTCGGCGTGATTTTGTCGGCGGCGTATGCGCTCTATCTTTACCGGCGCATGATCTTCGGTGAGATGACCAAGCCGAAGCTGAAAGCTCTGGAGGACTTGTCGCCGCGCGAACTCGTCATTCTGGTTCCGCTGGTGGTCCTCATCATCTTTTTCGGTGTCTACCCGGCGCCGGTGCTCGATGTGACGGCGGCCTCTGTCGCCAAGATCGTCTCGAACTATGAAACCGCAATCAGCGCAGCGGCGCAGATCGCCAAGTGACCGCCGAGAAGGACCGCCCGCTATGTCTGCTCTCATGAGCTACGCGCCGTTGTTTCCCGAAATACTGCTGGCTGTTGGCGCCATGGCACTGTTGATGCTGGGCGCGTTCCAGCCGGAAACCGATGGCAACGCCGAGACCATAAGCTGGCTGGCGGTCATTTTGATGGTCATCGCAGCGATCCTGGTGGCCCAAGGGTCGGGCACCACGGAAACACTTTTCGATGGCGCGTATGTCAACGACGCCTTCGCCCGCTTTATGAAAATTCTGGTGCTCGGCGGATCGGCGGGCGCGCTGCTGATGTCGGCTCAATTTTTGCGCCACGCCAAAATGATGAAGTTCGAATTGCCTGTACTCGTTGTTCTATCAACGATCGGCATGATGATTATGGTCTCGGCCGGCGATCTCATTGCGCTCTATCTCGGCCTCGAACTGATGAGCCTCGCACTCTATGTGCTTGCCGCGTTCCGGCGCGATGACGTGCGCTCAAGCGAAGCCGGCCTCAAGTACTTCGTGCTTGGCGCGCTGTCGTCGGGAATGTTGCTCTATGGCGCGTCGCTGATTTATGGGTTCACCGGATCGACGGACTTTGCCACCATTGCCCGCGTCGCGACATCGGCCGAAGCCAGCAATCTGGGCCTCATTATGGGGCTTGTGTTCTTGCTCGTCGGTCTTGCGTTCAAGGTCTCGGCAGTGCCGTTCCATATGTGGACGCCCGATGTTTACGAAGGCTCGCCGACGCCCATAACGGCCTTCTTTGCCGCCGCACCCAAGATTGCTGCCATGGGCCTGTTGATCCGCGTCGTGGCAGGCGCGTTGCCTGGCTTCGTCGCGCAATGGCAGCAGATCATCATTTTCTTGAGCATTGCTTCGATGTTGCTTGGTGCGTTCGCCGCCATCGGACAGACCAATATCAAGCGCCTGATGGCGTATTCGTCGATTGGCAACATCGGTTTTGCGCTGGTCGGATTAGCCGCCGGAACGCAAGAGGGTGTGGAAGCGGTTCTCATCTATCTCGCCATCTATCTCGCCATGACGCTGGGCGTCTTCGCCTGTATGCTCGCCATGCAACGCGATGGCGAACCGGTTGAAGACATCGCGGAACTCTCCGGATTGTGGACCCACAACGGCGCGCTTGCCTTCGTGCTCGCAACTCTCATGTTCTCTCTCGCCGGCATCCCGCCGCTCGCGGGCTTTTTCGGCAAGCTGTATGTGTTCAAAGCAGCGGTCGATGCCGGGCTGCTATGGCTCGCCGTTTTGGGGGTGGTCGCCAGTGTCGTGGCGGCGTTCTATTACATTCGCATCATCAAGGTGATGTACTTCGACGAAGCGCGCGCGGCCTTTTCGCCCGCCGGTAAGAGTGTTTGGGCGGTGATGGCGCTTTCCGCTGCGGTGGTCTTGCTGTTCGTCATCGCACCCGCCACACTCATCGATGCTGCCACAGCTGCAGCCAAGGCCTTCAAGCTCTGATTCCAGGATACGCCGGGAAGCAAATGGACGAAACTGCAGACGGGCCTCGGAGTGGCCCACGGGTCATTCGATTTGCCACGTGCGATTCGACCAACGCCGAGGCCTTGCGGCTCGCCACAAATCTAGAACGAGGACCGGTTTGGGTTCTGGCGGACACCCAGTCGGCCGGCCGCGGCCGTTCGGGGCGGGTGTGGTCGTCCGAGCCGGGCAATTTTTTCGCGAGTTTCTTGACCGTTCTGCCTGGCACTCCGCCACGTGCTTACCAGATTTCTCTCGTTACAGGCGTTGCAGTTGCACAGGCCATGCTGGCTCTTTTTCCAGGTGCGGCCAGACCAGATCTGCGCCTCAAATGGCCAAACGATATCCTGATCGGCCGCTCCAAATTGGGGGGCATACTGGTCGAAAGCACGCAAGTTGCTGGCGGAGATCTGGCCGTGGTTATCGGAATCGGCCTCAATCTCGTCTCCCACCCGCACGTTCAGTCGCAGCCGGCCTGTCATCTTGCGGCATTTGGGGCCGCACCTGACGCAAATGCTGTGCTATCACAACTCGATGATCAGTTGGCTCACTGGCTGGCCGTGTGGTCGGAAGGTGAGGGGTTTGCCTCAATCCGGCAAGCTTGGCTTGGGCTTTCCGGACCACTGGGCGAACGCATTGTGGTCAATTCAGGTGCCGGCCCCGTAGGGGGCACCTATCAGGGTCTCGACCCTAACGGCGCATTGATTCTGGCAGACGATGCCGGACAGCAGCGAATTTATAGCTACGGAGACGTAACGCTCTTGGGCTGACCCAGAAGGTCGCGCGGAGGCGGGTGCGAACCGGCAAGGAGAGTGACGGGCCTATGGCGGAAAAGACTTCAAAAGCAAAACGCGCAGGCTCAGAGGATGAACTGGTATTCGTAGCGCTCGGCGGCCTCGGCGAGATCGGCATGAATGCCTACCTCTATGGATTTGGCCCGGCGGACGCCCGGCAGTGGCTCATGGTCGATTGTGGCATCACCTTTCCGGAAGGCGAGTTTGATCCCGGCATCGATGTCATTCTACCGGATTTGCGTTTCATCGAGGCCGAGCGGGCTGCACTCACGGGGCTTGTGATCACGCATGCGCATGAGGATCACATTGGCGCGGTGCTAGAATTGTGGTCGCGGTTGCGCTGCCCCGTGTTCGCAACGCCCTTCACGGCTGGCATGCTGCGCGCCAAGCGCGACGAGTACGGCGGTGCTCGCGACATGCAGATTCAAATCATTCCAGCCGGAGGGCGCTTTACAGCTGGCCCCTTCGATGTCGAATTCGTCACCATGGCGCATTCGGTGCCGGAAACCAGCGGGCTTGCGATCCGCACGCCGGCCGGTCTCGTGTTCCACACGGCAGACTGGAAGCTCGATGCCACGCCCTATATCGGCATTCCGCCCGACGAGAAGCGCTACGAGGAACTCGGCAACGAAGGCATTCTAGCGCTGATATGCGATTCAACGAACGCTATGCGCGATGGCCGCTCACCTTCCGAATCGGAAGTAGCCAATTCGATCAAAGACATTATCAAGAAGGCGCCCAACCGGGTGATGGTGACGACGTTCTCGTCAAACGTGGCGCGTATCAAAGCCGTCGGCGATGCGGCGCGCGCGGCAGGCCGCAAGCTGGTGGTGGCCGGCCGTGCATTGCACCGTGTCATCGATGTTGCAATCGACACAGGCTATCTGCCCGAAACCTTCACGTACGTCGATCAGCGCCAATTCAGCTATCTCAACCGCGAAGACGTTGTGTGCCTGTGTACGGGCAGCCAAGGCGAGCCGCGTGCTGCCATGGCTCGCATTGCCGAGGGCGAGCATCCCGATATCAAGCTGGTCAAGGGTGACCTTGTGATTTTCTCTTCGCGCACCATTCCGGGCAACGAGAAGGAAGTTGGCCGCATCATGAACGGCTTGGTGCTGCAGGGCTGCGAGATCCTGACGGACAACGAAGCTCTCGTCCACGTCACCGGCCATCCGCGGCGAGATGAACTGCGCCAGATGTATGCCTGGACGCGCCCTCGCATTGCCGTTCCCATGCACGGAGAAGCCCGCCACCTTAAGGCGCATGCGGAACTGGCGGCCCAATGCGGCGCGCAAAAAGTCTACCCGATGATTAATGGCGAAGTGTTGCGGCTGGCGCCCGGTGCACCGAAAATCATCGACGACGCGCCTGCCGGGCGCCTGTTCCGCGACGGCCGTTTGATCGTGCCGAGCGACGAAGGGCCCGTGAAGGACCGCCGCAAGCTGGCGGCCGTTGGCATGGTGATCGTCGCTTTCGCCCTGTCGGTTCGCGGTGAGGTTTTGTCCGAACCGATTATTGTGCTGGACGGAGTGCCCGCTGCCGATGCCGAGGGCGAACCGATGACCGATATCGTCCTGACAGCGGTCGAAGGCACCCTGAAAAGCATGCCCGCAGCACGCCGCAAAGACTCAGGTGCCCTGGAAGATTCGATCAAGCGGGCCGTGAGAGCAGCCATCAGTGATGCCTGGGGCAAGAAGCCCATCGCGAAGGTGTTGATCTCTGTCGTTGATCAGTGAAAATAGTGCAGGAAAGCGGGGCGAACAGCCCCAGAAATCTGCCCTTTATCTTGAGGATTCCTGCCTATGATCGGACGTCTCAATCACGTAGCCATCGCCGTGCGCGATTTATCCGCTGCTGTTGCAACGTATCGCAGCGCGCTTGGGGCTGTCATTACCGAACCGCAGGCCGAGCCTGCCCACGGTGTAACGGTCGTTTTCGTAACGCTGCCGAACACCAAGATCGAATTTCTTGAGCCACTCGGAGAGAACTCTCCCATCGCCAAGTTCCTCGAAAAGAATCCCGACGGCGGCATTCATCACATCTGCTACGAAGTCGACGATATCCTCGCCGCTCGCGATCAGTTGAAGGCGCAAGGCGCCCGCATTCTTGGCGATGGCAATCCGAAGATTGGCGCACACGGCAAGCCCGTGCTGTTTCTGCATCCGAAGGATTTCCTCGGCACGCTGACGGAACTTGAGCAGGCCTAGTTAAATGCCGATGGCCAGGAGGCCTCTATGGATATTGCTTTTGCTGTCGCACTTTACTTCATGATCTGGTGGATGGTGCTGTTCGCCGTCCTGCCATTCGGTGTCCGCACGCAGGCTGAGGCCGGAGACGTGACGCCAGGCACTCCCGCGAGCGCGCCGGCAAAACCAATCATGCTGCGGCTGTTCGGGATTAACACCGTTCTTGCCGCGGTTGTGTTCACCGTCGTTTGGTTTGCGATAGAAAATAACTGGCTCGAAACCAACACCTCACCGCCTCTGCCGCCGGGTGTTTCGTCGGGTCCGCTGTAGAAGACATTCGAAGACAGCCGCTCGCCCCATGTTGCGCAGGCGCGGCGGAGTTTGTATTGACGCCTTATTCTTTCAGTATGCAAAGGCCCACTTATGAGCAAGCGCGCCCTCGCGGTGAGCCGCGAACAAAACTTTCCTGAGTGGTATCAGGCGATCGTGCGTGACGGCGACATGGCCGAAACCAGTCCCGTGCGCGGGTGCATGATCATAAAGCCGTGGGGCTGGGGAGTCTGGGAACTCATCCAGAGCGAGCTTGATCAACGCATCAAGGATACGGGCCACGAGAACTGCTATTTTCCGCTCTTCATCCCCATGAGCTTCATCGCCAAGGAAGCCGAGCACGTTGAAGGCTTTGCCAAGGAAATGGCGGTCGTCACACATCATCGCCTCAAGAATGAAGGCGGAAAGCTTGTGCTCGATCCCGAAGCCAAGCTCGAAGAACCGCTGATTGTCCGGCCGACATCTGAGACCATTATTGGCGACGCATTCCAGCGCTGGGTGAAGAGTTACCGCGATCTGCCGCTTCTCATTAATCAATGGGCCAACGTTGTGCGCTGGGAAATGCGCACGCGCCTCTTCCTGCGCACGACTGAGTTTCTCTGGCAGGAAGGCCATACCGCACACGCGGACCACGACGATGCGGTTGCCGAGACGATGAAAATGCTTGAGGTCTATCGCGAGTTCTCAGAAAACGTGCTCGCGATGCCTGTCATTGCTGGAGAGAAGCCCGCCAACGAGCGCTTTCCCGGCGCCGACAACACGTACTCGATCGAAGCGATGATGCAAGACGGCAAGGCACTGCAGGCCGGCACCTCGCACTATCTCGGCACACATTTTGCGCAAGCGCAGAACATCCAGTTCCAAAGCGCCGAAGGAAAACTTGAGTATTGTCATACGACAAGCTGGGGCGTCTCCACACGCTTGATTGGCGGCGTGATCATGTCTCACGGCGACGACGACGGGCTCCGCCTGCCGCCGCTTATTGCGCCGCGACAGATCGTGATTGTGCCCATGCTGCGCGACAAGCCGGAGGACGCCCCGGTTGTCGGCTTCTGCAAGGCGCTGGAAAAGGATCTGAAGGCGCTTGGCATCCGCGTCCTCGTCGATACCAAGCCCACGAAGTCAGCCGAAAAGCGCTGGGGCTGGGTCCGTCGCGGCGCGCCTGTGATCATGGAGATCGGCGGCAGGGACGTCGCCGCCAACAACATCACCTTCATGCGCCGCGATAAGCTTCGGGATGGCGACAAGATCGTGTCTCACAGCAGCGCCCGCGATGCGTTTGTGGCAGCAGCGCCAGCCCTTCTGGCGGACATCCAGGCGACCCTCTTTGCCGAGGCCAAAGCGCGGCTTGATGGCAACATAGCTACAGGAATGAAGACCTTTGACGAGGTTTCGGCGTATTTCGGTGTAACGGATGCGGACGATGACGCAGGCCCGTTCCGCGGCTGGGTTCGGGTGCCGTGGTCGAGACCGGAAGGGGACAAGCTTGAAGCCGTGGCCAACAAGCTGAAAGCGTTGAAACTGACGATCCGCAACGCACCGCTCGGGCAGGGCTTGCCCAATGGCACGTGCATATTCACCGGCGATCCGGCGAAGGAAGAAGTTCTGATAGCAAGGGCCTATTAATGCATCAGGTGACACGAGTTTCTTCTCTTAGACCATACTCTATGACAAGGTTTGCCGCATGACCCCAGCCATCGCCGGCACTCAGCCGCATTCGGCGTTCGATGCTGGGCTCATCAATAAGACCGGCGAGCGCGTGACGGTTGCAACCGAAACAGGACTTGAGAAGGTCATTTCGTCGGTGTTGAGGGAACGGAAGTTGGCGTAAGTCTGTCTCGAAATCACTGTTTGGCGGCTGGCCCAGTTCGGCAGCGGCGGGAAAAAGTTCTGGAGACTCCATGACCACAGCCACCGCCGATACAAAGCCCTTCTCGGCATTCGAGTGGATGCTCGCCTCGCGCTATTTGCGGGCGCGGCGCAGTGAAGGTTTTATCTCGGTTATTGCCGGGTTTTCGTTTCTCGGCATCATGCTGGGCGTTGCCACACTCATCATCGTTATGGCGGTGATGAACGGTTTTCGCAAAGATCTGTTCTCCAAGATCCTTGGCCTCAACGGGCACGTCGTCGTCTACAAGGTGGGCGATCCGTTCACAGACTACGAAGACATGGTCAAAAAGCTCGGCGCAGTGCCGGGCGTGAAAAGCGCCATCCCGCTGGTCGAAGGCCAGATCATGGTGTCCTCGTCCGTCAACGCGCTCGGCGGATTGGTACGCGGCATGTCGGAGGATAGCCTCAAGCACTTGCCCCTGGTTTACGACAACGTGCGTTTTGGCTCGCTGGAAGGCTTCGACAGTCAAACCGGGGTTGCCATTGGCATACGCATGGCTTCGGCCTTGCGCGTCAACGTGGGCGATACCATCACCATTCTTTCCGCCAAGGGCGCTTCGACTCCCTTTGGCACGGCTCCACGCTCCAAGCCCTATGAGATCACGGCTGTGTTTGAAATGGGCATGTCGGAATACGACAAAACCATGATCTTCATGCCGCTCGCGGAATCGCAAAAGTATTTTGGCAAGACGGGCGAAATAGATGTGCTGGAAATCGTGGTCGATGATCCCGAGCGCGTCACCGAATTCAAGGCAGAGTTGATGCGGGCGGGCGGGCCCACGATTGCCATGAGCGATTGGCGCCAGCGCAATGAAACCTTCTTCAGTGTGCTCGAAGTCGAGCGCAATGTGATGTTCATCATTCTGTCGCTGATCATTTTGGTGGCTGCCCTCAATATCATTTCCGGCATGATGATGCTGGTAAAGGATAAAGGCCGCGATATCGCCGTGCTGCGCACTATGGGTGCCACCAAAGGCTCTGTGATGCGCGTGTTTCTGATTACAGGCGCCTCGATCGGTATCGTCGGCACGCTGGCGGGACTTCTGCTTGGCGTCGTGTTCTGCTGGTATATCGAAGAAATTCGCCAGTTCGTTTCATGGGTCACGGGCACAGGCTTGTTCAATCCGGAAGTGTATTATCTGACCAAGCTCCCTGCTGAAATAAACCCGAAGGAGACGGCCTACATTGTCCTGATGGCGCTTGTTCTTTCGGTTCTAGCAACGCTTTATCCGTCGTGGCGGGCCTCCAGGCTCGATCCCGTCGAAGCACTTCGTTACGAATAGGGGCACGGCGTGACGGATACATCGAATGGCGCCGCAATGGCGGTCTTGAAACTTGACGGCCTGCGCCGCACCTTCAAGCAGGGCGAGCGCGAAATCCACGTGCTCAATGGTGCTTCCGCGGCGCTCTATCCAGGCGAAGCGGTGGCGCTTGTGGGGCCGTCGGGCGCTGGCAAGTCGACGATGCTGCACATCGCCGGTTTGCTCGAAAGCCCCGATGCTGGCTCGGTCATTATTTCCGGGCGGGATTGCTCGACGCTCGATGATGGGGAGCGCACGCGCATCCGGCGCGCTGAGATGGGCTTCATCTATCAATTCCACCAATTGTTGCCCGAATTCTCGGCGCTCGAAAACGTCTCCATTCCGCAGATGATCATGGGCCGCTCGCGTAAGGAAGCGAGCGTTCGTGCAGCCGATCTGTTGTCGGGCATGGGGCTTGGCGAACGGCTCAATCATCGCCCCGCTCAGTTGTCGGGCGGCGAGCAGCAGCGCACTGCCATCTGCCGTGCGCTCGCCAACAAGCCGAAACTCATTCTTGCAGACGAACCGACCGGAAATCTTGATCCCAAAACCTCGGAGCTGGTCTTTCACGAGTTGATCGGTCTGTTCAAGCGCGAGGGTGTGGCAGCGCTGATCGCCACGCACAACCTCGAACTCGCTTCGCGCATGGACCGCGTATTGCGCATGGACAGCGGTTTGTTGATCGAGGTTGCGCCGAAGGATGTGCGCTGATTGCAACCCCGATCAGTGCGCTGGAGCGATCTGCCCCTCAATAGCTGGCACGGTATGAGGCGTGTGCGGACAAGAGTGATGATGCGGCATTTCTGGGTCTCAATTTTACTCAGTTTTATGGCGGGCACTTCTGCAGTACAGGCGGAAACCTCAACGCTTGGCATAAATGTGAGCGGCGTCGATCGCACATACCGGCTTTACGTGCCGGCTGCCGTACGCACTCCCGGCGCCGTGGTCATTGCCTTACATGGCAACATGGGAACGGCCGAACGGCTCGAGAAAAGCATGGCCTGGGGCAAGGTGGCGGAACGCGAAGGTTTTGCAGTCGTCTATCCCCAGGGAATAGACAATGCCTGGAACGATGGCCGCCCCGCGTATCGTAAGCTCAACAAACGAGCCAGACCTGGTGACGACGTCCCGTTCCTCAATGCCTTGGCAGACAAGCTCATTGCTGACAAGATCGCGCAACCGGGCCGCATTTATCTCATGGGTGTATCCAACGGAGGATTCATGGCCATGCGGATGGCTTGCGAAGCGTCCGCCAAATTTGCCGGCTTTGCGCCGGTTATCGCCAGTGCTCCTGTCGAGTATGAAACGGGGTGCCGGTGGCCAGACGCGTTTCCAATCTTGGTGATGGGCGGCACGGCCGACACTTTTATTCAGTGGCAGGGCAATTCCGCGCTCGGCATTCTTCCACTGCCAAAGCTCGCCGGATTGGTGGCAGCGGCAAACGGCTGCAACGCCTTTGTTACGGATACTCTTCCTGATTTCGTTCCAGACGATGGTTCGACGGTGACGGCAACATCTTGGAGGGGCTGCAAGACCGGAGGCGCCGTGTCGCTTTATGCAGTGATGGGTGGGGGCCATCTGCCGCCTGCGAAGGAAGCAGAACGAAGTTCCTTTCTGGTTCGCAAAATGCTCGGCAGCCAGAACCATGACATTGATGCGGCAGAGACCATCTGGGCATTTTTCAAGGCGAACATGCGGTAAAGCAGGTTATTTGCCGTGGATGTCCTGTGGGAGACCCGTTGCCGGAAGGCGAAGCCAGCCCGGTATGGGCTATTCTTGAGCCATGACCGAACCGAATCGCATGTCAACATCCCCCGCCTTCATCCACCTTAAGGTGCATTCGGCATATTCGCTGCTGGAAGGCGCAATTCAAATCCCCAAGCTCGCCAAGCTTGCGGAGGCCGACGGCATGCCCGCTCTCGGCCTCACCGATACGAATAATATGTTTGGATGCCTCGAGTTTTCAGACAAGCTTGCCGCATCCGGCATTCAGCCCATCGCCGGGGTCTCAATCGCGTTCGACTTCGAAGAGCGCAAGGAAAAGCGCGCCCTGCCCGGCGCCCCCAATCCGCGCGTCGCATCAAAACGCGATGGCTTGCTGGCGCTCTATGCGATGAACGAAGCGGGTTATGCCAACTTGATGAAGCTTGTCTCACAAGCCCATCTTGACACCGCCGACACAGATGCCCCGCATATCACGCTGACACAACTTGCCGCCCACGCCGTTGGTCTGATTGTTCTTACCGGCGGGCCTGACGGCCCGATTGATGGCGCGTTACGCGAAGGCCAGCCGCCGGTTGCGAGCTCTCGCATCGAGGCGCTGCAAAAACTGTTTGGTGACCGGCTCTACATCGAACTGCAACGCCACGGCGTGCCATCGGAAGCCGAATGCGAGCCACAGCTTTTGCGCCTCGCCTATGCGCGCGGCATCGCTATTGTCGCGACCAACGAGTGCTACTTCGCAACGCCCGACGACTACGAGGCACATGATGCGTTGATCTGCATCGCTGAAGGCCGCTACGTGGTGGAAGACGACCGCCGCCGTGTCACTCGTGAGCACGCCTTCAAGAGCGGCGCTGATATGGCGGCCCTCTTTGCCGACTTGCCAGAGGCCGTTGCGAACACGATCGAAATCGCCAAGCGCTGCGCTTTCCGCCCGCGCGGAAAAAAGCCGATCCTGCCGCGCTTTGTCAAAGCCGTCGAAGGCACCGATGATGCGAGTCAACTGGCCGCCGAAGCCGAAGAATTGAAGCGCCAGGCCGAGGACGGTTTGCGCGCGCGGCTGGCGCTTCTTCCCATGGCACCGGGCTTTACCGAAAAGGACTATTGGGACCGCCTCGCCTTCGAGGTTGGCATCATCACCAACATGAAGTTCCCCGGCTACTTTTTGATTGTGGCCGACTTCATCAAATGGTCGAAGGCGAACGGCATTCCCGTTGGTCCAGGCCGTGGTTCGGGCGCAGGATCGGTTGTCGCATGGGCTCTCACCATCACCGATCTCGATCCGTTGCGCTTTGGCCTTCTGTTTGAACGCTTTCTCAATCCCGAACGCGTTTCGATGCCCGACTTCGATATCGATTTCTGTCAGGATCGCCGCGACGAGGTGATCCGCTACGTGCAGGAAAAGTATGGCCGCGACCGCGTGGCGCAAATCATCACTCACGGTAAGCTGCAGGCGCGCGCGGTGCTGCGCGACGTCGGCCGTGTGCTGCAAATGCCGTATGGTCAGGTCGACCGTTTGTGTAAACTTGTTCCGAACAATCCGGCCAATCCGGTCACGCTGCCACAAGCGATCGAAGCCGAGCCGAAGTTGCAGGAAGAGCGCGACCGCGAGCCGATCGTCGCGCATCTGTTGCAGATCGCTCAAAAGCTTGAGGGCCTCTACCGCCACGCCTCCACACACGCTGCCGGTATGGTGATCGGCGACCGCCCACTCGATGAGTTGGTGCCGCTCTACCGCGATCCCAAATCGAACATGCCAGTGACGCAGTTTAACTGGAAGCTGGTCGAAGCCGCTGGCCTCGTCAAATTCGACTTCCTCGGTTTGAAAACACTCACGGTTCTGCAAAAGGCTGTTGAGCTGATCAAGGCCGGGCGCGGTATCGATATCGATTTGCCGGCTTTGCCGCTCGATGATGAAGCGTCCTACAAGCTGCTCGCCAAGGCCGACACGGCGGGCGTGTTCCAGCTTGAATCGACAGGCATGCGCGAGAGTTTGAAGCGTCTGAAGCCGGACCGCTTCGAAGATATCATCGCCATGGTGGCGCTCTACCGGCCCGGCCCTATGGACAACATCCCGACGTACATCAACCGCAAGCACGGCGAAGAGCCGGTCGATTGCCTGCATCCGCTTCTCGAAGGCATTCTGAAGGAAACCTACGGCGTCATCATCTATCAAGAACAGGTGATGCAGATTGCCCAGGTGATGGCCGGCTACTCGCTGGGCGATGCCGACCTGTTGCGCCGCGCCATGGGTAAAAAAGACAAGGCCGAGATGGCCAAGCAGCAGGCGCGCTTTGTCGAAGGCTCGGAGAAAAACGGGGTCAAGCGCAGCCAGGCGGCTGAGATCTTTGAACTCGTCGATAAGTTCGCCGGCTACGGTTTCAACAAAAGCCACGCGGCCGCCTACGCGGTCATCAGTTATCATACGGCCTACTTGAAGGCGAACTTCCGCGAAGAGTTCTTGGCAGCATCGATGACGCTCGACATGGGCAACACCGATAAGCTTGCTATGTTTGCCGCTGAAGCCAAAAAGAGCGGCATCGGTGTCAAGCCGCCGTGCGTCAATGCCTCTGGGATCGACTTCTTGGCTGAACCGCCCAAGAAGGGTGTCGCGCATGGATTTATCAGATATTCGCTCGCAGCTCTCAAGAACATCGGCGCGTCAGCGGTGGCAACAATTGTCGAAAGCCGCCGGGAAAATGGACCCTATAAGTCGTTGGCAGATTTCGCGTCGCGCATGAATCCCAAAGCTCTGAACAAGCGCGGGCTCGAAACGCTGGCCATGGCCGGCGCATTCGATGCGTTGGAGCCGAACCGTGCGCTCGTCACCGCCAACGTGGAAGGCATTCTCGCGCTCGCCAACCGAACGAGTGCAAACGCCGCCGCGGGCACCAGCGATCTTTTCGGCGGCAACGCTGCGCCTGTACTCGACCTGAAGCCGCAATCGGCCTGGACGCCAATGGACCGGCTGGCGAAAGAATTCGATGCTGTTGGCTTTTTCCTTTCCGGCCATCCGCTCGATCAATATGGCAAGGCGCTGTCGAAGCTCGGCGTGACGCGCTTTGTGGATTTCGAGCAGGCCGTGCAGCGCGGCGCCAGCGCTGGGCAATTGGCGGGCATCGTCATCGCTGCGCGCGAGCGCCGTTCAGCCAAGGGCAACAAGTTTGCTTTTGCCATGTTCTCCGATGCTTCGGGTCAGTTCGAAGCCGTGATTTTTTCCGACACGCTGGCAGCGGCCGGCGATCTGCTGCAATCGGGCACGCCTGTTCTATTGGGCATCGAAGCCGAGCGTGACGGCGAGACCATGAAAATGCGCGTGCAAAGCGTTCGCGGATTGAACGACGCGGCGGCGGCTCTCGAAACCGGGCTGAAGCTGACGGTCGATCAAGGACTGATTGCGTCGCAGCGCTTCAAGATTGCCGACCTGAAAGCGGGCTTGCGGCCCGGCTCGCAAAGCTCCAACAGGCGTGGCGGCGAAGTGCGCCTGACGATGAAGCTCGGTGGAATGGCGGATGTCTCGGGCAGCCGCGAAATCGAAATCATACTTCCCGGCCGGTATGACGTCTCGCCCACACAAGCCGGTCAACTCTCGACTTTGCCAGGTGTTTTAGAAGTGGCGGAGGCTTGAGGCGCGCGGTGTTTGCGCTCACTCATCACTCAGCAGCGCCAATGCGGCCTGACGGTCGGACCATTTGAGTTTCACGAAGGCCGCGCGTGCCGATTTGATATCGCGTTCGGTGCCGCTGTCATGCGCCTTTTTCAGCGCCACAGTGACCGGGTGATCGGCCCCGCAAATGAACGTTAAGGCTTTCGCCAGCCGCCCCATGGCGACGCGGTCGATGGGAGTTTCGGACATATGATGGCTTTCAGGTCAACAAAGGAAGCTTAGACCGGCTTGTGCCGGCGGCCGGGGTTTGTGGGGAGTGTAACAAGCTGGCCAGCTGGCGAAGCTGGCTCGCCTCTTGAGGGATAGGGTGTCAATGCCGGGGTCGATGCCGGGGCCACACGCACCCGCGCGGGTACGGTGTTCGCCCAGCCATAAGCCAGCATGGTCATGATCGCGGACGCGGCAAAGAAGTAGACGCCCGGCTGCACGCTTGCTTCCGTATAGCCCGACGAGTTGACGTAGAAAATCATCAACGCCAGCACCATCACGTCGGTCATTGAATAACGGCCAAGCCATTCCATGGTCGAGATGGATTTTTTGCGGAACTCCGGCGGAATGTCGGGCGATGTCACCAGCGTCAATAGGTAGAGCAGTTTCAGGAACGGAAACAGGATCGAAAATACGAATAGCACGATGGTGAGGAAGTATTCCTGGTTTTCAAACAGCGCCAGTATGATGGTCGCGATCGAGTGCTCGTTGGTCCACACATAAACGGTCGTGAATCGGATCACCGGCATCATGATGCCGAGCGCGAAGAACACTGTCGCTGTGATGATCAAAAGCGACAGCACAAAGTTGCGAAAAGGCGTCAAGGGCTTCAGCGGTTCGGGCGGCCCTTCGCTGAATGCCTTGGCCGCCAGTCCCTCGTTATGCAGCCAAGAATAAGACAGGATCATCAGAACGACGGCGGCCGTGAAGAAGTACACGCCGGTGAGGCTCGCCGCATCGTAGACGCCCTGCGCCTTGATGAAGAAGATCGTCAATGCCAGCACTAGCACATCATGCATCGACCATTTGCCGAGCCATTCGAGCGCGTGCAGGCGGCGGCTTTGGCGCGTCAGTTCGGACGCCGGTAGGGTTGAAACCAGCAAAAGATAAAGAAGCTTCAACACCGGCAGTATGATCGAGAAGATCAGCACGGTGAGGCCAAGGAAGTGCTGGCCATCCTGGATCAGCACATACGTGGTCGACAAGAGCGAATGCTCCGTCGACCAGAACACGTATTTCGTCAGCTTTATGATGGGCAGTGAGATACCGAGCGCCAAGCATACCGCAGCCGCGATGATGGCGAGGCTGAGAAGAAATCTCCGTCCGCCCAGCTTCATCACCCGTCAAGCCTCGCGCTCACTGCTGACTCAGCCGTGGTGATGGCTGTGGGGGATGCCCTTGGTGCAAATTAGGTCGTGTAATTCGCCGGCCTGATACATTTCCCGCATGATATCGCAACCGCCGATGAACTCGCCCTTGACGTAGAGCTGAGGGATTGTCGGCCAATTCGAGAACGATTTGATGCCCTCGCGCACACCCATGTCGTCGAGCACGTTCACGTCCTTGTAGGCAACGCCCAAGTGGTCGAGGATCTTGACGGCGGTCGCCGAGAACCCGCACTGGGGAAATTTCGAATTGCCCTTCATGAACAGAACCACGTCGTTGCTGTCGATCAGCTTCTTGATCTGGTCGTGGGCGGCGGTGTCGCTCATGGAGCATGTCCTTTCGTGAGAACTTGTAGACTGTGATGCCATTCCTGATATCAGGATGTGGCCTGAGGGTGATGATTGTCAATTGGCCTGGAGTGGCGCTGGTTCTAGTCCCCTAAAACTGCCGGTTACCTATGCTGGCACGGCAGTGGTCAGCTGCAGGGCATGTAAAACCCCGCCCATGCGGCCGCCGAGCGCCTCGTAAACCATTTGATGCTGGGCAACGCGGCTCTTGCCTTGGAAAGCGCCGCTGACGACGTGAGCGGCATAGTGATCGCCATCTCCGGCCAGATCTTTAATTTCGACCACGGCATCTGGAAACTTGGCTTTGATAAGCCGTTCAATTTCGCTGGCGGGCATCGGCATGGGGCGTCTCGCGGTTGCTTCGGGGCCCGGGCTCTGGGGCCTCTGAAGGGGATTGATTTGGCACGTTTGTGATCTGCTGCAGGTTTGGGCGCAGATATAGGCCGCTATTTCGATTGTACAACAAAACAATCAATTGCGAGCCGCCGCAGTTCGGTACAGGCGCGGGTCGCGTTGTCCTGATCGAAGCCTCCAAAGCGCGCGGCATAGAGCTGCCGTCCCCCGCTTTCAATGCGGCGCGAGAACGGCGTTGCGCTGGCCAGCACGGCCATAGCGCGGCTTTGCGCGCCGGCGAGTTGGCGCTGCGCTTCGGCCTGCGACGCATATGCCCCAATCTGCACAGCTGGCGTTGCGGCTTGCGGCCCGCTGAGTCGCATCGGCGGCCCATCTGCGGCGACTGGAACGGCCTCAGTCAGTGACGCTGCTTGGCCGCCAAGCGTTGAAGGCGGCCGGGCGGGAGGCAAGACGGTGCCTGTTTCCGGCGTGCCAGCGGCTGGTTGCAACTGTGCCACCTGCTGGCCAAAAGTGGAGGGTGGCCGGCCGGGCGCTGAGGCAGTTGCGGGTAGGACCGATTTACCGGCCGGCATATCTTTGGCGATGATGGTTTCGTCGTCCCGCGGTGGGGCCGTTGGCGCCGGCGCTGCGGTATTGGCGCTTGTCGTTGGAACTTTGGTGCTGGCGATGGCTTGGCGCAGCGCCGCAAAATCGAGTTTGGCACTGGCTTCAGCTACTGAGGGTGCAGCGACGGGTGCCGCCAATTGTGTCGACATGAGATCGGCAGTTTGCGCGCCGATCCGGTCGCTCTTTTGGGCCGCGTCCTGGGGCACTGGCGGCGTAAGACCTACAATCGGAACGGTTTTGACGGAGGCAACAACGATTGGCGGCGCTACCGAGACGCGTTGCGTGGGCTGTTCCGTGGCGGGCAAGGGTGCGGGGCTAACGGGCGCATCCGGAGGAGCTGCAACCGAGACCTGCTGCATCGGCACACCAGATGAAACATCCGGTTTGTTCACTGCTGCGGCCTGAAGTACGGGCTTTGATGGCGCGGCCAGCTTAGCGGTCGTTGGTTTTACTGCCGGTTTGGGTGCAGTCGCTGCGGCGGCGACTTTCGTCACGGGCGGGCCGTTGTCTTTCGCAATCTTTGCTGGTTCCTTCTGCGGCCGCGCCTCATCTCTTTGCGGCCGCGCCGCTGGCCTCGCACTTGCAATCAGCCGCGGCTTGCTTTCGCGGGTCCGCTCGGTTGAGGCGTCATCGAGTGCTCGGGTCAAGATGTTGCGCATATGCGCGTTGCGCGAGGACGCCGTTGCTCCGCCGAATACGGCGCCAAAAATGTACTTTCCGTCGCGGCGCACGGATGCAACGAGATTAAATCCAGAGGCGCTCGTGTAGCCGGTCTTCATGCCGTCCATGCCGGCAAAGCTCTTCATCAAGGTGTTGTGGGTGCGGTAGGTCTTGCCTTGATAGGTGAACTCGCGCAGCGAAAAGACGCGCGACCTGTCGGGGAAATCGTCCTTCAAGCGCATAGCGAGCGTCACCATATCGCGCGCCGTCGTAAGCTGTTGGCTATCGGGCAAGCCGGAGGCGTTGCGGAACGTCGTTGACGCCATGCCAATCTGGCGTGCGCGCTCGGTCATCAGGCGGGCGAAATTGCGCTCCGTGCCGCCGATTTTTTCGGCGATGGCGACCGCCATGTCATTGGCCGATTTGGTCACCAAGGCCTTGACGGCATCGTTGAGTTTGACTGTCTGGCCGGGTGCGATTCCCAGCTTAGACGGCGCGACGGCTGCGGCCGCTTCGCTCACTTCAAGTTCAGTATTGAGCGTCAATTGGCCTTTTTCGAGCGCTTCGAATACGAGATACAGCGTCATGAGCTTGGTCAGCGAAGCTGGGTATCGCGCTTCGCTGCCGTTCGCATCGTGCAGCACCTTGCCTGTATTGCCATCGACGACCATCGCCGCATGGCGCGGCCCCTCGGCAAGTGCAGGCGATGAAACACCCAGAAGCTGTAGCCCGGCGAAAGCCACGGCCAGAAGTGCAACGCAAAATCTCTGGTGCTTAAAATGACTAAAAAACACGCCCTGCCCGGCCCGCTGTTGACGCGAGAGTGCAATTTTGCGCTGGCTGACACAAAGCCAAGCCAAGACGACACCCCCAATATGACAAACCCAAGCCAATGGTATCACCGGTTTTCTGGGCGGCTTTACGGCAACTTAGCGCCGCAAGCCTGACGTTGCCGAGGCTATCTCGGGGACGCTGCAAAGTGGTTAACCTGGGTTTGCCTTGAAGCGAATCCGAGCTCAAAATCGCGCTAATAATGCTGCACTGCAATATAAGGTTATCCAGGCGGCACCTTTGCGAGATTGACCCGAGGCATTTTCGAAACGCGCCTACAAGGATGGCTCAGCAACCGTCAACAGGCGGCGATAAGCCAAGACAACCGAACCGGTGACGGAATATCAAGCAACATAATCCAACCGCACGCACGAAGACTTCACCAGGCATGTGTCAAAAATCATTGCCCTGGGTTCGTCGTTCGGGCTCCGAGCTTTCTAGCCAGTCGAGCGGGCCAAGCATCAGGGCTGTTAGGGCCAATCCAGTTCCAAGGCTTTTGGAGGATCAAGTTGGGGACTTATTTGTATCGCCCATCGTCCCCACTTGTGACCCTGCTGGCGGTAGCTGGCAAAATCGCGTCATCCGGTCCGGTGATCAAAACTTGGTCTGGAGCAGACAAAAATAAAGGTGATATGATCGCGCGAGTTTTGACGCATTGGGTGCCTAAAACAAGATGAGGACAGGGTGCCTCGTGAAGTCAATGAGATGGATGGGATGAACAGCAAGACTTCTACCTTTGCCTCGCTCGAAACAGGCGCCATGGCGTATCGGCAGTATGCTGATGCCTTGCCCATGAGCCTGTCTGGCAATAAGGACGGTGGCGCTGGAAACAACAACGGCCATAACGATGACAATGGCGAGGGAGACGGCGGCAATAAAACCGGGCTCGTCACGAAGACGCGGCCCAAAACCAAAAAGCCCTCGCTCTATCGTGTGTTGCTGCTGAACGACGACTTCACGCCAATGGAGTTCGTGACTCACGTCCTGCAAAAATATTTCAACAAGAGCCGCGAAGAAGCCGAACGCATCATGCTCCATGTGCATCAGAAGGGCGTAGGCATTTGTGGTGTCTATACCTACGAGGTCGCAGAAACCAAAGTTACGCAAGTTATGGACTTCTCACGAAAGAACAGTCACCCTTTACAGTGTACAATGGAGAAAGAGTAGGTCGCCTTGCCATCCTTCTCAAAAAGTCTCGAAGCCTCTTTGCATCGCGCGTTGGAACTCGCTAACGAGCGAAGCCACGAATACGCGACGCTGGAGCATCTGCTCGCCAGTCTGATCGAAGACCGCGATGCAGCTGCCGTGATGAATGCCTGCAACGTCGATACGGCCCGGCTGCGCACACGCATCGTCCAATATCTCGATACAGAGTTGTCATCGCTCGTCACCAAGGGCGCGACGGAAGCCCAGCCGACAACTGGCTTCCAGCGCGTTATTCACCGCGCCGTGGTGCATGTTCAATCGTCCGGCCGCGAGGAAGTGACAGGCGCCAATGTGCTCGTCGCCATTTTTGCCGAGCGCGAAAGCCACGCCGCATTCTTCCTGCAAGAACAGGATATGACCCGCTTCGACGCCGTGCAGTATATCAGCCATGGCATCGCCAAGCGTCCGGGCATGTCTGAGCCGCGCGCACCAAGGGGTGCCGATGATGGCGACGGCGACAAGCCGGAAGGCAGCGAAGAAAGCGGCAAAAAGTCGGGCCAAGACGCGCTCAACGCCTACTGCGTCAACCTGAACAAAAAGGCGCGCGACGGCCGGATCGATCCATTGATCGGGCGCGAGCAGGAAGTGCTGCGCACCATTCAGGTTCTGTGCCGCCGCCAGAAAAACAACCCGCTACTCGTGGGCGATCCTGGCGTTGGCAAGACGGCAATTGCCGAAGGGCTGGCACGCAAGATCATCAACGGCGAGGTGCCTGAAGTTCTCGCCGCAGCAACCATCTTCTCCCTCGATATGGGCACGCTGCTTGCCGGCACGCGCTATCGCGGTGATTTCGAAGAGCGCCTCAAGAGCGTGATGAAGGAGATCGAGGCCTATCCCGGCGCGATCTTGTTCATCGATGAAATCCATACCGTCATTGGAGCAGGTGCCACATCGGGCGGGGCCATGGACGCCTCGAATTTGCTGAAGCCTGCCTTGCAGTCCGGCGTTTTGCGCTGCATCGGATCGACCACGTACAAAGAGTACCGGCAGCACTTCGAAAAGGATCGAGCGCTCGTCCGGCGCTTCCAGAAGATCGACGTCAAGGAGCCAACGATCCCCGACACGATCGAAATCGTGAAGGGCCTGAAGCCCTATTACGAAGAGTTCCACAAGCTCAAATACACGAACGAGGCAATCAAGGCCGCGGTCGAGCTGTCGGCAAAGTATATCCACGACCGCAAGTTGCCCGACAAAGCCATCGACGTGATCGATGAGACAGGTGCCTCGCAGATGCTGGTGCCCATCGCTCAGCGCAAGAAAAAGATCACCGTCAAGGATATCGAGGCCACCATCGCGACGATGGCGCGCATTCCCGCTAAGACGGTCACCAAGTCGGACGTCGAGGTTTTGTCGAACCTCGAAAAAGATCTGAAGCGTCTCGTCTTCGGCCAGAACAAGGCCATCGAGTCGTTGTCGGCGGCTATCAAGCTGGCGAGAGCGGGCTTGCGTGAACCGGAAAAGCCGATCGGGTGCTACCTGTTCTCGGGTCCGACGGGCGTTGGCAAGACCGAAGTGGCAAAGCAGCTTGCGGCTTTGATGGGTGTTGAACTGCTGCGCTTTGACATGTCCGAGTATATGGAAAAGCACACGGTTTCGCGGTTGATCGGTGCGCCTCCCGGCTATGTCGGGTTCGACCAAGGGGGTTTGCTGACCGACGGCGTCGATCAGCATCCCCACGCCGTGTTGCTTCTCGACGAAATCGAAAAGGCCCATCCCGATCTCTACAACATCTTGTTGCAGGTGATGGACCACGGCAAGCTGACCGATCACAACGGCAAAGCCATCGATTTCCGCAACATCATCCTGATCATGACAACCAACGCTGGCGCGTCCGATCTTGCAAAGCCGCCGATGGGTTTCAACCGGGTGCGGCGCGAGGGAGAAGATACCGAAGCCGTCAACCGGATGTTCACGCCAGAGTTCCGCAACCGTCTCGATGCCGTGGTGGCATTCTCTGGCTTGCCGCCGGAAGTCATTTCGAAAGTCGTAGAGAAGTTCATCTTCCAGCTTGAGGCCCAGTTGGCCGATCGTGGTGTCACAATCGAAATGACCGAAGCGGCGACCAAGTGGATCGGCGATATCGGTTACGATGAAAAGTTTGGCGCGCGGCCGCTGTCGCGCGTCATCCAAGAGCACATCAAGAAGCCGCTCGCCGACGAGCTGCTGTTTGGCAAGCTCGAGCATGGTGGCACCGTTAAAGTGCGGCTGGAGGGCGAGGGGCTGGAGGCTAAGCTTGCCTTCGACTTCGTGGCCGCGGCGCCTGGAAAGCGCGTCAAGACCGACGAGGACGAAGACGGCGAAGAGGGCGACACCGAGGCCCGCGTGCCGGAAACCGCGCTCGCCGACGCCACGCCGCGCAAGGTGTTGCCAGCACCTCGCGAGCGCAAAGAAAAGCCGGCGGGATCGAAGGGTCAAGCAGGCAGCACCAAAAAGAAGCCTGAATAGAGCTTCGCTGCGGGGGGGCTGCTGCCCAAGTGGCAGCCCTCTGCAGTCTTTTTGGGCAAAACGCGCGACTCACATTAATTATCGAGTGCGTCTTAATTTCCCGCGTAGCTGCTACCACCTCTCAAGCGCATGGGACGCTAGGGATGCTCTGGTTCAGAGTCTGGTTCAGAGATTGAGACGTTGAGTGGAACTTTGCGCAGTCTGGCAACGCATCATCGGTGCCAGAGTGTTGGGTCCTTTTGATCGAACCAGGAGGTTCATACATGCACGCCGCTCGAACGATTTTTGCTGCCCCCGTCGCACTCGCTTTGGCTGCGATATCATTCGTTGTGACGCCAGCACTGGCCGACTCCAACGATCTTGCTGGTAGCTGGTCGGGCGGCGGCTCCGTTGTCTACAACACAGGGTCAAAAGAGAAAGCCCGCTGCCGTGCCAGCATAAACAAGGCCGGAACGGGCGCCTATGCCATGAGCGCCACGTGCGCCACCGCATCGGGAAAGGTCGTTCAGGCAACGACGCTGCGCAAGACCGGCAGCAGCAACTATTCCGGCCGCTACCGGAATACGGAGTATAATGTCGAAGGCACGATCCGGGTCTCGCAAAATGGAAATTCGATCAGCGTGATGACAACAACGGACAATGGTGCCGTTGGCTCGTTCTCGATGCGGCGCCAGTAAGTTGCCGGGCCGGTAAGCGCAAGCCCACCGGCCTGGAGTGGCCCCGGCTCGCGGTGCCATCGGCCTGATCAGTAAAACAGGCTCGATACGCTTTCCTCACGCGAGGTACGCAAGATCGCTTCGCCAATTAGCGAGGCGATTGGCAAAATCCGGATATTCTTGGCGGCTTTGACGGCCTCTGTCGGCAGGATCGAATCCGTGATCACCAGAGACTTCAGCGGCGAATTCTGAATGCGCGAAACGGCGCCGCCCGAAAGCACGCCATGGGTAATGTAGGCCGACACCTCGGTGGCACCGGACTTCAGCAAAGCTTCTGCAGCATTCACCAGCGTGCCGCCGCTGTCGATGATGTCATCGATCAGCACGCAAACCTTGCCTTTCACGTCGCCGATTACGTTCATGATCTCGGCCTCGCCCGGCTTCTCGCGGCGCTTGTCACATATCGCGATCGGCACGTCGATGCGCTTGGCAAGTGCGCGGGCGCGTACCACGCCACCCACATCAGGTGATACCACAACCAGCGATTTCGAGGACATCTGTTCTTGAATATCGCGCGCCATGATCGGGGCGCCGAACAGATTGTCGGTCGGGATATCGAAGAACCCCTGGATCTGACCGGCGTGCAGATCGAGGGTCAAGACGCGGTCGGCACCCGCCCGCTCGATGAGGTTCGCGACGAGCTTGGCCGATATCGGCGTGCGCGGACCGGGTTTGCGGTCCTGCCGCGCGTAGCCATAATAGGGAATGACGGCCGTGATGCGCCGCGCTGAGGAGCGCTTCAAGGCGTCGATCAGGATCAGCAGTTCCATCAGATTGTCGTTGGCCGGAAACGACGTCGATTGCACGACGAACACATCCTGTCCGCGCACATTCTCCTGTATCTCAACGAAAATTTCCATGTCGGCAAAGCGCTTCACCTGGCTTTTGGTGAGCGGCACCTTGAGATACTGCGAAATTCCTTCGGAGAGCGGCCGATTGGAATTGCCCGAGACGATTTTCATGCGGGGTATGCCTTTGCCCATGTCGTCTCGCGCATCAAATGACATGACATAAACCTTTCGCAATTCATCGCGAGGGCGTTCTAACAAGCAAGCCCGGGCGGGTAAACCGTCCGGGCTTTGCATCTGTATGGTGCGCGGCTGTGGCACGTCGTTGCAGCAGAGGGGCCCCAGGGGGGCCCATCTACCTCAGTTAACCTTTGTCGGCCGCGGCGGCAGGAACGTAATAATGCCCTTGGCAGCGGCTTCGGCCACGGCTGTCGCCGTCTGACCCCAGGCCCCGTCTACCGATCCTTGCGGTATTTCGTTCTTTTGGGTCACAGTGCCGATGCGCTTGCCGGATGGATCTTTTACATACCAATCGATTGTGATTGGCTGTTTTCCATCCTTACCTTCGCCCACGGCCACCTTGCCCTCAACCTTGTAGGTCTGGATGCCCGGAGTCGTGCTGAGTGGCACGCCATTCTTGCGCAGTTCGTTCTGCAAAGCGGCGGTCAACGAATTGCTGCCATCGCCCGGTGCGCCCGTAACCGTCGGCACCATCGTGGTCGCGCCTTCGCGGCCAATACTGCCTGTGGTCGGACTGTTGGGCGCGACCGCTGCGACCGGCGTCGCCGGCGATGCCGCTACCAAGGGCTGCGGCACCAAACCGCTTGAGGGAGCCGGTGTGGATGCAGCCACAGCCGCCGAAGACTGGTTCTGTGTCGGCAACCATGCAGCAATCGAACTTGCAGTCTTGGCCGAGATCTGATCGACGACCTGAGGCGTCACACCCGACCACGGATCCTTGCTCGCACCCGGCGGCACGACTTCCTCGCCCGAGATGCGATTGACCTGTTTACCAGTGCGATCCGTCAGGTCCCAAATGTAGGACACCTTAGTCTTGCCCTTTTCATTGGCCGAGACGATGTAACCGCGCAGCGTGTATTCCGACTTATCCGTCGGGGCTTTGGCAACGGTGATGCACTGCTTCTCGATGGCCCCGCCGAGCTGCGACAAGAACATCTTGTTCACGGTCTCAGGCGGCCCCAGCAAGGGCGCAACAGCGATCTTGGCAACCTGACCTTCGGCCGGCACCAAGGATTGGTCAGCAACGGCTGGCGTCGCTTCCCCCGATGATCCAAAGAGATTTGAACCTGTTTCACAGCCGCCTAGCCCTAAGGCGAGGAGGCCCGCAAAGACTGCAAGCGTGACCGGCTTTATATTGCGCCACGCCGCAGTATCACCAATGGTCGTCACGATGACGTCCCCCTTTGAATGACCCGCTGACTTCCGGCGACCGACGTACTAACTCTGCGGTCAATGTCTCCCAAATTCCCGGTACACACAACAAATTCATGTATCCAGTCAGCTAGGATGCGTCCAGACCCATTCCCGCAGCGGCCCGTCAAATCGCCCAGATATCGGCCTGTCATTCGACACTCTTCTGTGGATACAGCGCCTAAGCCACAACAATGGCAGAGATTTGGCGGCCGTAGTCGGGCTCGGAGCGATGCGTGGTACGTCGATAGCTGTAGAAAAGTGATTCGTTGCGATAGGTGCACGGAGCGCAAGCCTCAACCCGTGTTAGGCTTGATTTCAGCAGCTTATGGTTGACGAAGGCGGGCAGGTCGAACTGGAACTTGCCGGCGGAGGCCCCGCGCGCGAAGAACTTGGCGTGGCCTGCGTCATCGGCAAGGAACGCATCGCGGAATTCGGCGCCGACCTCGTAAGACGCCTGGCTGATGGTGGGGCCGATCGCGGCTGAGATGCGGGCGCGCTCGGCGCCCAAGCTCTCCATGGCGGCAATGGTGGCTTCGAGCACGCCGCCCAGAGCGCCCTTCCAGCCCGCGTGTGCGGCGCCGACGACTTTTGCTTGCGGATCGGCAAACAGCACCGGGCAGCAGTCGGCGGTGAGCACGCCGATGGCGAGGCCCTTGGCGCGCGTCACCAGCGCATCGGCCTTGGGCAGCGCCTCGCGCGACACCGGTTGATCGGCAATCACCACATCGGCCGAGTGCACCTGATAGATCGTCTGCACGTCGCCATGGTGCGAGCCCAGGTGCTCGGCAACGCGCGCGCGGTTGTCGCTGACGGCGACGCGGTCGTCCTTCGACCCCGAACCGCAGTTGAGCGTCTTATAGAGCCCGCCTGAAGTTCCGCCCTGGCGCGTAAAGAACCCATGCCGGATGCCGGGCGTCATCGACAAGTTATCGGCTTGATACGGCGTCAGCATGGGCCATCCGTGGCGTGGAGAGACTATCCGCTGCCTGTAGCAGGGGGTTGAGTTGCAGGCCACTGCAAACGCGGCTCTCTTTTGCTTTGCGCGTCCCGACTCGCGTTCCGCGAGCCGGCCGGGACGTGCGTTTGCGGCGGCTTGTCCGGCAATCCTGTGCGTTGCGGCCGGCGGAGCGTACTCCAACGCGAGCACCGGCCGGCTCCGCGAAGCGGAGTCGGGACGCGCAAATCAACAAAGGGGAACGGGGCGCGACGGGCCTCGGTAGAACGATGGTAGGAAGGTGACGCCGTGGCGCCCCGTTTCGTGCATCCTATTTGTAGTCCGCCAGTAGGCAAAGGGCTTTTACCTGTGTTACGGCGCCTGCAAGCTACGTCCAGGGCCGTTAACCCCAGCGTGCCGCCAGATGCATCCGCTCACGTTCGACGCGCCATTACTGGCGCGCTTCCCGTTCATACCCACGCGCTTCAAGACGGTCTCGAGCACGTCCTTGTGGGTGGGACGAGGAGAGTATGCGCGACGGGAAAGGGGGCGGGGATAAGTGTTTCTGCGGAGGGCGGGATGCGAAGTTTCCGCTGAGTGCCTAAGTGTGGCCGCGCCATCGTCAGGTTGGGTTCAGTAGCGATGGGCCGAAAAAGGGACGAGACGGTGCCGCGCGCATCCCCTCTCCCCGTCCTTCACGGGGCGACGCTGGGTGAGGGGCGACCTTGCTCCGGTAAAAAATTTGCACGGTTGCATACTGAGGGTAAGCTGAAGTCATCGGCGCGGGAGGGGCTTGCGTCAAGCACGTCGTGTTTGACCCACAACGGTCCTCGTGCGGGTGCGCAACAGATGTGTTGCGATGTGTGCAATTTAATGGCGCGGCCCGCTGTGCGCCGCAGCATTTGCCTGGCACAGCTTCGCTCGCGCTGATTGCCGGCTTAACACCCGAGACCCGTTCAGTTCGAGCTTTTCATTGTGGACCAAGAGCTGTCATTTCCAACCTGCAATCCGGTCGGCGAAGCAAATCCGTGCAGCGGCTCTGTGTGACGAAAGCAAAGATCCGTATGCGGATTCTATTTGAGCCATTTGAGGCCTGGGTTGGACCAGTACTCAGTTCATCGAGCTCAGGACTTGCTCCAAAAAGCGATCGAAGTAGGCTTCTCTGATTAGGCCCTGTCTTGGGAATTCGATGTCGGTGATAATGTACAGTGCGACCGACATTGCGGCAGCGAACGTTACCATGTGAACAGCGCTACGCCGTTTCGCGGCACCCATCCCGAAACCCGCAAGAAGCGATCCCCCAAGACCCAACGCAAAGAGCATGATATAGATGATCCGTGGAGGATGCCTTTCATTTGCCCCCGCTCGCGTGCGAGCTGTCTCAAACGTCTCTTTCAAGGCGGGCAAAATCAAGCTGCAGGGTGCGGTCGTAGGCATTCGAGTGCAGGCGGCAACGGCGCCATCCCAGACCTACATTCGGATTTCCGCAGTTTTCCGCTGTTGATCGGCGTCATAGATTGAAGTGTCCTCGGCAATCGAAAAGGGAACGGGGAGCTTGTAGAGGTTCAAGCGCTCCTGAAGGTACGACTTGAGTTTGGTCCTCAAGTCGAGCTTCGCGGGCTCGTCGAGTAGATCCAGATAAGCGTAGGCTGATCCAATCGCGTTGGCTTCATGCATGATGAGCGTTCGGCGTTCATCAAATCTTTGCAAGGCCCCCGAGAGCGAAAAAGCTAACAGCAAGCCCAACAGGGCGAAGACAGCGCCTTCAACGGCGTTGAGGCCGGCCATCCCTGTGGTGCCTTCCTCCACCGAGCGCCTGAGGCCCATCCTGCGGCCAAATTCCATGAGCGTCAGCGATCCCAGGAACATCGCCATAGCGGCGCCCACGGCGAAAAGCTGGAAAAACATTTGAACGACCTCTCTACTCACGGCTTGAAGCGCGCTTCAGCTTAGTAGTTCGAAACCCTATGCAATTTATGACAGGTGCCCAACCTACCGCGCCAGCCGAGAACCAAGAGCCGTCACCCGCCGCCATGTCTTAGAACTCTTGGAGCATTTTTTAGGGAGTGGTGTGTGAGGGCTTAGAGCTCTTCACCGAGTTCCGCCAATAACCGTACTCACATCATGCTGCATCGCGGACGTGCGCGATGCCAATCTAGTTTTCTGGCAATGATGCGACAAGACAACGTCAAGACTTAAAACTCCAAAACCTTGTCGGCCTTGAGCGTCCATGCCGCCTCGCCCGGCTTCAGCTTGTACTGCAGCTGGCGCATCTTTCCCGTCGGCTTTCCGTCCGCAGAGTAGAGCGGGAAGCGGCGCGCGATGATGCCTTCGACCACGGCATAATCGTCTTGGCCACGATAGCCCTTAGCCTGAGCGGGGCTCAGAGGTGGCACGCTGATCATGCTCATTGATTTCTTGTTGTTGGTGCTGACTGCTATGAGTGCGGCTGGCTGGTCCGCTCCCTTGCCTCGCACAGTCACGTAGACCTCAGGCGAGCCGTCGGCGTTGATGTCTCCGGCCTCGGCATTGACAACAGCTCCATCGGCTTCGAACGTCATCGTCGAATTGTCGATGGCGAGCCCTTTAGGTGTGATGACGACGGTGTTGCCAGTCTCGTTGTTGGCGCTCAAGACCTGGAACGAGATACCGTTGACATCGAGCTTGGCATCGAAGCCCTTGGTCGCGGCGTGGACGGCAGCCGTTGCTGCATCAGGGGCCAGGGCCTGGGTCACGGGCTGTCCAGTGGGCCCGGTCTCCGGGGGTGCGGTCGATTGAGGGGCTGAACCAGACTTCAAAGACAGAGTGATGGTGACATCCGACTTGTCGTTGCGTCGCGCCATGGCCCGCATCAGATAGACCTGAACTCTATAAGTGCCGTCCTTCGGCAACGTGCCTTCAAAGGTGTCATCGCCGGAAACTGAGCTGTTGAATAGGGCCTCCCCGGTTTCCGGAGCCAGCACGTTGAATTCGGCCTGTTTCGACTTCAACACAGCCGTTAGCACACTACCGGCCTTGGCCTCGAAAGTGAAGTTGACGCCGTCGTAACCGGCCACGCGCTCATTTAACACGACGGGGGCCGCGCCGGGTGCGAGTGGAACCTTGACGGTCTTGTCTGCGGCAGCGGCCGTGTCCGCGGCCAGCCCGAATACGAGCAGCAAGGCGAGATAAAGGCAGGCAGGTCGGTTCATAGCGAGCCCTCCAAGTGCTCTGAGTTGGACATGGTCCGGAGCGGACTGGCTGAGACGACGTCCCAAGCTAAAGCGGCTCCTAGCCGAAAAGCCCTCGTTGTTGCTGTTCATGGCCGTGCTCCTGATGCCGCGGCAGAAAAGGCCCGGGATGCGCTTCTGATCGGGCCTCGGGATCGTCGAAAGCCTGCGAAGAATGACGCGACGATCCGGCGTGTTTCGATCTGAAATAACAACGTCCGTCATTGCCCTGTCGCGCGCCCCCGTTCGAATAAGCAATGTCTAAAGTCTCAGCCGCTATTCTGGAAGCCCTCAAACCTCTCCCGGCCAGGGCTCGTCCTGCGTGCCGTTGCAGATCGCGCAGCGCCAATCCCGAGCCTTTGCGACAATGGCAAAGCCAAAGTTATGAAAATATCGGCTCCCAAGAGCCCGTGCCGAGCCTGACCGCTCGCTCGCAGATCGACAACCGTCCGATGCCGTAGACCGCCGGCATCATGGTTATTGCCAAATTACGGATGCGATGGATCATCGGCGGCACGTGTCCAACCACTTTTCCAGCGCGCAATGTCCGTGATACACAAATGGACCAAGAAGCAATTTCGGGGGGAGTTACTAATGTCCTTGCGTCGTTACAAATCCGCAGTCATCTATTTGGCAACGCTCACACTCGGCTCCTATCCGCTATCTGCGCGCGACAACGCGGGCCCGTTCGCCCCACATAACGGCATGCAAATCACAACCGTATTCGCCAACGAGTTCGGACGTGACGCGGAGGCGACGACGATCATCGAGGCGGTCACGCCCGAGAAGCTAAGGATTTCCTATTCGAGCACGCGTGGGCTCGACGTGAAACGGGACATCCTCGTCAGAGATCGGCAAGCGGCTCACACCTATGTGCTGGGCTACGCTGCCCGCATGCCGGACATGATCCAAAACTCGACGTCGCTTGGACTATCGCAGGCTGTTCTCGAGGAACTCCGGACCCAGGGTGGGTCGAACCTGACACTCATCTATTCGGACCGGCTGGACCGTATCGATTGCCGCCTCACGACCACGGGCGTCGACGTCAAGGTTCCGGTGATTGTCGAGGACCGGGTGTTCGATGTCCCGACGATCCAGGCGCGGGCCGCGTGCGGCGCGGGCAGCAAGTCGGGAACGGGTCAACTCATATTCGTCAACGATCTCGCCAATCCGGTGCTCGTCGAGTCGATCATCAATTTCAGCTGGGAGAACCGCCCGCGAACGGAGCGCGTGACGCGCGTGGTCGCGGGTCTCGGCCTCCAGCGCGACATGGTGCAGTCCCTCTTGTCAACGCCGGAGTAAAACTAGGCCAGTGGAGCGGCGGCGAAGTGCTGTCGCGTGGCGGAGTAAAACCCGGCCACTGGATAGGCTGATCTCTCATCGATTCGGGGGGATGGCCAGGGATGTATGC
>Ga0247836_1000361_pt1 | contig 83652 bp, 73 predicted proteins | sample LaCruzMarch2015__4_FD_187116 | JGI IMG/M metagenome (GOLD analysis project Ga0247836, IMG submission 187116) | Freshwater microbial communities from meromictic Lake La Cruz, Castile-La Mancha, Spain - LaCruzMarch2015_14m | ecosystem: Environmental > Aquatic > Freshwater > Lake | place: Spain... | reverse complement strand
GCCGATGGTACTTCGTCTTAAGACGTGGGAGAGTAGGTCGTCGCCAGGTCTGCATGTGTGTGAGCATGGTAATATCATCCCCTCTTCAATATCTATCAAACAGCCCACCGGTTTTACCGGTGGGCTGTTTGCGTTTTGGCCATAACAACGCCTGCGAGATCGAGAAGCAACGCATCTGCCTGATTAGCCGATCGCCCATCAATCGACGTTGACAACATTCAACGCGGTGCTCATCAACCTACCGGGGATTTAGCGTTTCGGCGGGGAAGTACGCGCGTGAAGACGATATGGCAATGGTTGGCGATTGCAGTGCTCGCTTCTGGTCTGATTTCTGGTTCTGCCGCTGCCGACCCGGTTGCCGACGTCCCGAAAGGGGTTGCGAGCATCAAGCGCGATATTCTTGCCATCTACGACGGCAATGAAGAGAGGGGGCCCGACGAGACGCGCATCCATAAGTTTCTGGAGATGCCGCTCAACCATCTTGGCTATAGGGTCACTTATTGGGACTGGAAACGCGGTCGTCCGCCAGCGGACGTGACGCTGCAATATGCTGCTGTTGTTACTTGGTTTGCCGATAAGATACCCAACGGGGAAGCGTATTTCGACTGGGCCACCTGGGCTGCCAGGATGAAGGTGCGATTTGTGTTATTCGGGGCCGTCGGATTAGAAGGCGGCACTCGTGAAGTCGCTAAAATCAACAGTCTCTACAACGAGTTGGGGCTTGAGTTCATCTCACACTATGTGTCGTCCACGTCAGATACAAAAGTCGTGACAAAAGACAGCGCGGTCGTCGAATTCGAATACAAGCTGCCTAAGCCCGCGCCGGGCTATCTGGTCATTCGAGCCAAAGACCCAGCGGTCCAATCGCTGATGTCGATTCAGGATCCTGAGCTGAAGAACTTTGGGCCGGTGCCGACACTGATTGCGGCGACGTCGCCTCATGGCGGCTATCTGGCGGCTAATTATGCCATCAAATACGATCCAAAAAGCAACCGGCTGTCGTGGTTTATCGACCCAATTGCGTTTCTTTCCAAAGCATTGAACGCGGGTCCTGAACCGGTGGCCGATACGACCACACGCGCTGGCCGCCGGATGTACTTGTCCCACATCGATGGCGACGGATGGAACAATACGTCCGATCGTTTACCGCTCGTAAACGGGGTGGCCCCGCTTGCGGCAGAAACCGTTCTTGAGACGTTGATCGCGCCGTTTCCCGATTTACCCGTCTCCATCGGATTGATTTCTTGCGACATTGACGAGACTTTACCAAGTACGCCGCGGGCGGTCGATGTGGGGCGAAGACTCTACGCCCTCCCCCAGGTGGAGGTTGCCAGCCACACCCATTCGCACCCCTATGACTGGAGCTTCTTTGAAAAGTATTCGCGCGCGCGGGAACTGGAGCGCATGAGCCCGGCGCCGAAAACCGCCTCGCCTTTGGTTGCGAAGACAGGGCAGAAGCAGGATGATTTGTTCGACCCGTTTGGAGCAGCAAAACCGCCTGCTGGCCGACCAACGGGTCGTTCGGTGACCGCTTACGCCTCAGGTGGGGCGTTGCCACGCTACAAGGCAGATAAACCGTTTGATTTGACGACAGAGGTTGCTGGTTCTTTGAATGCTGCGAGCGCGCTGGCACCCGAGGGCAAGCGCGCCAAATTGTATCTTTGGAGTGGCAACACTCGTCCCTTTGAGGCTGCTCTGCGCGCCACCCGGCAGGCCCGGGTCCGCAACATGAACGGCGGCGATACTCGTTACGATCGCGACTTTGCGTCGTTGGCTTATGTCCGCCCTCTGTCGCGGGTTGCCGGTCGTGAGCGTCAGATCTTCACACCAAACTCCAATGAAATGATCTACACCAACGACTGGAAGGGGCCCTATAACGGCTTTGCAAAGCTCCGGGAGACCTTTGAGCGCACGGACGCGCCGCGCCGTCTCAAGCCAGCCAACCTGTATTATCACATGTTTTCAGCAGATCAGCCGGCTGGCATTGAAGCGGTCCGTTCGCACCTGATTTGGGCGCGCAGCCAGCCTTTGATCCCGGTCGCTGCGTCCCGGTATGCAGCGATCGCCGACGATTTCTTTGAAGTCGAATTCCAGCGGTTGGATTCGCAGTCGTGGCGCGTGCTCAAGCGGGGCGAACTGCAGACCGTCCGGTTCGACAGCGCAGCCGACCGGGCTCCGGATTACGCAAAAAGTGTCGGGGTTTTGGGGCATAACCATCACAATGGAGCGCTGTACATTGCGCTCGATCCAGCTGTCGGCGAACCTGTCATTGCCGTTCAGGCCAAAGGTACCAAATCGCGGGCACACTTGGTCGAAAGCCGTTGGGATGTGCGCGACCTTGCGGTGGCCGAGTGTTCTGTTCGCTTCAAGGCTGAAGGATTTGGACAAGGCGAAATGCGGTGGGCCGGGTTGAAGCCTGGCACGTGGACGATCAAAGTCAGCCGCGATGGAAACGGCGTCAGCGAGAGCAGCGTTGCGGTTGATGCGGCTGGCAATTTGACCACCCGCCTTGAGATTGACGCTCGCTCAGGTGCGGCCATCGAAATGCGTTGCGCGGGCTGATTGTTTTAGGGCAACACTAACGGGGGACGCCGCGCTCGGCTCGGGCAGTCATTCGCCTTGGGCAAAACTTGGCGTGGGCAATAGAAGAGTTTTCGTATGGAAATCGTGATCGTATCGCGCGCGGGCGAGAGCCGGTTCATGTGCGAGGCGGATGAGAAAATTCTTTTCGCGGGCCTGCGGGCTGGACTGACGCTCCCCTACGACTGCGCGACCGGGACCTGCGGCCTGTGCAAGGCACGGGTCAATAGCGGCAGCGTCGACGTCATCTGGCCCGATGCCCCCGCGCTCGCCAAGCTCTCGCGCGATAAGGGTGACATTCTCATGTGTCAGTCGAGGCCGACCAGCGATTGCACCCTCCGGGTGCCAGCCAGTGTTGCCGCATCGACGGCGCTCAGCTTGCCAGGCCACGGCTCAGCCGTTGTCCGCCACGTCGATGCGCTGACCCATGATGTCATGCATTTCGAGTTGGAATTGCCAGAGCCGATGACGTTCGAGGCCGGTCAATTCGTGGTCCTGACCGCGCCGTCCGTCGTTGGTGCCCGCGCCTACTCGATGGTCAATCATGCGCATGACACACGCATTCTCGAACTGGTCATCAAGAAGAAAACCGGCGGTGGGTTGTCGGAATGGCTGTTTGCAGCTGACCGGACCGGAGCCGTTTTGGATGTGTTCGGACCCCTTGGCCGGGCGACCTTCCGGCCCGGCGAGGATGGCGATCTGATCTGCATCGCGGGTGGATCTGGGATTGCCGGGCTGCTGTCCATCCTTGAACATGCGGCAGAGTCTGGTCATTTTTCGAAACATTCAGCGCGCGTGTTCTTTGGCGTACGCACATTGGCCGACGGCTTTTATCTCGACAGGTTTTCGCGTCTCGTTGGACTGGCTGGTCGTTCGCTTGAGGTCGTGCTTGCCTTGTCTGACGAGGCACCGAGTTCAGACACGCATCCAGACTTTCCAGCCATCAAAGTCGCCGCTGGATTTGTGCACGAGGTTGCGGATCAACGATTGGCCACCGATTGCTCTGGAATGACGTCTTTCGTGGCTGGACCACCGCCGATGGTGGACGGTGCGATCCGCGTTCTGATCGGGCATGGCGTTCCAGCAGCGCGCGTTCGCTACGATAAATTCGGCTGAGGGTTACCGTGCTGGCGGCACGTTTACGAGGACTGCTTTGAGTGGAGGCGGTCCGTCAAACACGAGCATCAGACGGGTCGTGCCGTCTTTTTGGTCCACAAAAGCGATGCCTTCGGGTTTCGATCCGTCGTGAAGGCCAAGGTTGCAGACTTTGGCTGGTCCGCGTGCCGGATTGGCGGTTTGATCCGCGCCGTCCCAAAGGTAGATCGAGAAGGTGACGGCCTCGCCTCCGGTTGGCCCGGCCAGAATGTAGATGCCGTCGGGACCTGCTGCCATGCCGCGAATACCGCGTCCGTCGAGCATGACTGATTGCAGGACGGCGTTGCGCTGACTGCCGTCATCGAGTTCCAGCGGAAGCTTCAGCACGGGCACGAGATTGGTCTTGGAAACGGGACCTCGAAAGCCGACGTACAACGCGTCTGCAGTCGCAGCCAGACCCTCGATGTCAACGCCGCCCGATTTATTCGGGAGGCGCGCTGCATCGTGCAATTGGGGGTGGTTTTCGATGAAGTTGCGCAGGCTGGTCTGTTGGACCCGGACGAGTGTTCCGTCGGCTGTGAGTTTGAACCGGTGCAGTTGGTAACGCGACGAGCAAACGCCCCCTGGCTCATCGCCGAGTTCGTCAGCTAATTTCTGAATGGACCAGCGCTTTTTCGCTTTCTTGGCGTCAAGCCGCGCGTGGGATGTGATGGCGTAGACATGTCCGCTGGATGAAGCCAACCCTTCGAAGTCGGCTCCGCCACAGCGGCCTTCAGCGGCGGTAAACAGTTCGACGTCGCGCTCGAACCGGTAGCCGCTGCTGGGCGTGCCACGGTAGATTTGTAGACTGTGCTGGCGGTTTTCCGCAGCAATGCTCTCGTTAGAAATCGTTATCAAACGATCTTGCTCGACGATGACGGCGCTCAACTCCGCGCGGTCTTTGTCGACGTTGGCGGGATCGAGCGCGACGTAGGTCGATGCACACATGCGTTCCTGCGCCGATACCGAGGCCGACAGCCCCAGGCTCAGGACGAGGGCCGCTGCAATCGTCAAGCGCCGCGTCATGTTTGTGCTCCTTGCATTTGACTGTTGTGAGATTGCTCACGCTCCCCGACTGGAACTTCTGCCGTGACTGCATGGTTCAGTCTCAAACCGCTCAGGAGCAGGCCTATGCAAAACGAAAAATTCATTTCGACCACTAACGTCCGGCAAGGTTCAAAGCGCAAGGATAATTTGCGCGTTTTGCTCGCATCCGCCGTCATTATCGCTATCGTGTCAGTCCTTTTGTATATTGGGTATGTGGGACTGGGTATCCCGTCGCGGTAGAAACTTTGTCTTTTCGGTGACTATAAAATATCCCCGAAAGAACCTGATAGTTGCTTGATGAAATTGGCCATGACCTCATATTGTCGAGCGCGCTCAATCGAGAATTATTCGACAACTATTTAGGTTGAATACTTTGGTCGCCGCCGGGTTCGCCGGGTGGCGGAATGACCGGCATCGGACTCGTTGTCGGCGGTACAATTTGCATTTGCGGATCAATATTCGGATTTGGGATGAGAACCCCTTCGCTTTCCTGAAGTTTTTCAGACAGCGGCTTGTTGGGATCGGTATCTCTCATGACTGGCGGCGGTGGCGCGGGCGACGGCGTCACTTGGGCAGAGCCGGGCGACGCAGTAAGACCTGCCGCTAATCCCAACCAAATCATGAGCAAATGTCTCTGCATGCGTTGTGATCCTTCGGTTTGGTTGCCTCCTACTAAACGCTGATTACTCTGAATTGGTTGCGGAGCGGATCGAGTGCACCCAAAAGCGAATTTATTGGAACATTTTTATGGAAAGACCGTTGCCCGACTAGGTTTTAGAAAATCAGGAGCAGTCTCATGGGTTTTTTCACGAAAGACATTCAAACGCTCGATGACCTATACGTCCATACGTTGAAGGACATCTATTACGCTGAAAAAAAATCGTTAAAGCGCTTCCAAAGATGATTTCGAAGTCAACCGACGCATCGCTGCGCGCCGGCTTCGAAGCCAACATGGACGAAAGCGAAAACCATATCGCGCGACTCGATCGCGTATTCGCTCTGCACGGCGTTGCAGCTGGTGGAGTAAATTGTCCGGCTATTGACGGGATTCTCGAAGAGGCCGACGAGTTGGCCGGAGACATTGCCGACAAGGGGGGCCTTGATGCGGCCCTGATCGCGGCTGCGCAGGCTGTCGAACATTACGAGATCACGCGCTACGGCACCCTTGTCGCCTGGGCAAAGAAGCTCGGCCGCAACGACTGCGCGGCCCTGCTACAAGCAACGTTGGACGAAGAAAAAGCTGCTGATCACAAACTGAGCGTGTTGGCGCTTCAGGGTATCAATCAGAAGGCCGCCTGGGGGCCTGTGGATTATGGCGGCGCTGTTTGCACGCCGCCGCTTCGGTTAACGTGGCGGGGGACTGATTTGACTGGAATCAACGCAGTCTTGGGGCTGGACTGGCTTTAGATAGGTTCGTACCCCTAGCTGCTGGACGGAACTCGCCTCGTGATTGAAACGCCGACAGTCGACCAGTCCGAGGTGGTGAATTATTTGAGGTCGCGGGCTGCGTGGCCGCAGGCAGAAGGAGATGTCGAGGTTATTGAAACGCACGGCGCATTGATTTTCCTGTGCGGCGCTGACGCATTAAAAATTAAGCGCGCGGTTCGACTGACGTACCTGGATTTCTCAACCCCCGAGTTGCGCCAAAAATTCATTTCCCGCGAATACGAGATCAATGCGCCAAACGCGCCGGACATTTACCGGGGCGTCGTTGCGATTACGCGCGAGGCCGACGGCCACTTGGTCGTGGCCGGGAGCGGCGAGCCGGTTGAATGGGCGCTTTCGATGCGTCGCTTCGATCAAGACGACGTGTTATCCAAAGTCGTCGATCAAGGTCGGTTGGAAAAGCCGTTGGCGATTGCGCTTGCCGATGCGGTCGTGGCGTCCCATGCGCGCGCGCCTCGCCGACCGGGTCGCACCGATACAACCGGCATAACCGCTCAGTCCGTTGTTTCGACGCTTGGAGCGAGCGACGACCCTGCCGTGCGTGGCGTCAAGGTCGATCTTGCACGCGTGTTGTCGAGGGCTGCGGCTGCATCACACAGCGTGCGCGACGCCCGCGCCCGCGAGGGCTACGTGCGCCGCTGTCACGGCGATCTGCACCTTGCAAACGTCGTGCTCTGGGGCGGGCTTCCGGTCTTGTTTGATGCGCTCGAATTCGATGAGCGGTTGGCCACAATAGATACGCTCTACGATCTCGCGTTCCTGCTGATGGATCTGGAACGCCATGATGGGCGGCGGGCCGCTAACGTAATCCTAAACCGGTACCTTTGGCGGACCGGCGACCCGCGCGATCTGGACGCGCTGGTGGCGATGCCGTTGTTCCTGGGTCTGCGGGCCGCCGTGCGGGCCATGGTTGCACTCGACCGCGCCAATGCCAAGCCGGACCAGCGTGCAAGTCTGACTGCGCATGCGGTCGACACGTTGAACCTCGCGATTGAGCTGGCTACGCCACCACCGCCACGTTTCGTCGTGATCGGTGGGCTTTCGGGTACCGGCAAGACGACGATTGCTGCGCTGCTTGCTCCGGATTTGGGGGCAGCGCCTGGTGCAATCCACCTGCGCAGCGATCTGGAACGTAAATGGCTGGCGGGTGTGGGCGAGTTCGATCATTTGCCGCCGTCGGCTTATACTCCAGCGGCATCGCGTGCGGTGTTTGAACGTGTTTACGATCGGGCGCGGTCTGCTTTGGCGGCTGGGCATAGTGTCGTCGCCGATGGGGTGTTTGCCTTACCGCAAGAGCGCGCTACGGTGGCCGCAATCGCGCGGCAAGCGGGAGTGCGCTTTGATGGTGTGTGGTTGGAAGCTGCCCCCGAAATTCTCAAGCAGCGCGTTGCCACCCGTGTGGGGGATGCATCCGACGCGACGCCAGCCGTGGTCGACATGCAATTGGCGATGGACACGGGGCACATTGAATGGCCACGCTATATGAGCGGGGGCACGCCAGACGTCCTTCATCGGCGTTTGTTGACGGATTTGGGATTAACATAGGTCAAACGCTGCTTCGTTGGGTCAGCCTGAGCGTTGAAGGTGGCGGGTCGGGCGATGACTATATTGCATGGCGCTTCGTGACGCGACCCGGTTTGCCCTATAGAGACCTTTGACCCGTGCCCGCTCACAGGATGACACCATGGCCGAGACGTTTTCCAGTCCAGCGCTTCCTCATGCCGAGTATCTGGCGGGCATTCTGGCGATCGCGGCAGACGCTATTATTTGTGTCGACGATGCGCAGTCGATCATCATGTTCAATAGCGGGGCTGAACATATCTTTGGGTATGAAAGCGGGGAAATCATAGGTCAGCCGATTGACCGGCTCATGCCTGAGCGGTTCCGTCAGGCGCACTCAGGCCACGTTGCCACGTTTGGCCGGTCGCCAATCCACGCGCGGCAGATGGGCGAGCGCCAGGAGATCTACGGTGTCAGAAAATCGGGCGAGGAGTTTCCAGCGGAAGCGTCGATCTCGAAGCTGAACCTTGGCGAGCAGCGCACTTACACCATCGTCTTGCGCGATGTTTCCCGCCGCAAGCTCGCCGAAAAGGCCTTGCTTGCCAGCGAAGAGCGCCTTCGGCTCGCGGTGGCGGCCGGCCGCATCGGGCTGTTTGAGCACGATCATGAAACGGGTCAAAATTTCTGGTCGCTTTTGTTTCGCGATATTCTGGGCGTTGATGCAACTGCGCCCGCGAGCGTTGCGACATACCTTGCTGCCAGCCATCCCAACGACCGCCCCATGATTGAAGCCGTGATCGCGCGATCTGGCGATGGCACCAGCGATGGCGTCCTTGCACTGGAACACCGGCTGGTGCTTCCCAATGGTGCGCTACGCTGGGTTGCGATGAACGCACAGACGTATTTCGCTGATGACGGTGCGCTGCGTCGGTCGCTTCGGACCGTGGGCGCGATCCGCGATGTGACGGAACGGCGATTGTACCTTGAAGAACTGGAGGCGCGTGTCGCTGAACGTACGCGTGCCCTGCGCGAGGAAATCCAGCACCGGGAGGTCGCTCAGGCGGCGCTGGTCCAGTCTCAGCGCATGGAAGCGCTGGGCCAACTCACCGGCGGCATTGCCCATGACAGCAACAATCTGCTGACCGTCATTCTTGGCAATCTCGAAATGATCGAGGACGAGTTCGAAGGCCATGCGGCCATGAAATACCTGAAGGCTGCCGAAGAAGCGGCTCAAATGGGCGCGCGGCTGAACCAGCGGTTGCTGACATTTGCCCGCCGCCGTAAGCTGGAAAGCAAGGCCATCAATCTCAACGATCACGTCTTGACGTTGAGCGAACTTTTGCGGCGCACGATCGGCGAAGGCGTGGACCTGACGACGAGCCTTGCGCACGATCTGTGGCCGGCACGGGTGGACCCCAGCGAGATCGAAAATGCAATTTTGAACCTTGCGATCAATGCACGCGATGCGATGCCGGAAGGCGGCAGCTTGCGGGTCGAGACCCAAAATTGCGTTGTGTCGAACGAAAGCGCGCAACGGGACTCGGGGCCTGCTGCTGGCGATTATGTGAGGCTGTCGGTCTCCGATAGCGGCGTGGGGATGCCGCCTGAAGTGCTGGCCCGCGTCTTTGAGCCGTTTTTCACAACGAAGGACCAGGGCAAGGGGACAGGGCTCGGGCTTGCCATGCTGTATGGCTTTGTCAAACAATCCAACGGGCACGTTGCGATATCGAGCGAACCGGGGCGTGGCACGACCGTGGATGTTTTTCTTCCGCGCGATCAAAGCAGCGACCCCAAGCCCAGCGTTTTGAACTCGGATGCGGGCTTGATGCATGGCCAAGGCGAAACGGTGCTCGTCGTCGAGGACAATGCCCAAGTGCGCGCGCTGACGGCTGCCCGTTTGCGGCGACTTGGTTACAATGTCCTGGAGGCTTGCGATGGGATACGAGCGCTTGCCATGATTGAGGAGGGCCGCAAGCCGGACCTGATCTTCAGCGATGTGGTGATGCCCGGGGGAATGTCTGGTTTCGACGTTGCACGGGCGGTGTGGGAACGCGATCCGAGCCAGCGGGTGCTGCTGACCTCGGGGTTTGCCGAGAATCTGGCGCCGGTGAGCGATCCGCTGTTTGCTGAACGATCCATCCTGCGCAAACCCTACAGCCTCGCCGAACTTGCGCGGGCTATCAGTGAGTCATTACGGGCAACGCCTTAGCGTGCTTACGTTTTTGTCGCCCCCGCCCCTCAACTGTCGTCCCGGACAAGTGCAGAGCTGTCCGGGGAAACAAGGTTTGGTTTTGATTCCATTTCAGACGAATAAACCCCGGGCATGCTTTTCTGGGTTCTTTGGGGTCCGAAGTTAATCGGTCACATCTTGCGCACGTCGCTTGAAAAAACGTAGCCGACGCTGCGCACGGTTTTGATGTGGCGGGGCCGGTCAGGATCGGGTTCGATTTTCTTACGCAGCCGCGCGATAGCTGAATCAATTGACCGATCGAATGCGGTCCAGTCGTGGCCTTTCAGCATGGTCATGATTTCATCGCGCGACAGCACGCGCTGGGGATGACGCATGAACATTTCCAGCAGGTTGAACTCGGTGGTCGTCAAATCAATCGGCGCGCCGGACACTGTCGTCACTTCGCGGCGCGACACGTCGAGGACGCCGCCGTCGAAGGCAAGGCGGCCATGGGAAGGAGCATCAGGGTGGCCGTTGTTGGCTGACACCGTTGAGTCTGCCCCGTAGCGCCGCAAAACGGCCTTCACGCGGGCGACGACCTCGCGGGGGCTGAAGGGTTTGACGATGTAGTCATCTGCGCCAAGTTCCAGCCCGACAATCCGGTCGATTTCCTCGTCTTTGGCCGAGATGATGATGATCGGTACATTGCGCGTTGCGCGGATTTCCCGGGCGAGGACCAAGCCATCGTCCCGCCCTAGCGTCAGGTCGAGGGTAATCAGACTTAGGGTGAGGGTTTCGAGTGCCTGGCGCAACTCTTTGGCGTCGCGGGCTTCCGAAACCTCGAAGCCGTCTTTTTCGAAACGGGCGCGCAGCAGGGCGCGAACCTGATCGTCGTCATCCACAACCAGGATATGTGTAATGTTGGGCGCTGCCATTACGGGCGTGTTTCCTGTGTCTTCCGCACCATTGAGCTTGCCGCGCATCTGCGGGCCGTCAGCCGGAGGACCGTGTTACCCTACCACACAATTTGACACAAACGGGCACAAGGCGGGCAAATGCCTGCGACCTGCATCTGTTTTGGTGACCGCATTGATCAAGGTCATCGAATCCAGGAGCGCCGACCATGCTGACAATCCGCGAAGACCACCCCATTGCCAACGGTTCGATGTCCCTGATGCCATTTCAGGCCAAGCCTTTACGGCAGCTTAGCCTCGCGGATCACATGGACGGTGCGCCGCTGCGGGGGATCGAAGCCAAGGACCATCTTTTCACCGAAGGCGAAGCTAAAACCCACGTCTATCAGGTCGTCACCGGCGCGGTCTGCCTGTACAAGGTTCTGCCCGACGGTCGTCGGCAAGTGATTGATTTTGCTTACGGTGGCGACTTGATCGGACTGGGGCTTGGGCCAATCGAGGCCTGCAACGCCCAGGCGACGGTTGCGACCCGCGTGCGCTGCCTGCCGGTTGCGGCTTTGCGGACCATCGTGCGTAACGAGCCTGCGATCGCCGTCAAAATCTGCGAAGCCCTGACGCAGGAACTGAGTGCCGTGCGCGACCACCTCGTGTGCGTTGTCCAGCGCAGCGCTACCGAACGCCTTGTGACATTCCTGCTGTCGCTGTCGCAGCGCAACCGCGCCAAGGACCGCGACCCGCAAACGATCGAATTGCCCATGACGCGTGCCGACATCGGCGACTTCCTTGGGCTGACGATCGAAACCGTCAGCCGCACCTTCTCCAAACTCAAAGCCTGCGGTGTCCTTGAGATTGATCAAGGAACGACGATCCGCCTACGCGATATGGCTGAGCTTCGAGCACTGGCGGATGGGGCCGATGTGGCGTGAGGTTGCCTGATGTATCCAACTAGACTGGGGCAATCACAGCCGGCGGGACCGGTTGGGGCCGCCTATCACGAGCGTCGGAGCCAGGGTTCAGTGGAAGATGGCCTGATCAGACACCGAATCGCACTGCTGCCATTCGACGAGGCAGACGCCCTTTCGACGGCCGCTCGAGATCTGGTGATGAACGGCTTCTCCGCGAGCCAGTTCTGCGTCCTCGGTCAACCCGACAAACTGCTGGTGATCGACGGCGCTCCAGGCGAAAACGCCGCGATGCCTGGTACGCTGGCCGACTTGTGGCTCGATCCGGCCCATGAGATCAAATTCAAGGGCCTTGGCCATATCGGTATTCGCTGCGGCGACCGCGCGGCGGTGCTTTTTGGCGATGCCGGGCGGCGATACGAGCAGCCCGATTGGATGAAGCCGGAACTTATCGGTACAATTGCACGTTCGATTGAACGAGGGCGACTCATCTTGCTGGTCGCGGCACATTCGGCAACTCAGCATGCGCTTGGCGCACGATTGCTTTTGCGCCACGGCAATCACGACCTGCAGACGCACGAATTTTCGGTGCGCGATCTATCCTGATCGTTGCTCGATACGGAGAACTTCCATGCCCAGAATCCATACGGCAATGCTTGCTCTTGCAGCTGCCACTCTGGCCAGCCCGCTCGCGCAAGCCCAGTCGCTCGGGGACGTGGGGCGCGGCAATATCGTTGCGGCGCGGCTGTGTGCCGAGTGCCATGCGATCACGCCGGGCCAAACGTCGCCGCGTCCTGAAAGCCTGCCGTTCGAGAGGATCGCTGCGACGCCGGGGATGACCGAGCTTGCTATCAAAGTCTGGCTACAGACGCCGCATCCGACGATGCCTAATCTGATGCTGCCCGCTGCTGATCGCGAAGATGTCGCCGCATACATTGCGAGCTTGAAGCCTGCGCGCTAAGGTTTTTTCCAGCAATTATGAAACTTAGTTCGGATGCCCGTTTGCGGTCTGTGCTGCCCTGGCGGACTATTCGCTCTTAAACATTTGCAGCATCTCGGGCCAGACTTTGGTCGTCTCGGCGAGAAGCCAGACAACCATGGCGGCCCAAATCAGCCGCGCGGTTGCGATGTGGATCAGCGTCCTCATGTCCGCCTCACTTCGGCGCGATGGCCTTCGCGAAGCGACGATGGACAATCCAGCTGCCGGGAGCCGCTACTGTCTGGGCACCTTGCTTCGTCGCACCTTTGACGATGTCGATGCAGGGCTTTGCGCGGCATTGTTCGACGGCGAGCTTGATTTCTTCGCCTGTCGTTTCTTCACCCTCATAGCCGACGAACACGTGATGGCCGACGATCGTCATAGGTATGCGCGGATCGGCTAATCCGATGGCGCCTGTGACGACGACGAACGCCGTTGCATCGTCGGGGCTGGCGACGATGTCGAACGCGCGGATCGCGAGCCGTTGATCGCTCGTTTTCAAGCGATTGAGAAAGGCTAGGCCGTTTGCGCAGTAGTCACAGCCTGCGGCACCGAAATAGTAGACCACAGGTTCTACATTTTGTGTGCGCGCCGACGTGGTTGCCAGGAGCGCACCAGCGGTGAGAATGAACGCGTAGCCGAGGGTTCTGGCGATCATGTTTGATCTCTTGGTTCCGATTTGTCATTGCCAGCAGGGTAATGCAACTTCTGATGGCGGGAGTTGACGGGTATCAATGAGACAACAGCAAGGGGATCGCCGATTGGCGCAGGAGTGTGCGTGTCACGCCGCCGAAAAACCATTCCGTCAGCCGTGAATGACCATAGGCACCGATGACCAGCAGATCGGCTTGATGGGCCGTCGCGTAGGATAAAATCGCCGGGCCAATGTCATTGCCGCTGGCGATCTCGACTGCCATCGTGCACGAGACGCCGTGGCGCAACAGCATGGCGGCGATATCGCTGCCGTGCTGGGTGTCCGCGAGGAAGTTGGGCCCATCGAATGTATCTGCTGCCCGCATCGACAGTAGCGTGATGTGGGCGGGTGGCTTCATTAATGGCAATGCATCAAACAGAGCCCGCGTTGACGCCTTGCTGCCGTCCCAAGCGACGATGATGCGTCCGGGGGGTGTAGCTGCTGAATGGTCCAGCGGGAGAAGCAGGACGGGCCGTCCGGTCAGCACAGGCAACTGACCCTGCCCGTCGCGATACCCGCTGTCAAAATCGCCGTGGATTTGCTGGCCGGCAATCACAAGATCGGCGGCGTTGGCGATATCGGCGACGGCTTGGGCCATATCGCGGAATCCGGGGTCGATGATCCGCCATTCGCAGGTGATCGCCTTAGGCTGCAATTGGGCCTCGAACACGGCCTTCATGCGCAATCCGGCTGCCCGGCATTTTTCGTGTACCTCATCCATCGGAACCATGGCCCCGGCAGCGTCAGGGGGGACCTTGTAATAGGAGGGCAGGACGGAGATCCCAATCAGGTGGGCACCGTGGGCATGCGCAAGAGCTGCGGCTGTCTTGAGGAGCGGTCCATAAAGATCGGGCTCGCGCTCGAACTGAACCACGATCGTTTTGTAAGCCATTGGCGTGCCCTTTGTGTCGGTCGAGGGGATCAGTCGAGATCAATGACGGAGACAACGCGGAAAGTGCGCATTTCGCCATCCTGTTCTTTGATCGACACGTATTCGCCGGGCTTGAATAGGTGGGTTTCGAAATGAAATCCGCTTTCGTCCTGGGTCTTTGTGCCAGCGCTGCGGATGTCATAGTGGAAGGCCCAGATGCCGCCGGTCCCGCCCGGCTTGTGGACGATATGGCCGATCTGTTCGGCTTCATGGCCCCAGAAGCGGCGCACGCGGCAGTGGTCACGGTCGGCTTTCCAGCCGCTAGGGCAGATATGGCCGTCGCCATCCAGCGGCGCGATCATGTCATAGCCGTGCTGGCGGCTGCCTTCTGGAAAATCGGGATCGCGGGCCAATTCAAGGCGGATGCGTTGCAATGGAACTGATTTGGCCGGGTGGCTCTTAGGCATCGGGGTCTCCTGCGTCGCGTTCGTCACGATGGGGTAAAAATCATGGTGACAGATGTCGCAGCAATGCCGCGTTCCATCGTTGACGGGCGTCAATACGGACGTTCCTGTTGCGGTGCACAAAGGCACAAGCTTCTGACGCACAGAGAGTTTTCATGACCATTCGCAATTTGGACTGCCTGCTTGCACCGCGCTCGATTGTCATGATCGGTGCCAGCGATCGCCAGGGATCGGTTGGTGCGATCGTGACGCGCAACCTGCTGGATGGCGGTTTTCAGGGCGACATCTGGCTGTTGAATCCCGGCCGCGACGAGGTTGCTGGAACCCGCGCCTACCGGACCGTCGACGCTTTGCCGGGGGTGCCCGATCTGGCGGTGATCTGCACGCCGCCCGACACTGTGCCAGACCTCATCGGTCAGCTCGGTGCGAAGGGGTGCCGCGCAGCCGTCGTCATTACGGCGGGACTGCGGGGGGCGTTGAAACAGGCCATGCTCGATGCGGCAAAACCCTACCTGCTGCGCATTCAAGGACCCAATTGCGTCGGGCTGATGCTGCCTCCGCTCGGCATCAACGCATCGTTTTCACACGTTATGCCGACGGCTGGGAAAATCGCGTTTTTGTCTCAGTCGGGCGCACTCATTACCGGCATTGTCGATTGGGCGGTCAGCCGGAGCATCGGCTTTTCGCACGTGGTGTCGATGGGCGACATGGCTGACGCCGACGTTGGCGATTTGCTCGATTATCTGGCTGGCGACCGCAACAGTCACGCGATCCTGATGTATTTGGAATCGATCACGGCGGCGCCGAAGTTCATGTCGGCGGCGCGGCGGGCGGCGCGAGCCAAGCCGGTGATTGTCATCAAATCTGGACGCCATGCATCGGGAGCTTCGGCGGCGTTGTCGCACACGGGCGCGATGGCTGGTGCGGATCAGGCGTATGAGGCCGCCTTCCGGCGTGCAGGCTTGTTGCGCGTGCAGGAAATGGCTGAATTGTTCGGGGCCGTCGAAGTGCTCGCGAAGAACCCGCATTTGAATGGCGAACGGCTCGCCATCATTACGAACGGCGGCGGCGCTGGCGTGCTTGCAGCCGACCGGCTTGGTGACTTTGGAAAAGATACGGCGGTGCTTTCGCCTGCAACGCTGGCCCGCCTGGATGGGGTGCTGCCAGCGACTTGGTCTCATGCCAATCCGATCGATATTATCGGCGATGCGCCTCCCGCGCGGTTTGCAGCAGCGCTGGATGCGGCTCTCGACGACCCGGCCATCGACGCAGCACTGGTGCTCAACTGTCCGACGGCGCTCAGCCCGAGCCTGGAGGCCGCGAAAGCCGTCACCGGCGTCATCGCGGCCCGCGTGGCGGATGGGCGCGCGTTAAAGCCCATCCTGACGTCTTGGCTCGGCGTTGCTGCCGCTGCGCCGTCACGCGAGCACTTTGCCGCCCACGGCGTGCCGACCTTCGATACGCCTGCGGATGCAATCGAAGCCTTTTGGCAGCTTGTGCGCTATGCCAGGGCGCAGCGCGAATTGATGGCGACGCCCCCGTCGTTGCCGGACGCCATCTTCAAGGACGGCGCGCAAGCCAGCGCCATCATTGCGACTGCGCTGGCAGCTGGGCGTACAGTTTTGTCCGAGGTGGAGGCCAAAGCGCTGCTGGGTGCCTACGGGATTCCGATCACGGCTACCCAGATCGTCAAGACACCCGCTGAGGCCCATGCTGCCTCCATGTCCGTGATCGCTAAAGACGGTTCTTGCGTGCTCAAGATTTTGTCGCAGGACATTTCGCATAAGTCCGATGTGGGCGGTGTCCGCGTCGATTTGGCGACGCCCTTCCAAGTCCGTGATGCTGCGGAAAAAATGCTGGCGCGCATCGCACTCGTGATGCCCGATGCCCGGATCGACGGCTTCACGCTTCAGCCCATGATCCGCCGTCCTCGCGCGCACGAGTTGATTTTGGGGATCAGCGTCGATCCAACTTTTGGCCCGCTGGTGACTTTCGGCACCGGAGGCACAGCGGTCGAAGTTATTCACGATGTGGCCCAAGCGCTGCCGCCGCTCGATCTCAATCTTGCCCGCGATTTGATGGCTCAGACACGCGTGTGGAAGCTGCTGCAAGGCTATCGCGACCGGCCAAGCGCTGACATCGATGCGATCGCTTTGACGTTAGTCCGGCTGAGTTATCTCGCAGCGCGGCATCCTGAAATCCGCGAAATCGATATCAACCCGCTGTTTGCCGACGAAACGGGGGTCATAGCGCTCGATGCCCGGGTACGGGTTGCCAACGCGCAATCAGATCCACGGACGCCTATGGCGATCCGGGCCTATCCCAGCGAGTGGGAGCGCCACCTGGACTTTACTGAGCGCGCGCCACAGTTGGGCGAAATCTTCGTGCGACCGATCCGGCCCGAGGATGAGGCGCTCTATGCGGACTTCTTTGCGCGGGTGGATAAGGACGACATTCGCATGCGATTCTTTTCGCCCAATGTCTCGCTTTCGCATCGGTTTTTGGCGCGCTTCACTCAGATTGATTACGCCCGTGAAATGGCGTTCATTGCACTCGCGAAGGATACCGGCGCGATGCTGGGCGTCGCCCGGTTCATGGCCGACCCCGACTTCGTGGCTGGGGAGTATGGCGTGCTGGTTCGCTCCGATCTCAAAGGGCTGGGGCTGGGATGGGCGCTGATGACCCAACTCATCGACTACGCGCGCGCCAGCGGCCTTGCCCAGATGTACGGTGAAGTGCTGGCCCACAATACCACAATGCTGTCGATGTGCCGGGAGTTGGGGTTTAAGACCATTCCTTCGGAAAGCGATCCCGCGCTCGTTCACGTCACGTTGAACATCGCTCCGGTTTGATTGAAATCAAGCGGCAGCGATGGAGTTGCACTATTGTGCATCGGGGCTGGTTGCCGATGATCAATGATGGAGTTTGCGATGGAGTGGCCGATCTCGCGTCAGGTTGAGCGTCAGGCCCGGCGATTCCAGGACATGATTGAACGCACCGATGCCGACCCCCTCCGGTTGGTGCGGATGAACGGCGGCGAGACATTCGCCGACGCTCAGAGGCGGTGTCTGGAATGCCGTCACGCCAGCGAATGCTTGAACTGGCTGTCGCGACCCAAGGCGGACGGCGAGCGCCCGGTTTTTTGCCCTAATGTTCGTCTGCTCGACAGCGTCCGTCGTGACCGTTGTGCAAGCTGAACGGGGCGCTCCGACTAGATCGCGAGGACTGCGCACTATGAAAGTCGAGCGATATTGACTGGGCTCAAGGCTTGCGCAACCGCACTGCTGATACACGTAAGCATCCCAACTCTTCCACGGACCCATCTTCCTCAAACCCATGAGTAACGGTTATGGAAAACGCCCACCCAAGAGAAACGGTATCGAACCAAAACTCGCCGTTCGATGCTGAAACCGTCCTCGTCGTGACCACACCTGCCGTCGAGACGGTTAAGGCGTTCAACGCGACGCTCAACGAAACGGTGCAGGCCTGCCAGAAAGAATGCGCCGGCTTCTGGCGCACGCGCATGACTGAAAACCTTGCTCTCTCGTCGCGGCTTATGGCGTGCCGATCGCTGCCGGAAATTCAGCAAGCCTACGTCGATTACTGGCGGCATACCGCCGAGCAGTATGCCAAAGAATACAGCCAGATGTTCCACATTCTGCACCACACGCCGCACGAGGCGGGGTCGGACGCTGCCGCCAGCACAGCGAAAAACACCGGCGCGTCGAAACACTGAGCTGCGCTGTTGCTAACGTCGTCGCGATGATTGCCTTGCGGATCACCGGGCATGGGCTCACATGGCTGCCATGCTGGATGTTTCGACTTCAATCACGGGTTTGATGGTCGCGCTGGGCGCGGGGTTGCTGATCGGCGCAGAACGCGAGCGCCGTAAGGGTACCGGCCCTGGTCGGGCATCGGCCGGCATTCGCACGTTCGTTGTTGCGACGCTGCTGGGTGCGCTGTCGATCACGGCGGGCGGGGAGTTGCTGCTGGCGGTTGCGACTGCGGGCATTTTTGTCATTGCCTGCGTCAGCTATTTCCTGGCTGGCCGCGACGATCCCGGGCTTACGAGCGAACTGGCGCTGACCGCATGTGTGCCGATCGGTGCGCTTGCAATGCGGGAGCCGACGTTTGCCGCAGCCGCTGCTGTTATCGTTGCCGCGGTCCTGGCGGCGCGCGGTCCGCTCCATCGTTTCGTGGCAGCGGTCGTCACCGAACAGGAACTGCACTCGGCTCTGATCTTTGCGGCAGCAACCCTCGTGGTACTGCCCGTCATCCCGGACGTCGCGATCGGCCCGTTCGGGGCCATCAACCCGCGTTCGATCTGGCTTGTCGTCATTGTCATGATGGCGATCAGTGCCGGTGGCTATGTTGCAGTGCGCGCGCTGGGCGTTCGTTACGGACTGCCGTTATCGGGTTTTGCCTCAGGTTTTGTGTCCAGCACGGCAACCATCGCGGCAATGGGGGGGCGCGCCAAGCAGGCGCCCGAACTCTTAATCCCAGCCGTTGCCGCTGCGGTGCTGTCGACGCTCGCAACAGTGGTTCAACTCGCCGCGTTGCTCGCCTTGACGAGCGAGCGGTCGTTGGCCGCTATGGCGGTCAGCCTTGTTTGTGCAGGCGCCGTTGCGCTGGCGTATGCGGGGGTTTTTGCCCGGCGGGCTTTTGACGTCGCAAGCGAGACATCACCGGATCAGGGGCAAGCGTTCAATATCTGGGCTGCACTCAAGCTCGCGGCCATCCTCGCTGTGATTATGCTGATTTCGGCTGCGATGTCTGCGTGGTACGGGACGGCTGGTGTGAAGATTGCGGCGGCTATTGCCGGATTTGCCGATACGCATGCGCCGGCGATCTCGGCTGGCCAGTTGGTCAACGCCAACAAGATGCTGCCGGACGCTGCAGTGACGGCTATTCTGCTCGCCATGACGACCAACACCTTCAGCAAAGCGATCGTCGCCTACACGAGCGGCGGCGTGGATTTTGCCGTCCGCGTCATTCCGGGGCTGATCGCGGTGATTGCTGCCGCGTGGCTGAGCTTATTGTTCGTGTGAGCTGAGATTGCTGACGAAGATCAAGGCCCCTGGTCATCGGATCGGACACAGTGGGGTGCGCTTGGCGCGTCGATCTGGAAGACCGCTTTCGGCGAAACCATATCACGCGCGGATGCAAACGCGGCCCCTTAAGCCCTGAGGTTTTACATGACCTATAAAACCATCCTCGTTCATATCAACAGCGAGCGCCGTCTGCCGGGACTGATCGAAGCCGCCACATCGGTTGCCACGCAACATCGCGCCCATCTCATCGGGTTGTCGGTGACCCCACCCGTGATCATGCCGCAGACCAGCGATTTCGCCATTGCCGTGCCTGCGATGATCGAAGCGCATCGCGACGCGTACCGCGCCGAGGAAGCGCGGATGCGGCTCGTTTTCGACAAGGCCACGCGGGATGCATGCGCGCCGGGATCATTCACTGCGGAATGGCGCAGCCTCGACGCTTACAGTTTGGCGTCGGCGGTGCAGTTGATCATACCCACCGGTCGCGCGTCAGATCTGATTGTCGTTAGTCAGGACGACAAGGACTGGGACGGCACGATCATGCTCGATTTCGCAGACACGCTCGCGACCGATAGCGGACGGCCTGTGCTGATCATTCCCAACACGCCCGCTAAGCCGTTTGCGACAAAACGCATTCTGGTTGCCTGGAACGGTCGCCGCGAAGCGACCCGCGCCGTGTTTGACGCGCTGCCGCTGTTGCAGAAGGCCGAAGAGGTGCGTGTCTTGTGGGTCGATCCGCGCGACGACAATCAAACGGCGGGCGATTTGCCAGCGGCCGATCTATGTGCGGCTCTCGCCCGCCATGGGGTCAAATGCGAAGAAGCAGCCGCGATGTCGCCGAAAAGTTCGGCGGGGGAAACGCTGCTTTTTGAGGCCACTAAGTACGGCTACGATATGCTGGTGATGGGATGTTATGGCCATTCGCGCATTCGCGAATTCATCCTCGGCGGCACCTCGCGGTACGTATTGAGCCACATGACCTTGCCGGTGCTGATGTCGCACTGACGATGCGCCGCCTTTACGTCAGGCGACGTCGTGAAGCGCGGTCAAGGTCGCGATCATGTCTTGGCCCGCGAAGATGAACCGGTCGATGCCTGCGTCCTTGAAGGCGGCTTCCTTGTCGCCGGGGCGGCCCGCCAAGGCGATGTGGGTCGCGCCCGCAGCCTTAAGCCCACGAGCCACGGCGCTGGCGTGTTCGGCGTAAAGGGCGTCGGACGAGGCGATCACGGCCAGTTTCGCGCCCGATGCTTTGAAGGCTGCGATAGCGTCCTCGGGCGCGGCGTAGCCATCAGAGGCGACGCACGACAGTCCGCCGCTGGCGAGGACGTTCTTCATCCATGTCGAGCGTGCGGTGTGGTCGGCGATGGCACCCAGGCTTGCAAGGAACACGACCGGCTTGACGGTCGCGGCGTCGGCTGCATCGCGCAGTGCCTCAAACGCGGATGCGAGCCGGACGGGTGTCAGCGGGCGGACCAGTTGGGGGGCTGGCACAGGTGCGGGTTCAGCGCGCGGCGTGATGGTCACGCCATCCGGCCCGAGCTTGGGGAATGCCGAAATGCCGGTCAGTTCGAATTTGCCGGTTGCAATGGCCTTGGCGCGTTGCTCGGCGACCGCTGCGATCTGGTCTTGGATCAGCCCGCTCGTCAAGGCTGCAACGATGCCGCCCTCGGCTTCGATCTCCTGGAACATGCTCCAGGCTTTGGCTGCCAATTCGGCGGTGATTTGCTCGACATACCAGGACCCGCCTGCTGGGTCGATGATGCGCCCGAGGCCGCATTCTTCTTGCGCCACGATCTGCGTGTTGCGCGCGATGCGGCGACCGAAGGCGTCGGAAGCGCCCAAGGCTTGCGTAAAGGGGTGCACCAGGATCTGGTTTGGACCGCCGAATGCGGCACCGGCAGTCGCTGCCGTCGTGCGGAGCATGTTGGTCCAGGGGTCGCGCCGGGTCATCATGCGCTGCGACGTGACGGCGGTCATACTGCCATGGCTTGCAGCGTTCGCAGCACCGCACGCCTGGGCAATCCGCGCAACGATGGTGCGTGCGGCGCGCAGTTTGGCCGTGCTGAGGAAGATATCGGTGTCGACGGCCAGATTCACTGCGATCTGGGGCAGCGCTGCTGGTGCTGCGATGCCCGCCTGTTCGAAAGCGCGCAGGTAGGCGACGAGCGAAGCCGCCATCATCGCCAGTTCTTGCGCCTCGCTAGCACCTGCTTCATGGGCCAATGTTGCGTCGACCAACACGGTGCGCGCGTGCGGTTCGGCTGAGCGGATTGTTTTAGCTAATGCGACGGCCGCGCCGACGGCATCGGCAACCGGCTGGATGGCCGTGCCGAAGCGAGCGAGGTGTCCAATGGGATCGAGATTGAGCGCAATGCGACGCTTGCCAGCCGTGCCGCCGAGGGCGGGGAGCGCCGTGATCAGGTGCTGGGCGATCTGGGGGCCAGAGAGGCCGCTTTTCAATTCGATACTGGCCAAGTCCAGGTCTACGCCCGCCAGCGCTTCGCTGATGCAACCGTCGCAGGTGATGGAGACGCCGCTTTGACCAGGGGCTGCGATCTGCAACACGATCCCGTTGGAGCCGCCCTCAAGGTCGGTCAGGATGGCGCGATTGGCATCACCGGGTGTGCCAGCATCAATGAGGGTGAGGATTTGCCAGCCAAAGCCGTCCACGTCGGCATGGGTGCCGCGCGTAAATGGTGCCTGGCCCGGCACGCCAGCCTCGGGCCTGGCATCGGCGCGTGTGTATAGCGGGGGGATGCGGACGCCGTCGGCAGACCGGGTAACAAGACGCTTTTCGAAGTCGGCTCCCTTGAGCGCCTTATCGACCAGCGCGCGCCACTGCTCGAGGGAGGCGGCGTCAAAGCCGGCTGCCAATGGATGCGGCGCTGTCTGGTCGTTCATTCGGCGACTTCCTTCGTTGAATTATCGAGGTCAGGGCAGTTATAGCGATCCTTCGCAGTCGCGGCATCTAAACTAAAAGTCTTGCACTGCCGCCAGTGGTTTTCGTGTTTCACGAGTTGTTGGCATACGCAACCTGAGTGTTTGCCAACGGGGGGGCCGCGTGTCATCACGGCGGTCTGGGATTAGCTGAGGCGATTCGACCACATGACCGAGCCAACACCAAGCCACGATGCCGCCAATGGTGGCCGCGAGTACGTTCAGGACGGAGCCATCCTGATCGGGATTTCCAATCCCGGCCGCCCGGATATGGCGGCAGAGGCCATCGAATTGCGGCTGGCCAACCGGCATGGCCTTGTCACGGGGGCAACGGGGACGGGCAAGACGGTGACGCTGCAGGTTCTCGCCGAAGGCTTTTCGGCGGCCGGCGTTCCGGTATTTGCTGCCGATATCAAGGGCGACCTGTCGGGCATCGCCGCCATCGGCAAGCGAACGCCGCGCGTCGAGCAGCGGCTCGCCGAGATGAGCCTCAACATCTATGGCAATACGTCGTTTCCAGCCGTGTTCTGGGACATTTTCGGCGAGCAGGGCCATCCGGTGCGCGCCACGGTCCAGGAAATGGGGCCGCTGCTGCTGTCGCGGTTGATGGACTTGTCGGAACCCCAGGAAGGCGTGCTCAACATCGCTTTCCGTTGGGCGGAGGATGAGCGCAAGAACGGCGACCCCAACATGCTGATCCTCGATTTGAAGGATTTGCGCTCGGTCATTGAGGAAATGGGCAAGCGGGCGGGCGAGTTGCGCTCGACGTATGGCAACATCTCGCCGCAGACGGTCGGGGTACTGCAGCGCCGGTTGCTGGTGCTTGAGGAGCAAGGTGCGAATTCGTTTTTTGGCGAGCCGGCGCTTGATCTCAAAGACTTTTTGAAGATCGCCCCGGATGGTCGTGGCATCGTGAACATCCTGGCAGCTGAAAAGCTGATGAACACGCCGCGGCTTTACGCGACGTTTCTGTTGTGGATGCTGGCCGAACTGTTTGAAACGCTGCCGGAAGTGGGCGATCTGGATAAGCCCAAGCTGGTGTTTTTATTCGATGAAGCGCATCTGCTTTTCAACGACGCGCCCAAAGCCGTTCTCGACCAGATCGAGCGTGTCACGCGCCTGATCCGGTCGAAGGGCGTGGGGGTCTATTATGTGACGCAGAGCCCGGCGGATGTGCCCGATCGCGTGTCGGCGCAACTTGGTAACCGCATTCAACATGCCCTGCGTGCGTTCACGCCGCGCGAGCAGAAAGCGATCCGTGCGGCTGCCGAAACGTTTCGGGCGAACAAAGCGTTCGACACCGAGCGGACGATCCAGGAATTGCAGGTCGGCGAGGCGCTTGTGTCAGTGCTGCACAACAAGGGCGAACCGTCGATGGTTCAGCGCACTCTGATCCGCCCGCCGATGGCGCGCCTAGGGCCGCTGACGAAGGAGGAGCGCCAGACGCTGCTTGATGCCGATACCGGCAACAGAGACCGGTATCGCGAGACGCTCGACCGGGAAAGTGCTCATGAGCGGCTCAATTCGCGCGGCACGATCATGGGCAAGGTGCAGGAGAAGCTCAAAGGTTTTGGTAAGCTGTTTGGGAAATAGGGGGTGACGCCTCAAGAGAAGCATGCCGGGCGCGGGCGTCATGAGGTGATCGCATACGCGTTGCTAGCGGTCGCTGCATTGGCTTGGTCGGGCAATCATGTGCTTGGGCGAGCGGCGGCTGGCACCGTGCCGCCATTTGCGATCTCCCTGTTTAGATGGGGGGTCCCGCTGGTGCTGCTGTGGCCGTTCGCGCGTGAGCATCTGGTTCGTGATTGGCCGCTGATCAAGAGCCATTGGCGGGTGATCGTTTTTCTCGGCATCGCGGGCGGCGCGGTGTTTGGTGTGCTGCAATACATCGGGCTGCGCTATACGACGGCGATCAACGTGTCGGTGCTGAATTCGCTGGCTCCGGTGATGATTGCGTTTGCCGGGTCGTTGATGTTTGGCGACCGGTTGAGCGGGCGGCAGGGGTGCGGAATTGCCGTCTCGTTGCTGGGGGTTATGCTGATCGTGACGAAGGCCGATGTGGCACGCGCGGCGGGGCTCGATTTCAATTGGGGCGATCTCATTATTGTGTTCAACGTGGGGATCTGGGCGGTCTATTCGGTTTGTCTGCGCTGGCGTCCGCCGATACACTGGATCAGCTTTACCTATTGCCTGGCGTTTGTGTCGACACTGGCCACGGTGCCGTTTTTCATGGCCGAGCATATGTCCGGACTGACGCTTCAGGCTGGTTGGTTTACGGTCGGCGTGCTTGCGTATGTTGCGATGTTTCCGAGCGTCATCGGCTTTGCGGCGTGGAACCGCGGGGTCGAGATTCTGGGGCCGGCCCGCTCAGGGGCAACGCTGCACCTGATCCCGCTGTTTTCATCGCTGATTGCGAGTGTGACGCTGGGAGAGCAGTTGATGGGCTATCACGTTGCTGGATTTGCGTTGATCCTCGCAGGCGTCTGGCTCTCGAGCCGGGCAGATTGGCGTTAGCCGACATCACGAGGCCGCTTGCGAAGCGCTCGAACCGGCACTAGCATTCGACTAAGGTCGAACGAAAGCGACTGCACGCACATCGCCAGACATGTGCGGCAGACCGGGGATTTGCAGGGAACGCGCGCGCTCATGAAAAAGAATAAGGTCATTTCCGCGGATGACGCCATTGCGCTCATTAGCGACAACGATGTCGTCACGACAACCGGGTTTGTGCAGAGCTGCATTCCCGAGGCGCTTCACGCAGCGCTGGAGCGGCGGTTTTTGGAGACGGCCTCGCCACGCGGCCTGACGCTGATCATGACGGCGGGGGCCGGCGACAGTAAGGGGCTCGGGACCGGTCGGTTGCATCACGAGGGGCTGCTGGCGCGGGTGATCGCGGCCAACTTCGGGCGCATGCCAAAGGTCGCCCAGGCGGCGCAGGCGAACAAAATCAGGGGCTATAATCTGCCGCAGGGCGTGATTTCCCAGCTCTATCGGGCGTGTGCTGCGGGACAGCCGGGGCTGTTTTCCAAGGTCGGTCTGCACACCTATGTCGACCCGCGTCTTGGTGGCGGGCGGGTCAACGAGGTGACGACCGAGGAGATCGTCAAAGTCGTTGAGGTGGATGGCGACGAGTGGCTGTTTTATACGGCGACGAAAATCGACGTGGCTTTCATTCGCGGCACGAGTGCCGATCCGTCGGGCAATATCAGTCTCGAAAAGGAAGCTCTGACGCTCGACAATCTTGCGCAGGCGATGGCTGCGCGCAACAATGGCGGCATTGTCATCGCCCAGGTTGAGCGGATCGTGGAGGCGGGATCAATCCGGCCAAAAGACGTGAAGATTCCCGGTATTTTAGTTGATTGCGTGGTCGTGGCGGAAAGCTGCGACTTGCACAAAATGAATTACGCGAATCAACATAATCCGGCCTTGTCGGGCGAAATCCGCGTGCCGGTGACGAATATTGCGAAAATGGTGCTGGATGAGCGCAAAATCATCGCGCGGCGGGCTGCATTTGAGCTTCCCCCGAATGGGGTCGTCAATTTGGGCGTGGGGGCACCGGAAGGCATTTCGGCGGTCGCCAACGAGGAGAAGATTACGCCGTACATCACGCTGACGACGGAAGCTGGAGCGGTGGGCGGCGTGCTTGCGAGCGGGCCGAGTTTCGGGTCGGCGACGAATGCCGACAGCGTCATCGACCAGAACCAGATGTTTGATTTCTACGACGGCGGCGGGCTCGACATGACGTGCCTCGGCATGGCGGAGTGCGATGCGGAGGGCAATGTCAACACCAGCAAATTCGGTGGAAAGCTCAACGGGTGCGGCGGTTTCATCAACATCAGCCAGAACGCGCGCTCGGTGGTGTTTGCGGGGACGTTTACGGCCGGTGGGCTTGAGGTTGCCATTGAAGACGGAAAAGTGCGCATCATTAAAGAGGGGCGGTCGCGCAAGTTTTTGAAACAAGTTGAGCAGATTACGTTCAGCGGGACATATGCGCGTACGCGTAGGCAGCCGGTTTATTACGTGACAGAGCGGTGCGTGTTTTTGCTGTCTAAGAATGGATTGCAGTTGATCGAGGTTGCGCCCGGAATTGATATTGATCGGGATATTCTGCCGCTTATGGATTTCAAGCCGGTTATTGATCATAAGCCAGCCGTTATGGATCGGCGGATTTTTATCGACGAGCCGATGGGGATCATCACGGACCTGCTGAATTTAAACCTCAAGGAACGCGTCAGCTATGATAGCGAGCGCAATATCCTGTTCCTCAATCTTGAGGGTTACAATATTCGCACGAAAGGGGACATTAAAGATATAAAGACGGCGCTTGTTGAGACGTGCAAGAAGGCGGGTAAGCGGGTCAATTCCGTGATCAATCACGACGGTTGCCGGATCAGTGAAGCGCTTTATGACGATTATGCCGAAATGATCGAGTATATGGGGACGCATCACTACGCGACGTCGACGCGCTATGCGACGAGTGCGTTTTTGCGGCTCAAGATGCAGGAAGCGCTGCGCAAGCGCGGACTTGCCCCGCATGTGTTCGAGCGGAAAGAAGACGCGCACAAGTTCCTTGAGGCGGCGGCGTGGGCACGCGAAAACATGGCGTAGCGGTTATTGGACGGCCGATGGCAGACCGCTGATTTCAACGACGAACTTCTGGCGGATCGCGCGTTCGAAATCGTTGTAGCCGTTGGCGGCCAACGTGAACGAGCCGATCCCGCCTTGGACATTGGTGCGGTACCAGTCTTCGATGGATTTGGCTTCGCCGCCATCCAGAATCGGCAGGCCGTTGATGACGACTTTATCAGAGACCAGTTCATCGCGAACGGCGGGTGACGGTTCGGCGGGGTTGCAGTTCTCGTGGCCGTCGCCCGACACGTCGATCACTGTGCGGTTGGCGATGGCTGGAATTTGCGGCACGATCTTGTCGGCGACGTTGCGCAGCATTCGTGCCAGACAGGTGAATTCGCCCTTCACGCGGGGCAATGTGCGGATGCGGGCTGCGACTTCGCGGGCTTGAGCTGCCGAGGCGATCCGAACCCAGGGGAAGGTCAACTCGGAGCGGTCGGCCCAGGTGAGAATTGCGAAGGCGATGGCACCCTGAGGGCCTGTCGTGATGGCAGCGACCACGCCTGGGTCTTCGAGGGCTTTGGCAATGCCTTCCATCTGGAGGCGATAGCGGGCCTCGTCCACGGAGTTGGACACGTCGATGGCGACAAGCAGGGCGGTGTCGACTTCAGCGAGGCGCGGGCCGGCGATGGCCGGCTGGATCAGCAGGGCCCAAGAGCTGGCAAGGATTGCCGCAACGGATGTGATCAAGCGAAGCCGGATGCGCGTGCGGGGGGTGTTTTTCACAATCGGGGTCATCGCTGGCTTCGGTCGAAATTCAGGATCGTGTCACGGCCGCGCACAGTATCCAGTCCGCGAACGCCGGCCAGATTGGCTCCGTCCAGGTTCGCCGACGTCAGGTCTGCGCCGGTCAAGTCTGCTCCGGACAAATCAACTTTCGACATGTCCGTATAGGATAGATCGGCGCGGCGGAGGTCGGCACCCACGAAACGGGAAAAGGTCAGGACGGCCCGGTTCAGATCGACGTCAGTCATGATGGCGCCAGAGAAGTCGCACGACTTATAAACGGAGTTCGGCATGCTTGAGATGTCTGCGCGGGGTTCGTGGGGGCCTAAATTCGCGCGGGTGAGGTTTGCGCCGCGGAAGTCGGCTCCGATCATCTTGGCGGTCATACGCACGTTGCGCATGTCGGCGCCTGCGAAATTCGGCGATTCGGTCATGTCATAGTCGAGGCTTGTCGAGACGCTGGGGCGCAAGATGTTTGCGCCGGCGAGGTTTGCACCGGAAAAGTCCGTCTTGATGACCGTGGTGCGATTAAGGTTGCCGCCGGACAGGTCGACGCCCGCGAGGTTTGCGCTCGTGAGGTCGGTTCCGAAGAGGTCGGCACCGGTCAGATTTGCGCGACCGAAGTCGAGGCCGCTGAGGTCTAAATCCCGTAAGGTGCGGCCCGAAAAATCAATCCGCTGGCCGGGTGCAGCTTTAAAGAAGGCGGCCGTTACATCGCGGGCTGTCAGGGCATTGGGGTCGGCATAGAGAATGACACCCTCGGGGCCAAGCAATTCACCTGCAGCGGCGGGTGCCGCGATGAGCATCCATCCACACGCGATGCGTGCGATCAACAGCCTGCGTGGCATCCAGCCCTCGATTCATTTACTTTTCGCTTCACCGTATACGATCTCGATCAATATCCGATCATGATTCATTGATGGTGCGCTGCGGAGGAGGGGCGAATTCCGTCGTGAAAACCCCAGCGTCCAGCAACTCGCCACGTCTGGCAGCCGGACGATCCAGTCCGTCGGCGTAGAAACCTTCGATGGCACCTTGCAGACGCGCCCGGCATCTGGACCGGTTGGCTTTGGTTAGTTCGATGCGTCCCGGCTTGAGCGCTGCATCCACAGCACATTGAATTTCGGCGCTCAACCATCTCCGCATGGCGACGGGATACTTCGTTATGAAGACACGGCTGGCGCGACCCCAGCCGCCAAGGCATCTGGCCGCCACGATTTCGTTGCGGCCTTGCATTCTGGCCATGGCGACAGCAACGCGTTGCGCATCGTTTGGAGATACTGCCGGATCGCTGGATGCGACCTCGATCTCCTGATGCGAGATCGTGGGTTTGTGCGACGCGATTAGGATGGCGCCCGCTGCGGTGGCGGACTCGAAAAACGAAAAATCTTCAAAGCCAATCCTGTTGAGCCGGGGATCGAAGACCAAACCGAGACCGTCTGGGTCCACGATCCAGCGGCGGAACGCGATGTTTTCGGTCGAGGCTTTCTTCATGCGCTCGCCTTCGCGGGAGCGCTGCTTTGATGTTCTGGTCAGCCCGGCGACCGCGTCTATGGTGTGACTGTCGAACACGTCCAGATAGTTCGCGAGAAGAGACCGGCTGGCGAGCACGTCGTCGTCCACGGCAATCAAGAGGTCTGCTGGACCTGAAGGTGCTGTTTTAACAGCGCAATTTCTGATGCTTGCGTAGCCACGGACGGGTTCGTGGGCGTATTCGATCGTCAGGCCTTCGGCGGCAGCGGCTGCGTTGATTTCCGTCGTGTTGGGCGGAGTGGCGTTGTCGGCCACTACGATACGCAATGTGATGCCGGCCGGCACGTCCATCTGGCGGATTGCGTGCAAGGCACGGGCGAGAGCGGGCAGTCTGTCTTTGGTGACGATCATCAGGGCAACGGTGCGGATTGGCTCGCGAGACCGTTTCATTCAATGGTTCTCCTGACTGAAACGGTGGAGCGGCACGGTTACCCGGTGATGCGTTCGATTTGAGCGCCGCAATTGGTGAGTTTGCGTTCGAGTTGCTCGAATCCGCGGTCGAGATGATAGACTCGGTTGATTGTGGTTTCGCCTTTGGCCATGAGGGCTGCGATGACGAGCGAAACGGAGGCGCGCAGGTCGGTTGCCATTACCGGGGCGCCGGTCAGCCCTTTCACGCCTTTGATGATCGCCGTATCGCCGCTCAAGGTAATGTCTGCGCCCAGGCGGGCCAGTTCCTGGACGTGCATGAAGCGGTTTTCAAAGATCGTTTCGCGGATGACGCTGGTGCCTTTGGCCGTCGTCATGAGGGCCATGAGTTGGGCCTGGAGGTCGGTTGGGAAGCCAGGGTAGGGCTGGGTTTCGACCGTGACGGGTTCAATGCTGACCCCGTCGCGGACGATGCGAACGCCGGTGGCGGTTTCTGTGACGACCGCACCGGTTTGCCGCAATGTATCGAGGGCTGACTTGAGGTGGGCCGCGCGGGCACCGGTCAGTTCAACGTCGCCGCCGGTTGCGGCAACGGCGAATGCGAAAGTGCCGGTTTCGATGCGGTCTGGAACGACGGTGTGAACGGCCCCTTCCAGGCGGTCGCGACCCTGGATGGTCAGCGTCGAGGTGCCGATGCCGTCAATGAGGCATCCCATTTTCACGAGGCATTCGGCGACGTCGCCGATTTCGGGCTCGCGGGCGGCATTTTCGATCACGGTTTCACCGCGCGCGAGGGCTGCTGCCAGCAGCACATTCATGGTTGCGCCAACAGAGACCTTGGGGAACGTGACGCGGCCGCCGATCAATCCGCCCTTGGGGGCCTTCGCCAGGACGTAGCCAGCTTCAATGTCGATTTCCGCGCCGAGCTGTTTCAATCCCGACAGGTGCAAGTCGACTGGGCGGGTACCTATGGCGCAGCCGCCGGGGAGCGAAACCTTCGCCTTGTGACAGCGACCAATCAGTGGGCCCAGCACCCAGAAACTCGCCCGCATCCGCGAGACCATTTCGTAGGGTGCTGTGGTGTCGACGATGTCGCGCGCAGAGAGGTGGAAGGTTTCGCCCAGCAACGCACTTGGCGTGGCGCGTTTGCCGTCAATGGTCAGATCGACGCCGTGGTTGCGCAATATGCGTACCAGCATGTTGACGTCGGCCAAGTTTGGCACGTTCTTCAACGTCAGCCGGTCGGATGTCAGCAGGCTCGCAATCAACAGCGGGAGCGCGGCGTTTTTCGCGCCGGAGATGGGTATGGAGCCATTGAGTTTGGCGCCGCCGACGATTTTGATGCGATCCATAAGGACGAGGCCCTCGCGTTATGCCCGACGTGGCGCGCGTGCGCTTCCGCCGAATCAGTGCGTTAATACAAACCCCATCCATAGCGTTTGCGGCTGCATGACGGCAAGGCTGCAAAACACCAGAAGTGCTCAAGGTTCATGTCTTCGGCGCTCATGCGAGCTTGTTGACAGCATCCGCGTCTGGACTTTCTGGGCTGTCGCTCGGGGTGCGTTCGCGCGACTGATCTTTGCGCTTTTTCAGATTGAGGCGCAGCGCTGCTTCAAGCTTTTGGGTGCGGCGTTCGGCAGGGGTCGGCGACCGGCTGCCAGGGGGTGTTTTCAACTGTTTGCTCATGCCAGTTTGCATATCACGCGCGTTCGGCCAGGGATATGGCAAGAAGTCGCTTGCCGCATCATCCAAGCTATGGCAGAAGCCGCAGACCGGTCGCGCCAGTGTCGCGCGGCCAGCGCATTGCGTTCGACGGGCGGCTGTTTTGCCGCCGAGAAGGTTCCTGAAAGCTGCGGTAGCTCAGTGGTAGAGCACTCCCTTGGTAAGGGAGAGGTCGAGAGTTCAATCCTCTCTCGCAGCACCAGTTTTGCCTCACGCGCTGAAGGCGCTCCGGCGGGGCGGCGGACGACCGCCGGGTCGCTTTGCTCCCTATCGCCTTTGGCGATGTTATTTCTGCCTCACGCGCTGAAGGCGCTCCGGCGGGGCGGCGGATGACCGCCGGGTCGCTTTGCTCCCTATCGCCTTTGGCGATCTGCTCAAGCGCCGTTGTTATGCTATGAGCTTCGGCGATGTTAGTGGCCATCAATTTGTAGAGATGAAGCCCGGAAGGTCGGCTGCTTCGCGGCTGCGGCACAGTTTCATCGCGCGATCGAAGGCTGACGCATGTTTGCGGCGGACGGTCGTCAGTTTGATGTGTTCGCGAAACAGGTTGGCCCACTGAAATTCGGCATAAGGGATGCGCGTTTTTTTGTAGCCGCCGGCGGCGCGGACTTCCCAGGCCAAGTCACGGAACGGGTCGTCGCGCAGACCGTGCAAACGTTTGGGCAGTGTGTCGTGGGCCACGCGCAGGCCGTCTTCATCGTAGGGATAGACCCGACCGTCAGCCTCCATTTGCCGCCAGAACGCGCCGGGCGACAGCGTTGAAATGTCGTCGATGATCTGCACATAGGCGGTTTCGATTTCAGCTTGCCACAGCGCCAGACCGAAATGGTGGTGGTCGATCATGTAGAGTTCGTTGCCGATGCCGCGCACGGCTGGAATCGGGCGCTTGGTGAGGACGCGTTCGAGGCGTTTGCGCTTGTCGGCGCGATCTTCGATCTTGCGGCGCTTGGTGTCGACGGAGCGCATGCCGACTGCCATTTGTGTCGGGCGAAGGCAGGATATGGGGAGGCGGATCAGTTCGCCGTCGAAGGCGTTCTTAGAGTTAGGTTTTCCGGACAGTATCCGGCTCGATGCTGGCGCCACTGCGTATGCCCCACTCGGTTCGTGACAGGTCGATGACGAACGCTAGTGGGAGAATCGTAAACGGGTGGTTAACTGTGTTGGGGTGGCTGGAGGGTTTTCGCTGCGATGCCGCGAATGGGGCCAGCCCCATGCCCCGGCGGAAAGTGCCGCTTCCCAGACCCACCCGATTTTTGTGACTTTGGGCCGAGAGCACGTTCGCTCTTGATTGAATCAAACTCATCGGGCGAACGGCTCTTGGTTCTTATTTGCAGAGACTGATTCACGTTCTCGATGTTCGCAAGTGCTTCCATCTCAAACGATCAGGCTCTAATGCGCGGCTTCCCAGTTGGCGGCGGCTTTGGCTTCGACTTTGACGGGGACTTTCATTTGCATGGCTGGCATAGGGGCTGCCTCCATGACGGCGACGGCGGTCGCCAGCGTGCCAGGGATGTCGGCATTGGCTGCTTCAAAGATCAATTCGTCATGGACCTGCAGCAACATGCGCGCCGAGGTCAGGCCGGCGTTAGCCAGTGCCCCGGGCATGCGGATCATGGCGCGGCGGATGATGTCGGCGGCAGAGCCCTGGATAGGCGCGTTGATGGCCGCACGCTCCAAGAAGCCGCGCATTGACGGGTTTTTGGTGTTGATTTCCGGGTAATGGATGCGGCGGCCGAAAATCGTTTCGACATAGCCGTTATCGTGGGCGAATTTTTTGGTCTGTTCCATGTAGTCGCGAATGCCGGGGAACCGGGCGAAATAGGTCTTGATATAAAGCCCGGCTTCTTCGCGCGAAATGCCAAGCTGATTGGCTAAGCCGAAGGCGGAAATGCCGTAAATGATTCCGAAGTTGATCGCTTTGGCGCGACGGCGGATATCGCTAGGCATGCCTTCGATGGGCACGTTGAACATTTCAGACGCCGTCATGGCGTGGATGTCGAGGCCTTGCGCGAAGGCGCGCGTCAGCTGCGGGATGTCGGCGATGTGGGCCAGAACACGCAGTTCGATTTGGGAATAGTCGGCTGAAATCAGCTGGTGGCCGGGCTCCGCGATAAAGGCCGTGCGGATCTCGCGGCCTTCCTTGGTGCGGATCGGGATATTTTGCAGGTTGGGTTCGGAGGAAGCGAGGCGGCCTGTCGTGGTGGAGGCGAGCGCGTAGCTCGTGTGGATGCGCGCGTTGGCGTCCATGAATTCAGGTAGGCTATCGGTGTAGGTCGAGCGCAGCTTGGAGAGTTGACGCCATTCCAGCATTTTATTGATCAGTGCGCGGGCGTCGTCGGGAAGGTCTTCGTTGGCGGCTAAATCGTCGAGCAATCCGGCACGGGTTTCCCATTGGCCGGACTTGGTGCGTTTGCCGCCGGGCAATTGGAGTTTATCAAATAGGAGTTCGCCCAATTGCTTGGGTGAGCCCAAATTGAATTTGAAGCCGACGAGTGCGCCGACTTCGTCCTCCAGGCGGGCGATGCTCTGGGCAAACTGCGACGACAGGCGCTGCAGGATGGCGCGATCGGCCTTGATGCCAGCGCGCTCCATTGCGCCGATGACCGGCAACAACGGGCGTTCGAGCGTTTCGTAGACGACGGTCTGGCGTTCGGCGGCAAGGCGCGGTTTCAACACCTCCCATAAACGAAGGGTGACGTCGGCATCTTCGGCTGCGTATTCGGTCGCCTTTTCAATCGGCACGCCCGCGAAGGTTTTTGCCGATTTTTTATCGCCGGGGGCGCTTTCGATGACTTTTGAAAACGGGATGCAGGCATGATTCAAATGTTTCAGCGCGAGCGCATCCATCCCATGCTCACCGCGTCCGCCGTCGAGGGCGTAGGAGAGCAGCATCGTATCGTCGACAGGGCTTATGGCGATGCCGTGGCGGGCTAAGACATGCATGTCGAATTTGATGTTCTGGCCGATCTTGAGGATCGATGGGTCTTCGAGAAGGGGTTTCAGCGCTGCGAGTGTTTCGCCAAGCGGGGCTTGGGCGCCATGGGTCGCGCCTCCAAAGTCGAAGCCACCGCCCCCTGCGATGTGGCCGAGGGGGACGTAGCAGGCTGTTCCAGCGGCGGTGGCGAGCGACAGGCCGACGAGATCGGCGTTGAGGGCGTCGAGGCCGGTCGTTTCGGTGTCAAAGGCGATCCGTCCGGCGTCATAGGCCGCAGCGATCCAGGCGTTCAGACGCTCCAACGTGGTGACGGTTTCGTATTTGGCGCGATCAAAGGGGACCGCGCGGACACGGCTGGCGTTCAAGGATGCGCCACCGGCTGGCGAGCCGACACCTGCGGGCGTCCCGCCTGCACTTGCCGATGCGTTTGATGCCGACTTCGTGAGGCTTGCCCCAACGGATGCTGCGAGGCGCGCGGGCGGGTCGAGGCCCAACGTCTGCGCGACCCGCTGGGTCAGGGTATTAAATTCCATCTGTTGCAGAAATCCGAGCAGGACTGCGCCGTCGGGATCGCAAACCCCGAAGCGCTCCAGTGGGTGCTCGACGGGCACGTCGGTTTTCAGCGTCACGAGCTGGCGGGAAATTCGCGCTTGTTCGGCGAATTCGATCAGTTTTTCGCGGCGTTTGGGTTGTTTGATCTCGTGGGCCTTGGCGAGCAATGTGTCGAGATCGCCATAGGTTTGGATGAGTTCGGCGGCGGTTTTGATGCCGATGCCCGGAACGCCGGGGACGTTGTCGACGCTATCGCCGGCCAGCGACTGGACGTCGATGACCTTGTTGGGTGCGACGCCAAATTTTTCGAACACTTCGTCGGGGCCGAGGCGCTTGTTCTTCATGCCGTCGAACATAACGATGCCGGGTTCGATCAGCTGCATCAGGTCTTTGTCGGAGGACACGATGGTCGCCTCGCCGCCGGCTGCCACGACGTGTCGGGCGTAGGTTGCGATGATGTCGTCGGCCTCGAAGCCGTCCTGCTCAATGCTGGCGATGTTGAAGGCGGCCACGGCGTCGCGGATCAGGCCAAACTGGGGGATCAGTTCCTCGGGCGGGGGCGGGCGTTGGGCTTTATATTGCGGGTAGATAGCGTTGCGAAAGGTTTCGCGGCCGGCGTCGAAGACGACAGCGACGTGGGTTGGTTTGTCGGCCAGCTTACTGTCACCAATCAGTTTCCACAGCATCTGGCAAAAACCGTGGACGGCGCCGACGGGCAGTCCGTCGGACGGACGCGTTAATGGCGGGAGCGCGTGGAACGCACGGAAGATGAAGCCGGAGCCGTCGATCAGATAGACGTGGCTGCCTTTGATGACGGGCACGGACTCGCCGCATGGCACGGTCGACGCGCGATTTGAGCGTTCGGCGTTGGCTGGTGCTGCGGGGGCCGGGGCGGGTGTCGGGTTTTGATCCATGGTTACGGGTTTTAGGCAAACGACGACGCGCTGTCAGCCCGGATTTGTGCGGCAGGAGCCGTCATTGTGGACGGGGCTGCGATCGGCATTTGCCCGCAACGCAAAGTTCGGCTATGTGATGGGGTGTGCACCCGTAGCTCAGCTGGATAGAGCGTTGCCCTCCGAAGGCAAAGGTCATAGGTTCGACTCCTATCGGGTGCGCCATATTGTTATCAATTTCAAAGCATTCACCATTGTTTCGGCATGAAGGCCGGGGCCGCCCCGTTCCGTTACTGCTCGAAAGTTATCCCCGCATTCTCCGCTGGCGTCATTCTCTCTCGCGATAGAAGCGCGACGAGGACAGCTGAGTGCACGATCAATCGTTCGACCAAAAGCTGCGCAGTGCAAGGTGGATGCTGCTCCACCTTAAGTATGATCTGGCGGCTCAGCGCTTTCAGCGCACGCTGTCGCGATACATATCACAGATAAAATTCAATCCTGGCCAGCTACGGCTTCCAGCGGGTCAACCCGGTGGCGGCCAGTGGACGAACGGCGAGAATGCCGGCAACGTCATCCGCGTCGGTGCGAAAGGCCGCACATTTGTCGCCGTTCGAGTTGGGAACCGGGCGCTTGCGGCAACGCCTGGGCAGGCAGGCCGCTTGGCTTACGCCAATGCGCGGGCGCAACAGACCCTCGAACAGGTGCGTGAACTCGATCCGGCTTGGCGGCCAACTCCAAGCCTCAGCAATCCCAATAGCATCGAAGGAGCGATCAGAGCAGCCGAGGCGGAGGCCGTTCAAGCGCAAGCGCGGTTGCAAGAACTTCTGCGCCCGCGCAGCAATGGTGGTCCCCCGCTGGATCCTATCGCCGGTGGCAATACGGGCTTGTCGGCGCCGCTGCCACCAGTTTGCATCGCGAATTATCGCAATATCACAGGCATGCCCGACATAGGAGACAGGCTTGCATATGGAAGTGCCGAAGGCACCGTGGCCTTCGCGAGCGTTGACGGCAAGCCGGTGTTTGGAGTGAATTCCGACGCACCAGGATATTCCGTTGCTGATGGTGCAGCGGCTCGGACAATGCGTGATCGGCTGATTGAGGCATACCCGGATGTAATGAATACTGATGGCATGAGTTGGAAGCCAAATGACGTGGTTTACCACGCCGAGGCCAATGCCTTGATGCGGGCAGCTGAACCGTTGGGCGGATCGCTTGCAGGACGCACAATCGATGTCACGGTAGATCGCGAATTATGTGGGAGTTGCCGGAAAGCGCTGCCCTTAGTTGGCGTTCAACTCGGCAATCCCAAGGTCCGTTTCACTGACATGTCCGGAGCGACTTGGGTGATGCAAGATGGCGTCTGGATCGTAAGGGGAAAACCGTGAAGAAAGAAGCCCATTTTCATACGTTCTATGGACCGGGATGGCCTAGTCAGGCATTTCTAAAGCCGTACTTCAAAACGCCGCCCGAGGGTGCAATCAGTTGGTACCCAAACTCTGGGAATGACAGCGGCGGTCTCAGTCTGGAAGGTCTCGATGATACTGATCATCTACCTTACGGCCGGGGGCGCAAAGACATTGACCTCTCTATGTGGGGCAACCCAGAGCTTGGCGTGCTTTTACAATATTCCAAAATTGGCGGCGGTATTCCGCGTCAGGACTGGTTTTCAAAAGGCGACATGACAAAGATCAGGCAATGGGTGCGCTCTCTGCACAGCGATCCGCTCCCCATCGGCCTGTTCATTCCCTTTGATCAGGCTTGGCTCGCGGTGAAAGAGTTCATGGAAACCGAGGGCAAATTGCCAACCAGCATCGAATGGGTGTCCAGCAGCGATCTTCCCGATAACACGTTTCCAGAACCAATCTGGCGCCTACCCGGTGAGGCAGACAACGGCTGGCCACCACTTGTTATGGAGTGATTTCAATCACATAGGTGTTCGCACTATTATCCTGCACGGTGCGCCATTTTTAGTTTGTCGGCTGCGGCGGCGCTGGTCCTGGCCGCGAATTGGTCACCGCTTTGGGGGCCGTATTGGCTTAGCTGCCTTGGCCATTCGCTGGTCGGGCATGATACGGATTGCTTGCCGGGTGGCCCTGGCTATCGGTCCAGATATCGTCTGGATGCGATCGGTCTCGATGACAGACCCTATCGTGGTCGGGGCAGGTTATTACGTCGATTAGCACGCGCGCACCCACCACAAGATACTGTGCCAGTCGATCGCCGTTATTGGTAAGGTGATGTCCCACAGCGACCCCTGCGGGAAACGTCGCGGCATCGCCAACGCGCAATATTGTGATTACGTCGCCTTCGATAAGCGTCACTTCGCCGTCGAGAACGTAAACGAATTCATCTTCCGCGCTGTGCCAGTGCTTAATTGATGAAAATGAGCCAGGCGGCAACACTTGAACAAGAGCTCCAAACTGACTGAGCCCGCCTGGCTCGCTGATCCAATGCGTGTGCCTCACCCCGCAGATCTGATCGTTTTCAATTTCTACCAGTTGATCTTCTTGTCTGACCACGGTCATGCCATTCTCCAATCCTGCTTGTGTTCAGCCGTCAGTCCAAAGTCAGGCCGGACGTCAGGTTGGTCTTGGTCATGAACCGCTCGGACTTTGCGCGCTCATGGCGCAACCATTCGCTGCAGATTGTCCAACGCCTGCGAAAAGCCGGTCCGATGCCCTTTGACGCCGTCGGTGCCGACGAATGAGGTGATCTGGTCGGTCAGAACCAGTTTGGATGCGCCGGACCCGGCGTCGAAGAACTCGAACGTGATGAGCGCAGCCATTAGAACGGTGTCGCCTTCAAGCAGGGTCTCCGAAAAAGAGATCAGCCGATCGGTTTCGACCAAATGATAGCGAACTTCCGTTCGATAGCGCGCGTCGCCTTTGACGCCGCACCGCGTCGATTCTGACCCACCGGTGCGCACGTCTTCATTGATGATGCGGACTTCTGCTGTTTCGCTCGGGGCTGACCACACCTCTCGTGCGCGCGTGTCGATGTAGGCGGCAAACACTTGCTGCGGCGAGGCTTGAAAAACACGCTCCAAACGAAGCGTTTCATGTTGAACCGGCATCGGGCTTGTCCTTATCTTGGAGTTGAGTTTCCAAACGGTCGAACCTAGTGCGCCAAAGTCGTCGGCGATCCCGGAACCACGCGTCCAAGTCGTCGAATGCGTCCGCGCGGATTGAACATGTCCGCACACGTCCCCGCTTTTCCGATTGGATCAGACCCGCGTCCTCCAGCGCCCGCAGGTGTTTCATGAACGGCGGAAGGGACATTGGGTGCGGCGCGGCCAACTCGCTGACCGACGCGGGGCCTTGGAGCAGGCGCTCGACCACGGCGAAGCGTGTGGCGTCTCCAAGGGCATGAAACCGGGCATGCAGTTGCTTATCCATTTGGGTAAGTTATCGGATCGCGCCGATCCACACAACAACAATGATCCAATTGGATTAGTTTTGTGATCGTCGGCGAACACGAACCACGCATGTCGTTGCAATTGCAACCGCAGGCGGGCCCCCCGGTTAAATCCTAACCGGTGCGCCAGATTTTGCTCGCTCTTGGGTCGTCGGCGGCGGGGCCGGATTTTAGATGACGTTCGCGTCTGGCGGTTCGCGACGTGGCAGCGTGACAACAGTCACATACGTACGCCCCGGTCCAGCTTAGTTTGATGACTGTCGAGGCGTCCACTCCGGTATGCCGCCAACAATTGGACAACAGCGTGACGCGGATCTTTCTGCTCCCAGGCGACTTGTTATGCACTGCGTTCGGGCTTGTCGGCGAAAGCGACCACCGGCAGGTGCTTCGAAGCTTTTTCAACATGATGATCTGGGGCGCGATCACGATCGGCGTTGCCCTGGCGCTCGCGCTTTAGCGTCGAGGCACGCGCTTTATCTGCCGCCCTAAGGACTGGTTCTAGAGGACATCCCCCGATGGTCTATCCTATCGACACCGCGCTGAAACCCCACGTTACGGCGTTTTTCGAAAAAGATTCCAACACGATCAGCTATATCGTGAAAGATCCAAACTCGACATCGTGCGCGATTATCGATTGCGTGATGGATATCGACTATGCGGCGGGTCGCATCCGTTATCATTCGGCCGATGAACTGATTGCCTATATCCAGTCCAATGGATTGACGCTGGAGTGGATCATCGAGACCCATGCCCACGCTGACCACTTGTCGGCCGCACCCTATATCCAGGACAAACTGGGCGGCAAGATCGGTATCGGCGAGCACATCACAACCGTACAGGACGTCTTCGGTAAGGTGTTCAACGAAGGCACCCAATTTAAGCGTGACGGAAGCCAGTTCGACCGCCTTTTTGCAGATGGCGATACCTATCAGGTCGGCACCATGACCGCGTTCGTCATGTACACCCCGGGCCACACGCCTGCTTGCAACACTCATGTCTTCGGTGATGCTGCCTTCGTTGGCGACACGCTGTTCATGCCTGATGCTGGCACCGCACGTGCGGATTTCCCTGGTGGCGATGCGCGCGCCTTGTTTCGCTCAACGCGCAAGATCCTGTCGACGCTGCCGGCGGACACGCGATTGTTCATGTGTCACGACTACGGCCCCAACGGCCGTGACATCAAATGGGAAACGACGGTCGCCGACGAACGTGCCCACAACATCCATGTCGGCGACGGGATCGACGAGGACGCATTCGTCGCCATGCGCGAAGCCCGCGACGCCACGCTCGACATGCCGCGTCTGATCGTGCCGTCGCTGCAGGTCAACATTCGCGCGGGCCACCTTCCAGAGCCCGATGAGAGCGGCAAGCGCTTTCTCAAAGTTCCTTTGAACGGACTGTGAAGTCGAAATTTCCATTCAGAAAAGGTATCAACCGCCTATGAATAAAAATCTTTTGGCCCTCCTATTGGCCGCTTCAATGTCGGGTGCTTTGCCGGTTCATGCAGCGCAAGAGCCGACAGACCCATCGCGCCAAACTCCGTGGAAGCTTTATGTGGATTCCAAGGAGGCTTTTGCCATGAAGCAAGCGGAAGGCGCGAAAGTTCTTTTGGTAGACGTTCGCGATCCCGTTGAAATCATGTTTACCGGTTTCGCACCTGCGGTCGATGTTGTAGTGCCGTTCATGTCGCCGAACCTTGCCAAATGGAACGACGCCAAATCGGTTTATCAGGTCGAAAAGAACGCAGATTTCGAAGCTAATATCGCCAAAGCATTGGCAGTGCGCGGCCTTACGCAAGATACACCAATTTTACTGATGTGCCGCTCGGGAGGCGAACGCGGAGCCCCCTCAGCGACCGCCCTGTGGGGCAAAGGCTACAGCAAAGTTTACGTCGTTGTTGACGGGTTTGAGGGAAACACCGTTGCGGAAGGCGAGCGCAAGAATTGGCGTCTTGTCGATGGATGGAAAAATTCAGGCCTGCCTTGGGGCTATAAGCTGGACAAAGCGAAATTCCCCGTTTCCGCTAATTGATACGGCCACTTTCTCACGCATTAAATAAATACAGGAACAAAATCAAATGACCTCCCTTGCTCGCCAATTTTCAGCTGCTGCCATCGCGCTGTTTCTCACGGCGTCTCCGTCTTTGGCTGCCGGCCAGAAAGTGCTCATGCTGCTCAGCAGCGACAACGGCGAAACGCAAACCATGAATTTGGTGCTGGCCAATCAGATGCAGGGTGCTGGCAATAGCGTCCATCTGCTGCTGTGTGGCGTTGCTGGCGACATCGCTCTGAAGACGGCTCCGGACGTTGCATTAAAGCCGATGACGCCGCAGGGCCTGTCTGTTCGGGCGCTGATGGAGGCATTGATGAAGAAAGGTGCGACCATCGAGGTGTGCGCCATCTATCTGCCTTATCGTAAGCTCCAGCCCGACGCTTTGGTTGAAGGCGTCAAGCCAGCGAGCCCGAAAGATATCGCTGCCATGATGGTCGAGCCAGCAGTCCGGGTATTGGGTCAATAACTGCGGCGCGGGATATTCAAGCGAATTGCCAATATGAGCTGCGATCCGAAAGTTTTTGATAAGTACATGAAAATCAGGACGGAACCAATGTCTGCTGTCACACCGCTGAGCCAGCCTGTCATCGTTCGAGCATTGCCGGGCCTTAATCAGCCAGCACCGGCATTCGATGCGCTGACGACTCATGGGCGTAAGACCCTTGCCGATTACAAGGGGAAATGGCTTGTGCTCTTTTCTCATCCAGCCGATTTCACTCCCGTCTGTACGACTGAGTTTATTGCTTTCGCACGTCGGTACGAACACTTTAAGGCACTGAATTGCGAGTTGCTCGGTCTCTCAATTGACAGCAACTACGCGCATATCGCCTGGGTTTTGAACATCGAGGAAAAATTCGGGGTCAAAGTCGAATTTCCCATCATCGAAGATCTTTCGATGAAAGTTGCGGGCGATTACGGCATGATCCAGCCCGGTGCCAGTGATACGTCGGCAGTGCGCGCAACTTTTATCATCGACCCGGCGGGTATCTTGCGGGCCATGGTCTATTATCCAATGACGAATGGGCGCAGCATTGATGAGTTTCTGCGGCTGGTTGCGGCACTCCAGGTAAGCGATTTGAACAAGGTGGCGACGCCAGAGGGCTGGAAGCCGGGCGATCCGGTGATTGTGCCACCGCCTAAGTCCGTTGAAGAAGCCAAAATCCGCAAAGATCAGGGCTTTGATACAACTGATTGGTACTTCAGCACCCGGTCGCTTGGCTGACGCGACATGCGTCTGCTTTGGCCACCAGACAAAATGTGGGGCGTCTTGTGAAGACCAGTTATGCGGACGCAATAGCATCTCTGCAGGCGCGCATGGTGGCGCTGCCGGACTGGTTGCGGCGGAGCGTTCCGCTTCTGGAATGGGGCGGAACATATCGGCGCGATATGCTGCACGCCGATCTGCTGGCGGCGTTGATCGTCACGATCATGTTGATCCCGCAGAGTTTAGCCTACGCGTTGCTGGCGGGGCTGCCGCCGCAAGTTGGGCTTTACGCGAGTATTCTGCCGCTCATCGCTTATGCCATGTTTGGTACCAGTCGTACGCTTGCGGTCGGGCCGGTTGCGGTCATCTCGCTGATGACGGCCTCGGCGATCGGGCAAGTGGCACCTGTTGGCTCAATCGGGTATCTGAATGCTGCGATCCTGCTCGCGTTCATGTCGGGCCTGATGCTGATCGGCATGGGGCTGCTTCGCCTGGGGCTGCTGGCGAATTTCCTGAGCCACGCTGTGATCTCGGGTTTTATCACCGCGTCGGGGCTATTAATCGCTGCCGGGCAGATCAAGCATATTCTTGGCATCAAAGCGGAGGGGGATAACCTCGTCCACCTGCTTGGCGATCTGTGGGGCCAATTGGGCCAGACCAACGGTTACACGCTCGTGATCGGGGTCGCTGCCACAGCGTTTTTATTCTGGTCGCGGCGGGCGATGAAGCCGTACCTTTTGTCGCTCGGCTGGAGCCGACAGACGGCTGAGATCGTGACGCGCGCGGCGCCGGTCGGTGCCGTCATAGTGACAACGCTGCTGGTGTTCGTGTTTGGGCTGTCGACCTATGGGGTCAAGATCGTTGGGACGATCCCGCAAGGACTGCCGCCGCTGACAGTACCGTCTTTCGATCCAGCGCTCTGGCAGCAACTGGCGGGTTCTGCCCTGCTTCTCAGCGTCATCGGGTTTGTCGAGTCCGTTTCGGTTGCGCAGACGCTTGCTGCCAAACGGCGGCAACGCATCGTCCCCGACCAAGAGTTGATCGGCCTGGGAGCAGCGAACGTTGCCGCCTCGTTGACCGGCGGATACCCGGTGACGGGCGGCTTTGCACGGTCCGTCGTCAACTTCGATGCTGGCGCTGTGACGCCTGCGGCCGGCGTATTTACTGCGGCGGGAATTCTCGTCGCTGCAGTGTTATTGACGCCGCTCCTCTATTATTTGCCGCAAGCGACACTGGCAGCGACGATCATCGTGGCTGTGCTGTCACTGGTCGATATCGCCGCGTTGAAGCGCACGTGGGCTTACTCCCGGTTCGACTTTGCCGCGATGGCTGCCACGATCGTTTTCACGCTCGCGAAGGGTGTTGAAATCGGGATCGTCACGGGCGTTGGCGTATCGATTGCATTGCACCTATGGCGCACGAGCCGCCCGCATTGGGCCATCGTCGGGTTGGTTCCCGGCACGGCGCATTTCCGCAATGTCGAACGGCATCAGGTGACGACGTGCGAAACGGTACTGACAGTGCGCGTCGATGAGAGCCTGTATTTTGCCAACGCGCGCTTTCTGGAGGAGTTGGTCAGCGAACTGGTCGCCGACCGACCAAAGGTCAGGCATGTCATCATGATGTGCCCTGCGGTCAATCACATCGACGCCAGCGCGCTGGAAAGCCTCGAAGCGATCAATCGCAACCTGAAGGATGGCGGCGTGATGCTGCACCTGTCCGAGGTCAAGGGGCCGGTGATGGACCGCCTGAAGCGCGGTCACTTTCTAGACGAGCTGACGGGGCAGGTCTTCCTGTCGCAGTTCGATGCCTATCGGGCTTTGACGCCAGATCCCCAGGCAGTTCCAGATACTTGACGCCGTTTCACGATTAGCTGGTAAACCAGATCCACAGCGTCTTGCCGTCGCGGAATACTTCAAGCCGGTAGCGGCCCATTTTGGTTGCGGCGGTTTCGAAAAAGTCTGCAGGTGTGCGAATGGTCGAGGTGTCGACTTTGGTAATCACATCGTCAGCTTTGAGACCGGTTCGGGTCAGCGTTTCGCCATCGACTGCGAGCACGCGCGCACCTTGGACCAAACCGAATGTTTTGAAGCCTGGCAGCATTGCCCCCAGGGTCAGGCCGTTCAGCGAGCTTAGTCCCATGGGGGGGCGTTCGCCCATGGGCGTCACCGAGGCGTCGGCCACGGCCAAGGTCACATTTCGCGTGCCCTTTGACGACACCAGTTGAATCGTCAGCTTTTTGCCAATCGGGGTTGTCGACGCGCGGGCGACGTAATCGGTGTGCGTGCGTATGGGGCTGCCGTTGATGGCAACGATGACGTCGCCGGGTTTAACGCCCGCTTCTGCCGCCGGTGTGCCTGGAAAAACAGCTTTGACGGAAGCGCCGCGCGTGATCATTAGGTTCATTTCTTTGGCGGAGTCGTAGCTGAGGTTTTCGGTTACAAAACCTAACACACCACGCTTGAAGGTGCCCTTTGCCATTAATTCGTCCGCAACGGCACGCACCATGTTAACGGGGATTGCGAAGGCAATGCCTTGGGTCCGCAATTTGGCAGCGCCACTTGCTGTATTAATGCCAACAAGGCGGCCTTCAATATCTACCAGAGCGCCGCCCGAATTACCTGGATTAACGGCTGCGTCGATCTGGATGAAATCTTCAAAAACTTCATAACCGATATCGGACCGTTTCAGGGCGCTCACGATGCCTTGAGATGCGCTACCTTCGAGGCCAAAGGGATTGCCGACGACGGCGATAAAGTCGCCAATGCGAAGCCGGTCGCTATTGCCGAATGGAACTGCGGTCAGTCCTTTGAGTGGGATCTGGAGTACGGCCACGTCGGTGCCGACGTCCGTTCCTAACAGCTTGGCTTCGACGATGTGGCCGTCTGACAATGCCACGTCAATGCGCGTTGCATCGACGATGACGTGGTTGTTGGTAATGATGATCCCTTTTTCGGCATCAACGATCACGCCAGAGCCACCGCTTTGAAACGGCTCTTTGACGGCGGCTGACTCAACTGGGGCCTGCGCAGATGAACTCGCAGGCTCGATGGTTATGGGCTTCAAGCGCTCGCCGGTGTTCAAAACGGAGACGACGCCGGGTAGCACGCGCGACAACATCGGGGCCAGCGAGGTGGCCGCTTCGAGTTTCGTCATGGTTGGTTTGTTTGAGGGCGGCTTGGCATGGCTGGACCCGGCGCAAACGCTGACGGCTGCCAGGGCCGACAAAATCGTGATGGAATATGGTCTCGTCATCGACTTGTCTTTTGCTCCAAAGCGCGCCTATCGAGGTCATGAAAACGGAGCCGGAATGTACTATCCCGACCCCGCTCGATGTATTTCTTACTTCTTCATAGAGACCATTGGCGGCATGACGGACGAGTTGCCCTCAGCGGCCAGCTTGTCGAAGAACTTCTTGCTGTCGAAGTCTTTTGGCATGCTGTTGCCTTCAGCCTTCAACTTGTCAAAGAAGGTCTTTGCGTCGAGTGGCTTTTCGGCCGAGTTGCCTTCAGCGGCCAGCTTGTCAAAGAACTTTTTGCTGTCGAAGTCTTTTGGAGCGCTGTTGCCTTCGGCTGCGAGACGTTCGAAAAACTTGGTGGGATTGAAAGGTTCGGCATGAGCCGAAACTGCGCCCAAGACGAGGGCGGAAGCCACGAGGGCGGCGCGCGTGAAGTTGAACAGAGCATTGACTTTCATGGAAACTATCCCTTTTATGTGAGAGTTAATTTTCGGCCCGATTGAACCGGGCAGATCTGGTTGAATTGAATGGTCACTGTTGATATTTACAATGCTGTTATTCAATTTCATCCAAGATTGGGTAACTGCGGTCTTAGCGAAAACAACCTTGTCGACATCTCAGTCAGGCTTGTGGGCTTTGGCTGAGCCAGTGTCTTCTCGATCGGTAATTAGTCTTCGCATCCGCGTTTGGTATTGTTACGGGGGGCGCTGATTTCTTGGCCGTTTATTTCAGCGTTAGAAACCGACTGTGCCGCGCGTTGGGATTTAGGATTGTCTTTCACATGTGCGGCCTGGGCGTTTCACGTTGACCGGCCACTGGGACGCGCAGGGATGAGCAGGATCCATCCGGTTGCCCGGTGTCCCTCTTCCATTGGAGGAGGCCGAGACCACTGTCAGATCTCGTCGAAAGCGCTGTGGGCAGTCGATGGGTGCCAAAGGACATGCGAACGCACAACGTGGAGGTTGCGCCACGCTTCCCTGCCAACGCCATCGCGTCTTCCTCGTGTTTGGCCAAATGTCCTAAGGCTGACACTAAAAATTTTGATGCGTGGGGTCGAATGCCTTTTGTGCATTGAATCGATGCCTGATGGTATTGCGTGGGCGGAGCTACGAGCGGTCATGTCATGGTCGGGGTGGCCGCATAGCGGTTTGCGCGATATCAACGTGCGCGGTGCGCGTTGCGTCATGATGGCGCGATGAATAGCACACACCCCTTGCCGGATTTGCGTGGCCTAACGCAGGACGAGGCGCGCCGACGGCTGGCCGCTCATGGGCCTAACGCGTTGCCTGACAGTGCCGGCATCAGCATTTGGCAGCGCATTGCACGCCAGTTTCAAAGCGCGCTGATTTACATTCTCTTATGTGCTCTCGCGCTGGATGTTGTGTTGTGGGTGTGGGAAGGCGCGAAGGACGTTCCGTTCGAAGCCATCGCAATTGGGCTCATTCTGGCTTTGAATGCCGGGCTTGGCGTGTACCAAGAAAGCAAGGCGGAAGAGGCCCTCGCGCGGCTGAAGGCGATGGCGCTTCCAGCGGCCTGGGTTATGCGCGGGGGCGTCTTGACCCAGATCGCGGCCATTGAAATCGTTCCGGGCGACATTGTACGCATCGAAGCTGGCGACCGGGTTCCCGCCGATGGCCGCTTGGTCTCCGGCAGCGGCGTAATGGCTGACGAGTCTGTTCTGTCGGGGGAATCTCTGCCGGTGGACAAAGACCATCTGGCTGAGATGTTCAGCGGCACACTGGTCGTGCGCAGCAAAGGGCAGATCGAAGTGAGCCGGACGGGTCCCCAAAGTTCGATGGGGCGGCTTGCGACTATGCTGGGCGGGATCGACGCCAGCCAAACGCCACTTGAGCGGCGGTTGGGCGAATTCGGCAATCAAATTGCTGCCGGGATCCTCGTTTTGGGGGCCGTGTTGATTGTGGGCGGGGTGATCGTCGAAGGCACCAGCCATCTGGGCCAGATCGTTTTGTTTGCCGTGGCGCTGGCGGTTGCTGCCGTGCCGGAAGGGCTTCCTGCGGTTCTAACCCTGACGCTTGCGATGGGCGTTGAACGGCTCGCCAAGCGCAAGGCCGTTGTGCGCCGCCTCAGCGCTGTCGAGGCGCTGGGGTCGGTGACCGTCATTGCGACTGATAAAACGGGGACGCTGACCGAAAACCGGATGCATGTTCGCGGCGTGGATGCGCCCGATCCTGAGCGGGCGATGCAAGCCATGATCCTGGCAAACGACGCCGAGTTGGAAACGGGGGCGGGCGATCCGCTTGAGGTCGCACTTCTGAACTACGCCGTCGGCCAAGGTCGCGATCCGGCAGGGGTTGTGGCGGCCGCGCCTCGGCTATCGAGCAGCCCCTTCGATAGCGTCACGAAATTTATGCGCGTTACGGTGGGGCAAGATGGTCGGCACGTGAGCTACCTCAAAGGTGCGCCTGAAGTGCTGATCGAGCGCAGCACGCTGACGGCTGCGCAAAAGCGCGAATGGGAAAGCAAAGCCCTGGAGCACGCGAGTGCAGGCTATCGCGTGCTGGCGCTGGGCTGGCACGAGGTCAATGCTGCGGTCACCAGCGATCGAGACTTGACCTTCCTCGGGCTGGTCATGCTCTGGGATCCGCCGCGTCCGGAGGTGCCCGAAGCCTTGGCCCGGGCCAAGGCTGCAGGTATTCGCGTCTTGATGCTGACGGGGGATCATCCCGCGACTGCCAAGGCGATCGGGGATACGATTGGCATCACGTCGGAGCGCGTCGTGACCGGGCGTGAGCTTGAAACCATGACGGCAGAGCAGGTTCGCGACGTCGTCGCCCATGTGAATGTGTTTGCCCGCGTGGAACCCCAACACAAATTGCGGCTCGTCGATGCGCTGAAGGATAACGGCGAGATCGTTGCGGTGACAGGAGACGGCATCAACGACGCGCCAGCCCTCAAGCGGTCTGACGTGGGCATTGCCATGGGGCTTCGCGGTAGCGACGTCTCCCGTGAGGTTGCCGACGTTGTGCTGCTCGACGACAATTTCGCGACGATTGTGACGGCCATCGAAGAAGGTCGCAACATCTACGAAAACATCCAGAAATTCATCCGCTTCTTCTTTTCGACCGATCTTGCCTTGATCGCCTTGATGCTATCAGGGCTCGCCATCGCGTTTGTGTTTGGGTTGAAAGACCCCTCAGGGGCTACGTTCTTGTTGCCGCTCACGGCTGTGCAACTGCTCTGGATTAATGTCGTGGCCGACGGGCCGCCCGCACTTGCGCTTGCGTTTGACGTCAACCCCGGTGTCATGAACAGGCCGCCGCGTCCGCCGCGCTCTAAGCTGCTGGACAGCGCGGCCATCAATTTCATCGTGGTCAGTGCGACGGCCAAAGTCATCGGCGGGATTGCTGTATTTGTTGCCATGCCGTGGTTTGGGCATTCGATGGACGAAACCCGCACGGCCTTGTTTATCTACGAGGCGGTTCTTCAGCTCGTTTTCATCTATCCGGTCCGACGCGTTGGCTTGCCGCCGGCGTTCAACGCCTGGGTCCATTGGGCGATTGGGTTAGGTCTAGTGCTGCAGGCCATGACGCTGCTGTTTGCGCCGTTGCGGTCGTTGCTGGGGCTGGTGCCGCTCAGTGGTACGGCGCTTGGTGCGGTGCTTGCCGCCGTGCTGGTGACGTGGGCGATTGCTGAATGGTTCGTCCGCCGCAAGAGTTAGCGCGCGCGAACAAGTCCTTGTGACCGGTTGTTTATTGACCGATATCAAGGGTTCGCCGAGCGTTATGCTTGAACATCCAGTGCCGCTTCGTCCGAGTGAAGGTCCATGCGCACAGCTTATGTCTCACTGGCCGTCTTGGCTGGAATTGCCGTTGTGAGTTTGGCCGTCTGGGGCCGGTCGGCCGCACCTGTGGTCGGGCCTGGGTTCGCGCTGGCGAATGGCCGGATCGAGGTCGAGCGGGTGGATATCGCCACCAAGTTCAGCGGGCGGGTCGCCGAGATAGCGGTTCGCGAGGGCGATTTCGTGGAAAAAGGGGCGCGGGTCGCGCGGATGGACAGCGCCGAACTGTTGGCGCAACTGGCGTCGGCGCGGGCGATGTTTCGGAGGGCGGAGCAAGGCATCGGGAAGGCTAAAGCGGAACTTGGAAGTCGGGAAGCCGAACTCAAGCTGCACGAAGTCGTGCTCAAGCGCGCAACGCTACTGACGCGCGGGGTAGTCAGTCAGGCCGAACTCGACAAGCGGCTTGCAGAGCGCGATGTTGCCAAGGCATCCGTTGCGGGGGCTGTTGCCAATATCGCGGACGCCGAGGCGGCAAAGGATGCAGCGGCGGCTCAAGTCAATCAGATCGAAGTCAATCTTGACGACATGACGCTGGCGGCCCCGGTGGCCGGGCGGGTCGAATATCGACTGGCACATCCGGGAGAAATCGTGGCGGCTGGTGGGCGGATCGTGACATTGCTCGATGTTTCGGACGTGTTCATGACCGTGTTCCTGCCGACGTCGGAGGTTGGTCGGGTGTCGCTTGGGTCGGATGCGCGGATCGTGCTCGACGCGGCATCGCAGTACGTCATACCGGCGACGGTGTCGTTTGTGGCGGGGGAAGCGCAGTTTACGCCCAAATACGTCGAGACGCGTAACGAGCGCGAAAAGCTGATGTACCGCGTCAAGCTGAAGATCGATCCAAAGATGCTGGAGGCTTATCGGGCGTATGTGAAATCGGGGCTTACGGGGACGGCCTACGTGAAGATTGCCGCCGATGCGCAATTCCCGCCAACGCTTCAGCCGCTCCTGCCTGAGCCGCCCAAGGCTGGCCATGCCGGGGGTTAGTTCAGAGCCGGGCAGCAGCGCGGTGCGCATCAGCGATGTTCGGCACACCTATGGCGCGCTGTCGGCGCTGGATGGCGTTTGCCTCGACCTTGCGGCTGGATCGGATACGGCGATCATCGGGCCGGATGGCGTGGGTAAGTCGACGTTGCTTGGCCTGATTGCGGGCGCGCGGGTGATCCAGACGGGCAAGGTCTGGGTGCTTGGCGGCGATATGGCGAATGCGACGCATCGGACGCGCGTGGCGCCTCGCATCGCATTCATGCCGCAAGGCTTGGGCCGCAATCTCTATCCGAGCCTGTCGGTTGCTGAAAACATCGAGTTCTTTGCAAGCTTATATGCAACCTCGCGGGAAGCGCGCGATCAACGCCGCGATGCGTTGCTGCGCGCCACTGGCCTTGATCCGTTTCCGGATCGGCTGGCGGGTAAGCTGTCGGGCGGTATGCGGCAGAAGCTGTCGCTATGTTGTGCGCTGGTGCATGATCCCGACCTGCTCATTCTAGATGAACCGACCACCGGGATTGATCCTTTGTCGCGGCGACAGTTCTGGCAGCTGATCGAAGATATCCGCGCCTCGCTGCCGCAACTGACGCTGCTGGTTGCCACGGCCTACATGGAGGAAGCCGCGCGGTTCAGCCAGATTGTAGCTATGGACGGGGGGCGCATTCTGGCGTCGGGCACGGCGGCTGACCTTTTAGCGCAGACCGGCACGCAGAGCCTGGAGGATGCCTATGTGGCTCTCCATCACCCCGGGCGCGACGGCGGACCGGCTCGACTGGCCATTCCGCCACGGAGGGCCTTTGAGGGCGTTGCCATCGAAGCGGTTGATTTGACACGCACGTTTGGCGATTTCACCGCTGTCGATCGTGTTAGTTTCCGTATCGAGCGGGGGGAGATATTCGGGTTTCTGGGCTCTAACGGGTGCGGCAAGACGACGACGATGAAGATGCTGACCGGACTGCTGCCGGCCAGCGGGGGGCGGGCGTGGCTGCTTGGCCGACCGGTTAACGCTCGCGATATCGAGACGCGTCGCCGGGTCGGCTACATGTCGCAAGCGTTCTCGCTCTATGGCGAATTGAGCGTGCGCGCCAATATCGAGCTGCACGCGCGGCTCTATCGGATTGGGGAAACGGAGCGCGCCGGGCGTATTGCCGACACGCTTGCGCGGTTTGATCTGGCGGGCGTTGCCGATAGTTATCCCGGCGCGCTGCCACTTGGCATCCGGCAGCGGCTGCAACTCGCCGTTGCCTGTCTGCACCGGCCAGAAATTCTGATCCTGGACGAGCCGACGTCGGGTGTCGATCCGGAGACGCGCGACCGCTTCTGGAACCATCTGGTGGAGCTGTCGCGGCGTGATGGGACAACGATTTTTATCTCGACCCATTTCATGAACGAAGCCGAGCGCTGCGACCGGGTGTCGTTCATGCATGCGGGAAAGGTGCTCGCGGTCGGAACGCCGGGCGAGATCGCTGCGGCCCAGGGTGCGCCATCGCTGGAGCAGGCGTTCATCGGGTGTCTCGAAGCGCAGGCAGGTGGCCCGCGTTCGCGGGAACTGCTGCACATGTCGCTGGGCGAGACCGGCGCGCGCGAACCCGAGCCTGGCCGGTGGCAATCGTGGCGGACGTGGGTGATGGCGTTTGCCATGCGGGAGGCGCGCGAAGTGCTGCGCGATCCGATCCGGCTGAGTTTTGCGCTGCTGGGGCCGCTGGTTTTAATGATGGCGTTCGCGCGGGGGATTTCGTTCGACATCGAGGCGCTGCCGTTTGCGGTGCTCGACCGTGACCGGTCGGCGCAAAGCCAGTCGCTGACGCTGCATCTGGCGGGTTCGCGCTATTTTTCTCAGCGCGAAGGGGTGATGACGGGCGCGGATGCCGACAGGCGACTCCAATCGGGGGAAGCGGCGCTTATTGTTGAGATACCGCCGGGCTTTGGCCGCGATCTGTTGCGCGGGCATCAGCCGACGCTCAGCTTGTGGCTGGACGGGGCGAACCCGGCCCGCGCTAACACAGCGCGGGGTTATGCGGAGGGGATTACGCAGTCATTCATCGCGAGCCTGATCCGAACGGAGGTGAACCCGGATGCGCTGGCACGGGTGGAGCTGCAGCCACGGTTTTTCTATAATCAGGAGTTCCGCAGTGTGTTTGCCATGACGCCCGGGGTGATCATGTTTTTGTCCATGATGATCACGGCGATGATGACCGCGCTTGGGGTGGTGCGGGAGCGCGAGATCGGGTCGATTGTCAACTTCGCGGTGTCGCCCGCCACGACCAGTTCGTTTCTGATCGGTAAATTGCTGCCCTACATCGCCATCGGCTGTGTGACGCTGCTGTTGATGGTGGGGCTGGCGGTGTTCTGGCTGGGCCTGACGATCAAGGGATCGCTGGCAGCGCTCGCGCTGGGCGGCCTGCTTTACATCGGCTGCGCGACGACGTTCGGGATCTTCGTTTCAACATTTGCACGCACGCAGGTGGCGGCGATTTTCGCCTGCGCGGTGTTGACGCTCATGCCCGCGCTCAGTTTTTCGGGCTTTCTTCAGCCGATCTCGAATTTGTCCGATACGGCGCGCTTGATCGGGTTGGGCTTTCCCTCGTCGTGGTTCCAGCAGATCAGCAGCGGCGTGTTTACGAAAGGGCTGCCGTTCGAGGCGTTCTGGCCAGCCTTTGCCGCGCTGGCACTGTTTCCCTTTGTTTATCTGCTCGCCGCGTCCGTGTTGCTGAACAAGCAGGAGCGCTGACATGCGGGCGCTCGGCAATATTTTCAACCTCGGTTTCAAGGAACTCGCAAGCGTTCTGGGCGATAAGGCGATGATGGTTTTTATCGTTTGGGCGTTCACGGGTGCGATCTATCTGATCGCATCGGGGGCCAGCACGGAAATGCGCAACGCCGCTGTCGGGTTTGTCGATGCAGACCGTTCGCAGCTTTCCAGCCGGATTCGCGATGGCTTGCGCCCACCCAGTTTTGCCGCGCCAAAGATGCTCGATTTTGTCGACCTCGACCGGGAACTGGATGCGGCTAACTACACTTTTGTGATCGTGGTGCCGCCGCGCTTTGAACAGGACGTGCTTGCGGGGCGGCATCCGTCGCTGCAATTGATTGTCGATGCGACGGCGATGACGCAGGCCGGTGTCGGCACTGGCTATGTCGCCGAAATCGTCAATCGTGAGGTGGACCGGTTTCTTGACGTGCGGGGCGTGGCGGCGGCGAAGGCACCGGTTGCGTTTACGGTTCGCGCGTTTTTCAATCCCAATCTCGAAGACAAGCGGCATGTCGCGATCATGGAGATCGTGAATAACGTGGCGCTGCTGTCGATCATTTTAGTGGGCGCTGCCATCGTGCGGGAACGCGAGCACGGGACAATCGAGCATTTGCTGGTTATGCCGGTCAATGCGAGCGAGATCGTCCTCGCCAAGATCTGGGCTAACGGCGTAATGGTACTCGTCGCGGTGTTCCTGTCGCTCACGCTGATTGCTCAAGGGGCGCTTGGGATTACAATCAATGGCTCGATCGGGTTTTATCTGATCGGGGCTGGCGTCTTTATTTTTGCGGCCATGGCGCTTGGCGTGATGCTGGCCACGCTGACATCGTCGATGCCGCAATTCGCGCTGCTGGCGTTTCCGACCATCATTGTGATGGAAGTGCTTTCGGGCGGGATGACGCCGATTGAAAGCATGCCTGCCTATCTGCAGGTCATCATGTCGGCCGCGCCGTCCACGCACTATGTCAAGTTTTCGCAGAGCGTCTTATTCCGGGATGCGCCGCTTGCCGTCGTGTGGCCGCAGCTCGCGTGGATGGCGGGGCTGGGCGTTGTTTACACGGTAATCGCGTTGGGGCGCTTTCGCGTGATGCTGGCGCAAGCGAACAATTGATTGAGGTGCGGCGGAGACTTGAAAGGCAAAGCCGTCGAAGCCTCCGATGCCAAAGGCCTGTGGCCGGTGCTCTTTGCAACGGCGCTATTCGGCGGCGATGGCTGGGGCTTTGTGGCGGTCGTAGAGGAAGGCCATCACGGCTGCGCGACAGCGCAGGTATTCGGGGTGATCGGTCAGTTCTAAGCGATGGCGCGGGCGGGGGAGGTTGACCTCGAGGACTTCGCCGATGGTGGCGGAGGGGCCGTTGGTCATCATCACGATGCGGTCGGAGAGGAGGACGGCTTCGTCGACGTCGTGCGTGACCATCAGGGCCGTGTTGCCCAGGCGCATGTGGATTTCCATGACGCTATCTTGCAGGTGGGCGCGCGTTAAGGCGTCGAGTGCGCCGAACGGTTCGTCCATCAGCATGACCTTGGGCTCCATGGCGAGTGCGCGTGCAATGCCTACGCGCTGCTTCATGCCGCCTGAGATTTCCGCAGGGCGCTTGTCCTTGGCGTGGATCATATGGACAAGATCGAGATTGTGGAGCGTCCAGGCGTGGCGTTCGGCTTTGCTTTTAAGGCGGCCGAACACTTTGTCCACGGCGAGGCGGACGTTATCGTAGACGGTGAGCCAAGGCAGCAGAGAGTGGTTTTGGAACACGACGGCGCGCTCAGGGCCAGGCGCGTTGACCTCACGATCTTCGAGCAAAACGGCACCGCGCGTGACCGTCGTCAAACCGGCGACGAGGTTCAAAAGGGTCGATTTTCCACAGCCGGAATGGCCGATGATCGAGATGAATTCACCGCGCGCGACGTGAAGCGAGGTGTTGACCAGGACTTGCGAGGTCACGCCGCCGCGCACGAACGATTTATCGACATGTTCGATGGCGAGGAACGGCTTGTCGCTGGCTGTTAAAGGCTTGCCGCTGTGAGATACGGCGTCGAGGGGGGCAATCATAACCGTCTCCATAATTTCAAGCTGTGGATGCGCCGCGAGTTGCGATGCGACCGAGGAAAGCGACGAGGCGGTCAAGAACGAAGCCGACAATGCCGATGTAGGCGAGGGCGACGATGATGTCGGGCAGGCGCGAGGAGTTCCAGGCATCCCAGATGAAGAAGCCGATGCCCACGCCGCCGGTCAGCATTTCAGCCGCAACGATGGCGAGCCACGACAGACCGATGCCGATGCGAAGGCCGGTGAAGATGTAGGGCGCGGTTGAGGGGAGCATGATGCGCCAGAAGAATTCGGCCTGGTTCAAGCGCAGGACGGCTGCAACGTTGCGGTAGTCGGTCGGGATGTTGCGGATGCCGACGGCGGTGTTGATGATGATGGGCCAGATAGCGGTGATGAAGATCACGAAGATGGCGGAGGGGGCGCTGTCGCGGAAGGCTGCAAGTGAGATCGGCAACCAGGCCAACGGGGGAACGGTGCGCAGAATTTGGAAGATGGGGTCGAGGCCGCGCATGGCCCAGATGCTTTGGCCAACGAGGGTACCAAGCAGGATGCCGACGACGGCGGCGAGGCCAAAGCCGATCGCCACGCGCTCAAGGCTGGTTGCGATGCGCAGGCCCAGGCCGATGTCTTGCGAGCCGTTGACGAAGAAGGGGTTGAGGATAAGGTCCTTGGATTCGGTCCAGATTTTCGACGGCGGCGGCAGGCTTGCTTTCGGGCTGGAGCAGGCGATTTCCCAAAAGATGCCCAGCAGCAGGACGACGATCAGCGGCGGAATGACGACGGCTGCGATGTCGGACGCGGCCTTCAGCCATTTGGATGGGGGCGCGGCGTTGGTCGTGCGGGGGGACGTGGCGACCTTGGGCATCGCGTCGTTGGCGTAAACGGGCGGCGTAATGACCGCAGCCGCCGTATCGAGCGCGGAGGACGCGACCGTGGCAGGCAGGGCACCGGCTGCGGTTTTGACCAGGAGCAATTGACGGGCAGTTGCGGCCATGAGGAGTTCTCTCTCTTGCTTGAAGAGGTTTCGTGGATCAGGCGATGCGTTTGATGGAGAGTGACTTCAGGTAGGCCTGGGGATCGGCTGGATCGAAGGATTTGCCGTCGAAGAACTTCTCAACGCCGCGGCTGTCGCCGGTCGGGTAGCCCGAAACGCCGAGGGTTTTGGCGGCTTCGATCCAGAGATCGGAGCGGTTGGTTTTGGAAACGAGGGCCTTGATGTCGGTGTCGGCGGCGAATTTGCCCCAGCGCATGTTTTCGGTGATGAACCAGCTGTCCAGGCTCTTCCACGGATAAGAGGCTGCGCCGTTCTCACCCCAGAACTTCATGCCGAGGTTGGTGCCTTTAACGATCTTGCCGCGACCGTAATTGATGTCGCCGTTGATGCGACCGATGATGTCGGCCACGGGGACGTTGAACCACTGGCGGCGGCCGATGATCTCGGCCATTTCGGCTTTGTTCTCGGCCTTTTCACACCACTGCTGGGCTTCCATCACAGCCATCAGGATGGCGAGCGTCGCCTTCGGGTTTGCGTCGACCCAATCCGCGCGCATGCCGAGCACTTTTTCTGGGTGCTTGAACCAGAGTTCGCCGGTTGTTGCTGCCGTAAAGCCGATGTCCTGGTTGACGAGTTGTTCGTTCCAAGGTTCGCCAACACAGAAGCAGTCCATCGTGCCAACCTTCATGTTTGCAACCATTTGCGGGGGCGGCACGACGATGGTCGAGACGTCTTTGTCGGGGTCGATGCCACCTGCGGCGAGCCAATAGCGCATCCACAGATCGTGAGTGCCGCCGGGGAAGGTGACAGCGGCTTTGACTTCCTTGCCGGCTGCCTTCTTTTTGGCGAAGGCTTCTTTCAACGGCGAGCTGTCAAGGCCGACGGGGAGATCTTTGAACTCGTTGGAGACCGAGATTGCCTGACAATCTTCGTTCAGGTTCAGCAGGTTATACATCGGCAGCGGCTGGTTGTTCTGCATGACCTTGCCGGTCGAATACAGATGGACCTTGGGGCGCAGGATGTGGCCGCCATCAATGCCGTTGGCTTTGGTGCCGAGGGCCATGTTATCGCGCGTTGCGCCCCAGGAGGCCTGCTTGGAGATGTCCATGTCGGGCACGCCGTGCTTGGCGAACATGCCTTTTTCTTTGGCGATCACGAGGGGAGCGGCGTCCGTCAGGGCGATGTAGCCGAGCTTGGTGCCTTTAACTTCGGGGCCTGCCCCTTGGGCGAAAGCGCCTGCAGGGAAGGCAGTCTTGGCGGCGAGCATGGTGGCCACTGCAGACGTTTGGCGCAGCAGTGTTCGGCGCGACAGGCCCTGCTGGCTCGTGCTCGTGCTGCCGTTGCCCGGTCCACGCCCATTCGACTTCGTCATCTGGTCTTCTCCAAAATTCGGTGCTGATGAGTTTGCTTCAGCGCCCGCTGCCACCACGTCGGTTTCGTGCCGTGCTGCAAACACACAAAAAACGCCGCGTCATCGATCCCGGCCCGGCAAGAACATGCTGGGCTGTCGGTGTCGATGAACGGCGGCGTTGCCATTCGATGGAGCCCGGCAATGGACCCGATATGAGTTAGTTTTCAAGTTCTGTGCCACTTCTGATATGTCGTTAATGATCAGTCTTTTCATTCAGTTATGTCCCTATGTCGAAAAAACCCACGGGTGCGGCTGGACGGATTTTGTGCAATGCACCTAAGGGGTGCTGAAAGACGCAGCAGATGCGGATAAGCTAGGGTTATCGCTGGCGACTGCCAGATGTTGGCTGACGATCTGGCCGATCTGGGAGCGGCACGATCCGCAGTTTGTGCCAGCCGACAGGTGGTGTCCGATCTGGGCAACGGTGGTGCATTGGTCGGTCGCTACGGCGCGGGCGATCTGGTTGGCGCCGACATTGAAGCAGGCGCAGACGATTGGGCCGCGATCGACCTCGCCGGGACCGCTGCGCCCTGCCAAAACGCGAAGGCGGTTGTGCCTGTCGAGGGTCGTTCCCAACTGGTCGCACGCCCAGGTTCGGGAGACGCCGACTGGATCGCGATCGGCGAAAAACGCGCCGATCAACCGGTCGTTCTCGAATGCTGCAAATCGGAAACGGGCCAATTTTGGGTCATGGTAGGCGACGAGTTCGGTCGCGGCGTCGATTGCTAAAATCTGCCGTGCGAGTGTCGTCCAATCCTGCGGCGGCTGGATGCCTGCTGTTTCAAGCCGGATGCCAGCGGTGGCCGGGGCGCGCGCCCAATAGTCGAGACCGGTTGTCTGGGGCGCTTTGGTTGAGACCGAAAAGCCATGCCAAGCGGGTGTGAAGGTTGTGACCGCGACAGGGGTGTATTTCAGTTCAGGCTGGCCCGATGTCGCGTCGACATTGCCAGCGATCAGAACGCCGATGCGTCCCTGACTTGAGAACTGCCCAGTCCAATGGATCGGCACGAAGACGCACCCGCGCCGTTGCTGTTCGGTGACGAGGACGCGAACGACGACGGAGCCAGACGGGCTTGTGGCGACAGCAAGACCGGCTGGCTGGAGGCCTGCGCGGGCCGCGTCGTCGGGGTGGATTTCGACGAAGGGTTCGGGGTGGTGGCTCGACAGCCGCGCGGATTTTGCGGTTCGCGTCATGGTGTGCCACTGGTCGCGGATGCGGCCGGTGTTGAGGATCAGCGGAAATTCGGGGCTGGTGGAGACTGCCGGGCGGCGAAACGGCGTTGGTATGAAACGGGCTTTGCGATTGGGGGTATAAAAGCCACCGTCGGCAAAGAACCGGGTCGATGTGGAGCCTTGACCGGCGCGCTGGGGCCATTGGAACGGTTGGAGGTCGTCGTAGGCCTCACGCGAGATCGCTGCATGGGCGCCGATGTCGAAATCGCGCGATCCGCCGTTGTCGACTGCCGACAGCGCTGCATGTTCGGCAAAGATCGCGGCTGGGTCGGGGTAGTCAAAAGCGTGAGTATAGCCCATGCGCTGGGCAACCTGCGCCATCTGGCTCCAGTCGTGGCGGGCTTCGCCGGGGGCTTCGAGAAACGCGCGCTGGCGGGAAATGATGCGCTCCGAATTGGTGACGGTGCCGTCTTTTTCGCCCCATGCGGTCGAGGGAAGTGTGACGTGGGCATAGGGAATCGTATCGGTGTTCTCGCTCACGTCGGAGACGACGACGAACGGACAGGCTTTGAGGGCTGCGCGGACGTCGTCGGCCATCGGCAGGCTGTCGACGGGGTTTGTTGCCATGATCCACAGGGCTTTGATCCGACCGGCGCCGACCGCGCGGAACAGGTCGACTGCCTTGAGGCCCGGCTTTGTCGCAATGTGAGGTGTACCCCAGAATGTCTGGACCGTTTTGCGATGGTCGGCGCGTTCGAGTTCCATGTGGGCTGCCAGCATGTTGGCAAGGCCGCCGACTTCGCGCCCGCCCATGGCATTGGGTTGGCCGGTGATCGAAAACGGGCCCATCCCGGGGCGGCCGATACGCCCGGTGGCGAGGTGGCAGTTGATGATGGCGTTGACTTTGTCGGTGCCAGCGGTCGATTGGTTGACGCCCTGGCTGAAGACCGTCACGACGTTCTCGAGTCGCGTAAACAGTGCGTAGAATTGCGTGATGGCGGCGATGCTGAGGCCGGTGCTGTTTGCAATCGCTGCAACATCAAGCGGCGACGCGCTGGCCAGAGCCTCGATCAGACCCGTTGTATGGGATTGGATATAGGCGTCGTCGAAGCTGCCTGCTGCCCACAGATGGGCCAGCAAGCCGTTGAACAGCGCCACGTCGCTGCCAGGTTCCAGGGACAGATGAACGTCGGCTGCCTGGGCTGTCGGCGTCTCGCGCGGATCAATCACGACGATTTTGGTGCCGCGCTGGTCTTTTGCGGCGAGGAGCCGTTGGAACAGGACTGGGTGGCACCAGGCGAGATTTGAGCCGACGAGGACGACAAGGTCGGCCCGTTCCAGATCTTCGTAATTGCCGGGCACGGTATCGGACCCGAATGCGCGACGGTGGCCTGCGACGGATGACGCCATGCAAAGGCGCGAATTGGTGTCGATGTTGGCCGAGCCAATGACGCCTTTCATCAGCTTGTTGGCGACGTAGTAGTCTTCGGTGAGGAGTTGGCCGGAGACGTAGAACGCGACCGAGTCGGGTCCATGTTCGGCGATGGCTGCGGTGAAACGCTGGGCGACGAGGTCGAGTGCGTCGTCCCAAGTCGCGCGCCGACCCGCTATCGACGGGTAAAGGAGGCGGCCATCGTGGTCGATGGTTTCAGCGAGGGCCGACCCCTTCGAGCACAGCTGCCCCGCGTTTGCTGGATGGTCTTTGTCGCCTTTAATGGTGGTCCTGCCGTCGGACTGGCGTGTCGCGACAACACCGCATCCAACGCCACAGTATGGGCATGTCGTTTTGATTGCCGGTGTCGATGCGTGGGGCACGTGGTTGGGTCTCGTTCAGCGTTTGGAGTGTGGGGAAGCGGCAAATGCAGGCGGTTAGCCGGGGACGGGGGCTGCGCGCAGAAGCTTGTCTGTGTTCAGGCCGGTGTATCTGCCGACCAAGGGCTCGTGGGACGGGGCGGGAACGACTGGGGCCGGACTGATCAGAGAGGCTGCAGCGGTCGCGACAGTAAGGCCCGCAACGGCTGAGCCGAGAAAACCGGGGCCAAAGATCAAGGTATCGCGCTGATCAGACACATCGGTTGCCTGCTTCAGAAGATCGAAGAACCACGCACCATCGGACGTGTCGCCGTACAGGACGGCACCGATGATCTTGTTGTGGCGCAGGACGAGGCGCTTGTAGACGCCGCACGCGGGATCTTGGAAGACGATCTCCTCGCGGTCGGGGCCTTGGGCGAAATCGCCCGCTGAAAACAGTTCGATGCCCGTGACTTTCAGCTTGGTCGCCACAGCGCTGGGGGCAAATTGGGGTGTCGTGTCTCCTGCCAGATGGGCGGCGAGCACGCCCGCCATGTCATAGAGCGGGGCGACGAGGCCGAAGACCTGGCCTTCAAATTCCGCGCACTCGCCAAGCGCATAGATGTCGGGATCGCTGGTCTGCATGGATGGCGACACGGTGATACCGCGTCCGGTGGCGAGACCTGCGCTCTTGGCAATGCCCGCATTCGGCTTGATGCCGACGGCCATGACAATCAGGTCGGCTGGTAATCGGGTGCCGTCGTCGAGAAGGAGCGCTTCGACCTTTTTCTCGCCGAGAATGGCTTTGGTGCTGGCTTTGGTCAGCACCTTGATGCCGCGCGCTTCGATGGCGCGTTGCAGAAGGTGGCCACTGGGGGCGTCGAGTTGGCGTTCCATCAGGGTTGACGCCAGATGGATGACGGTGACGTCCATCCCTTGGTCCTTCAGGCCGACGGCGGCTTCAAGACCGAGCAGGCCACCGCCGATGACGATGGCCGATCCGCGAGATTTTGCGGCGAGCAGCATGGCTTGGACGTCGTCGAGATCGCGGTATGTCAAGACCCCTGCGAGTTTGTGGCCCGGGACGGGTAAGATGATCGGCACGGAGCCGGTTGCGATGATCAGTTTGTCGTAGGCGACGGTGAGGCCGCGGGCCGACGTGACGGTTTTGGCTGTTCGATCAATGGCGGTGACGGTCGCGCCTTTGTGGAGCGTCACGCCGTGCTTTTCGTACCAGCCGTCGCCGTGAATGACGATCTGATCGAAACTTTTCTCGCCCGACAGAATGGGCGACAGCATGATCCTGTCGTAGTTGACGCGCGGTTCAGCGTTAAAAATCGTGACGTCGTAGGCGTCTGGTTTTTTTTCAAACAGCCCATCCAGCGCCCGGCCAGGGGCCATGCCATTGCCGATGACAACAAGTCGTTGTTTCATGGTCGCGTGCCTTTCAGCAGTGATCAAACGGGACGACCCAGGGCCGACGGATCGCATGATCCGTGTTCGTCCCGGCAGCGTTGCCGTCGGCCCTGCATTGGGCGTCGAAATAGGGGAGACCGTCATTGGCCTGCGACGGGACCAGCAGGTTCCATGCCAAGTGAGCGCGAGGCGTATTGTGCTTTTTTTTCAGGTTGTTATGTCGGCGGTGTGGCGATGTCGGCCCTGGCGTGCCGGGTCGGACTGCAAGGAATTATTGCACTTGCACAAATATGCACCAGCGGCATGGGGTGGGGTCACATGCGGCCATATCAGCCCATTGTGGACGCCGCGTTCAGGTGAGTTCCGTTACGGCCCTGACGGCTTCCGACATGGCGGAATGGGCATAGGCATCCCAGGCTGTATCGGAATTCGCAAAAGCGATGTTGCCGATTTTCGTGCGCTTGCTCGGCTGCATCCGTTCGAGGTCTTTGGGGTCGTCGTACAGGGTGCTTGGCGCATACGAATAGCCGTGGGACCACCGATTGACGGTGATGGCTGCGATATCGCGCGTGGCGTCAAAACCGCCTTTGCCCAGCATGCGGGACAGATCGGAGCGAACCAAGTGCTCGATCTTTTCGAATGGGGTTTCCAGTAGCCATTGGCGGCCGAGGCGGGCTTGGGTCCGTGCGTCGTGGCCTTGGTTCTGGGCGACCGGCACGTGGACCAACTGCAGGCCCATGGGCTCGGATGGCCGTTGGGGGAACCTGTAGGCACCCAAGCTCACGGGATAGTCGAGTTTGACGGTCGACAGGAAGGCCATGGGGGCTGCTATTTTGTGGACGCCGAGGCGGACGAAGCTCTCCCAATTCCTGATGGCGACTTTGATGTAGAGCAGCGGCGAGCGGACGTTCGATGCCATCAGATTGCGTGTGTCGTCGGCGAGTTCCGGGCACAGGTGGGCTGCGACGGAAGAAAAGGTCGCGACCACGGCCTTGGGTGCGGTGAGCTTATGGGGGACGCCGTCTTTGATGTAGCCGACGGTGACCGACCCTTGATCGTTGCGGACGAGGACGGCTGTGGAATTCAGCCGGATGCGGACGCGATTGTTTGGGCTGTCGAGTGCGGCATAGTCAAAACGGGCGGTGATCAGATCGGACATGGTACGGCCCGGTGCCACGCTGGGGATCATCGACCGGACGAGGGCGCGCGCGAGGCTCGCGTTGCCGTCTGGGAAGTGATGGATGTAGGGCTCATCGCCACCGTGGTCGTCTTCGGCGATGGCATCGGCGATTTTCAATCCGGATGCGCCGGGAAAGCCGCCGGACATGGCATCTTTGGCGCTGATTGCATCAATGCCGAGGCCGAAGTTGTCATGAGAGCGGCCTTGGAAAAAGTCGCAGGCGAGGGGCGGCAGGGCGCAGGTTTGGCTGAGGAAGGCCCGGTAGCTGATCTTGGACAGCCGGTCGAGTTTGGTGGACGAGGATTGCCCCTTCATAGGGTCGGTGCGGCCTTCGAACAGGTTCAGGAGGCCAGCCTGCACGGTGGGTGAGACTGGGCAATCCTTGAGAAACGCGCGGATCGAGCGGGCGTTTGGGTTATTGGGGGCAAACTCGTCGAACCCGAGCAGGAGGGGGTCGCCGGACACGAGCCGGTCTTGACCGAACGTTTCGGCATCAAAAAACATGCCACGCGACAGGCCGAGCCTTGGGTACAAGCGGCGATGGAAGACCTTTTCATCGTAGAACCTTTCGGGGTCGATCCGCAGGCCGTTCAGGATCTTTTTCAGTTGTCCGGCGAATTGCGTGCGGGGCGCGACCATGCTTTCGGAGCCGCCGTAGCCCAGCAGTAACCGACCGTCGACGTTGAATTCGCACCGGCGCGCGTGACCACCGAAGTCGTCGTGGTTGTCGAGAATGAGGATACGGGCCTTGGGGCGGCGCGATGCGTAGAGCCAGGCTGCCGTCAGACCGGCCAGACCTGCACCGATGATAACGAGGTCGTAGGTTTCGGTCGTGTCCACCTGCTCGAAGGCATACGTCTTTTTTTCGCGTGCGACCCCGTGCATGACCTCGAAGGAGGCATCAGTCGAGCCGCGTAAGCCCGTCCAGGACGGTGGGTGATTTGCTGGCGGCGCGTTTGAGGGCGCGGCCAGTGCTTGATCGAGCGGGGCAAGGCCCGCCGCTATCAACAGCTGAAAACCGTTGAGAAAATCTCGCCTCGATACGTGGTGCGGCATCGCCAGAACTCGACCTGTTTGCGGGCAGACGAAGAGTGACGAGGGCTAAGCTAACACCTACGAACACGGGCTGCACTGATATTCCCGCCGGGGCATGTAACATAATGCTCAGCGGTAACGTAGGTGCTGAGTCACCCCTTTCCGACAGCTCAAGCAGGAAATCCGCGAATGAAAGTCCCGGCGCTTTTACGAATGATGGTCGTTTGCCTTGGAGTCATTTCGGCGACGTCGGCCCAGGCTCAGGATTTGATGGGGCTCGATGTAACCTCGGATTCGTTCACAAAGGCCGACACGACGCGCGCTGTTATTGAGGCGGATCTCAAGGGCTTGAAGCCGGGTGAGGTGCTCGACCTGAGTGGACGCAGTCTGAATGGGCTCGATTTTTCGGGGATGGATTTGCGGCGGGTGAAGCTGCAGTCGGCGCGGATCAATAAAGCGAATTTCAAGGGCGCCAACCTGGAAGGCGTGGTGCTCGATCAGGCGTGGGCGCTGGGGGCGGACTTCTCGCAGGTGAAAGGGCGGAAGGCGAGTTTGTTTGCCACGCAGTTTGGCGGCGCGACGATGGAAGACGCGGATTTTTCGGAAGCGCTGGTCGCGGGCGATTTCACCAATGCGCGGATGATGCGCGTGCGGTTTGACGGGGCCAATCTTTCGGCAGACGAGAAAAATCAGTCCATGGGCTTGATGCGCGGGGCATTCAAGGGGGCGAACCTGGACGGGGCGTCTTTCAAGGGTGCCAACATGCAGCGGGTGATGATGGAGTTTGCCTCGCTCAAAGGGGCAGATCTCACGGGGGCGAATTTGCGTGGCAGTGAGCTTGCGGCGGTTGATCTGAGCGATGCCGATGTGACGGGGGCGAATTTTCTCGACGCCGACGTCACTTCAGCTCGGCTTGCGGGCATGAAGAATGCGGCAGCGGCCAAAAACCTGGATAAGGCGAAGAACCTTGATCGTGCCATGACAAAGTGAGGTCGGGACGAGAGTGCTGCGTTCTGCATTTCGGGTGCCTCTGCGAGGAGGCACCCGTTTTGCGTTTGGGCGGCCGGTATCAGGTGCGGTGCATTTCCATCAGCAGCTTTTCTGTCTTGGCTTCTTCGATGCGGTTGGCGAAGCGTTTGGCCTCATGTTCGTCGCGGACGGTTTTGGCGAGCGTGAAGGTCGAGCCGCACAGGAAGACCATGGCCATCATCATATAGCCTTTGACCCAAAGGTCGGCGGGAAGGGCGTAGATGCCGAGGGCGGTCATGCCGATTGCGGCGGCGAAGGACGCGTAGGTGAAGGTCACCCAACCGGCGGTGTTGGTCTGGACGTTGGGAATTGAAGACATGGCGGGGCTCCTCAGGTGCTGGTTTTGGATTGGGGTGGGCTGGATATTGTGGGGGGGCGGGATGCAGGGGGTGCGAAAGTTTTGCGGGGTCATGGCGTTTTAAGATTCCCCGTTTGCCGACTGGCCGACGTTGTTGCGGCGCGGGACCGGAGCTGGTTGAGGATGTCGCCGGGTTTGGTTTTGGTGTTGGGGCCAAAGCCTGCTTCGGCTAGGCGATCATCCAGGGCGACGCCGCGCGTTTTCCTGTCGAGTTCATCCAGCGCCGCGTGGGCGTCGGACAGGTGGGTGTGGTTTTCGCGGATACGGGCCAGGGTCGATTCAGCGTCACGCAGCGCGCCGCTGCCGGCCGCGAGGGCGCGGCGACCGTTGGCACCGGCCCGGTTCAACGCTTCTTGTGCACGGGCCATTTCGAGGCCACGGCCTAGCTCGCGCAGGCGGCGGGCACCGTCTTGCGTCAAACCTTGCAGGCGCGCGATGTCGATGTCGAAGCGCTCAATGGCCGCCTGCCGGTCTTTGCGTTCGTCTTCGACGGCTGCGATCACGGTTGCGGTTTCTTCGGCAAGATCGGTGCGGTCACCGATCAGAGCGTCGACGGCGGCCTGTTCGAGTGTCGCGATGCGGTCCGCCAGGGAGGCTGCGGCGCGAACCTCCGAGGCGCGGTGGGCCATGGCGCAGGCCAATTCCTTTTTGGCCAGTTCCAGGGCAGAGGCTGCGTCCCGCAATTGCTGGGCGAGGACGAGGGTCGCGTTTTGATCGAAGACGGCCTGTTCAGCGTCGCAGACCGCGCCGCGAACGAGGGTGGTGAGCAGTTTTATCATTGCGTTGGCTCCTTTTGACGTTTCTGGTGATCTTTGTTCATGACCAGTTGGTGGTGATGGCCGGTCTGTTTACTAGGCCTAGTTGGTGCTGTGTTTTGGCTTACGTGCTAATTGTGAACTCAGTTCATGGACTGCATGTGCGTGGGAATTGACGGCTTGACAAGTCCGGCTATGAACTTTGTTCGCGCGCCGATGATTTGTGGTAAACAGACGGTGTTTTTTTCAAATGCACTCGGGAGCCGAAGGGGCTGCATGCATGAAAGACATCGTTGGCTTGAAGGATGTGGGGCGTTTGAAGGACGGGAACGACGACACGTTCCGGGACCGGCTGAAAGTCCGGGTTCTTGCGGCGTGCGAGGCCGTGCTGGCGAGCGAGGGGCTGGATGGCTTGCAGGCGCGGCGGATTGCGCAGATCTCGGACTGTTCGGTTGGGACGCTCTACAATATCTTCGGCGATATCGACGGGCTGATCCTGCAGGCCAATTCGCGGACGCTCGACGAGTTAGGGCGGTTATTGAAAGCTGCGGCGCGGCGGTCGGCGGACGGCGATCTGGAGACGCGGCTTAATACGCTCGCGATTGCGTATCTTGATTTTGCGACGGCTAACCAGCGGCGCTGGCGAGCGGTCTTCGAGCATCGGATGGCAGAGACGGCGACATTGCCGGAGAGTTTTCAGGAAGACCGCCGGCAGTTGCTGGCGCTGATCGAAACGCAGCTGGAGACGGCTATTCTTGATGCCGATGCGCGGTCTGATGCGGCGCACGCGCTGTTTTCGGCCGTGCATGGGATCGTGATCATGTCGATTGACGCCAAGCTTGGGCCGTTCGAGCCCGCGCGCTGCGAGCGACAGATCCGGTTTCTGGTCGGGCGGGTTGTGGCAGGGTTGGACCGGGTGTGACGGGTGCAAGTCGAGGCCAATGGAAGTGAAGGTACCCCTCCTCTGCCCTGACGGGCATCTTCTCCCCAGAGGGAGAAGAAAGTGAAGGGTGGCTTGCCAGTCGTCTTTGTGGATGAATTTCAGTGAAGTAAAGGCCAGGGGACGCGTCCCCTGGACCCCGTTTTTTAGGGGGGGGCTGGGGGTCAGGATGGTTGCCGCGTGCGCAGGTAGATGAACCAATAGACGGCGCCGACCAGGACCGCTCCCCCGATGATATTGCCGATCGTCACGGGGAGGAGGCTTGCGAAGAACGCGGACCACGTCAGAAGCGGAAAGTCTGCCGGAGACGCACCCAATTGCTGCCACATCTGGTCGGGGCTCGCCGCCTTCATAAAGAGGCCGAGCGGCACGAAGTACATGTTCGCTACCGAGTGCTCGAAACCGGCCACGACAAAGGCCGAGACCGGGAAAACAATTGCCAAAACCTTGTCGGCACTCGATCGCGCGCCATAAGAGAGCCAGACGGCGAGGCATACGAGAACGTTGCACAATATGCCGAGAGCAAGGGCCTGATCGAACGGGAGGCTCACTTTCTCATTGGCGATGGCGAGGGCGACCTTGGCGACGCTGCCTTCGCCGAAACGGACTTGCCCGGCGGTGAAGACAAGGCCTGCCATGCCGATGGCCCCGATGAAGTTGCCGACATAGACAATGGCCCAAGCACGGAGCATTTCGCCAAGGCGGATTTTGCCGGACGCGAGCGCCATGACCATCAACGTGTTGCCGGTGAAAAGTTCTGCGCCGCCCAATACCACGAGGATCAGGCCAAGGCAGAAAACCAAGCCTGCCAGCAGGCGCGCGATGCCAAAGGGTATGACGCCTTTGGCTCCGGCTAAAACAGTGGTTGCAAACATGGCGCCGAGCGCGATGAAGGCACCGGCAAGAATAGCCAGGACCAGAAGGCTCCAGACGTCCAATCTGGCTTTCTGCGCACCAATCGATTCGGCTTTACGGGCAATTTCGGCCGGTACCAGAGCGTCGATGCTGTGATCGCGGCCGTCGGTTTGGTGCGCTACCATGAGTCATTACCCTGTCAGTTTGAAAGCGACCGGTTCGCTTTTGAAACACTGAACGTTTGTGGGTAACGGGAAGGACGCGGATAACATGCTATGCGCATTGATTGAGCGCAAACGAGCACGAATGTTGATGGCATGGCAGTTAAGAGGTCAGCTGTGGACGAGGCTGTTGCGCCAACCAACCTCGTCTTGTGTGCGTCAGATATCTTTATCGGTGACGGGGCGGCAGACGAATTTCGCGATCACCAAGCCAGGGTGGTCTTCGGCCCATTTCGCAAGGTGGGGCAGGGCGTATAACATGCAGTTGTTGGAGTCGACGGCTTCGCTCAACGGTATCCGGTAGTCTTTACAGGACGATGGGTCCTGGGCGAGGCAGGCGGAAATCACGATTGCGAGCATTCATCTCTCCCGTATGAGGTGAGTGGCGAGCGTGCCACGGCGAACTTGGTGATATGCTGCACGATGTGCAGTATTTAGCGTATACGCGAAGGTCTACGGAAAAGTTTCGTGGCTGGATTTTTGCGGGCTCATGAAACGTCACAGGTGGGGCCCATAAGGCCGCGCCGGTCAAGCCACGGGGCTGTCAAACGATGGGAACGGGGCTTGGAACAGGGTTCAGGCCGTGAGCAGGATTTCGCCTTTGCCGATCGAGGCGAGGTCGCCCGCGTAACGGCGGACTTTGGCCGGGAACGGCTTGGGAGCTAGGGGGCCGAGTTCGTGCTTCCAGACGCGGGACATGATCGAGAGGATCACGAGTTCGTGAAGGCCGCAGTCGGCGAACGTTGCGGACATCTGCTCGACGTTGGGGCCGATCAGGGTGCCGCGCCGCATGAGTTGGCCAGCGTGTGCGCCAAAGCCGCCTTCGGCAACAATGGTTCCGCCGACCATGCGGGAGCCAGCGGCTTCACCGACCCTGCCGCGAACAAGAATGAGGCCACGGCGCATTTTGTTGCCAATGCGGGTGCCTGCATTGCCGTCGATGATGACGCTGCCGCCGGTCATGCCGAAGCGTTTACCGGACGCGACGCCACCTGCGAAGTCGCCCGCGTCGCCGGTGACGTGGATCATGCCAGCCTTCATGCCGGACGCGAGGTAGGGGCCAGCGTTGCCTTTGATGACGAGCTTGCCGCCGCGCATGTTCAGGCCCGCGTTGGCACCGGTGTCGCCTTCGACGGTCCAAGTGCCGCTGGCGAGGCCAGCGCCGATGCCGTCAACGCGGCTGGTCGTGCCGGACAGGGTGATGTCGCCGTCGGCGGTGCCCGAGATGGCGAACAGGTCGCCGAGGCGGGTGGAGGGGGCAATCGTCAGCAACGCGAGCGCGGATGCCGACGCGCCGCCCGCGATGGCCGGAGCAAGGCCGGACAGGTCGATGCGGGTGCGAGGGGCGGACTTGAGTGTGAGGGTCAGTTGGCTCATCAGACAAGCTCCCGCAGGTGATAATGATGCTGGCCAAGTTTGCCGCCGTAATTGCCAGCACTGACGCGCGTCACACCTTTGACCGCGCCGTTCGCGATGATCGCTGCGAGCCCCGCGCGCATGGCGTTGGCGACGTCGGCAGAGGTTAGTCCGTCAATCACGATTTCAAGGACACAGACGGTATCGGCGTTCAGTTCCGTCTTGGTCGCGCCTTTGAGCGTGGGGGCGAAGGCGTCGTTGGCGGACGCAAACATGCCGGGGTATTTCGAGCCGACTTTGGAGCCCGAGCGGACGATGCCGCCTGGGAACGGCGTGATGCAGTCGGGAACTTTGGCAATGGCCTCGATGGCTGCCTCTGCCACTTCAAGCGTGCCGCGACGGTCGGTGCCAAGCAAAAGCAGGTTGCCGCCACCGACAGCGGTCGTGATGCAGCCGGTTTTATCCTCGCAGACGAATTCGCCATCCATGACCGGGACGCGCCAGTAGCGCCTGCCACCTGCGCGGCGGGAGGTCTGCCAGCCGTCGCCAAACTGGCGCAGGGCAGTGCCGAGGGGGATGGGTATGGGGCCTTCTACTGCTGCGTAACAGGCAGAGCCGGGGGAGGTTAAGACGCACTGGCCGACACGGTTGGCAACCTGCGGGATGAGCGCATCGGGGGAGAAGCCGAACATCAGGACGCGGACGCCGGGGCGGCCATCGGGGGTTTCGTCAGGCGACAGGACGCGATCAATGCCGCATTCGGCACCGCAGCCGATGACCGAGGTGCCAAAGCCGGTCATGGTGGTCGCGCAGATCATCGCCCATTTGGGCGTGTCGGCTGTGATGATGAGGCCGGTGCCGCTCATGCCGAACGCTTCTGCAAAGGTATCGTCGATGGTGACGCCGTTGATGAGGGAGGATTTCATCAGACGCGGGCTCCTGTCGGTTGCACGATGATGGAGCCCTTGTCTCCTGCGATGATCTCGTCGTCGCCGACGCGGATGTTGTCCATCGCAACCGTGTGATAACGGCGGAAGTAATCGTTCAGCGCGCGCTCGATGCCCTTGTCGTAATCGGGCCGGGCAACGTGTGTCGCGCCCTGGACGAGCTTGACGATGCGGCCGTTGCGGACAATGAGGTCGCCGTTTTTGAAAACGAGTTCGGGGGCGGTGAACATGGCTTCACGGTCGGCCATGTCGGCATAAACGGTGATGTCGGCGCAGGCCCCGATGCCAAGATGGCCGCGATCCTTCAGGCCGAGGCTTTTTGCGGGTCCTGCGCGGGTCATGACGGCGATTTCGTAGAGCGAGTATTCGCGGTCAATGGAGCCAAGCGTCGAATAGGCCTGGGCGGTGGGATCAATCTTTTGAAGCATGTCGTTGCGGAAGCCCTTATCCATCAGAAGACGGATCAGGTGGGGATAGGATGTGAACGGTGCGCCGTTGGGGTGGTCGGTCGTGAGGAACATGCGCCAGGGGTCGTTGCAGAGCAGGAACAGCTCAAGGCCGATGCACCATTGGAGCGCGTTGACGAAGCTTTTTTCCTTGTACTTCATGGGAACGACGCCGCAGCCGGCATCGCACTCGATGTCCATGATGACGGACTTTTTGGGGTAAGCGCTTCCTGCGTTGCCATACTGGCGCATGCTGTCGCCGGAGGCGGTGCAGGTTTGGCCAAACAGGATCTGGCCGATGTCGACTGAGACGTTCTTGTTGGCGTTTATGGCTTCGGCAATTCGGGCCGCACCCGAGGAAAAGTGCTTGTCGCCCTCGGTGCCGTAGCTGTGGAACTGGATGTGCGTCAGGTGGACGGGCAGACCTTCCATCGCGGCGATGGTTGCCAGCGTCGTCTCAAGGTTTCCGGGGACGCCCAAGTTGCAGCCGTGGACGTGCAAGGGGTGGGTGACGCCGATTTCTTTCAGCCCGCGCGCGAGATTGAGCAGGATCTGGCGCGGGGTGAGGCCGTAGTGGACGTGCTTTTCATCCAGATCGAGGAAGCGCTGGTTGAACTTGAAGGCGGAGATGCCGCCGGGGTTGACGACCTTCACGGCGATGGCTTGGGCTGCATGCATCGTCCAGGCGATGTAATCCTTGACGGCTGAGAAGTCCTGCTTTTGAGCCAGTTGGCGCAACAAGAAGTCGTCCGAGCCAAGCATGACGAACGCGCCCTTATCGAGCAGCGGGGTGTCGCCCATTTCCATGTGCGCCTGGCGCGCGTTCGCTGGCAGCATTGCGGGTTCGAAGCAGGCCGTGTAGCCCATTTCGGCGTAGCGGTATCCGGTGGTTAGCGTCGAGGGGATGGCGTGGCCGACGCCGGAGCGAGTGAGATCGCCGCGGGCGTGTTCGCGGCCTTTATGGTCCTCGGGCATTAACATGCGGGCGATGGTGACTTTGCCGCCGCCGATGTGGGAATGGGGGTCGATGCCGCCAGCCATCACGATACGGCCACGCAGCGAGAACTCTTCGTCGACGCGCTTGTTGGGGTCGGGTTTTACGATCCGGCCGTCTTCCACGTAAATGTCGCGGATGTCGCCGTTGATCCCGTTTGCCGGGTCATAGACTTTGCCGCCGGTCAGTTTTGTCAGCATAGCGTGTGGCTCGTTTCAGCTCAGAGATGAAGGGCGGCTTCAATGGATTCCAGGACGTGGGCAGCGCTGGGGAGCGGGGACCGGCCGAGATTTCTCAACGGCAACGAGACGACGCTATCGTTGCGGACAAGGCGACCGCTGTGGTCGATGCCGGGAGTGCCGATGGGGATGTAGATGGCTGGGGGCTGCGCCATTTCGAGGCCGGGCGTGCCAAGGACGATGGTGGGCAGGTGCGTTTGCGGCACCGCGATGCCGGTGCTGAAGCCTGCCGTCCAGACGAGCAGGTCGCCCTCACCTGCAGCCAGCATCCGGTTCAAGGCGTTTTGGGTGGCGTCGTGGATGGGCTTGCCGCTGGCAAAGCTGACGCGCAGCGGGTAGCCGCTTTGCCAGGAGGAGACCGAGACGGCGGAGGCTGCGCCCTCGTTGCCGCCAAGCGACAGGCCAACGAAGCGCTGGGTTTGATTCAACTCGCGGACCATGTCGCAGATGACCTGGACGGTGAGGTCGGCGTTGGCGAAGTCGAGGCATTGCGGGGCCCAGACGACAACACCATAGGCTGCGTCATGGCAGAGTTTTGCCAAGTGGTCGATGGCCGACATCGGGACGCCCGCGACGGACATGGATTGGGCGAGGGGTACGCCCTTGAGGCGCGCGCGCAGGACTGCGATCAGGTCGCCGACTTGGCTTGGCGGGCAATCGAGCGTGACGATGTTGGCGATGCGCTGCCCGACGACTGCGGATTGGTCGAGGCCGGACCCGATAAAGACGACGGTTCGTCTGATGGGCGGATCGTCGAACATCGATTCGGCGTTGCAAACGATGCGTTCGAAAAAGCGGGGGTGGAGGCCTTGGATGTCAGAGCCCGCGATAATCACGAGGTCGGCGCGATTGCGGACTTCGGTGAGGGTCGACATCACCCAGCCGGTCGACTGCATGACTGCAAAGTTGCGATACTGGGCGTCGCTCAGCACGTGGTCGACGACGCCGCCCGTGCGATCAGCCAGCGCCATGGTGGCGCGGATGCCTTCGACATCGGTGGCAAGGCCGCCGTAAAGTGGGAGTTTTGCGGTTCTGATCAAGGCAGCGGCTGCAGAGATCGCTTCGGCAAGCGAGACATCGCGGCCAGCGATCTGGGGCGCGGCTGGGGGCACGGTGCGCTCGAAGCCAGCGAGGGCCTTGGGGCAGGACGTGTTGGCGACTTTGAGCTTGCTGCCGGTTCTGGTGATTTCGAGATCGTCACACAGGAGGCCGCAAAATGGGCAGGCGACATTATGGAAGGTCGTCTCTTTGAACGAAGCCTGGGCCGTGTCTTGTGCGGTGCTGCTTTGCGACATCAATGGGGGCGCGGGCGCAGGTAGCGTCGTCGGCGTAGTCATCAGCAGGCGTCTCCTCCAAAGGTCGCGCATTGAAAGCACGCAGCGGCATGGCACACAACTCTTCGTCTTTGGTCTAAATGGCGATTTAGCGCAATGGCAATTTGTGCCTCACGCGCCATGGCGCTCCGGCGGGGCGGCGCACCGGCGCCGGGTCGCTTTGCTCCCTACGGCCTGCGGTCGTGCAGGGGCGAAGATGCAGTGTCGCCGGGTCGTTTTGCTCCCTGCGGCCTGCGGTCGTGCAGGGGCGGATATGCAACGGTGCCGGGTCGCTTTGCTCCCTACGGCTTGCAGCCGTGCAGGGGCGGGGTGCTCGTCGCGTCGATCTGCTTTTTATCCGACTCGACTAATTCCTCGACGTGCCCCCGACTTTGGGCCTTGTGATTTGACGCGTGCAATCATACCGATTGACGCCTAGCCATCCGTGATGGTGGCGTGTAGAGGGAGTGTCAAAGCGGGCACGTCCTGCACCATCATTTTTATCCTGGGGCGAGAGCCAGACATGGCCAAGCAACTGATCGTCGACGGCATTCTGGTCGAAGTCGAAGACGGAACGACACTTTTGCAGGCCTGCGAACAGGCTGGCGCTGAAATTCCCCGGTTTTGTTATCACGAGCGGTTGTCGATTGCTGGCAACTGCCGGATGTGCCTTGTCGACGTGCAAGGCAGCCCCAAGCCAATCGCGTCTTGCGCGATGGGCGTGAGCGATTTGCCGCCGAACAAGGACGGCAGCCCCAAGATCATTTCGACCAAGTCGCCACTCGTCAAAAAGGCACGCGAAGGGGTCATGGAATTCCTGCTCATCAACCACCCGCTCGATTGCCCGATCTGCGATCAGGGTGGGGAATGCGATTTGCAGGATCAGGCGCAGGCCTATGGACGCGGCGGGTCGCGGTATACCGAGAACAAGCGGTCGGTTGAAGAGAAGCATTTGGGGCCGCTCATTAAAACGGCAATGACGCGCTGCATCCATTGCACCCGGTGCGTGCGCTACATGACGGAGGTCGCCGGCGTCGAAGAGCTCGGGCTCATTGGGCGCGGCGAAGATGCCGAGATCACGACGTATCTGGAAAAAGGCATTCTGTCGGAGATGTCGGCGAATGTCGCCGATCTGTGCCCGGTCGGCGCGCTTACGCACCGCCCGTGGGCGTTTAACGCGCGGCCCTGGGAATTAAAGGCGACCGAATCGATCGACGTGATGGATGCGGTCGGGTCGGCGATCGTGGTCGAGACGCGCGGGCGCGATGTCATGCGCATTCTGCCGCGCACGAACGATGCCGTGAACGAAGAGTGGATTTCGGACAAGACGCGGCATGTGGCCGACGGCTTGAGGACACAACGGCTCGATACGCCCTACGTCCGCACGGACGGCCGGTTGGTGCCAGCGAGCTGGGATCAGGCGTTGGGCGTGGTTGCCGAGCGGCTGCGGTCGGCGCGGCCCGAGCGGATTGCGGCGATTGCCGGTGACCTGGCTGGTGCGGAAGAGATGTTTGCGCTCAAGGACTTGTTTGAGCGATTGGGGTCCAAAAACATCGACTGCCGCCAGGATGGGTCGCACTTCGACCCGGCATACGGCCGCGCCTCGTACGTGTTCAATACGGGCATCGAAGGCATCGAGCAGGCCGACTGCATCCTGCTGGTGGGGACCAATCCACGGCTTGAAGCGGCGGTCCTCAATGCGCGGATTCTAAAGCGCTATAAGCAGGGTGGGTTGCGTGTGGGCGTGATCGGCGAGCGCGCACAGCTGACGTATCCTTATGAGTATCTGGGGGCGGGTGCTGAGACCCTGGCGGTGGTCGCTGGTGGGTCGCATGGATTTGGTGGGCACCTAACGGCTGCCAAGAGGCCAATGGTGATCGTCGGTGCGGGTGCCTATGCGCGGGCCGACGGGGCTGCGGTTCTGGCGCTCGCGGCGCGGGTTGCGAGCGACGCTCTCAAGGGCGCCGATGAGGGATGGCAGGCGTTCAACGTGCTGCAGACGGCCGCGTCTCGTGTGGCGGGGCTCGATCTGGGCTTCGTTCCGGGATCGAGCAATCTGGATGTCGCGGGCATGTTTGCGGCAAGCGGGCGCGGAGCACTCGATGTGTTGTTCCTGCTGGGGGCCGACGAACTGGCGCTCGATAAACTGGGTTCGTCGACGTTCGTGGTGTATCAGGGCAGTCATGGCGATGCAGGCGCGCACCGCGCCGACGTGATTTTCCCAGCGGCCGCTTATACTGAAAAATCAGCAACTTACGTCAATACGGAAGGCCGAGTGCAGATGACGGCGAAAGCTGCTGCAGCACCCGGGCAGGCCAAGGACGACTGGACCATTCTGCGCGCTCTTTCTGCAGTCATCGGGCACACGCTGCCGTATGACGATCTGGGCGCGTTGCGGACGGCGATGTACACCTATGCGCCTCATCTTGCGCGGCTTGGCGCAGTCAGTTCCGGGCAAACAGCCATGGTGCTGCCGAGCGCGGGGCCGGTGACGGTCGGGCCGTTCGTGAATGCGATTTCCGACTTCTATTTGACCAACCCCATTGCGCGCGCATCGGCCGTCATGGCTGAAATGAGCGCGCTGAAGAAGACGACTGCGGGTTCTGCCCGAAGTGCAGCCGAGTGAGGCCAAGGCGATGAATTTTCTCGGATTTGATGGTTGGCTTGGCGGATTGATCTGGGTTCTGGTTCAGGTCGCGCTCAGTCTTGCGGTGATCTTGCCGTTACTGGTTGCGATCGCGTTTTTGCTGCTGATGGATCGCAAAGTCTGGGCGGCGGTGCAGCAGCGCCGGGGGCCAAACGTGGTGGGTCCGTTTGGACTGCTGCAATCTTTTGCCGACTTGCTGAAGTTCGCGTTCAAAGAGCCGCTCATACCAGCGGGTGCGGACAAGACGGTGTTTTTGCTCGCACCTCTGGCGACGTCGATGTTTGCGCTGGCCGCGTGGGCCGTCATCCCGGTGTCGCAGGACAGTTATTTCGGTAAGTGGGTGATCGCCGACCTGAACGTTGGGATCTTGTATTTGCTGGCGATTTCGTCGCTGGGCGTCTACGGCATCATCATGGGCGGTTGGGCATCGAACTCGAAGTATGCGTTCATGGGCAGTCTGCGGTCGTGCGCGCAGATGGTGTCTTACGAAGTGTCGATCGGGCTTGTGATCATCACCGTGCTGCTTTGCGCGGGTTCGTTGAACATGACCGATATCGTCAATGCGCAGAAGACCGGGTTGGGGACGCAGTTTGGTCTGCCGCCGTCGATCCTCGATTGGTATTTCATTCCGCTATTTCCGATGTTCGTGGTGTTCTTCATCTCGGCGCTGGCGGAAACGAATCGCCCGCCGTTCGATTTGCCGGAAGCCGAGTCGGAACTGGTTGCGGGGTTCATGGTCGAATATGCGTCGACGCCGTATCTGCTGTTCATGCTGGGCGAGTACGTGGCGATTGTCACGATGTGCGCGCTGACGACGATCTTGTTCATGGGCGGGTGGCTGCCGCCGCTTGATCATTGGACACTCAATGCCGTTCCAGGCATCATCTGGTTCGCTTTGAAGGCAACACTCGTATTTTTCATGTTTGCGATGGTGAAAGCCATTGTGCCGCGCTACCGTTACGATCAGCTTATGCGTCTTGGTTGGAAAGTGTTTCTGCCGTTGTCGCTCATCATGGTCGTGATTGTCGCGGCTGTGCTGCAATTTGGGAGAGTTTCATGACGATGTTGACTGTCTCCATCTGTGTTGGCCTTGCGGCTTTGGGGTCGCTGGCGATTGCGAAGGCTGCCGCGGATGCGCGCGCTAAATCAGCGTTGGTGCCGGTTAAAGCGAAACGCCGCATCCCGCGCGTGGCGGCTGTGCTGGCGGCTATTGCCGTCGCAGCGGTCGGGTCGGCTTTCGGCTTCACCTCGGCGTGAGCCGCGTTGGTTGCGACTGTCAACAGCGGCGGGCGCTGCAACTTGGAGTGCCTGGACGTATGCTTGAAACCTCACGAAAGCCGATATATCCATGAGCGTTGCATCCGGCATTAAATCTTTGTTTTTGTTGGAGTTCGTGTCCGCCTTCTGGCTCGCGATGAAATATCTGGTGCGCGAGAAGAAGACGGTGAATTATCCGTTCGAAAAGGGTCCCATCAGCCCGCGCTTTCGTGGCGAACATGTGTTGCGGCGCTATCCCAACGGAGAGGAGCGTTGCATTGCCTGCAAGCTGTGCGAGGCGGTTTGTCCGGCGCAGGCGATCACGATCGAGGCCGGACCGCGCCGCAACGACGGTACTCGGCGTACGACCAAGTACGACATCGACATGACGAAATGCATCTATTGCGGGCTGTGCCAAGAGGCATGTCCCGTGGATGCGATTGTCGAGGGGCCAAACTTCGAATTCGCGACTGAGACGCGGGAAGAGTTGTTTTTCTCCAAAGAAAAACTGCTCGATAACGGCGACCGGTGGGAACGAGAACTCGCAACCAAGCAGCGTCTCGATGCCCCCTATCAATAATACAGATCATGGTGCTGCGGATGGTCCCGAGCGGATCCACAGCAACAAAGTGACGGGCTTTCCGGACCGCGACAATCCTCTGGCATGGAAGCGGGCGACGCTGGTCGGCAAGCAGGGTGCCAAAGACCTGCTGTTGTCGCTGACCGACGATGAGGTCTCGCGATACATGGGTGTTGCGCGGGATCAGATTGCCATTGAGAACCGGCACAAGGGACTGAAGATAGCCAGTGCAGTCGGTGGCGTGGCCGCTCTCGTGTGGTTTGCCATGCTGGGGTTTTCGGGAGCGCTGCGGGGGTCGACTATTGCCGGGATGGCGCTGGGTCTTGCAATGGTTTACTGGCCCTGGCGCGTCTTGCAGTGCAAGCAACTGTGGCAGAAACACTTCGATGCCGCACGTGAGGAGCTGACCAGACGCAACGTAGCCCTTCGATGAACTTGCATTCCATCAATCACAGGCGCAAACACGGGTAACGGTGGCTGCACGACGGGGGCGCCCTGCAGTTGTTTGCGGGCGCAATTTGCACGACGGGGCGCGACCGCATCGGTGCCGCATCGATGGGTGCGCAATGAAGAACATGGGTGCCAAGGCATGCTGACGGTTGGCTTTTTCTATCTGTTCGCGGTGCTTGCCGTGGCATCGGCGGTGATGGTCATCATTGCGCGCAACCCTGTGCACGCTGTGTTGTTTCTGATCTTGACTTTTTTCAACGCGGCCGGGTTGTTCATCCTGCTCGGGGCCGAGTTCCTGGCGATGCTGCTCATCATCGTCTATGTCGGGGCGGTGGCGGTGCTGTTCTTGTTCGTCACGATGATGCTGGACGTGGATTTTGCCGAACTCAAGGCGGGGTTCATCAAGAACGCGCCGGTCGGATTGATCGTCGGCGGAATCGTGCTCGTGGAACTGATCGCGCTGTTTGTCGGGCGTTCGATCGATCTGGGGCTTGGTCATAAGCTCGCAGCGGCGGCACCGGCGGGTGTTGCCAACACCAAGGCGCTCGGGCTGCTGATTTATACGAAGTATGTCTACTTTTTCCAGGCTTCGGGGCTGATCCTGCTGGTCGCCATGATCGGGGCGATCGTGCTCACGCATCGCCGCCGCGACGACGTCAAGCGGCAGAACATTTCAGTGCAGAACGCCCGCACGCCGGCGACGGCGATGGACGTCATCAAGGTTCCGAGCGGGGGCTATACGATCCCGAGCAAAAGAGCTGCACCGGTTGCGCCTGAAAAGTCAAAGGCGGAGGCTGCGGAATGAGCGAAGCACATGCCAGGTTCATAGGCTTAGAGCTTGCCGATGGATGGGTCCTCGGGACAAATCCGAGGATGACAATTGAAGGGGCGGCCTTAGACGGGATGGCGATGCCGCTTGGAGGGATCGCATCATGACGATTGGAATTGCCCATTATCTGGTGGTGGCGGCGTGTCTGTTCACGGTCGGCATCCTCGGGATCTTTTTGAACCGCAAGAACGTGATCGTCATCTTGATGTCGGTCGAGTTGATGCTGCTGGCGGTCAATATCAATCTGGTCGCGTTTTCGTCGTTCCTCGGCGACCTGACGGGGCAGGTTTTCGCGCTGTTCATTCTGACCGTTGCGGCGGCGGAAGCGGCCATCGGGCTGGCGATCATCGTCGTGTATTTCCGCAATCGCGGGTCGATTGCGGTCGAAGACATCAACATGATGAAGGGGTGAGGCGATGAGTTTGCGTCAAGAAAGCCCCCTCATCTGCAAGTCATTTCTGGCGATGCAAGCATCGACGGGCATCTTCTCCCCAGGGGGAGAAGGGAAGAACTCTAATCACGAGCGGCAGTCATGATTTACAAGGCGATTGTTTTTTTGCCGCTGCTTGGGGCGTTGGTTGCAGGGTTGTTTGGGCGGGTCATCGGCGCGCGGGCGTCGGAACTCGTGACCACGGCGCTGCTGCTGGTCAGCGCGGCGCTGTCGTGGGTTGCGTTCGTTCATGTCGGTCTTGAGCATCGGACCGAGACGGTTCACCTGTTGCGGTGGATTTCGTCGGGTGAGCTCGATGTGTCGTGGGCGTTGCGGATCGATACACTGACGGCAGTCATGCTGGTCGTGGTTACGACCGTGTCGAGCCTCGTGCACGTCTACTCAATCGGCTACATGCACGAAGACGATAGCCGCCCGCGGTTTTTTGCCTACCTGTCGTTGTTCACGTTCGCCATGCTCATGCTGGTGACGGCCGACAATCTCGTGCAAATGTTTTTTGGTTGGGAAGGCGTCGGGCTCGCGTCGTACCTTCTGATCGGTTTTTGGTATCACAAGCCGTCGGCCAATGCGGCTGCGATCAAGGCGTTCGTCGTGAACCGGGTCGGCGACTTCGGGTTTGCGCTGGGGATTTTCGCGCTGTTTGCGGTGACCGGGTCGGTTGGGTTCGATGCCGTATTCGCCAAGGCGCCGGAACTGGCGGGTAAGACGTTTAATATCTTCGGGATGGCGAACGTCGACATCATGACGGCGATTTGTCTGCTGCTGTTCATGGGGGCGATGGGTAAGTCGGCCCAGCTTGGGTTGCACACCTGGCTGCCGGACGCGATGGAAGGCCCGACGCCGGTTTCGGCGCTGATCCATGCGGCGACCATGGTGACGGCTGGGGTGTTCATGGTGGCGCGGTTGTCGCCGCTGTTTGAGCTGGCCCCTGAAGCAAGCAAAGTTGTTTTGTACGTCGGCACGGCCACGGCGTTTTTTGCCGCAACCGTTGGTTTGGTGCAGAACGACATCAAGCGGGTGATCGCGTATTCGACGTGTTCGCAGCTCGGCTACATGTTTGCAGCCCTTGGTATGGGTGCCTATGGCGCGGGCGTGTTCCATCTGTTTACGCACGCGTTTTTCAAGGCGCTGTTGTTCCTAGGGGCCGGCTCGGTCATCCATGCGATGCACCACGAGCAAGACATGCGGAATATGGGCGGGTTGTGGAAGAAGATCCCGATCACGTTCGCGATGATGACGATCGGGACGCTGGCGCTGACGGGCGTTGGCATTCCGCATATGATCGGGTTTGCCGGGTTCCATTCGAAGGATGCGATCATCGAAGCGGCGTACGCGGCTCACACCCCCAACAACATCGTGTTCTGGGCGCTGGTGCTCTCTGCGTTCATGACGTCGTTCTATTCGTGGCGGCTGGTGTTCATGACGTTCTTCCAGACCGCGCGCTGGGGTCATGATGCGCATGCCGCACACGGTCACGATGCGCATCACGACGATCATGGTCACGGGCAAGCGCACGAGCCGCATGAAAGCCCGATGGTGATGTTAATCCCCCTTTTCGTGCTGGCGTTTGGTGCGGTGGTAGCGGGCTTTGTGTTCGCGCCTTACTTCATCGGGATCGCGTCCGCTGGGGTGGGTCATCACGACGCAACCGCTGCGGTCGACCCCTACAAAGTGTTCTGGGGTAAGTCGCTGTTTGAGGGCCCCAACAACCACATCATGCATGCGATGCACGAGATTCCCCATTGGGTCGGGTATGCGCCGTTTGTTGCGATGCTGTCGGGGCTGGCGCTGGCGTATCTCTACTACATCGCTGTCCCGAGCTTGCCTGATGCGACGGCGCGGGCGTTCTGGCCGGTGTATCAGTTCTTCCTGAACAAGTGGTACTTCGACGAACTGTATGACGCGGTGTTCGTGCGTCCTGCGTTCTGGATCGGGCGCTTGCTGTGGAAGGGTGGCGACGTGGCCATCATCGATGGCACGATCGACGGCACGGGGGCGACGGTTCTTGCCGGGACGCGTCAGGCGGTCGGAATTCAGAACGGGTTTGTCTACACTTATGCGTTTGCGATGCTGATCGGGGTTGCCGCGATCATGTCGTATATGATCGTCGCTACGGGGGCCTTTAGATGATCAACCTCACCGGAGTGCCGATCCTCTCCATCGTCACTTTCCTTCCGCTGGCGGGCGCGCTGTTTGTCGCTTGCCTCAATAAGGACGCCAGCGGCAATGCACGCTGGACGGCTTTGTGGGTGACGTTGCTCACCTTCCTGGCGTCGACGCTCATCTGGATCAACTTCGATACAACGAGTGCGGCTTTCCAGTTCGTCGAGAACAAAAGCTGGCTTGGGCCGATCCGCTACAAGATGGGTGTCGACGGCATTTCGATGCTGTTTGTGATCCTCACGACGTTCCTGATGCCGCTGTGTATTCTGGCGAGCTGGGAGTCGATCACGACCCGCGTGCGCGAATACATGATCGCGTTTCTGGTGCTCGAAAGCCTGATGATCGGGGTGTTCTGCGCGCTCGACATGGTGCTTTTCTACCTGTTCTTCGAAGCAGGCCTGATCCCGATGTTCCTGATCATCGGCATCTGGGGCGGCAAGCGGCGCGTCTACGCGAGCTTCAAGTTCTTCCTCTACACGCTGCTGGGCTCGGTGCTGATGCTGCTCGCCATGATGGCGATGTACATTCATGCGGGCACGACCGACATTCCGACATTGATGGCGACCACGTTCCCGCCAGAGATGCAGATGTGGCTATGGCTCGCGTTCTTTGCCTCGTTCGCGGTAAAAATGCCGATGTGGCCGCTGCATACGTGGCTGCCGGACGCGCACGTCGAAGCACCGACAGGGGGGTCGGTGATCCTGGCGGCGATCCTGCTGAAAATGGGTGGGTATGGGTTTCTGCGGTTCTCGCTGCCGATGTTTCCGGTGGCGAGCCACGACTTCGCGCCGCTGATATTCGGAATGTCGGTGATCGCGATCATCTACACGTCGCTTGTCGCTTTGGTGCAGGAGGACGTGAAGAAGCTGGTCGCGTATTCTTCGGTGGCGCACATGGGGTATGTGACGCTGGGGATTTTCACGTTCACGACGCAGGGCATCGACGGCGCCATCTTCCAGATGCTGTCGCATGGGATCGTGTCGGCGGCGCTGTTTTTGTGCGTCGGGGTGGTTTACGACCGGATGCATACCCGCGAGATTGCCGCTTACGGCGGGCTTGCGGACCGGATGCCGATGTATGCGTTCGTGTTCATGGTGTTCACCATGGCCAACGTCGGTCTTCCAGGGACGAGCGGGTTCGTGGGGGAATTCCTCACGTTGATGGGGGCTTACAAGGCCAACACGACCGTTGCCGCGCTCGCGACGCTGGGGGTGATCTTATCGGCAGGGTATGCCCTATGGCTGTATCGCCGCATGATTTTCGGGCCGCTGGAAAAAGCTA
>Ga0247836_1000346_pt1 | contig 85302 bp, 72 predicted proteins | sample LaCruzMarch2015__4_FD_187116 | JGI IMG/M metagenome (GOLD analysis project Ga0247836, IMG submission 187116) | Freshwater microbial communities from meromictic Lake La Cruz, Castile-La Mancha, Spain - LaCruzMarch2015_14m | ecosystem: Environmental > Aquatic > Freshwater > Lake | place: Spain... | reverse complement strand
CCCCTCGAGGGGGCCGTTCTTGCTTGTCCGTCCATCAACACCACTGGCCTGGTTTTACTCCGCTATAGTGGCCTCGTTTTACTCCGGCGTTGACAACAGCCGAAGGTTCTTGTCGTCGCCCCACTGTCGGGCCATTTCTCAACGCTGCTGGGCAAAACCTGCGAGACGTTGCTTCGCGATCACGACGTCTACATCACCGACTGGGTCAACGCGCGCGATGTGCCGGTCGAAGCGGGCAGCTTCGGCGTTGAAGACTACGTCGACTATGTCATCCGTTTCCTGGAAACGATTGGTCCTGGCGCACATCTGCTCGCGGTCTGTCAGCCCTGCGTGCAAGCGCTGGCTGCCGTTGCCATTATGTCCGAAGACCGCCATCCAGATACGCCGCGCTCGATGACCTTGATGGCGGGCCCCATCGATCCACGCGAGAGCCCAACGGCGGTCAACAAACTGGCGACGGAAAAGCCGTTGTCGTGGTTCAAGACGTCCGTGACGGCGCGTGTCCCGGCGCGCTACCGGGGGGGTGGGCGGCGGGTTTATCCGGGCTTCCTGCAGTTGACGGCCTTTATCGCTATGAACATGGAGCGCCATCGCACAGCGCACCAGAAGCTCTATGCTCATTTGGCGGCCGGTGAGATAGAGCAGGCCCAAAAGATCAAGTCCTTCTACGACGAGTATTTCGCGGTCCTAGATCTGACCGAGGAATTCTATATCGAAACCATTGACCGGGTTTTCCAGAAGGCCGAACTCGCGACGGGCGACTTTACGTTCCGCGGCCGCAAAGTCGATCCAGGCAAGATTTGCAAAACAGCCTTGCTCACTGTCGAGGGTGGCCGCGACGACATCTGTGCGCTGGGTCAGACGGCCGCCGCTCACGAGTTGTGTCACTCCCTGCGCCCGCACCTGAAGCGTCATCACCTGCAAGCGAATGTTGGACATTACGGCACGTTTAATGGCAAACGGTGGGAGAACGAGATCTATCCGGCTGTGCGCAACTTTATCTTGGCCGTTGAATAAGCAGTATGAACCAAATCATCGGCACGGAGAATTTAAAGGGCATGTCGTTAAAGGGCAAAACAGCTCTCGTCACGGGATCGACCAGCGGAATTGGACTTGGCATTGCCAAAGCGCTTGCCGCGGAAGGCGCGTCCATCATGCTCAACGGGTTCGGCGACCCGGCTGAAATCGAAGGGCTGCGGTCTGAGATAGCGGCCGCGCACAACGTCAAAGTTGCCTTCAATCCGGCAGATCTGTCCAAGCCCGCAGACGTGCGGCAACTGGTGGCCGCAACTGAAGCCGAGTTGGGGCAGCTTGATATTCTTGTCAACAATGCAGGCATTCAGCACGTCGCCGCAATCGAAGATTTTCCGGCCGAGAAGTGGGATGCCGTCATCGCCATCAATTTGTCCTCGTGCTTCCACGCCATCAGTGCGGCTCTGCCTGGCATGAGGCAGCGTGGATGGGGCCGGATCATCAACATTGCCTCGTCTCATGGCCTCGTCGCCTCGGCGCAAAAGTCAGCTTACGTTGCTGCAAAGCATGGTGTCATCGGACTTACGAAGGTGGTGGCACTGGAAACGGCGACGACGCGCATTACCTGCAACGCAATTTGCCCTGGATGGGTGCTGACGCCACTGGTGCAAAAGCAAATTGATACCATTGCCGCGCGGGATGGAATTTCTGTTGCCGAGGCGCAAAAGCGGCTGCTCTCCGAAAAACAGCCCTCGCTTGCGTTTGCTTCACCCGCTGAGATTGGTGCGCTCGCCGTGTTCCTCACTTCTGAGGCAGCAGCTCAGATCCGCGGATCATCGATGAGCATCGACGGTGGATGGACGGCGCAATAACTTGGCAGTCAAAAATCTCAATCACGACGAGGGATAGTAGCGAGATCCATGAACAAAGTATTTCCAGATGCGAAGGCAGCGCTTGCCGGCGTTGTCCATGATGGACAGACCATTGCCGTCGGCGGTTTTGGTTTGTGTGGCATACCCGAGGCGTTGATCGCCGCCTTACGGGATTCGGGCGTCAAAAATCTCACGGCCGTTTCCAACAACGCTGGTGTCGATGGTTTTGGTCTCGGCCAACTCCTCGAGACACGGCAAATCAAGAAAATGATTTCGTCTTACGTCGGCGAAAACAAGGAATTCGAGCGTCAATATCTGGCCGGTGAGTTGGAACTCGAGTTCACGCCGCAAGGCACGCTTGCCGAACGGTTGCGTGCTGGCGGCGCTGGTATCCCGGCGTTCTACACCAAAACCGGCTATGGCACGCTGGTTGCCGAAGGCAAGGTTGTCGCCGAATTTGACGGCCAGAAATACATCCAGGAGAGAGGCATCAAGGCCGATGTCTCTCTGGTGAAAGCCTGGAAAGGCGACAAAGCGGGCAATCTCGTCTACCGCATGACGGCCCGCAATTTCAATCCGATGGTGGCCACCGCTGGCAAGATCACAATCGCTGAAGTCGAGCATCTCGTTGAAGTGGGTGAAATCGCACCTGATGATGTTCACACCCCTAGCATTTTTGTGTCGCGCATCATCCTCAATGCTACTCCTGAGAAGCGCATCGAACAGCGCACAATCCGCAAAGCTTAAAGTGGAGACAATCGTTTTATGGCCTGGACCCGTGAACAGATGGCGGCACGCGCCGCAAAAGAACTCCGCGACGGCTTTTATGTAAATCTCGGTATCGGATTGCCGACGCTCGTGGCGAACTGCATTCCCGACGGCATGACGGTCATGCTGCAATCTGAAAATGGCTTGCTCGGCATCGGCCCGTTTCCAACCGAAAGTGAAGTCGATCCAGATCTCATCAATGCTGGAAAACAAACCATTACGACGCTGCCGGGTTCCAGCTTCTTTTCCTCAGCCGACAGCTTTGCCATGATCCGGGGCGGGCACATCAATTTAGCTATTCTCGGCGCCATGCAAGTGTCGGAGCAGGGCGATCTTGCCAACTGGATGATCCCCGGCAAAATGGTCAAGGGCATGGGCGGGGCGATGGACCTCGTTGCGGGCGTCGAGCGTGTCGTCGTCGTCATGGAGCACACGGCCAAAAAGAAAGATGGCTCCATCGACCTGAAAATTCTGCCCCATTGCACATTGCCTGTAACGGGTGTTGGCGTCGTAAACCTCATCATCACCGACCTCGCCGTGATGGAAGTTGGCACGGATGGCCTCAAGCTACTGGAGTTGGCGCCGGGCGTGACGCGCGACGAGGTCGCGGCGTTGACAGGCGTAGCGCTGCACTGAAGAGGTGTGTGTTTTGCGGCTGGCGCGGGAAGCCGCCCGTGTTGGCCCGGGGCGTCACTATTTCAGGTGGGTGACGTTGAAACATGGGGACCAACTCAAGCCCGATCTCGCGTTGTGCAGCCAAGTATGGTCCGATGCCGCGTTGATTCCCTGAGGGACACGCGCGCCTCGTTTGCTGCGGCGTCCTTCGAAAAAAGGATGCGTGCACTATGGCCGTTGCCAAAAAGCTGAAAGCCGCCGCCACCGCCCCGGAGCCGGCAAAAGTGCGCCAGCGCATGCCGGAGCGCAGCGGAGACACCACTGCACTGCTCGGTGTCACACACTCGGCGCGCGGTAACGCTTGGCGTGACCGGTTGGGCCCCGGACAGATCAACACGGCAACCGCGATCAGCCAGCAACACGGATTGCCCGAATTGCTCGGCCGCGTGCTCGCCGCGCGTGGCGTGACGCCGGAAAGCGTGCCGGTGTTTCTCGATCCAACGATCAAGGCGCTGATGCCTGACCCGACCGTGTTCACAGCGATGGATAAGGCGACGCAGCGCTTAGCCGATGCCATCGAACGGCGCGAGCCGGTGGCCATCTTCGGCGACTACGATGTCGATGGCGCCTGCTCATCGGCCCTCATGTCGCGGTTTCTCAGCCATCATGGAGTGGGCTCGCGCATCTATATTCCCGACCGTGCGACGGAAGGCTATGGCCCCAACAAGACAGCCATCGAGGCCCTTGTGAAGGAGGGCGCAAAGCTCATCGTCACCGTCGACTGCGGCACGACCAGCTTCGATGCGCTTGCCGTAGCACGCGGCCTCAAGACCGACGTCGTTGTGCTCGATCACCATCAGGCGGATGAAAAACTTCCCGACGTCTTGGCGGTGGTCAATCCCAATCGCCAAGACGACGTCTCTGGTCAAGGGCATTTGTGCGCGGCGGGCGTTGTCTTCGTCACGCTCGTCAGCGTGGCGCGCGAATTGCGCCGGCGCGGTGCTTATGCAAACGGCACACCAGAACCCCGCCTCTTGCAGGAACTCGATCTCGTGGCGCTGGCAACGGTGGCCGATGTGGTGCCGCTCACCGGGCTCAATCGCGCGTTTGTCACGAAGGGCCTGCAAGTGATGCGCGCACGGGAGAACATCGGGCTTCGCGCGCTCAATGACGCAGCAGGCCTCAATCAGCCGCCGTCCACCTATCATCTCGGCTTCATTCTTGGGCCACGCATCAACGCTGGCGGACGTATTGGCGATGCGGCGCTGGGTGCGCGCCTGCTGACCACGGACGACGAAGTCGAGGCGGCGCGAATTGCAGCGCTGCTCGACAAGCTCAATGCCGAACGCAAAGCCATCGAAACCGGAATGCTCGAAGAAGCCATGGCAGATGCCGAGCGGCAAATTGATGAAGCGCCCGATGCAGCTATCATCATCACCGGGTCGGAAACGTGGCACAAAGGTGTCGTCGGACTGGTGGCGAGCCGTCTCGTTGAACGCTTCCGCAGGCCCGCGTGTGTGATCGCCTGGGAAAAGGACGGCAGCTCTGGCGCGTTGACGGGCACCGGCTCGTTGCGCTCGGTCGCTGGCGTCGACATCGGCTCGGCCGTGCGCGCGGCGGTGGCTGCTGGCCATCTTGCCAAAGGCGGCGGGCATGCCATGGCCGCAGGGCTCACTGTCGCAAAGGCCACGTTTGAGGCCGCGAAAAGTTATCTCATGGACGCGTTGCAAGCATCGTCGGCGAGCGCACAAGAAATGTCGGGGCTCGAAATCGATGGGGCTCTCACGTGCGGGGCAGCCAACGACGAGTTGATCGGTCTCATCGAACAGGCGGGCCCTTATGGCCAGGGCAATCCACAGCCGCGTTTCGTCTTTCCGGCCCATCGCATCAAGTTCGCCAAGGTTGTGGGGCAGGCGCACGTGCGGTGCGTGATCGAAGGCGCTGATGGGACGCGGCTCGATGGCGTTGCGTTCCGCGCCGCTGGGCAGCCGCTGGGCGATCTCTTGATGAGCACTAACGGCATGCCGCTGCACATCGCCGGCACCTTGAAGCGCGACACCTGGGGCGGGCGCGAAAAAATTGAGCTGATGATTGATGATGCCGCCGATCCGCGAGGATGACAGGTGCCCGCCGGCAACAGGTTAAGATTCGGCCTTTTCCCCGTTGAGCAAATCACTTACCCCGATTGATAACCGGCGGTGAGGCTGTGGATAACGTGGTCAGCGTCTCCCCATCCGTGACGCGGTCTGCCGAATCATGGCGTTGATGGCGGTTGAGGAGCACTGATGGCATTCCAGATTCAGAAACTGACGAAGCGCCCCAAGCTGAGGGTGGTACGCCCGCAAGACGGCGCGGCGGCTCCCGTGCTCGCGCCTGCCTCAGTTTACCTGCTGGCGGACAACCTCGATGCGGCGCTTGCGGCAGGTGAAGATCTGCAGGCCAGTGAGATCACATGGAATGCGGCTTCTGGCGAGGGCGATGAAGAAATCGCCGCGGCGCGCCAAGCCCAACGTGAAGCGCTGAGCCAGATCCGTTCCCTGGAAATGATACTCGTTGCGCGTGTCTTGAAATCCCGCGAGCGCGCCGAAGAGCTCGGCCGCCGCGATCCCCGCTTCAAGGATATTGCCAAGCTCTACAATGCCGGTACAGCGCTTCTGATTGAGGCGTCTGGAGAGTTCGGCGATCCGACCGTGCACAATTTCCAAACGGGCGACGCGCAAATTGCCTATCTGCGCACGCGCGGATTGATTGCCGAAGATGCGGCCGCGCCAATTGAGGGCGCAACTCTTTTCATCGACGATTCATTCCTGGTGGCGCGGCGCTCGCGCTTGGGCGTGCTGCTCGATTTGGTCGCCATGTTCCTCGATACGCTCGAGACCCACTTCGATCTGTTCCTCGTCGAGCCTGAATTCGACGAAGCAGAGATCGACGGCCACTACTAGGCAACAGCGCGCGTCACCGTGCCCGGAACCGGTGGGGCAAACTGAGGCGCGTTTTGCTCACGCCGCGGCGCATAATGAGACGGCAGACGCGGCGCTTGGCCCGTGATTGCCGCCGCCGGTGGCGGGCCTTCGAAGCTACCTGCAGCCCAAGCGACAGCGACACCAGATTTTTGCATGAGCGAAACCTGCTGCCGTTTGGCTGATCCGGTTCTGTTGATGCTCGTTTTGGCGGGCGCATATCTTGCTGCAGGCTCCCGCACGGCGCCGGTCTTCATCGGGGCTTTGCCTGAGGCATCCTTTGGCTTGGCGCCCGGCGCATTCGGGTTATGCCGCGAGAACACAGACATATCATTGGGTGCGTCACGCCACGCTGGAGTCTTAACGGCAGGCTTCACCGAAACTTGTGAGGCCTGCTGCCGCGCATTCAGAGAGACGGTCTTGGATTTTGCTGACGCGCTTTCCGTCCGCTCGGGCTGGCGCTTCACACTCGCCGGTTTTGCTTTCACATCAATGCGCGATTTGGCGGCCTTGCTGTTCAGCCGCGCTTTCGTTGTCCGCTGCGAAAAGGTTTCAGCGCGCTTGCGTGGTGCTGTAATGGTCTCGCGCCGCGCAGTTTGCGCTGCTGCGGGACCACTCTCAATGAGGGCCGCAGTCTGCACGACGCTGGTCTTACGCGCTGGGCCACTTACGACGGGCCAAGCGAACGCCACCAACGCTTTGGCATCGGCGAGTGCTGCCGCTGGAATTTTTTCTCGTGTCGCAGGTGCCGCGCTCGCAACTGCCAGTGTTGCCGCCGTTGGCACAACATCGGTGCGAATTTCGCCGGGCAGCTTGCCGCCATTGATTGGCGCGAGCGTTGCCACAGAGACTGACTGCATCGACGTCAGGGCTGCCGCAGCGGCGGTGACTGTCTCGTAGCGTCCGATGTGGCCGGGAACTGGCGCGTAGTTACGGTTTTTCCGGTAGGTCGCTTCCGCGCGTGTTGGCGCTTCGATGATGCGGGCTTTCAAATTTGCAACGCCACGGGCCTTGAAGCCGAGCTTTTCGGCCGCCGCCCGCGACACATCGAGCGTCCGGTTGCCCCAATAAGGACCGGCATTGTTGATGCGCAGAACAATGGCCTGGCCTGTAGCAGGCGACCACACCAAAAGCTTGGTGCCGTCCGGATAGATCGGGCTCGCGGCATTGTCGGCTGCCTGCGGCCGGAATTTTTCACCCGATGACGTCAGCCCGCACGGATTGTAGCGATCCGATTTGCAGTCGTCATAGAACGAAGCTGGCAACGTATGATCCCGGCCAATGAGCGCGCGGGTTTCGGCCAGCGTCTTCACCCGGTGACAGGTTTTGTAGAAGCAATAAGTAGAGCCAGGTGTCTTGGCTTCAGCGTCTGCGGTCATGAATGCAGGCGCGGCTGCCACGAGCCCTAAGGCCATCACCACAGCCATCGCGTGGCGCATGGCAAAGCTCGGCTTTGCCGTGAAGAAATTCTGCATGTTGGCTCGCTCCTATTGCGGTTGCCATAGACGTCAGGGAGCCGGTGGCGAGAGGGCCTCGCGTGCGCTCGTAAAGCGCTCCGGCAGATAGGTGGGGCGCAAGACGGCGGCGCTCTATGCGCTTCGCAAAGCCGTTAACCACCCGGTCAGAACGACCGAGCCTTAGGAATGTTTCAAAAAAAAGAACTTATTAAGAAATTGGTTAACGCGCCGCAGGCAGAGCGTCTTGTGCTCTCTCAGAGCAAGCGGGCTTGTTCGAGCTTCGTTTGCAGGCTTGCGGCCGCTTCGGCAAGGCGCGCAGGCACGCACGAGCGCAATACCAATTCTGTTCGATAATTCCCGGCGTTAAAGGCCGGGTAGCTGCCCATTATGACATCTGGGTAAAGGCGTTGATGGTCCGCGAACAGAACCGCAATATCAGCCTCGGCGCGGTCGAGAGCGATGGTCACTGAGCCCATCTTGGCTCCCGTTCTGAGATGCTGTGTCGCATCCTTGAGCATCGACTCCATGATCGCGGGGACGCCCGCCATAACGATGACGTTGCCGATCATGAAGCCCGGCGCAATCGACACTGAGTTGGCAATCAGCGACGCGCCGTCTGGAATACGCGCCATGCGCAAGCGCGCCTCGGTGAGTTCAAGTCCGCGTTTGTCGTAGGCAGGTTTCATCAGCGCGACGGCGCGGGGATCGATGTCGATTGAGACACCGAACGCCTTCGCCATGCAGTCTGCCGTGATGTCGTCATGCGTCGGGCCGATGCCGCCGGTTGAGAAAACGTACGTGAAGCGCGCGCGCAGCGCGTTGACCGCAGAAATGATCTCGGCCTCATCGTCGGGCACAACGCGCACTTCGCGCAACTGGATGCCGATTGCCGAGAGGTGTTCGGCAATCGTGCCGATGTTCTTGTCCTTGGTGCGCCCTGAAAGGATCTCGTCACCAATCACGAGTGCGGCGGCTGTTATGACTTCGGTCGTGGTCACGTGGGGGTCCTGTTATGAAGGTCGAATGCGCTTTGTAGCACCCGCCCAATGCATGGGACCATAGGGAAAGAGGGGGCGTGGAGGGTGGGGATGGAACGCCGGGCCATGACTCAACACTTTATCCGATGGTCGCGAAGCACTATTGCACCACGTCATCCCGCCTCTGCCCCTCACGCTATCCGCGGCCCCCTTCAAGTGCTCTCGTCACAAAATTCTTCAACATCTCACGGTCTTCAAGCCGCCCGCGTCGAGGCGTACTAATCTGATCCAGAAAATGCTCGATAGTTATTGTTTGCTTCATCACCAGACGCGAATAGTTGAATACCAAATGAATAGGCTCTAAAAGAACAGATGCATCGCTCAAACTCGCAATCAACGGACGTCGAAAGCCACCGAACGGTTCCCGGGCTATTGCGCGAAAATCCCTCTCTCTTGACTTGAGAGTGAGCAGCGTCTCCCCGGATGCTCTTTCTTCGATGCCCGGATAATTCGACAAAGACCATTCCATGGACCAGGATAGACAGGGGCGCTCCTGTATGATGTATTCTCCCAGGGCGGTGCCGAGATCAAACAGAGCGTTGATACTTCTGAACTCTCCATCCCAGGCCTCGCTATAGCCATAGAACAATTCATTGTATCTCTGGAATTTCAAGGGCAGCAGAATGGCTGCATAAGACTCCGCCCAATCCAGCATGTTCTTGATCCCACCTTGATCAAGACTGGCTCGAACGCTAAAACTAGTTGCGAGCCAATCGTGGAAGTCTTTTACGCGTCGTTGGCGCACATCCATGAAATACTGGAAATTCTGTAGGGCCTGCTCTTTCGGCAAGCGTCTTTCTTCCACTTTGTGAGGGGGATCGTAAATTGGGTAGTTCACCACTGCTCGCTGCAGGCGGCTATGTCGAAAAGAATATTGCGGAAGTAGCATGGGCGCCCGCTTCACTTTGGATTATGACGGTAGCATTAGCATGCTGCTCATACCTCGCCGGAATGATGCATTCGTTGATTCCGAGGCCAGTTGTTATTGGCTGTGGCTTACTCCATTGATTGCTCGACACCTGCCGCCTTGACGAGGCAAACTTACACTCTTGCACCGGGCAATCAAGCTGTTGGGTTACGGCGCTTGACGCGCCTAACCCAACCTACGGTTCAAGCAACCTCTCACACCCCCAACGCTCGCAACTGCGCGGGCACGGCCGTCGCCTCACTCACCAACGCCTCCGCTTTCACGGGCCGCGCGGCGAGCTTTTCTTTAACGAGCGCGAGAGCTGCCACGTAGTCGGGCTTGCCAGAGCCGAGCAACGGGATTGAGTCAACAACCAGAATATCTGCTGGAACCATCAGCTCGGGCACGGCCTTCGATCTGGCGAACTTTGCGAAGGCCTCGCGCGTGCAATTGGCATCGGTGGTCATCAGTACGAGACGTTCACCCTTGCGCGCGTCCGGCACCGAGACCACAACGGTGATCAGACCCGGCCACAACTCGGCACTCATGGCCTCGACAGCAGATAGAGACACCATCTCACCCGCGATCTTAGCAAAGCGTTTTGCACGCCCCTTGATGGTGATGAAGCCCTGCGCATCGATGGCGACGATGTCGCCGGTGTCGTGCCAGCCTTCGTGCGGCGGCTCGAGGACGCCAGGGTTCGCAACGCGCATATAGCCGAGCATGACGTTGGGGCCGCGCACGAACAAGCGCCCGCCTTCGGTGATACCGGGAACCGGTTCGAGACGCGCCTCCATCAGCGGTGCGAGGCGGCCCACCGTACCCTGTTTGTTGGCAAGTGGCGTATTGATCGCCAGAACGGGCGCGGTTTCGGTGACGCCGTACCCTTCGAGGATACGCACGCCGAACTTTTCCATGTAGAGCTGGCGCGTGCGATCTTTCACGGCTTCGGCGCCAGAAACGATCAAGCGCACGCGATGGAAATCATAGGGGTGCGCCGAGCGCGCATAGCCGTTGAGGAAGGTGTCGGTGCCGAACAGAATGGTGGCGTTGGTCTGATAGACGAGTTCCGGCACGATGCGGTAGTGCAGCGGGCTCGGATAGAGATAAACCGGCACGCCGCCGACCAGCGGCATCATCAAGCCGCCTGTGAGGCCGAACGAGTGGAACACCGGCATGACGTTGAACACCTTGTCCGAGCCGTCAACCGCGATGCGATGCAGGCACTGGAAGGCGTTGGCGAGAATATTCTTGTGGCTCAGCACCACGCCCTTGGGCGTGCCTTCGCTGCCGGACGTAAAGAGGATCGCCGCCGGGTGATTGGCGCCGCGATCCGCTTGTGGCTTGTCGCCCTGCCGCCAGCCAGCCAGCTTATCGGCCCAAGTGATCGATGCCTTGATGTCTTCGAGATAGACGATTTTACATTCGGCTTCGAGCTTGGCGAGCACCTCTGTCAGGCGGCCTTTTTCGATGAAGGCGCGCGACGTAACAATGGTCGAGACATTGGTGGCCTTGCAGGCGGCCAGCATGTTGGCCGCGCCCGCCGAGTAGTTGAGCATCGCCGGCACGCGGCCAATCGACTGCAGGGCAAAGAAGGTGACGGCAACGCCCGCCGTGTTCGGCAACAGCACACCTAACGTGCCGCCAACGGGAGCCAGTGGGGCGAGCTTCGCACCCAGCACCTGCGCGCCGAGAATGAGCTTGCCGAATTTCATCTTGGTGCCCATCGCGTCTTCGAGAATGGGCCTGCCGGTATCGCGGGTGTTTTTGGCATCGACCAGCGCTTCGAACAGCGACTGATCGAGGTTTGTCGTGCGCACCGCGCTCTCGACCATCAGATCCTGCATGGCCGCGCCCGCAGCCTGCCGCCGCGCCTTGCCGCGCAAGGTTTGATCGACATTCAATTTGACCGGCGGCAGAATGGTGATGGTTGTTTTGGGGAACCACACTTTCTTGGTCTGCATCCGGTTGAGATAGCCGAAGTGCGAGCGCTCTAACCCCTCGATGCGCACGGGCACGACGACGGCATCAGCCTTGTCGGCAATCATGGCCGTGCCATCATAGACTTTCATCAGGCCGCCCGTGGTGGTCAGCCGTCCTTCGGGGAAGATCACGAGCGTTTCGCCCGTCTTCACCGACTGGATGAGGTGGCGCATACCGAGCGGCTTGGTCGGATCAATCGAGTGGGCATTGACGAGGCGCAGGAACGGCTTCACCCACCACGTTTGCGACATGCCCGTATCGATGGCGAATGTGGCGTGCGAGGGCATTACCGCGTGCAGCATCGAGGCATCAAGCAAGCTGACGTGGTTGGGCGCGATGATAGCCCGCTCGCCTTGCTTCGGCAGGTTCTCGGTGCCGCGCACCTCTAGATTAAAAAAATTTTTGAACAAGAACACGCCCAAGTCTTTGACGCCCTCCTTGCCCCAGGCGCGCAGAACCAGAACCATGGCCACAAGATTGGCAACGCCCAGCACCAAGAACACGGCACTGAAGCTGATGCCGAAGCCTTGAAGAATGGCGACGCCCGCGATTGCTGCCGTCATGAAGGCGGCCTGCAGCACGTTGCAGCCGGCAATCACGCGCGACTTGCGTTCCTTGGGTGCCCACATTTGAACGGCAGCAAACGACGGCACAATGTAGAGGCCGCCTGCGATAGCCAGTCCGAAGAGATCGATGGCGAAGCGAACGCCGGAAAGGGTCGTGAAGATTTCGGTCGCAGGCTTCAATGCGGTCACATCGGGCCAGGCGGCAACCGTCCAAGCGAGATCAAGACAGAAGAGCCCCATGAGCGCAGCGCCCACGGGCACCAGTGCCATGTTGGGCCGCTTTTTGCTGGCGCGCGCGGCCATCACCGAGCCAAACGCAATGCCGACGGTGAAGATCAACAGCGAGACGGTGGCAACACTTTCGGTGCCGCCGATGCGATCTTTGACGAGGGCCGGCATCAGCGACAATGACACAGCGCCCACCAGCCAGAACCAGCTGGTGATGAGCCCACCCGTCCAAAGACGCGGATCGGATTTCAAATCGCGCAGAATGGCGACTGTCGACGTGATGGGGTTGCGGTCGATAACGAGTGCAGGCTCGGCTTCGCCCGTGGGTGGAATATAGCGAGCTGCGATCCAGCACAAAATGGCCATGACCAGTGAAGCGCCTGCCATTAGCCAGACGGCGTTACCGGTTCCGGCGCTCGATGCGAGCCCGCCGGCGATGGTGCCGAGCAGAATGGCGGCGAATGTGGCGCCTTCAACCAGCGCATTGCCGGCGGGCAGTTCCTTGGCTTCCAGATGCACCGGCAGGATGCCGTATTTGATCGGCCCGAACAGGGCGCCGATGATGCCATAGCAACCCAAGGCGACGAACAGAACCATGACGGAGAGTTCTGTGAAGCCGTAGCCAGCCAGCACGAAGCCGCTCGCTCCGAGCAGCGCGACGGGAATTTCCGCACGCTTCAGTTTTTCAGCAACCACCGCCTTGTCGAAGCGGTCGGCAAGTTGTCCGCCAAGCGCTGAGAAAATGAAGAATGGTGCAATCAGCACCGCACCGGCAAGTGTCGTAAGCACACCGCCGTGCTCACTGTTGAGGTGATAGAGGATCAGCATCACCAGAGCGGTTTTGACGAAGTTATCGTTCAGCGCCGACAGGAACTGGCACCAGAAGATGGGTGCGAAGCGGCGGGTGGACAGCAGGGCTTGAAACATGGCGGGGGTCCGGTTTGGCAACGGGCGGAATGTGCTTGGGCTGATCTGGCAACAGTATTCGCCTGATCTTGGTTAAAGAACGGCTCAGGATAGCGCCATAAATTGCAGAACTGGCGGTATTTTCCGGTGCTGGGTGATCAGCTTAACGGACCGGCAGACGCCGGTTTCCACCATCGCACGTTGAGACTTTGGCATGGAACTCTCCTTCACAAGCGCATTCAAAACTGATCCTGTGAACAATGTTCATACAGGAAAATTGAATACCGTTCAATAGTGATTTTGCAGCACAGGACGTTCGCGCATGGACGTGGTTAGCAGAGCGTTTCGTGCTCTCCGCAAGGGTGTTGCGATGCGCCTCGTAGCGAGGAGGCGCATTGTATTGTTTTAAATCGAGCGCGCAGCTTCTCACTGAGAGAACCAGCAAGACGAGCGTGCGCCCCGATCGTGCGGGGCTTGCCGGTTTAGAAGTCGCCTTGTGGCGGCAACACTTAAGACGTGTGCATCCAAATGGAAGTGGCCTCTGCAAACCCGGCGAGGATTTGCAAAATTAACCGTACAAGTATTTATTTCTCAATCCGGTTCTGGAACTCCGCTTTGACCCAGCCATATGTCTGAGATTTGCATGAGCGGTGAGCATGACAATTCACGTTAGCCCACCTTACTAGCAGGAGCATCGTCGTGACGGTTGAAGCCATGATGGCCAGCGAACTCCTGCTGTTCGCGGAACTGCTGCCGGAATGCTTGGTGGCGACGCTTAGCCCTGTTTCCAAAGCCGCGGTGCGGCAGCAAGCAGACATTCGAATCTTTGAAGGCGAAACAGCGGTCGAAGACGCGGCTCCTGTCTGGCTTGAGTTGCAAGCTGCTGGCGCGGTTCCCACACCTTTTCAGACGCTGGCCTTTGCCCGCCGTGCGAGCGGCGTCCACCTCCGCCAAGGCGAGATCCCGCGCATTGCGGCTGTGTATCAAGACGGCCGCCCTGTCGCGCTATCAGCAACGGTGTTGTCTCGCGTGAGCGGGGTTCCGGCCGTTCGCTTTCTTGGGGATCCGCTCAGCCAATACGGTGACGCCGTTATCTGCAAAACGGCGCGGCGGGAGCACCTGCAAGCGCTCTGGCATGAAATGGCAAATCCGAAACGAAGCAGTCTCGTAATGCTGCGCAGAGTGCGCGCGTGCTCGCGCTTTGCACCGGTACTGCAGGCTCACGCTAAAGTCCTCAACGACGAACAGGCCCCGTTCATTGCACTAGGGCTTGACCATCAGATCTCGTCTCACGAGCGCCGTGAGCAAAGCCGCCGCAACCGGCGGCTGGCTGAAGCAGGCGCAGTATCGATCGACATCATCAATGCGCCACAGGCGGCTGAAGCCGTTGCCGAAGCCATCAATTTCAAACTCGCCTGGCTTGCCGAACGGGGCCTTCCCAGCAGCGTACTGGGCCATGCCGGGTGGCAGGCCACTCTGATCGATATGGCCAAAGATCCCGATGCTCCATTGACGGTTGTCAAACTCAGCGTCGCCGGCGTCACAGCCGCGATGGAAGTTGCCTTCACGCACGGCGGGAACTGGCTTGCCTTCCTTGGTGCCACCAATCCGGCTTTTGCGAAAGCGGGCCCCGGACACATTCAGATGGAGAAGACCATCGCCCATTGCCGGGCTGCGAACTTCAATGCCTACGATCTATTGGCGCCGAATGATGCCTACAAATCGAAAATTGCGACGGGCTGTGTGGCCGTGCGCGACTTTGCAGCGGCTCTGGATGCGCGCGGCCATATGGCCTTGTGGACGGCAAGCCTGATGCCAGCAGCCAAGAGTGCGGTGACGGCGCTGCCGCGCGATGTGCGCCGCGTGGTTGTCTCCCGGCTCGCCAAAAGTTTTCTCGCGGCCCCTGTCAAATGACATGGCTCGAGCCGAAGGCTGCTTGTGGCGGCGAACGCTGGTCTACACCAACCGGCTCTGCTCCACCGCTGCGCCGATGAAGCTTTTGAACAGTGGGTGCGGCTCGAACGGGCGCGATTTCAATTCCGGGTGAAACTGCACGCCGATGAACCAGGGATGGTCTGGATATTCGACGGTTTCGGGCAACAATCCGTCGGGCGAGCGGCCTGCGAATTTTAACCCTGCCGCCTCAAGCCGCGTCCGGTAGCTGGTGTTGACTTCATAGCGATGCCGGTGGCGCTCAGAAATTTCGCCGCTGCCATATACTTCTGCAATACGGCTGCCCTTTTCGAGCGTCGCTGCGAACGCGCCGAGCCGCATGGTGCCGCCTAGATCACCGCCCTGGCGGCGCTGTTCCAGTTCGTTGCCGCGCATCCACTCGGTCATCAGGCCAACGATAGGCTCAGTGCTGGGGCCAAACTCGGTCGAACTGGCTTCAGCAATGCCGCATAAATTGCGGGCGGCTTCCACGCACGCCATTTGCATTCCAAAGCAGATGCCAAAGTATGGCACGCGCCGCTCGCGGGCAAACTTGGCAGCCAAAATTTTGCCTTCCGAGCCGCGCTCGCCAAAGCCACCCGGCACCAGAATGCCGTGCACACCTTCAAGATAGGGGGCCGGGTCTTCGCGCTCGAACACTTCGCTCTCGATCCAGTCGAGATTGACCTTGACGCGGTTGGCGATGCCGCCGTGCACCAACGCTTCGATGAGCGACTTATAGGCGTCCTTAAGCACGGTGTACTTGCCGACGATGGCAATGGTCACTTCGCCTTCGGGCGAAGCGATGTTGCGCGAGATGGTTTCCCAGCGAGTGAGATCAGGACGCGGCGCGCCGGTGATGCCAAACGCATCGAGCACCTGCTCGTCGAGGCCCTCGCGATGATAGGCGAGCGGCACGTCATAAATCGAGGCTACGTCGAGCGCCTGAATGACGGCCTCTTCGCGCACGTTGCAGAACAACGCGATTTTCTTGCGCTCGGATTTCGGCACTTCGCGGTCTGACCGGCACAGAAGAATGTCTGGTTGAATGCCGATGGAGCGCAGTTCTTTCACTGAGTGCTGCGTCGGCTTGGTTTTCAATTCGCCCGCCGAAGGGATGTAAGGCATCAAAGTGAGATGCACGTAGACGGCCGATCCGCGTGGCAGTTCGTTGCCCAACTGGCGGATGGCCTCGAAAAACGGCAAGCCTTCGATGTCGCCAACCGTGCCGCCGATCTCGACCAGAACGAAATCAACCGCGTCGTTGCCCGAGCGCACGAACTGCTTGATGGCGTCCGTCACATGCGGAATGACCTGCACGGTGCCGCCCAGGTAGTCGCCGCGCCGTTCCTTGGCGAGGATCTCCTGATAGATGCGCCCGGTGGTGATGTTGTCCGACTTCTTGGCCGGAACGCCAGTGAAGCGCTCGTAGTGGCCAAGATCAAGGTCGGTTTCGGCCCCGTCGTCGGTGACGAACACCTCGCCGTGCTGATAGGGGCTCATAGTGCCCGGATCAACATTCAAATAGGGATCGAGCTTTTTCAAGCGAACGGAATACCCACGCGCTTGAAGAAGCGCGCCGAGGGCAGCGGAGGCTAGGCCTTTTCCGAGGGAGGAGACCACGCCGCCAGTGATGAAGATGTAGCGTTGCATGGGATTGGAGGCTTACACGGGTCACCGCCCGATTCGAAGCGGCAAAGTCGCCACATCCACCGGTTCCGTGTTTGCCCACAGCCCAATGCGCAGCGAATCAGGCTGCGCGCGGATCTGCCGCCCGCGCCGCATGTTAACCACACTTGCGCAGAGCTGCGCGTGACACCTCTTTTGCCGCTATCGATGAGAGACCATACGGCTGTTCCAGCCGAGACCTCACCGGCAGCTCAATGACCGTAAATCCCCCAGTCCCAAGCCATGCAGCGCAGACGGTGCCGCTGGTCCTTGTGGTCAACCACATGCTGGAGCCGCCGGGACGCGTGACGGGCATCACGCGCTTTCTGTTCGCGATGCTGCAAGGGCTTTTGAAGACATCAACAGCCAAGATCGTTCTTGTCACCACGTGGCAGGCCGCCGATTTGCCCGCGCACCTTGTTTCGGCACGGATTGAAGTGGTCACCGTGCCCTACCAGCCGAAATTGGCCGTCAACGTCATGCGGCAGGGCTCTGTGCTCACGCGCCTCATGCGCAAACATGCCTCTGCCATCGAGTTCAACGCCAATCCGGTCGGGTACTTCTCCGGAGACTGGCCGCGAGTCATCACCGTGCACGATCTCTACTTGAAGCTGATGCCAGAGGCTTATCCGTTGCGTCACCGGCTGACGTGGAACGTGCTGTTTCCCCTTTCGGCGCGCAATGCCGACAGCATCGTGGTGCCTTCGCAAAGCACCCGGCAGGATCTCGGCCGCTTTCATCCGGGCGCGCTGTCGAAAACCGTTGTTATCTCTGAAGCTCCCGCGTTTGATCTGGGGTCGGCCATCACCGGACCGCCTGTCGCTGGGCGCTACGGGCTGATCGTTGGCAACGTGTCGCCGAACAAAAACGTAGGCGTGATCATCGAGGCGCTGGCCCGTCTCGAAGCGCAAGGGGTATCTATTCCCATTGTGCACATCGGACGCGATGAAACGGGCGCTTTAGCCGCCGCTCAAAAGCGAACTCCTCTCAAAATGCCCATTCTCACAATGCCCGGCGTCAGCGATGGGCAGTTGCGCGGCGCTTATACTCACGCGGTGTTCTTTTTGAACACTTCGCTGCATGAAGGTTTCTGTCTGCCAGTGGTCGAAGCCCAATCTTGCGGTACGCCCGTGATTGCGTCCAACCGCTCAGCATTGCCGGAGGTCGCGGGAGAGGGCGCGCTCCTCATTGACCCCGCTTCTCCCCAGGCCATAGCCCAAGCCATGAAGACGTTGTGGCTGGACCCGGAAGCAGCGCAGCGCGCATCGGAGTTGGGTACCGCAAATGTGGCCCGGTTCTCATGGGACCGTGCCGCGATGCATCTGCTGATTGCCATGCAGAACTTGGAAGGCGTTTCAGGCACAGCTATGCATATGAAGGGCGGCTAAGTCCGCCCCAACAATCAACCAAATGATTATTGCAGCTTGTCGAGAATGCCGCCACGCGGGGCTGCCGGTTCGCCCGTGGCCGGCGGTGTGCCAGCCGCCGGAGCCGTCGTTGCACTGGGAGCCGCATCGGTTGCCGGTGCAGAAGCAGGAGCCGATGTCGAAGCAGGGGCTGCCTTGTCAAACACAGAACCGCTAGGCGACGCGGTGCGGTTTCCAATGAGCGACAAGCCAATGCTGGTGATGAAAAACGCCAGTGCCAAGCCAGCCGTGATGCGCGTGAGAAGGTTAGCCTGGCCCCGGCCAGACAAGAACCCACCACCGCCGCCGCCGATGCCGAGTGCGCCGCCCTCGGATTTTTGCAGCAGAACCACGCCGACCAGCGATGCAGCGATCATGAGATGGATAACGAGCAGGACAGTTTGCATCGGACAGGGTGTCTCTTGAGTTCAGGAAAAAGAAGCCGCGTTCTTACACGAGCCGCATGGCGACGGCTAGGACTCTCTCAGATATAGAAAATTACCACGTTACTTCAAGGCGATAACGATGGCTCGGGCTGAATAAAAGCAGGCGCCGGGGGCGCGGCCGTCACGGCAGGCGGTTCGTCCGCCGCGTAGCCCACCCCGAGTCCGGGAGGCGGGGGCACGTAGGCATCTGAGACTTTTGCCTTAGGTTTTTGCGGCTCAAGCTGCGGCTTCGCGTTTGAAACCGGGGGCTTGGCGGCAGGCTTGCTGTCTGCAGCGTTAGGTTCCTTTTTGGCCGTATCCTTTTTGGAAGGGAGCTCTTTTTTGACAACTGGGGCAGGAGCGCCCCCGCCATTTGTCTGGCTTGCGGGTGCCTGGCTCGCGGGCTTTTTGGGCTTTGTAACAATGGGCGCCGCGGGCGTCTCGCCTGCCAGACCTGCAGCGCCGCCAGGAACCGGCTTGTTTCCGGTGTCAGTGACAGCCTCACCCGGCTTTGCCGCATTTGCCTGTACCGGCGGTGGCTTAGGCAGCGGGCAGCGAAATGCGATGCCCTCTTCCAACCCGATCAGCTGTTCGATTTCACGGAGCCGGTCTTTCGAGAGGTTGGTCTTTGCCCACTCCGGTCCCTTGGCCATATCGCTTTTCAAGGCTTCGGTCGCCAGCCGCGCCCTCTCCGCCTTGAGCCCGTCGCAGGCGACCTCATCGAGCTTGGCGGCAAGTGCCGCAGCACTGCTGCAACAGATCAAGGCCGAAACTGCTAAAATCTTGAAGCGCATCTATCGCACTTTCGCAAACATGACGGGACTTGTGCTCACGGAAACTTGGAAACGGGTCAAATGCCGGCCTTTGGAAGCAGTTTATGCCGCGCCGCACCGCGCGAGGCAACCCGCTCAAAGCCGCCCCAGTCAAATCACGGGCAGCCCCGCGATAATGCCTAGGAAATCGCCGGACTTGAGGCTCGCCCCGCCGACAAGCGCGCCGTTGACATGGGGCACGGCAAGCAATTCTGCCGCATTTGAAGGCTTCACTGAGCCACCATAAAGGAGGCGCATGCGGCTGCCTTCTGCGCCGAATCGCTCTGCCAACTGTTGGCGAATGGCGGCGTGAACATCCCCAGCTTCGGCAGTGGTTGGCGTCAGCCCCGTGCCAATAGCCCACACCGGCTCGTAGGCGATGACGGTGTTGGCCGCAGTGGCTCCATCGGGAAGCGAATTTTTGAGCTGGCGGGCAATTACGTCGAGCGTCAATCCAGCTTGGCGCTGCCCCTGCGATTCCCCGATGCAAACGATGGCCGTGATCCCCGCGCGCCAGGCCGCAGCCGTCTTGGCGCGCACCAGAGCACACAATTCGCCATGGTCTGCGCGGCGTTCCGAGTGCCCGACGATGACGGCTGTAGCACCCGCATCGGCCAACTGCTCAGCCGACACGTCACCCGTATGCGCCCCGCTCGCCGCCGCGTGACAATCCTGGCCACCAATCTTGACGCTGCTGTTCTTCAAAACCTCCGCCATCACCATGATGAGTAATGCGGGCGGGCAGATGAGCACGTCCGGACTGGCGGCCGCGTCGCGTGCACCCGTGGCCTCGCTGACGCGGATCGCCTCGGCCAACTCGGCCTTGCCACCGTTCATTTTCCAGTTGCCGGCGATCAACGGCCGGATTTTCTCTGAAGAGGCGGTCATATCGGTCATCCTGAGCGGGCCACGGCAGGGCGAATGGGGCGTGGTAAGCAGGCAGAGCAGAACATCACGCGAACACTTGGCAAAGACCGGCCTGTTCCACCGTTCATAGTTCGGGCAGAAACGGGCCTTGCTTTCAGGCGCGCGGTGGGCTTCATATCACGCTGAACAGCCCTGTCACCCAGGGCATGAGTACACATATTCTCCGGCAGGCCCCAGGCTGGCCGCCCCGGCGCACGGGGCCGCTTGGACAGCAGCCCTTCATCTGGACACGACCCTCCATGCTCGAAACGATGCGACGCGGTGCCCAAAGCATGGTCGCCAAGCTCTTGTTCCTTCTCCTGGTGGCATCCTTCGTGCTGTGGGGTATCCCGCAAGATTTCCTCGGCGGACCCACGAATACCATCGCAACGGTCGGCAAAACCCAAATCTCTCTCGACAGGTTCCGCCGCGCCTTCGACAATCAAATTCAAGCGATGTCGAACGAGAGAACCGGCCGAATCGATCGCGAGACCGCGATTGCACTCGGTTTAGATCGCAACGTCGCCGAACGGCTCGTGGGTCAAACCGCGCTGCTCGAACAAGCACAAAAAATGAAGCTCGCGCTCTCCGACGAAACCCTGGCGGAAGGTGTTCGCAACGACCCCATGTTCCAAGGCCTGGACGGCAAGTTCAGCAAACTTGATTACGATGGCTTCCTGCAACAGCTTGGCATGAGCGAGACGGGGTTCTTCGCGCTGCGCCGCGAAGACGAACTGCGCCGCCAGATTACCGATGCCCTGACCGCCGCGACCGTCGTTTCCAAGCCAATGATCGACGTGCAATTTGCGTTCGACGAAGAGACCCGCACCCTCGAACATTTCAACATCGACGCCATCAAGAAGGTCGTCGTTGCCGATCCCGATGACGCGCAGATTCAAAAAACCTACGACGACAACAAATCCCAGTTCATGACTCCCGAATACCGCAAGGCTGGCGTCCTGCTGCTGCGCATTGAAGACCTGAAAAAAGATATCGTGATTTCCGACGCCGATCTGAAGGCCGGATACGAAGACAGCAAAGCGTCCTACGAAAAGCCTGAACGCCGGCGCGTTCAGCAGATCGCGTTCAAGGATAAGGCCGCGGCCGAGGCCGCCCGTAAGTCGATTGTCGAGGGCAAGAAGTCCTTTGTTGACGCCGCCAAAGACGCCGGCGCCAAGGAAACTGACATCAATCTCGGCATGCTCACACAAAAGCAACTGATCGACCCTGCGGTATCGGCGGCCGCCTTCAGCCTGCCGCGAGATGAAGTCTCGCAGCCGATAGACGGCAAATTCTCGACTGTTCTGCTGCGCGTTATCGAGATCGACGCAGGCAAGGCCTCGACATTTGAGGACGCAAAAGAGTTGGTTCGCGACAAGCTCGCCACCAAAAGGGCCGAGCAACTTTTGAAGGAAAAGTCTGACCTCGTCGAGGAAGCCCGAAACGCTGGCAAGACCTTGAAAGAAGCCGCCGCCGACCTCAAACTCTTCTTCAAGGATATAGAGGCTGTTTCGGCGGACAACCAAACGCCCGACGGCAAGCCTGCTCTCGAGGTGACCGATGCAACGGCTATTATCGATGCCGTGTTCGCCGCCCAGCCCGGTGCGCAGACAGATATGCTGCCGCTGCCGTCTGCTGACTACGCCTGGTTCGATCTGCAGACCGTCACACCCCCGCGTCAGAAAACGCTCGATGAAGCCAAGGCGCTGGTGAAGGACTACTTCGTCAATGCCGAGCAGAAAAAGAAGCTCAGTGAATTTGCTGGCAAATTGGCCGAGCGCTTGAAGGCAGGCGAAGACATCAAGAAGCTTGCCGAAGAGGCTGGCGGCAAGGTCGAGCTGTCCGAGAACGTCAAGCGCATCATGTCGGTGCCGGGCTTAGACGCCAACGCCGTCCAGTATGCGTTTACGCTGCCCAAGGGCGGTACGGCGCACGCGGAATCGTCCGACAACAAGTCGCGCGTGGTGTTTCGCGTCAACGAAATTACCGCAGCGCCCGTGCCTACCGAAGAACAGTTGAAAAAGCTGACAGCGCAACTCTCTGGTGAACTTGAAATCGACCAGTTGATCGCCTTCGTCGATGGATTGAAAACGAAGTTCGGGGTCACCTTGAACGAAGAGCTTTTGAAGCGTTTTGCCGGAACGGCCGCGCAGTAATAACACAGCAGGGTTTTCGTGACCGCCGCACCAGCTGATCCCGCCTCACTCGAGGCACGGCCTTCGCCTGACGAGTTTGCCCAACGGTACGCTAACGGCGAGCCGCAGGCCGTGTGGATGGGCCTGATCGCGGATCTTGAGACGCCTGTTTCAGCCTACATGAAACTGACGGCCGCTGCGGCCACCTCTGGCGGCAAGCCGGGCGGCATGAGCTTCTTGCTGGAGTCGGTCGAAGGCGGCGCCGCACGTGGCCGCTACTCGGTTATTGGTCTTGCCCCCGATCTCGTCTGGCGCGCACACGGCCAAACCGCCGAGATCGACCGGCACCCCGGAACAGACGCTTCTGCCTTCCAGCCAGACACGTTGCCAGCGCTCGCCTCGCTGCGGGCTCTGCTTGCGTCGTCGCGTCTCAGCCTGCCGCCTGGGCTGCCGCCCATGGCCGTGGGCATATTTGGTTACATGGGGTACGACACCATTCGGCTCGTCGAACAATTGCCTGACGTCAAGCCCGACAGCCTCGGCGTTCCTGACGCTGTTCTGATGCGCCCGACGATCATCGTCATATTCGATAGCGTGCGCGATGAGATGAGCCTCGTCACGCCCGTGCGTCCCGATGCAGCCGTGCCGGCTCACGATGCTCTCGCAGCAGCGCACGCGCGCCTTTCTGACATCGCCGCGCGCCTTGCTGCACCACTGGCTCATCCCGCGTCGAATGCGGGTGCCGATGGCACTATGCACAGCGAACCGCAATCGAACACAACGGCGGCCGAATATCTCGGCATGGTGGCTAAGGCGAAGGAATACATCCGCGCTGGCGACATCTTCCAAGTGGTGCTTTCGCAGCGCTTTTCAGCGCCGTTCACGCTGCCGCCGTTTTCTCTTTACCGGGCGCTGCGGAGGCTCAACCCGTCGCCATTCTTGTTCCATCTCGATTTCGGCGGCTTCGCACTCGTCGGCTCGTCGCCTGAAATTCTAGTGCGCGTGCGCGATGGGCAAGTCACGATCCGCCCCATCGCTGGCACCACGCGGCGCGGCGATACCGAGGCCGAAGACCGCGCGCTGGGCGACGCCCTCCTGCGCGATCCAAAGGAACGTGCCGAGCATTTGATGCTGCTCGATCTCGGCCGCAACGACGTTGGCCGTGTGGCCAAAACAGGCACCGTGGAAGTCACCGATCAGTTCGTTATCGAGCGCTACAGCCATGTCATGCACATCGTCTCGAATGTGACCGGCGCTCTTGATCCAGCGCATGACACGATCGACGCGCTGATGGCAGGCTTTCCAGCAGGCACGGTTTCAGGTGCGCCCAAGGTGCGAGCGATGGAAGTTATCGACGAACTCGAAAAATCAAAGCGCGGCGCCTACGCTGGCTGCGTTGGGTACTTTACGGCCGACGGCGAAATGGATACCGCCATTGTGCTGCGCACGGGGCTCGTCAAAGACGGGATGCTGCATGTTCAGGCAGGCGCCGGGGTTGTCTACGATTCTATCCCAGAGAATGAGCAGCAGGAATGCATCAATAAGGCCAAGGCCGTGGTAAGGGCCGCGGAAGAAGCCGTGCGCCTGGCGGGCCTTACCCAAAAGGGGGCAACGGGCCCCGGCAACGGCGGCCTATTCCAATAAGTCCAGCACCGGGATCGAAACCATGCTCACGCTCTCGCTGATGCGGCACGCGAAATCTGACTGGGGTGATCTCGACCTGGAAGACTTCGACCGTGCGCTGGCACCGCGCGGCATCAAGGCCGCGCCAATGATGGCCAAAGCCATTGCCAAGCGTGGGTTAAAGCCAGATCTCATCTTGTGTTCAGGCGCCGTGCGCACGCGCGCTACATTAGCGCTCATGCTGCCGGAATTCGAGCCGCCCTTGCCTGAGATCCTGTTCGATGACCGGCTTTATCTTGCCCCGCCCGCGACCCTGCTCGACGTTTTGAAGGGGACTGCAAAAGCCAGCGATCATCATGTGATGATCCTTGCCCACAATCCCGGCCTTCATGCCCTGGCGCTGGAGTTGTCGGGTGCTGGCGACAAGAAGGCGATCGCGGAGATCGCTTCAAAATTCCCAACGGCGGCGCACGCTGTCTTGCGCTTCAAAACGACAAACTGGCGCGACGTGCGGGCGGGGACGGGCGAACTGGTGCACTTCGTCACCCCGCGCGCCCTTGAGTAGGCCACCGCCGCGCGTCACCGCGTTGGCGGCTTTTGGGGCTTTGATCTTTCACGCAACGAAACGGCGCCAGATGATGGGTTATCTGGCGCCTTTGATCGTGGTGTGAATGAAAGAGGCGGGATGCTTACTTGATCCCGCGCTGGATTTTGGCGGCGGTCATGGTGTTCTGAAGCAAGCAGGCGATGGTCATGGGGCCAACGCCGCCGGGGACGGGCGTTATGGCGCCGGCCACTTCGGCACACTCGGCGTATGCGACGTCGCCGACGAGTTTGGTTTTTCCGTTTTCGCCCGGCACGCGGTTGATGCCGACATCGATGACGATAGCGCCGGGCTTCACCCAGTCTTTCTTCACAAGCTCAGGAATGCCGACGGCGGCCACGAGAATGTCCGCGGTGCGGCACACGGCTGGCAGGTCTTTGGTCTTGGAGTGGGCGATCGTCACGGTGCAGCTTTCGCGCAGCAAGAGAGCAGCCATCGGCTTGCCGACGATATTCGAGCGGCCGATGACCACGGCATGCAGGCCTGCGAGCGAGGGGAGAACGCTCTTTGCCAGAATGGCCGAGCCCGTCGGTGTGCACGGCACCAAGGCGCGCTCGCCAATCCACAGGCGGCCGACGTTAACCGGGTGGAAACCATCGACGTCCTTGTCGGGGTGGATGGCGTTCAAAACGCGCTCGGCGTTGACGTGCTTGGGCAATGGCAGCTGCACGAGAATGCCGTTGACCTCGGTGTTGCGGTTAAGGCTTTCGACGAGCGCCAGAATTTCAGCTTCCGTGGTCTCGGCCGGCAGTTTGTGCTCGATCGAATTCATGCCGACTTCAATCGTCTGCTCGCCTTTGTTCTTGACGTAGACCTTGCTGGCCGGGTCTTCGCCCACCAGCACCACGGCCAGGCCCGGTGTGAAGCCATGCTGCTCGCGCAACTGAGCCACTTCCTTGGCGACTTCTGCGCGGACTTGGGCGGCAACGGCCTTGCCGTCAATAATACGGGCTTTCATGGAGCGATCGGTCCTTTGGCTGTGAGACGATTGTTTTGCGGGTTGGAAACGGCAAGAAGCCTCAGCGCTTCTGGGGCGCTGGGGCTTCTAACTTAGACTTTAGCATAACCTCCAGTTGGCCCGGCTCGCCAGAGACCGCGAACGATTTGACGCGCGACTTGGCGCCCGAAACCAGCTCAATACGGCCTTTTGCAACCCCCAGCCAAGCGGCGAGAAGAGCGACAACGGCCGAATTTGCCTCACCATCGGCTGGAACGGCTCGCACGCGGGCCTTGAAGGCAGCACCTTCTGCGGTGTTTTCCAGGCCATCAATGACGTCCTTGGACGATTTTGGCGTCACCCGCACGCGCACCACCACAGCGCCTTTCGCTAGATGCCACGGGCGGTCATTCGCCTCGTTCACAAGAAGAGTTTGGCGATGTTGGGCAGCACGACCGACTGGATGAAGATAAGGCCGAACAGCAGCACGATGGGCGAGATATCGACGGCCCCGAAGTTGGGCAACATGCGCCGGATGGGGTTCAAAACGGGCTCAGTGACGGCCAAGAGCATCTGCCAAATTTGGTGCACCATTGGGTTGCGGCTGTTGATGACGCTGAATGCGAGCAACCAGCCCATGATGACGACCGCGAGCACGATGTACTTGTAGAAGTCGATGAGCATGCTGATGAAGCCAAGTAGTTCGATCATGAAACCCCGCGAAATGGCGTAGAACGGTGAAGGCGCAGCCTTGAGCGGTGTGACCTGAAAAACCGCCCCAAAACCACAGAGCTAGAGTTCAAGAGTGATTCGGCAAAACGAAAGCCCGCTCAAGGCACCCGGTTGTCACGTGTATCGGCCCGGCGCTCAAGGGGCAAGTGCCCGGCTCACAATACCCCAGGCGTGGGCTGTGGCCGCCGGTGGCCGGTCGCCAGGCCGGGCCGGCGAAAAGGCCAAACTAGGGGCCATCGACGCCGAATTCGCGCGCTGCTGCCGCCAGGCGCGCTTGTGCGGCGGCGTCATTGTCAAACGATTGTAGCGCTTTGGTGAGGGCTGCTTTGGCGGCATCCTTGTCGCCCATCACCACCCGCGAGCGCATCAAACGCATCCAGCCATCTTCATCGTTCGGAGAGTTTTCGAGCCGTGCGGCGAGTTTGTCGACCATGCCGCGGATCATCGTGTCTCGCTCTGAATCGGATTGACCCTCAGTGGTCTTGACGTCTTGCGGGTTGGGCGAAGCGTCCGCGCGTGACGGCGCTGCCGCGGTTGACCCTGTCATCGCCAATTTGGCCGCTTCCAGGCCTTTCGTCGTTTCTGTATCGCCGGGATCCAACTTCAGAGCTGTTTCGTAGGCTCGCGCGGCGTCCTGTGGCCTGTCCGTATTCAAGTAAGACCAGGCAAGCATTTTCCAGCCCTTCACGTCGTCCGGTTGGCTTTCAAGACGTGCGACGAGTTTTGCGATCATCGTATCGACTTCGGGCAAGGCCACGGCATCGGAAGCCGCTGGAGTCGCGGCGGCCGCCTGCAATTTGGGGCCGATCTCTTCCGCATAGGCACGCAGTGCGTCCCATGCTTGCCCATCGCCCGGTGCGTCGCCAGCGAGAGGTGTCGCGCCTTGCGTGGATTGCGTGCTTGCTGAGATATTCAGTGCCGATGCGCTGCCGGGGCCGTAACCCACATTTGAGGGGATGAGCACAAAGCTGTAACCAGCAACCGCGCAAAGTAGACCCAACACAAGTCCAGAAGTGATGGTGCCGGTTTCAACCCACTGCTGCGCGAGCGCCATGACCCTGCGTTGGCCCTGGAAATTTGCGCGGAGTGCCAGGAGAACAACCGCCAGAACCGTGGCGGCGGTGCAAATAACAACCGGTGCATAAAGCTGTGTCATGTCCAATCCTTGCGAACATTTTGCATAAAGACGCGATTATTGATTTGGAATCTTGGTGCTCATGATCGGCGTCGACACGCCGGGTAGATGATACTTGTGGCAGGTGAGACAGTCCTGCCGTGCCGCGGTGCTCTTGTGGCACGTCTGGCAGAGCTCCTTTTTCACAGCCCCGAAACTTGATTCGAAAATGTGCGCATCGCCCTGTTCGTAACTCTTCAGATAAGGACGGCCCTTGTTGAGGTTATGGCACGTCAGACACCCGCGATCGTCCATGAGCCCGAAATGCGGTTCATGAATGAACGTCGTGAAACGGTTCTGTTTGCTGGCGAGTGATGGCGGGGCGAAATTGACGCGCCGCCCTCTGCCCTGAATGTCATCGATGCTGTGACATTTCGTACAAGACCCTTGAGCATCTTTGTGCGTCAGTGCGTCGAAGACTGCCGCCACCGGCGTCGTGTCTCCTTTCGGCGCTTGGGGTCCGGTAAGAAAAAGCCACGAGTAGATGAATTTGTCTTTGTGACCTGCGGGACGATAGAAAATCGCATGATCCTGCCGGTACCAGCCGCCATATTCAGCCCAGCTTTCTGGATCGACCGTGCTGTCTATGCTGATCACCGCAGGCCCGGGTGCTGCCTGAGCGGCGGCTGGGGTGGAGGCTGCGCTAACGGCGGGGGCGGCAGCCGCTGCATCGGCCTTTCCTGATGCCTTGTTGTGGGCTTTGATGTCACGAAGTTCTTCTTCTGTCGGGGCGAGCAGATCGTCCGTTTGGTCAGCGGCTTTTGCCGGGGGCTGATCGTTGGCGGCCAGCTGCTGCTTGCCACTGCTGGCCTTATCACCCGCGGCCCCACTTTTCCCTGCCGTGCGGTGAGGCGCGGCAGTCTGCTCAGCGTTCAAGACACCGGCTCTCATCGGGGGAGATAGCTTGCCGATAGAGCGCGTTTCGATGCTGCCATTGGCTGTTGAGTTCGAGGGCTCGGTGATCGCCGCAGCTCCTTCCGGCACATCGGGTTGCGGTTCGGCCTTTTTCTGATCCTTGAAAACGAGACACTGACCAAGAACGCGCATGACACAGGCTGGCGGATCGAGTTTTGGAGTGATGGCGGCCACGCTTCCTTTCTCTTCGGCGGGTTGCGATCCTTCTGCGTCTGCATCCGCCGTGTCCGGGTTTGACGGTTCTTCAGAAGACGGTTCCGTGCTGCGATCAGACGTGGCATTCACGGACTCCGCTTGAGCAGCATCGCCGTCTTCGCTCTTGGCCTTTTGATCCGTTTCCGAGACCGTTGCACCCCAGCTACCGGTTTGCTGTGCCGCCGGGTTGTGCCGATTGGCCATTTCCGTGGCGAGATTAGGCAGCCACTGCTGTTGCGCACTGATGACGACATCGCGCGGAATGCTCGCGGTCAGATCGGCAACAAGAGCCGCACTCAGTTTCGCACCTCCCCCGATATTGAGATCGCCTAAAACGTCAGAGGCTTTGCCGGAGATCAGCGCATGAAACAGTGTTTTGATTTCCCACGCCAGTTCCGTCACCACTTTGATTTGGTCTTGATTGGCACTGGCTAGATCCTGAAGGTTCAAGCCATCGACTGTTTTGATCAGTGCGCGGCCTTGCTCTGTCCGGCTGATCATCACCTTCATAAACGGTGACACCGGGGCTTCAGAGTCTGCGGGCCAATCGCCGATCGCCGCGTTTTTTGTCTTTAAAGTTTCAAGGTCGAGCCCCGGCACTGACAGGAACGCAATACCTTTTGGGCCGCTGGCCCGCTCCTTGCCGGTGATCTGGTCAAGATGGCAGGACGAGCACGTCTGATCGAATGGCACCACGGCCATGATGCGCTTGTCGGCATTGCTGTTGTGGCATGCCGAGCAAGTTGCTGGGATGCGCTTTCCCGGCTCCTTTTTTGCTACTTCCGGGTAGTGCTTTCCGAAATGGCCGGCGTGATCGTAGATAATCTGAGTTCGCTTTTTGAAGGGGTAGTTCTCGAATTTCGGGTGGTTGCCGTCGAAGCTATCGAACTTCACGGTGTGGCACGAGCGGCATTGATCGTTTGTGATCGTGTTGAGTTTGAAATTGATGCCCTGATGCTCTTGGTGGCACGTCGCGCACACGAGCCCGCTCGCCGACATGCCATCGGTTGGGAAGGCGATGCTCTGCGCGCGGGCGGTCGGCGGTTGAGACGTTTGCGCGGCGATCTTGCTCAATCGCGCGGTGCTGTCCTTCAACACATCGGCTGGTGCGCTGTGGGCGTTGAAAGCTGTTTCTGGCATTTTGTGACAGGTGAGACAGGCCTTGCTGTCGTCGCGCGCGTTGCCTGCAACAAGCCCGTGGACCCAGCTGACTTTGCTATCACCGCTTTTGCTGTGGCAGGAACTGCACTTTTCGATCGAACCATGCGCGCTCGATAGGGGGCCGGGCATGAGGTACGACGTGCCCTTGTTCAGCGCGACGGTTGCCCCGAGGCAAACAACGGTTATCAGCGCGAGCAGCCCCGCAAGGCGATCTCGCAGAAGGCTGGCGCGCGCTGGCCGGTCTGCAACCGGTTGCCAAAGCGAATTGATCCACGCCGGGCGCCGCATCACCAATCCCCAGACGAGAAAGAATACACCGTCACGACGTGCGCCAGCGTCAGAACGATCAGGGCGTACGTGACGGGCACGTGCACGAACAGCCAGCCCTCACTAAGCCCATTGTGAACGCGCGCGAAATCCAGACGGTCCTTTTCAACCACCAGGGCCTTGATGGTAGCCAGCTTGTCCTGCCCTTGTTTGTCGACATAGGGCGATAAGCCATCGACTGTATCCAAGAGTTGCTTTAGAGGCCGCTGCGATCCGATGAGATGCGCGGTGAAGTTATGCGGGCCTGAGAAAAACTCGCGCAGGTGATTGGTGTAGAGATCCATCACCCATGCGTCATAGGGCGGGGCGGGCAAAGGAAGCAAAAGTGGTTCTGGTTCTGCAGTTTCGACAATGGCATGGACATCGCGTGCCAACTCGGCGCGGCGGGTAGCGATGCGATCTGAACTCATGCGCTCGCTGGTTCCGCGTTTGGCTCTCAGCGACCATGCGAGGTACGTGCCAAAAAGTCCCGTAAGCGTCACAAGCACAAAGCACGCCCACAGCGCCCATTCGAAGCCGGTGTCGGGCAGCGATAAATTCGAATGTGAGACGAAGGCGGCAATGAGCAGATAGCCAAGGAAAATATGGAATTGTCGCCATCGCACAGCCGATTTCGGCGAGAGGGCGGCCGATTTGATGGCGATGTGAAATCCCAGCTGCAAGCACATGCCGCCAGCAAGCAGCCAGCCATCGAGATAGCGCGGGTCGCGCAGTCCGTTGCCATAGAGCCAGACGAGCCAGAATAGCCCCGCAGACATGGCAGCGAGCGCGATCCCCTGCAACATCCGGCCAAGCGATGCCGAATAGCCCAAATCTCCAATGGCACGTGACGTGCCCGGTGCGCGCTGCCGTGCAGGCGTCTCGAAGCTGGCAGAACCGGCCAATCCCTTTTTCCCTGCAAAGTTCATTCACGTTGTCCCCGTACCCAGCATGCCAGCGGTCATTTCACGGCGCTGGCGTTTCGCGCCGTTCCCTTAAATTTCTCCGGTCCGGGAATGAGGCTGTCGAGGCCAGCCATGGTACTGCCGTCGTACTTTTCAGTGATGCTCACAAGCAGTTTGGAAACGCCGTCGGCGGCTGCCGTGAGATCGCGTTCATTGTTCAACTTCAGTCCTGCCGAATGGCCAGAGTTCACCAACTGGCCGATTTCCGGCACTTGTGGTGCGGCTTTCGCGGCGGCAGCGAGGTGCTTGCGTGCCCGGTCGGCTCGTTTGGCCATTTCGAACGCGTAGGCCTTTCTTACCGTCGCCTTTGCGATTGCGCGCAAGGCCGTCTCCAACTCGACGCCGAGGCCGACGAGATAAAACATCCGCTTGCGCGCGGCATTAGCCGGCACATTCTCCTTGCCTTTGGAGTGCCAGGTGTTGTGCCGCACTTCGCCTTGCGACCACGACACCAGTTCGAAGGCACTGCCAGCTTTGTGCCCACCCTTATTGACGAGAGCCTCTTGCGGCACAACATGGCAGCTGTAACAATTTTTGGCGATTTGATAGATCGAGCGCGGCCTGATCATTCCTTTGGCAACGGACAGCTTCCAGCGCACTGCTTCTTCCGCCGTGGTCTCTGTCTTCTCTGTCTTGCCGCTGAACCCGCTGTGCACCTTGATCCAATCTTTCCCGGCGCTATGACAGGACTCACAAGAAATGCCAGCAACGGGCTCCTCTTTGTTGTCTTTCTGCTGCACCGTGAAATGGCAATTGAGGCATAGGCTTTCTGATTTCACCCGCCGCACACCCATTTTCTTGGCTATTTCGTTGGCTTTTGTGTTGCGCGGCATGTCGCGGAAGGTCTTGAAATGGTGTGTGCCTTTCCACGCCTCGGTTTCTTGCTTGTGGCATTCCGTGCAGGCATTTGGACCGACGGTCATTTCTGCATCGGACGCAACGGCGCTGTGAGCGGCTAAACTGACAATCATCAGCGCTCCGGAGAAAAGCAGAACACCCGGCCGAAGCGACGCGCGATGCCAGACGGATCGGGAGGCGCTTGTGCGCTCGTGGGTCCACACTGGCGTCTCACCCTTGTTTGAGCATGCTGTATCCTGGCATCGGCAGGTCCCCATGTGTGCGGGGACGCTCCGAAGCATGTGGGCGCTTTTGCCTGCGGGTGGGGACAATGAGCCACGGCTTGCTGGTGAGGCCCGGAGCGCTTTCCTTAACGGTGTCGGTGTTGGACGGCAGGAACGGATCCGCATAGCAGACCGCACCCGTCTGTGCCGCGATAGCCTTGATGGAATCGACCATCGCCGGGGCGCCGCACGCATAGAGTATGTCAGTCGGCAGCAGTGCCGGTAGACAGTCAGTCGGGCGGCCCAGCATCACCGCATTCGTCACGCTCTGAGGTGTGCTGCAAACGGGTACGACGCGGACATTGGGGAAGCTGCCCAGACGCATCAGAGCCTGCCCCATGTAAAGGGACTCAAGACTGCGCCCACCGGCGATGACCATCATGATGCGGTTTGGATTCTCGCGCAGCGCCGCAACAGCGACCGACCAGATTGGAGCAAAGCCTGTGCTGGTGGCAACAAGAACGAGCCGGCCCTGCATTTTTGGCCGGAAGTACGCCGAGCCATAGGGACCTGTCAGTGCCACGCGATGGCCAAGACCAATTTGCTTGCCCAGCGAGGTGGTGACCCTTCCACCCGGCATACGCCGGACATGGAACCACACAGAGCCACTATTGGTCTGCGTGGTTAAGGGATGAGTGATGCTGAAGGGACGGCTGGGATAACCGTCGAAGCGCACCTGTGCGTATTGGCCTGGATGATAGGGCAGCGCGCTGTCTGTCGTGATCCCAACTTCCATCACCTCGTGCGACAGAGCCCGCAATGAACTCAGCACGCCTTCGACAGTGCGATTGCCGTGTAGTTGTTTCCGTTCGATCTCTACATCGCCGGCGATGCGGCATTGGCAAGCGTGTACGATTCCTAGCTCGGCGCCTTCCCCACCGTGCACCTCACCCGAGACCAAGCGCACGCAGCATGTGCCGCAATGGCCAGCGCGGCAGTTGTAGGGCAGATCGAGGCCGTTGTTCAGCGCTGCATCCAGAAGCAGTTCCCCAGGGCGCGCCATAAAGCTGTTGCCGTCGAGTGTAATTCGGTGACGTCTCGTCATTGATCAATCCCGGAAGATTTCAAGTTTCCCACCTCCGGCAGGTCCAAGTGACCCACCGCCGCTGCACCTCATCAGAGGCCCAGCATGCACGCGTTCTGAAGCTGAATTGCGCAGCGTTAGGGATCGGCAATAGAGCTGCGGATTTCCCGGTCATTGGTCATTGAAAATCCCCCTTTTAGATTCTCTTCTGAATTTGAAGTGAGAGAGACGAATTTGGTCTCCTATCCTCTATCCGGTTAGACAGTGACCATTTCATGGCCCGATTTTAGAATGAGATAATTGCTTAAAATATGATCTTGCCTTCGCGCCAATGGGTCAATTGGAAGTGGGTTTGCGATGCCATTTTTGATGGCGCAGCGCTATAATAAATGGAATAACCATATTTCATCACTTCAGATAATTTGTCGTTATTTTACAGTGTGATAGGTCCGTGTCTTGGGACTTCTTTGGCCGCGATAACTACCCATAATGATAATAAGTCATTTTTGATTACTTCTATGCGATTAGAAGGCCAAAATATCAATTATCTCATTATTATCAATAATCTCGCGGCCATATGACTGCCCCATTTCAATAAGTAACTGATTGTTAATCGGTGATCGTGCGCAGGGTTCGCCAAGCTTAATCTCAGGAGCGATATAAAACAGGGGTTTCGCTTTTTGAGTTATCTGAAGGGGGTATTTGTCATGAAACGGTCGCCGGGAATTTTGTTGTTTTGGTGCGCTTTCACGAGCGGACTGCTGATGATCGCCGGCTTCTTTGGGCCGCGCGCTATTGCTGGGCCTAGCCGGATTGAAGCGGTTGGTGCCCAGCCGCGAATGAGCACAGTGATTCTTGCTCAGGCGGCAGGAGCCGACTCGAAAGCGGTGCTCGAAGCCCTCATCAAAGAGGACCAAGAAAGCCGGGCCAAGGCAAAAGAAGAGCGAGCGAAGGCCGCCCCTAGCAAACCCAAAGCGAACCAAGATACGGCGGCCGCCAGCGAAAAGCTGCCGTGGTTGGATGGGCGAATGAATGCGGGCGTTGGCGATGCTGTGAAAGCGGCCGGGCCTGAAGAAGAGGCGGGAGATGCTTCTGCCCCCACAGCCTCATCCGATGCTCACAGTAGTGGCGGTGTTGACTTGTCGCTCTATCCCACCGCCTCGCAATGCGGCGAGTGCCACAAGCAGATCTATGAAGAGTGGTCGTCATCGCAGCATGCTTATGCGTCGATCTCGCCGATGTTCCACAAATTTGAACAGAAATTCCAGTCGCTAACCCAAGGCACGGTCGGCACCTTCTGCGTGCGCTGCCACCAGCAAGTTGGGACGCAGCTCGGCGAGGCGCGCGATGCGCCCTTATGGGAGCGCAGCCAAATATCGCGCGAGGGCGTGAGCTGCATCACGTGCCACCGGGTCAAGGAGCAATACGGCAAAGTCAATGGTGAGCGGCGTGTGGAACCGGGCAAGATTTATGAGCCGGTTTACGGCAGTGGCGACCAGAGCGTGATCAAAGATGTGCTGGCAGATAAAGAGACGTACTCGGTGAAGACTAGCACCGGCGGCCGCGGCAACGACATTCATGCCGGCATGATCACAAACGACCAAATCACCAAGTCAGAATTCTGCGTCAGCTGTCACCAGGTCGCCGTCAACTTAGGGATCAAGCTGGAAATCGTCTGGGATCAGTATCGAGACAGCCCGGCACGCAAAGCAGGCGTCAGTTGTCAGGATTGCCACATGGGCAAGGTTCCCGGCCAGCCGAAGGGCTATTCGACTGCGCCTTCAGCGGTTGTTGGCGGCAAGGAAGTCAACCCCGGACGCAAGCACGCCAATCACCGCTTTATTGGTCCCGGGTATTCGATCGCTCACCCCGGCATCTTCCCGCACAATCAGAAGGCCCAGGCCATCAATATCAAGGACTGGCTTGAGTTCGACTGGCGTGCCGGTTGGGGCACCACCAAGTTCGAAGACAAGGTTGCTGACGGCAAAATCAAGGTCACTTTCCCAAAGCGCTGGTCAGACGCGCTTGACCGCGAGGAGGCGCGCGCAATCATTGATGAGAATCTCGCGAAACTCGATGAGCGCGACAAGATCCGCAAGCAGGTTATGGAGAACAGCAGCCATGTCGACGGACCTACTGTCGAGAGCATTCCGAAAGTGGGCTCGGATCTGGCGTTCTCCTACAAGATCAAGAACACCAATTCGGGCCACAACCTGCCATCGGGCTCTCTGGGTGCGCAGCCCCAGCTTTGGGTGAATGTCGCGCTGGTCGATCCTGATGGCCAAAACGTCTGGGAGTCGGGCTACGTCGACAGCAACGGTGACATGGCCGATTTGCATAGCCTGGATGTCGCCGCTGGCAGCATCGAGACAGACCATCAGCTGATGAACTTCCAGACCAAGTTCTTGACGACCAACGTCAAGGGCACGGACCGGGAAATGTACCTGCCAGTGAATTTCGACGTTGATCCGCTTCCGCATTTGCGGCCGCCGGGGGTTCCAACGACTGTTCTCAACCATCCGCCGCTCGTGCGCATGGAGAACCACTCGCTGTCACCGCTCGAGGAGAAGATCGCGAGATACAGCGTGCCCGGTCATCTGATCAGGAAGCCGGGCAAATACCAGCTTGCCTTCCGCATGCGCAGCCGGGCCGAGCCGATTTATTTCATGCGCTTTGTGGGGGCCACCAAACAAATGGAGCAGAGCATGAACGAGCGGATCATGGACTTCCACGAATTCACCGTGGGTCTCGAAGTCAAAGACTAGCGCAGAGATTGCCAGGCGTTCCGTAGGGGGAACCGGCAGGGATCCAAAGAAGGTTGTTCAAATCCACTTTGAGATTTCTGTCTGGGCGAACGCACTCGCAGATCACAGGTACGAAGGGGGATGATAGATATGACGAAGGACGCGAAAGGCAATGTGCGATCCTGCGCCAAGACAACGACTGCCGCCCTCGCGCTGGTAGCCGGTGGGTGCGTATGGATCCATGGCGCGGCGGCAGAGCCGGCGCCGGCTGAAGGCAGCACGGAGGTTCAAAAAGGCAGTGCAGGATTGCTCGTCTTGCCGGGAAATTCCGACGCTGGTCAGCAGTCAGCAAAGAAAGAAGCTGGAGAGTCGATCATTGCCAAGGCAGAGGTCGAGAGCCCGTCCGAACAGGCTCGCAACAGCGACGGAGGAGTAACGGTGGTTGCCAAAGGGCACTCCGATAGCGAAGCGGGCGATTCAAGCACCGCTGAAGATGCCACCAAGACTCACCAAAAGGGCAGACCGGCCAGCACTGCTTTCCGGCCTGGCCCGCAATATGATGGCCTTTATGTTGCCGAAGAGCAGGCTGAAATCTACGGTGGTAAAAGCGCGGTCGAACCGCCGCGCCCACTGCTTGAGATTGGCCGCGAGCAATATACGTCCGGCATGTACGACGAAAGCAGCACCGCGCTCGGCGAGCTCAATCCACTGCTGCCGGGCCTCGCCGTGTACGGCGACTGGCGAACCGCGATCGCATACAACAACAATAACGGTAAGGAAATTGCGCAGATCGCGACTCGGCTGAACCTCGACATCGATTTCAAGATCACGGGCACAGAACGCATCCACGCCTTTTTCGCTCCGATCCAGGAGCGCAACGCAAAATTCACGCGCTTTGAGTTCGGCGGCAGCGACGCCAACGACACGTTCAACGATGAACTCGACGGCGAACCGCAGACGCTGTTTTTTGAAGGGGACTTCGGCTCCCTCTATTCGGGCTTCTCGGGTCAAGAAGCCAGCTTCGATCTTCCGTTCACCTTTGGTCTCTTCCCATTGTTCCTGCAAAATGGAATCTGGGCGAACGATGCGATTCTCGGCGCCGCAGTGACGCTTCCCGCGATGAATTCTGCGATGCTGGGCATTTCCAATTTCGACATCACATTCTTTGCGGCATTCGACAATGTCGACAATGCAGGCGTCATCGGAGCGGACGGCAAGGTCGACAACAACAGCGCCAATCTCTATGGAATGACGGCTTTCATCGACGCTTTCAGCGGTTATATCGAGGCGGGTTATGGCTTGGTGCAGGGCACCGGCGATCAGGATGGACTTCTCGAACACTACCTGACCGCCGCTTACACCCGGCGCTATGGCAACACCTTGTCGAACTCGACCCGCTTGTTCGCGAACTTCGGCGACGACACGGGCGCAAACGACGACGGCTTTGCAATTATCTCTGAGAACAGCCTCATTTCAGGTTTGCCGAGCACGCTGCTGCCCTACGCAAACTTCTTCGTCGGCTTTGACAATCCCAAACCCCTTGTCGATGGCAACAACGCGGGGATCTTGAAAAACGTCGGCATCAACTTCGAAACGGACGCGCTGACGGGCTATCCGAAACTTGACGACACCGGCTCCAACGCCTGGGGCGGCGCCATCGGCTTGCAGTACTTGTTCAATCTGGATCAGCAGATTGTCTTCGAAGTTGCCATGGTGCAGCCCTTTGAAAATGACGGTATCGGCGCCAAAGATCCGCAGTATGGCTTGGGCGCGCGCTACCAGATCCCGATCAACCGGGCCTGGCTGTTCCGCGCCGACGCGACTTATCAAATCATCGAAAGCGCCGAGGACAACTTTGGCATCCGCTCCGAAGTGCGGCGCAAGTTCTAACGGAGTGCTGGGCGTTCCGGTTCAACCCGGAGCCCTGGTCACTGTGCAAAAAGGCCGATAAGCGTGATCGCCCGCTAGCGGCCGCCACTTGAAGAATCGGGTTTCTGTCGGAGGACATGCCATGCTCAGTTGGACACGTGTCGCCGCCGCTTTAGTAGGCAGCATCCTCGCCGCCGGTGTTACTGGGCCTTTTACAGAAGCCCTTGCGGGGTCGAAAAAGACCAGCCTCAACCGGCACAGCGAAAGCGGACGCGCATTCGTTCTTGAGAACCGGCGGCGTGCAAGTTTGGTTCGCATTCCTCTGCCACTAGGGCCGTCATACATCTATCAGGACTATCCCTATTACTACAGCCGTGGTCACTACCCCGCACACATCGGCGGTTACACCTATTATCCCCCACCCTCCCGCTGGCACGCCGATCAGGGTGTCGGGCAAAAATGCGCGTGGGGTCCGGGCCGGTGCGCTGCGTACAGGCGGCGCTGATAGCGGTCACGCCGCCCTTGACGGGCACAGCGAAATTCGAACGTGACCGTGGCCACTGGCCAGTTCGGCTCTGAGCAGAATGCTGAGGTGGACCGGGCCCCTGCCACGATTTTTTTCGAGCATTTGGGGATTAGATAGGATGGCGGAGACGATAGGATTCGAACCTACGATACCCTTTAGGAGTATAACGCTTTAGCAAAGCGCCGCCTTCAGCCACTCGGCCACGTCTCCGCAAATCAGGCTGGAACCTCGTATAGAGGCGCGTTGGCGGGATTGCAAGCTCAAGCACCCGCCTGTTCCGGGGGTGGGGAAAGGCCCGTAAGCGTATTGGTGCTTCCGCTTCCCCTGCCGGCCTAATCGGGCTAGTTTGTAGGCATGGAATTGGAAATTGAGTGAGTTCGCCAGCGTGTCACGCATAAAAAACTGGGCATTTTTGGCCGGGATCGCAACGGCCGAGCTGGCCGTTGCGCAGAGGCTTCCGGCCAACGCTGCCGAATATTGCGTCACCTGCGCAGCACCCGCCGCCATGTATGCCTGTACAATTGACGGGGTGCCGCCCGAGGCGCCCAACGATCCTCGCGGGCAGTTGTTGTGCATTCAGGAATTGGCCCGTCTTGGCAACCATGAGACGTGCTCTGTGCCCCGCAGCGCGCCGCAGCCATGCCCCGGCATGGTGCGGGTCGTCGCAGCACCGGCCGATGGGACGCCACCCGCAGCCGCGGCCACTGACCCGGCAGCTGCAGGGACTGAGCCAGCGCTTCGGGCTGAGGGTGCCCCAACTGTTGTTACTGCCCCCCCGCCGGGCGATGCGCCGCCGTTAGAGAAGGTCAAGCCTGCAAAAGAACCGCGCACGGTGGAAGAGCTTGCGATCCAAACCGTCGATGCGTCGAAGCAGGGCCTCAAGAAGGCGAGTGATGCGGTGACTGGCACCGCCGAAAAAGCCGGAGAGAACGTCGGAAAAGCGGGCAGTGCTGTTGGCGACGCCGCCAAGAAAACGTGGCACTGCCTTTCGTCGCTTTTTAGCGATTGTTAAAGCACACCTCACATTGCGCTTCACCTGCAACTTCGACTGAGCTCATGACGGTGGCCCGTCTTGAAGCAGTCCGATGTACTTGCTTGGTGCTGCGGCGTTGAGCGGCCTTCGGAGCGCCAGACGCAACTAGTGTAACTTCATCCACTCGCGGGCCTGGCGCTGGGCCTCCGAAACCTGAGCCCGGGTCATCTCACTCGAGATTTCCTGCCGGTAGACTTTGGCTTCCGCGTTGCCGCGAACGGCCGCAAGGTTGAACCACTTGTGCGCCTGCACCAGATCGAGCGGGGCATCGCGGCCCGAACAATACATCAGGCCGAGTTCAAACAGCGCATCGGCTGCTCCGCCCTGGGCCGCGAATTCGACAACGTCACGCGAGGAAAAATCCAGACGCGCCATGAGACAACTCCACCGTTTTTGACTTTTGACTAAAGTCTTCTCCTCGCTGCAAAGCTTGCAGCAACGAATTGAGGATGTCAGGGGACTGATGACAAGACGTAAACGCCGCCGCATAACTTTGGTTGCATCTCGTTGATCAGACTGAACGAATTGCTCTTCCGCTGTGCCGAAGCGAGGCGCTTTGCCCGGATGAGTACAGAGTGAAAGAGGGCGTTAACGGCGGCTGAAACCTTGCCCTAACCATGCCGCCAGAATGTATTTTTCGCGTCCTGGCGGCGCCCTGCGAAAGGTGTGCGATTTGCCGTTCAGGGAGGGTTCATCGCCGCTCCGCTAACCAAGGCAGCACGGTGGCGAACACAGTTCAGAATTGGGCCACGAAGATGCAAAGGAGAATGTGCCGTGACGTTGAGGGTGGGCATCATCGGAACACTGCTGGCTGGCTTGGTGTGCGGCGTTGGCGGTTGTGCCAACGAGACGATCGCGCCGAACCGCTTTGTCGCCCCGGCCTATGTGGGTGGCAACGATCTGGCTGTGATGGGCGGCGCACGCAGCCAATCCTCTGCAAGCGATCAGCAGATCATTGAGCCGACGTCGTCGAGCAAAGTTCTTTCGGCAGTGGTATTCGAGCGTGTCACCGGCCGCACCGCCTACCCAGAAGGCCAGTTGCTCGGGAAGTAGTGGGCGGGCCATTAAAGCGGCATCGGTTTGCACACAATTGAGCCTGCTCACATCAGAAACACCGTCGAACCCGTCGTGCGACGTGCTTCCAGCTCGCGATGAGCGGCGGCAGCATCTTTCAGCGCGTAAGTTTGGTTGATGGCGATTTTGATCTCGCCCGACGCAACCCTGGCAAAAAGTTCAGCGGCATTGGCTTCTAAATCTTCGCGCTTGGCGATGTAGGCCATCAGTGAGGGGCGCGTTGCAAACAGAGAGCCCTTCAACACCGCCAGATCGAACGGTGGCACGGGTCCGGAAGCGCTGCCGAAGCTCACCCACAAGCCCTTTGGCTTCAGGCAATCGAGCGAGGCAGGAAACGTATCGCGGCCGACGGAATCATAAACCACATCGCAGAGCACCCCGCCGGTGATCTCGTGAACGCGAGCCACGAAGTCCTCGGTTCTGATGTTGATGACGTGCGCGCAACCGTTGGCACGGGCAAGTTTGGCCTTCTCATCCGAACTCACTGTGGCGATCAGCGTCGCACCGATGGCACGCGCCCACTGGCACGCAATGAGGCCGACACCACCTGCCGCCGCATGAAACAGCATGACCGTTTCGGGCTTGACGGCATAGATTTCTGAAAACAGATAGCGCACGGTCATGCCCTGCAGCATCATCGCGGCGGCTGTTTCATAGCTGATTGCATCCGGCAGTTTGACCAGCCTGTCGGCGGGAATGAGCCGCTCCGTGGCGTAGCCGCCGAGCACACCGGCATAGGCGACGCGGTCGCCGGCCTTGAAGGCTGTGATGGCTGAACCCACAGAGACAATATCGCCAGCGCCTTCCATGCCGATAACCGCAGGAAAGGCAGGTACCTTGTACAAGCCCGAGCGGTGATAGGTGTCGATGTAGTTGAGACCGGCGGCACGCTGGCGCAATACCACTTCCCCTGGGCCTGGCGCGCCGATCTCAATTTCGTCCCACGACAGAACGTCTGGGCCGCCATGAGCAAGGATGCGAATCGCATGAGGCATGGGCACTCCTTCAGGAAAACGCGTCAAATTTCTTGCCAACCTCAGCCAAAGGTCAAGATGGGCGGTGCGGCGGGCAGGCGTCAGTGACTTGAAATTGCTCGGATATAGGTGTCTCACAAGACCAGCCTGGAGCTTGCCTTGACGGCGCCACTCATGCCTTCTATGGCCAGCCATGGGTGGCGGCAAGGGATGTTCGATGCGGGTTGGCAGACAAGCACGGCGGTTTGGCCGATACGGCACGGGTGTTGCGGCCGCAATGTTTGCCATCAATGCATCCCTTTTTGTTGCAGGGTGCGCGGGCAGTGCTCCGCCCGAAATCGCCAGTCCGCGGGCGGGTCTTGGCTGCGTTGACGATAGCTTTCAATGCATCGCACAGCGCAAGGCGACACTTCAGGCGATGGTCAACGATCCGGCCCGCAAGTGGGTCAAGGAGCCGGCCACGCCTTCGGCCTATGCGTCCGGCGTGCGCTTGTTCGCCTTCAAATCAAAGAAGAAAGACCTAACCTGCGATGAGCTGGCTCATGCGCGCAAGGAGGCCGATGCGGGTCCGGCGTCGCTTCGTTCGAGCGGGACTGGGCTCACTCCGGCCCAGGTGTCGCGGGGCGCCATGTTGGCGCAGGATGTTGGCCGCGAACTTGGAAACGAGTACAACCGGCGCTGTAAAAAGAGTTGAACCCGTGACAATCGGGTGAAGCCGCACCATATCCACCCGATGGACCGTTCGTCCGGGTCGCAACCGGATATCCGCTTTTCGCCCGCGCGCCTGTAGGCGCCGCGTCTCCTCATGAGAGTTTCCCCATATGGTGCAACAGTTTGTCGAGATGATCGTGATGTTCGTGCGCGAGCACCAAAGTTGGGCTGCACCCATCGCATTCCTCGTCGCCTTCGGTGAATCGGTTTGCTTTCTGTCACTGATTTGGCCCGGTACGGCGATCCTGGTTGGCATCACGGGATTGCTGGCGGCAAGCGGAACAGACCAGTCGATCCTCATGCCAACCGTCATTGCCGCCGGACTCGGCGGCTCGCTCGGCTATTCGATTTCATATTGGATCGGGCTCTATTTCAAAGACAGCATCGGCAACATCTGGCCGTTCACATCACGGCCTCAGTTGATTCCGAGCGGTAAGACGTTCTTTGCTCGCTACGGTGCGTGGGGCGTGTTTCTCGGACACTTTTTCGGGCCTGTGCGTGCCGTTATTCCGGTGGTTGCGGGCATGTTCGCAATGCGTCAGATCCCGTTCCAAATTGCCAATATTTCCAGCGCCTTCCTATGGGCTGGCGGCGTGATCTTGCCGACGTTCTTTGCTGTCACATTCAAGGACGACGTGTTCGCATTCATGCGGCAGTATGAGCTGGTTGTGGCAGCGGTGTTATGTGTGGCGGCGTTCCTCAATTCAATCCCGACGCCTATGATGGCTATTCCAACGCTCGTTGGCTTTATCGTTTTGGGCGGGGCGCATTTGTACGCGGGCGGCGATCTTTTGACGGTATTTATCGCCGGGTTTGCAGGCGCATTTGCCGGCGACGTGTTCGGTTATTATACCGGTCGGGGCCGGAAGGACGATTTCCAGAACATCTATCCCAACAGCTGGTCGCCAGACGCCGCCGACAAGGCGCGGGCTTTCACCTCACGATTTGGTGTGCTGGGCTTGCTCCTGTCAAAATTCCACACCACGTTACGAGCGTTCGTTCCGCTGGCGTCTGGTGCGCAGAACCTTTCTGTCGCGGGTTTCATTGCGGTCAGTGCAGTTTCAGCGGCAATGTGGGCGGCCGTTCTTCTCTCGCCGAATTATCTGCTTGGACTGGTGATGAAGGTGTGAGCCGCAAGGCAAGAGACGTCGGGGGTGGGAGTGCCGTTTGAATATCTGTACACGCTGAAGGATCAGATCCTCGTTTTGGCGCGTGAGCACGACCAATGGATCGCCCCGCTCGTCTTCATTCTGGGGTTTTGCGAGAGTATCGCGCTCGTATCGCTCTTCGTTCCCTCGACCATCCTGTTTCTCGGCATTGGCGCCATCCATAGCGCGGCGGGTGGCGAATTCGTGCCGGTGTGGCTGGCAGGCGCGGCCGGCGCTTTGATCGGCGATATCGTCTCTTATCTGATCGGCCTTTATTTCAAGGACAGCATCAACACCGTCTGGCCGTTCAAAAAGTACCCATCCCTTATTGGCAAAGCCAAAGACCTCGACCGCAAATGGGGGGCCATCGCCATGGTTGGCTCTAAATTCCTCGGTATGCTTCGGCCGTTCGCCCCCGTCATGGCCGGTACCATTGCCATGCCCTGGGAGCGATTTTTATTGGCCAGTGCGGCCGGATCGTTGCTATGGGCTGGCGCATTTTTGGCCCCCGGATATGGCCTAACGCTCTTTCAGTAGGGGCCCTGCGCCGCCTGGGCTTGCCAGCGTAGGTCGGATCGCCTACACGAAGCGCTTCCACTGCAGCCAAGTGCGCGATCATGCGCCCCCGGTTCCAATTTGGCCGGGACCTGAAGGATTGAGACGATGACCGCCCGCACCGCCCGCAAGGTTGAAATCCAGAAGAAAAAGGCCCGCCGCGCCATTCCCCGGGCTGCCGTCACCCGCATTCAGGGTAACACCGCCGCTGTCCGCAAGCGCCTCAAGAAGGCCTCGGGCAAGGCGCGCGCCGCGAAGGCCGCCGCTAAGGCTTAAACGATCAGTTCGTCCTAGGCATGTTGGGCGTCGCTGCAACTTGAGCGGCGCCTAGATAAGTGCGGCTGACTTCCAACAACTGACGCCGTGACTGTGCTGAGCGGTTTAGGCTGCTGATTGCTTGTGCATCAGCAGAGCCACCGCGACCGCAGGGGCTAAATGCGTGGCTGTGCCGATGCAGTCTGGAAGCGCGTTGGCCACATCTGCGAACAACACAAACGGACGGCCGAAGTGGCTGGCCAGCGGGGCGATTTCGCTCGCGCCGATGCCAGCCCCAATGACCGGTGCTTGGGGCGCCAGCCGGCACCCTGACAGCACCTGAATCACCCCGTCACGGACCGAGCGCATTTGTTCGTCGCGCACGAAGGAAGCCGCCGGCGTCCATTGGGCGAGGTCTGCTTCACTCGCATCGCGGCCCAACATGCGTGCAAAGCGATTGAGGCTCTCCGGGACAGATTTTCCACGCCCGTCTGCTGTTGCGTGCAGATCAAGGCCGTCAGGCAACGCCCCAAGGATGCGACGCACATCAGCCATGGTAGCGAGATATTCACGCGCCAATGACACCCACTGACCGCCAAATGGCGCGCGGGTGGTAACGCCCATCACCGCCGTGCGCGTGTAGCCAGTATAGACCAACTCGCCGGTGGTCTGTCTTTCTGCGTCCGTCAGACCGCGTGGCGCGGGCTTGCCGCCGATGATGGGAATAATGTCTGTCGTCGTCGAGCCGAAGTCGATCAGCAGCGCGTTCGCGTGATGGCGGCCTACGAGCTCTGCCGTGGCCAGAAAATTCGTTGAGCCGACATCGCTTGTGTACTTCATGGCCTCTGCGGCAGTGCCAAACCCACGCGGCCCCATCCAGAACTGTGTCTCCGGTCCGAACTCACGCACCATGCGGGCGACGAGCGTAATAACGCCTGTCTTGCGATCGGGAAATTGATCCGACAATTCGCCGGTCATGGTGATTGCATGCTGCGTTGCGCGCGATAGTAGCGGCGCTGCTTTACGCAAAGCGGTGTCCAGCTTTTCCATGCCCATCCACAGGCGGCAGCGGAACTGCTCGGCGGCAATTGTGCGCCCATCTTCCACGAGCGCGACCTTGAGGTGCGCCCCGCCAACGTCCAGTCCTGCCGTTATGGTCACAAGCTGCTCCGGATCTGCCGAGAAAACATGGGCTGTGATACACTGCCAGGCATGAAAACACAGCCTTTCGAAGTGATTCCCGTGCTCGATATACGCCATGGCCAAGCCGTGCGCGCGGTGGCCGGAGACCGCGCCAACTATCAGCCGCTCATAACGCCGCTTGCTAGCACTGCCGAACCGCTTGCCGTGGCGCTCGGCTATAGGCGGCTCTTTCCGTTCCAGACACTCTATCTTGCTGATCTCGATGGCATCGAGGGACGGGGATTGAACTCAAAAGTGGCCGCAGCGATTTCGGCACACTGGTCTGATCTCGATATTTGGACAGACAATGGTTCCTTTGACGAACAGGGTGTGGGCCTGTTGTTAGAACGGGACAACGCGACGGCCGTCGTCGGCAGCGAATCGGGAGTTGGCACATCAGACTTGCAGCGCCTGATTGAACGCTTCGGCGAGAGCATCGTGTTGTCTCTCGACTTTGCCGGTGATGATTTTACCGGGGCAAACAAACTCTTGGCCGATGCCTCGCGCTGGCCTCGCCGGATCATTGTGATGACGCTCGGCCGCGTTGGCACCAACCGTGGCCCTGATCTCGAACGGCTTGAGGAAATCGCGCGTCGCGCCGGCCCATCCCGCCTCGTCTATGCGGCAGGCGGCGTGCGCGATCGAGACGATTTATTGGCCGTGCGCGCGGCCGGCGCTTCCGGCGCGCTTGTTGCTTCGGCTTTGCATTCGGGACAAATAAAAACCGGCGGCCTCCTGTGAGCCCGCCGGTTCTTCAACTCAACCGCTATGAACGGTTATGTCAGCTCAGGTCTTGGCGCCGAAGGGGTGCGAGACCGAGTTGCGCTGTGCGGTAGCTTCGGCAGCGGTCGGCTTGCCAGCAACTGCGCGTGCGATTGCTTCCTTAACGGCGCGGTAGTTATAGTCCTGGATCTTGGCGTCGTCGGCAGCTTCCCAGTGGATGAACACGCCAACGAGAACGTAGACGTCGTCAGCTTCGTTTGCCGGGATCACGCCTTCAGCGACCGAGTCCTGAACAGCCTTGGCAACGCCGTACTGTGCGGGGCCAAACATCTGAACGGCCTGACGGGCGTCCTTGATGGTGACCTTGTTGAACATCGCGGTGTTGGGCTTGCAAGCAAGGTTCGGAGCGATGACGGCGAGGAGCGACGTGAAGCCGTCCTTGTTGTTCGTGAGCGTGTTGCAGAATGCGGTTTCAGCAGCCGAACCGCGGGGTCCGATGATGAGGTCGATGTGTGCGACTTCGTTGCCGTCACCGACGAGCGACTCGCCGACCATTACGCTATTGATCTTGGCCATTACGGGTATTCTCCCTTTGATTAGTTAGTCTACAGAATTTCACAGACGCCGCTGGAACCCGACCGTTAAGGATCGTCGAAATTACCGTGGGCGGCCGTCAGCAGTCGCCGTTAAGGCTATCGGTGTTATCAGCGAGCGGCGACGGCTGTCCCCGATCCGGTTTCCAGATAGCTCTCGTGCTCTTCGCACGTGGGTGTCATAGCCCTAGAGGTGTACTTTCGACAAGTGGCGAAGCGCCGCTTTCTGCGACTTTGCAGCAGATTAACATTTTCACGGCGAACAACATTGATTAAGCATAATCAATGTGTTGCGCCTCTCAATGACGAATTGGCGAATTCCCGGCCAATTATCGACACAAATAAGATCGCGGCCATGAGGTCGGCGAGCGACCCGGGATTGCGTCCTTGCGCCTTTAACCCAGCATCGAAATCGAGAAGCGCGGGCTCAACTTCCGGTGCGCTGGGCCGCACATCTGGGCTGGTAAAGTGCTGGGCCTCAAACACACTGGCCTTGTGGCGGACGTCTTCGGCGGCCTCCACCCCAAACTTGCGGGCGATGTGCGTATCGGGAACCCTAGCCAGCGCATAGAGGAAAACGCGGGCGATTGCGTCTTCTGCGCTCCAGCCTGCATTTATGCGCGGCGCGAATTCCCGGTCGTGCCAAGCAAACACATGCTCGAAATCCGTCACATACTCCTCGGCGATCAGATCGCGCGTACTGGCCATGTGCATGGCCTCAAGAAGGGACACGTCTGGCGGCTGGCGCACGTCCGAGGTTGCCGCTTCGCCGAGGCCCCCTGGGCTTGCTGCCGCGATGGCCTGAAACACAGCGGCTGCATCTTCGGCATCGAGTTTGCTCAAGCTGAGGCGCAGGTTCGCACGCAGAGTGAGCGCAGTGCTGCCCGGCAATTCTGCGGCGGCGGCCAGTGGCGCGCACAACAGCAAAATACCCAAATTGGTATTGCAATGGACGGCCGCGAACGTCGCCTCAACCGCGCGCCGGATGCGCTCTCCAACTTTGAGCGTGGGGTTGGAAACATGCGGAGCCGCGACGTGCGCGCTGGTTTCGAAGTCCGCGACCTGCATACCATGCCCGCCTGCATAGATGTGGACGTTGCCGGGTTTCAGCGCGCGTACCTCAGTGAGGCATGCCGCGATGAAGGCATCGGAAATTTGACTTGGGGTTAGGGCACCCAAAGGTGTCTTCCTCGGGCTTGCTGCGCAGACCCGTCATCAATCGGGACCGCAGAGAAAATCGTGAAGTGATACCAATGAAATATATAGGGTCCTTCCCATCGCCCGCCAAGCGGTCAAATGGGTGCGCGAGGCAGGTGGGGACAGCCCGGACGTTATATGGGGAGGCACAACCACCTTGTTTCACCCGTTGGCGCCGCAGGTGAGGTAGTCGAGAGCATGCGACCGGACGAGGTCCCAGGTGGTGGCGTAGCTTAGCAAAATGGCGCCAGCGATAATCTGGAACCGCTTTGGATCTTCCAAAACCCGCCGCCATTTTGGTTGGTGTGTGAGCAAGAACACGGCGAAGGGCAAACCGATCGGCGCGTATACTAGTACGATTGATCTGAGCACGATATAAATATGCAAGAGTACTATATTGGGTTTGCTAAATCCCCAATCCAAAAAAGGATTATAACTGAAGACCAAGGCGCATAACAGGCCAAAGCCTGGCGCGGCGAGCCAGCGAAGACTTATTGCAAATGCTTGCCCCTGGCGACGTGAGTAGACTGCCCCAATGATGGCACCAAGGACGAACCAAGGCCAGATCCAGTAAACAATCAGGCTGCTGTGGCCCGCTCGAAAGCTCAATACAGAATCACAGACACTGGTGCCGCCACGGTTTAAAATGCGCAAGGAGATGAAGTTCGTCAAAAGGAAGTGAACGACGATGGGGCCAGTGAGCACCATCACTGCAATTGATAGTCCTTTGCGGACCAAAGTTCCAAAGCGGTTCGGAGACATCCTACTCCGCCCCTTTCTTTGCGGCATCAGCGACATCGTCCTCACTCACCGCCGCCAGAAAATCCTCAGCCAGGGTCGCGGCAATATCCATTTCGGTGACGCTTTGCAGACCCTTCCAAGCCGGATTGGAATTGATTTCGAGCACCATCAACTGCCCAGCGGGATCGCGGATAAGATCGACGCCCGCATAATCCGCGCCAATCGCTTTGACAGCGGCCAGTGCCAGCCGCGCCATCTCGGCATCGGGCTCGTGGCGCACGGGTTCCGCGCCCTGATGCACATTGGTGATCCAGGTTTTGCCGCGGCGTGTCATTGCCGAGAGAATGCGGCCACCTGATACGAACACGCGCCAGTCTTCAAATTCGGTCGCCTTGGCATCGCGCAGGTACGTCTGCATGTAATAGACGTGGCCGATTTGATCGGGAGCCGGTAATTCAAGCGCCGTCACCGCGCGGCGAATACCGTTGCCCTGGCTGCCGAACAAAGGTTTCACCACCAGCGCGCGCCCCTCCGCGCGGGCGTGATCGAGTGCGGCGTCTAGCCCATCGACAACGCGGGTTTGTGGCGTCGGTAGTCCCGCTTTGTGAAACAGGAATGTCGCGGTGGATTTATCAACACAGCATTCAATCGCGCGTGCGTTGTTCCACACTCTCACTCCGCTTGCCTGCAGCGCGTGCAAAATGCCAAGCCGTAGTGTGATCTGCTCGAGGCTGCCAGCCGAGATCGATCGAACGAAGGCAGCATCAGGCAGCGCGCCTTCAAATCCCGGGATGTCGATGCCGGAAGGGCAGCGCGTATCGAAGGCGCAGGCTTTCAATGTTGTGGTGGTCACGCGCGCGCCGCGCGCTTCGAGCGCTTTGGTCAGGCGCCGGGCGTGCCAATCGCCGCCATCTTCCTCGACGAAAAGAGCAATGCGGGGGGGCGGCGGGATTGAAAGCGCGCCAGTTTTTTGAGTGAGATTGGTCATTGCTTGGTTTCCCCCTCTCCCCATCGCGCACTATAGCGCGAATGGGGAGAGGGTCGGGGTGAGGGGCGGCCGCTTGGACTTGATCGAGGTGGCTTGCTCTGCGAATGGAGCACCGCCGCGAGCAAAGCAGCTTGTTGCCGCCCCTCACCCTAACCCTCTCCCCGCCCGCGGGGAGAGGGGAATTCATTTTTTACCTAAAACTCTTCTCAACAATTTCCGGTGCCAGCTTGCCGGCCATGAACGATGAACCGGTATCGAGGTTCGAGACGGTGACGAGTGCCGGGCTGAACAACATGGCGTCGATTTTATAAAAGTCGCCATTCACTTCCGCGAAGGTTTCTGCAAACGGCTTGCCGTAAGAACTGGAGGTGTTCGACGGCAATTCGTCGGCGAGCTTCTTGGCGGCTTCATCGGATCCGCGCACGAACAGCTGAATTCGCCCGCCATAGATAATGGCGTCGTTGGTGCGGCCCATCGCCTTGACGAAGTCGGGGATTGGCGGGGCGATGGGCGCCACGCCATATCCATCGACAATGTTTTCGAGCGGGAAGTGCAAGGCGTGCGCCTTGTGCAGCGACACTTCAAGGACGCGCGCCGCAATTTGCACGGTGCCAGCAAGGCTCCCCGTTGGCGCATAGAGGATGCTGAGATTGGCAGCGGGAATTCCGCATGCGGCCGCAACCGTCAGCGCAACAGACGACGGCGGGGCCTTATCACCCTCGATAACGAGTGCACCCGCGTTGTGATGATCGGCGTAGCCGAGTTCTTTGTAGAGTTCTTCAACCCGCGACAGCGCGCGGGCGGGGCCCGAGCCGAGTGCAAAGAAGCCCGACGCTTCATCCGTGATCGTCCAACCGGCATATTGGCTGCCAAGGCACGCCACCACTGGGTTCGACGAATGCACCATCACACCCAGCGGCCAATTCGCAAGGCCCGATGATGTGGTGAAGGCCACTGTGCCAAACCCGCCCATGCAAACTTCGCCCAGAAGGCGGCCAGCTTCCAGCCCGCCGGGTACGTTCGCGCCGAGGTCAATGCGGCGCTCGCCGGCCTCTCCGGTCGATACGGCGCAGCGCAAGGCGCTGGCGTTGGCGACAATTGTCTCTACGATTTTTCCGGCGCGGGCGTTGACGCTCGGGGTGGCATGGGCAGCGTTCATAGTGTGGGCTCCTGTTCAGCTTTGGCGCTGTCATACAGCATTGATTGCAACTGTCCCATGCGCTCGAAACACAATTGCTCTGCGGCATCTGGCGTGGTGGCTTCAGCAAGGACCGTGGCGATAGGATTGTGCACTGCGATGAGCGTTCCCGCAGGCGAGCAGTCCCTCGCCCACTCTGGCCAAGCAATCTTGGGAACCCGAAGTGCCCCCTGGTCCGCATAGAGATAAGCGGCTGCCCGCGCGGCTGGCGGATCCCATTGCCGTTGCAGAAGTGTGGCGGGATTTTCGCCCATGCACGCCGCGATATGGGCCGCAAACACGGTGCCGCGCTCGTCGTCAAACACGTCGAGCGTTGCGCCGGGACGCGGATTGATCTCGATCAGCAACGGCTCACCATCATTGATGAGAAAATCAAACGACACGATGCCTTTGAGATTGAACTCGCGGGATAGCGTCATGCACGTATCGATCAGCCGGGCCTCCAGATCTTCCTCAAGCGTCAACGGCCCGGTGGCACCGCCATAACGAAAGGGATTTTGGAGTGTCGGCGTTATCCATTGGCGGCTGAAGGCAAAGGCGTCGCCCTCGGCGCTGACAATGCCGAACACTGAAATGGCGTCGCCGGGTACTTTTCTCTGGAAGTAGCCGTGTTTAGAGACGCCGTGTGCGGCCGTCGTCTCGTGAATGTGGGCCCCGCCACTGCCGCCAGCCTTTTTAGTGAGCCAGCCTGTTGGCGATGCCGGCGGCTCAAACCGCGTTTCGGGATGGGGAATGCCGAGGCGGGCGATCGTTGGGAAGAAGTCAGCAGGCGTCTTGCATCGGCTGATGGCCGTGGCACTTGTGCCCAAGATCTCATATTCATCAGCGAGAGCGGCGGCGAGCAGCAGACGGTCTTCAAAACCGGCACTCAAGACGAGCCCGAGAGGCGGGTTCGGCGATGCGGTGCTGAGATCGGCAAGGGCGGCTGAGAGCGCTGATCGCGTGATGCCAGTGGAGACGAATTGCGGCAGACACTTATAGCTCTTGGCTGCAAGTTGGGTGTCGTCGTCGCCGTAGCCGTCAACGACGAGCGGCACAAATCCCGCTCTCCGGGCCGACTGCGCGAGGGCCCGCCCGGAGTATCCTGCAATCAGAACGCTTGCCGCCACCACCCGGTCACGCCAAACCGGTGAGTGTCTTGGCGAGAGCGTAGGCGTGGCGGAAGTCGAGGTTCAGGGGCACATCCGAGGACAGCATCTGCTTGAACAGGCCCGATTCCGTCTTGTACTTGATGTCGCCAATGGCCAGAGGCCCTACGCCAAGGGCGTTGCAGCCGGGAAGCTCTGCGCCGTCCATGAACAAGTCCATGCCTTCAACGCCGGGCGGCGGCACAGCGTTGACATCCGCAATAACCAGAAGCTTGTTTGCAAGCGCCATGTGTTCCTTGGAGACCACCTGCACGCCAGCGGCAGCGGCCGCGAAAATGACTTCCGCGTTGGCGATGACATCGCGCTTCTGCTCGATGGTTTCACCGTTGACGGCTTCCAGGTCGACGCCGAACCGCGCCTTGGAAATCTCAGCATTCTTAATCACCCGTTCGACGCCGCGATGGGCGACGAGTTGAACGTCGGCGCCTTCAAGCGCGGCGATGATCGACGAGGCAAATCCGACAACGCCGGTAGCGCCGAACACGGCGACCTTGGTGCCCTTCCAAGAACGGCCGAACTTGAATTTCAACACGCGCTCGACGCAGGCAACCATCGCGGCGGCTGTCGTGAACGAACCCGCCGGGTCAGCGAAAACCGACAACTGGAACGGAGGCACCATGGCCTTTTGTGCCGCTTCCATCATGTCGAGCGCCAAGATCGCATCCTTGCCGCCGATGAACATGCCGGTGCGCACGCCATAGTTTGGTGGGCGCGAAAAGATCGCGTCTTGCACCAGCGGCCCCACTTCTTCCAGCGCGACGTTGGTGTAGGGAATGATGACCTTGTAACCAGCATCCGCAGCCATGTTCACGTCGAACGGGCTCATATGCTTCTTGGGCTCAAGCATATGCATGATTGGTGTTGCGTCGCTCATACAAGTTCTCCGGAGGGGTGTGGATATTTGAATTTTTTCAGTTGAATTCAGCGACAGCGCCACTGTTGCGGCCGCTGACGACGCTCAGGTGCAGGCCGTGTCGTTTAACGTCTTCGACTAAAGAAGAATAGAGCCTCTTCGCCACAGCCTCGCTCTCCACAAAAGCGAACCCGGTCGGTCCCCAGGAACTTTGACCGATACCCGTAGCTCCAGCGTCGGCGAGGCGCGCGCAGATGCGCCCGACTTCTGGGCTCGACCATGGGCTGCCGCCTTGCGCTGGCGCAAAGTGACTGCCAACGATGTGTTGGATTTCCGTCAGGGCTGCCCCGAATGTTGCCAGATCCGATTCCACAAGGCCTGGCAGCAACCGCATCAGGATCAAACGGCTCAGGTGTCCGGCGGCGGCGTCGGAAAACTCAGGCAGCGCGGCAAATGCGGTCTTCTCGCGGTCGCCGTGGACGCCCACCGAGGATGGGTCCATGACCAGCAGAATCCGCCAGGATGCGGGGAACGAATGCCGGGCGAGCACGGGTGGGGCGTGGTCGGAGGGCCCCTTGCCGCCATCGATGACGAAGCCGCCGCTTTCGAAGGCCGCCATGCCGATGGCCGAACGGGCGCCGCGCTCCACCAGTTCTCCCAGTTCGCGCGTTGGAATGCCGTGATTGTTGAGGCGGGCCAGCCCGTAGCCGATTGAGAGGGCCAACTGGGTGCCCGAGCCGAGCCCGGCATGGGCAGGAATGGCCCGGGCAACCGAGACGTGATAGCTGCCGGGCAGCCCGAGGGCGTCTGCGAGCCGCATGACCAAGCGCAAAGCCCGTTCGCTTTCCTCGCCGGCCGAACTAAACTCCGGAGCGCGCGCGACCGTCAGTTCGGTGACGGGTTCGCTAACCGCCAGACCGATGCTGCCGAAGCGGCGGCCAAGGCTGCCGTTCAAGTCGAGAAAGCCAAGATGCAGCCGGGCTGGTGCACGGATCGTGATTCCCGATCCTGCAAGTTCCGTCCGGCGTTGTTTCATTTCAGCCATGGTCGGTGTCGAACGGGTCCTGTTGTTTGAAGGAATGGCTAATATAATTGGGTCAGGCGCTTTAGCCGCTTTGCTGCACTGCCGCAACGCTCGGCTTTGCTTGCCTCCTGCGTGATCATAGTACAGTCCACCAAAGCCGAGGAGAGAGCAATATGACGATTAAGAACGAGCCTGCGATGGCATCAGCCGACGTCGAGGCTTGGCTGGCGGCAAATCTTAGCACTTGGCGGCTCGATGATGGGTGGATCCGGCGCACCTACAAGACGAACAGCTGGAAGGGAACGATGATGGCCGTCAACACGGTCGGGCATCTGGCGGAAGCCGCTTGGCACCATCCCGACATCACGCTCTCATATGCGTGGTTTGAAGTGCGCTTGATGACTCATTCGGCCAAGGGCATTACGCGGAAAGACTTAGAACTCGCCCAGAAGATCGAAGACGTGATCATGTGGCAGCCGGCCGCCAATCCGTCGTCTGCGCTGGATGGCACGCCAGCGGCAGACTTGCGCTTTGCTTATATGAAATACGAATGAAAGGCTGCCCCGGTCACTCGCGTTCCAGAAATTGATGGCTGACCCAGCCATGCTGTTGCCGGTAGAGGACGGGGCACCAATCCGGTTGGCAAATCCCGCTCAACACCAGCCCACTGGCATCGGGCGGGATTGTGCCAACGATCTGCGATCCGGCAATCGGGTCCCGGCGCATGTTCAGAACGTCGCCAGCGGCAACGCGCGCCACCCTGAAGGCGGGGGGCGGAGCCTCGGTTCGGGACGGCGCAACATAGGCAACTTTTACCGGCGTGGCTTTTGAGGCGGCAATCACCATGCTCATCGGCAGCCAAGCCTGCGGGTGATCGGCGATGACCGGCACGGCCTTTGCCGGTTCTAGACGAGTTTGTGTTTGAGACTGAGGCACCAGCTGGGGTTTCGAAGGCGCGGAGAGCGCCGCAAGGTGAACCGGTTTTGCCATTGTTGCGGCCAAGCGTTCCTCGGCATTCCTGACCATGGCGGCAGCGCTGATGCCGCCTGTCAGAGCCGAGCCCGAACCGAACAGGCGCTTGGTGTTCGATTGAATCGATGCGGTTCCCGTGTCGCCGTCATCCATTGTCCAGGCGAACTTGTAGCCCTCAGGACGGATCATCATGCAGCTTTCTTTGCGCTTAAACCAGCGGGTCCACTTGGTGCAAAGTTTGTTGCCTGAAATGCGCCAGCGGCCTTGGTCGGATGTCGAGCCGAGGTAGAAGGCCAGAACGACCGATGAGCCAGTCACGGTGCCATCGTGCTCGAATTTGAGCGGCAGAGCGGCACCGATCGGCGTATCGAGGTGGACGGTGCCCCCGGAGATCAGCACTTTAATTGTTTCGCCCTTGATCGGACGGCTTTCGGCCATTGCGGCCGCAGCACTGACACAGGACACGAAAATGGCCGTTGCCGGCCCGGTCGCCAAACGCATTACAAACCCTCTACGGCGTAGTGTAGCTGTTGTCCGATTTTGCCCCTGGATGCTTCTGCAGGGCATCCGTGGCAACGATGGGGCAGGCTGGGTTATGAATACCTGCCAGATCGTTAACCATAGATTGAGAACTTCGAGAATTCCGCTCAGGATTGCCCTTGCTGTTGGATAGTCACTTATTCATCGGCTGACACATCAGCCGCGTAGGAACACGCCGTGCACGACTTTGATGCCATCCTCGGATTGGGCTCGAACCTTGGCGACAAGCGTGGCAACATTGCGCGCGCCATCGAGCACCTCACGGCCAACGGCGATATTCGTGTTGTTCGACGTTCCAGGGACTACCGGTCCGCACCTTGGGGCAAGACCGATCAGGATTGGTTCGTCAACGCGTGCATCGCGGTAGCAACGGACATGTCTGCGCACGACTTGCTCGAGCGCTGCTTTGCGGCAGAGCGGGCGTTGAACCGCGTGCGCCAGGAGCGCTGGGGGCCGCGCACGCTCGACTGCGATGTGTTGGTCTACCGTGATCTCGTCTCCAACACGCCCGAACTGACGTTGCCGCATCCCCGCATCACCGAGCGGGCTTTTGTTCTCGTGCCGATGCTCGACGTGGCGCCGGACCTCGTTCTCAACGGCCGCCGGCTGAGGCAATGGCTGGAGGGTCTTGACACCAGAGACGTTACCCCGCTCTGAATGGGAGATGGTGAAGCCCAACAACAAAAAACGCCGCCGGTCGTTGGACCAGCGGCGCTTTTGATTTCAGTCAAAGCGGACTGCTTACTTCGCAGCGCATTCTGACTTGATGTAGGCCAGAAGGTTGGCGCGGTCGGTTTCATCCTTCACGCCAGCAGGGAACAGCATCTTGTTGCCCGGGATGACCTTGTCGTCGGCTTCCATCCAAGCGAGCAGCTTGTCGTCGGTCCACTCGACGCCAGAGTTCTTGACGGCTTCCGAGTAGGTGTAGCCTTCGTGCGTGCCAGCCTTCTTGCCAGCAACGCAGGTGAGTGCCGGGCCGAGCGCGTTGGCGGCGCCTTCGCCGATCTTGTGGCAAACGCCGCACTTGGCGAACACAGCCTTGCCGGCTTCTGCGTCTTGCGCAGAGGCTGCAACCGGGCCAGCGAGCAACAGGGCGACAGCGAGAATAATCTTCTTCATTGGTAGCGTTTCTCCCGAGGGTGCGGATGCCCCTTTGAAGGGCTTATCCGTAAAAGTACTTACCGGCCATAGTGGCAAGTTTTTCCTGAACCGGCTGTGAACATCTTGCCGCAGTTCGGATTTATTCGCACCGATTATTTGCAGAGAAACACTTGCCTTCACTCGGCAACGGACGCTCAATCCGCTGCCGGGCAACTGATAGCAACTGATTGAATTTGCAAACTTTATCTGCGCAAATGGGTGGTATTGCGGGTAAAGGCAATCTCAGCCGGCATCTGCTGGTTCGCTAACTTTGGCGCCGCCCATCCGCCTGTAGATCAGGTCTGGCGACTGGGTATGGCTTTCGACGTCAGCCACCTTCGCCCATTCCGCGTGCTTGGGCGACAGCGAGCAGGCGGGGTCGACGTTGGCCGCATCTCCGGTCAGCGCAAAGGCCTGGCAGCGGCAGCCGCCAAAGTCGATCTCACGGCGGTCGCACGAGCGGCACGGCTCCTTCATCCACTCGGTGCCGCGGTACATCTGGAAGGCCGCCCCGCGCATCCAGATATCCGCGAGAGGGGTGTCCTTGATGTTGTCGAAGGTGAGATGCGGCAGGGATTCAGCCGCGTGGCACGGCAGCACCTTGCCCGACGGGGTGATGTTGATGATGCCCCGGCCCCAACCGCCCATGCAGGGCTTCGGGTACTTGGCGTAGTAGTCGGGCACCACGAAATCGATGACGAGCACGCCCTTCAACCGTTCCTTGGCGGCTTCGACGATGGTGTGCGTCTCCATGAAGGCTTCTTTGGTCGGCATCAGGGCAGCGCGGTTTTTGAGCGCCCATGCGTAATACTGAATGTGTGCGATTTCCAAGCGCCCTGCACCGCACTCGACCGCGAAGTCGATGATGCGCGACACGTTGTGGATGTTCTGGCGGTGAATAGGGGCGTTGAGCGTCAGCGGCAGGCCAAGTTCCTTTACCCACTTGGCAACTTCGATCTTCTTAGCCATGCCACCCTTATAGGCGGCGATACGATCGGCATTCTCCGGATCGACGTCTTGGATCGAGAGCTGCACATGGTCGAGGCCATTGTCGCGCAGCTTTTCTAGGCGGTCGCGGGTCAAGGTCACGCCAGCGGTGATGAGATTGGTATAGAGCCCGACTTCCGAGGCCACCTTGACGATGTCTTCAAGGTCTTTGCGGGCGGTCGGCTCGCCGCCGGACAAGTGGATTTGCAGCACGCCGAGGCTTGCGGCCTGGCGCATGGCGCTTTGCCATTGAGCGGTCGTCAACTCTGTGTTGACGCGTTCGAGATCAACCGGGTTGGAGCAATATGGGCATTGCAGCGGGCAGCGATGTGTCAATTCGCACAGCAGTCCGATGGGTGCGCGGGCGCAGGCAGGGGCCGCCGATTGGGCGATAGGGGTCGGGACGATCTCGTTCATGTCGGGCTCTCCAGCTCAGGCGTTCGGTGTTGCGTCACTCACAAGGACGCCCTTGTCGGCAAGGTCTTGCAGCATGGCGACAACATCATCGCGGATGACGCCGGGCTGTTCGTTGTATTCTTTGGAGAGGGCATCGACGATCTCCGTCACCGTGCGGCTACCGTCGCAAAGCTTCAGCACAGAAACGGCGGTTTCGTCGGGATCAAACAGGCGTTCGGGCGCCAGCAAAATCCAGCGGCCACGCCCGGCATCGTGGCGAAGCTTGATATGCCGCGGCATCGCCGGTTTCGTCTCATCCGAAATGATGACGCGTGTGCGTTTGAAGGATTGTGACATCAGGCGTCCTCGAGCCGGAACGCACCGGGCGGCACGTTGCCATTGATATAAGCGTGATACAGCGCGTCCTGTTGAACCCAAAGCACGTTGCACTTGAAGCGAACCGCATCGACGCACGCTTCCTGTTCTGCGCGCGTGGTGCAATTGTCCTGAATAAACTTGAGCGCAAAGCCAGCATCGTTCGGGGCCTGCACGAGGCGCTTTTTGAAGTACGCCATGACATGGTCGTTGATGAAGTCATAGCCTTCGAGCATTCCGGCGATGCGCTCTTTGTGAATTTTGGGCGCAAACAGCTCTGTTAAAGATGAGGCCACTGCCACGTTCAGCGGCTGCTCGCGCACAAAGGTGACGTAGGCTTCGACCGCAAAGCGAGTGGCCGGAAGCGCACCCTGCATCGAGATGACATAGTCACGCTCAAGGCCGAGCGCGTCGGTCAACACGAGCCAGCGCTCGATGCCGCCGGGATCGTCGCCCATTCCGTCGTGTTCCGTCACCCGGTGCAGCCAGTCGCGGCGCAACTGCCGGTCTAGCACTCGGCTCATGAAGGCTGCGTCTTTGCGTGGCACTGCTGACTGATAGCAATAGCGGTTGAGCGCCCATGCGGCGACCTGAGGCTTCGTCAGCTTGCCTCCGTGCAGCAGCTTATGGAACGGGTGCTTGTCGTGATAGCGCTCGGCCCCCACCGCTTGGATGGCGGCTTCGAACTCGGCGGGCGTCCAAAGGGCCTGCGGCATGTGGCGTTCACTCATAGGCGGATCTCCATCCCGTCGAATCCGACTTCCCAGCCGGCGGCTTCTGTTTCGCGCCGCTCCGGCGAATTGTCGTCGAGAACGGGATTCGAGTTGTTGATATGCACGAAGATCTTGCGTTGGATCTCCAGATTTTTGAATGCCTCGATCGTTCCCTCCGGCCCGGAGATGCTGAGATGACCCATGCGGGTGCCCGTTTTTTGCATCAGCCCCTGCTTGATCATTTCGTCGTCTGTATAGAGTGTGCCATCAAACAAAATCAGGCTCGCGCCTTTGACGAGGGCCGCAAGCGGTGCGTCAAGCTCAGCGCAGCCGGGGATGTAGAAGAACGCCTTTCCGGTTTTGGTGTCGATGATTCTGAGGCCAATGGTATCGCCGTCGCGGCTGCCGAAGTTACCTCCCGCGCTCGCATTTTCGAGATAGAGTGCCACTTTGCCGGGCACGGCGAAGGCCTCGACCGTCAGCCCCAAATCCTCGCCTGCGCCAAAAATCTGCGTCTTGGCATCGAGCGGCAATTCCAGCCGCGGTACTATGGCTTCATTGCAGACGTTAAACACGGAGTTGGCTTTCAGCGTCGCGAGCACGCGGGCTGAACCGTAGATCGAGAAGGGCTGGGCTTCGCGGAGATTGATGAGGCCGATGATATGATCGACATCGGCGTTGGTCAGGACTGCGGCACGAATGGGGGAGTTGCGGGCGGGCCCGCCGGCCTGAGGCCACAACTCGTTGTTGGCGGCAATCTGGCTGCGCAAATCTGGCGAGGCATTGAACAGAACCCACCGGACGCCATCACTGCTGACCGCAATCGACGACTGGGTTCGTGGCGAGAAACCTGCTTTGCCAGCTCTAACGCTGGCACTGTTGCGGCCGTTGCAATTCCATTGCGGGAAGCCGCCACCTGCAGCTGCCCCCAGAATCTTGATGATCATGTGTATTTAAGCTTTTCGATTTTGGCGCCCGGAAGCGTTGCGGCGCCGGCATTCAGTGCGCCGGAAAGCGGCGGGCAACCGGGCCAGCCAATGCCGCGGCAAGGCTGGCGAACGGAACGATTAAATAAGGTCGATTTCGGCCGGGAGATAGCTTGTCACCTCAAGGCCAACTTTCTGTTCGCGAATGGCCGGCTTGGTCCAAGATTTCATCGGTTTGTTCCTCCAGATTGGGCATTTTAATGTGCTGGCTTATGGATGCCGGCTTCAAGGCAAGGTTGGCGCGGCGCTTCAAAGCGAAGCCGTGTCGGGGCAGCAAGCGCCAAACCCCAGACCGACGACGGCTTTTGGACGGTGGTTCTGTCTATTAATCACCGTGAGCTTTGCGCGCACAAGTAAATTAGCCTCACGTCTGCGTGTTGCTATGATCTCAAGGTGCTAAACCGTTCCCCATGGACACGAGTTTGCGCCAAGATGGTCGATCGCCATCTCACTTTTCGCGCATTTGCAGAAAGATGGAACGATCTTCAAGTTTTGACGCATTATGAGAAATTTTTTGCTATTATTGCGATTTTTCCACATCAATGATGGAATATTTTTCCATTTTTGTGGTAGTGTTCTGCCACCATCCTGGCCTGGAAGCTCGGCGGAATGGCCCGGCGATTTTTTGGGGGCCCTTGTTCTGGCCTTTTGGCCAAAGCCCGGCTTGTCGAAACTGGTTGAGCAACATGCCCAGCCGGACCTAAAAGGAGCGTGCCGTGTCGCTGCCTCGTCTGACGATCCATCATGCTGGCTGGGTCATGGGTTTCTTTGGCGATCGCGCACCAATCCTTACGCGCCATCGTGCGTATAGTATGGGCATGCCGCGCCACTCGGGCTTGTGCTGGCCACCATCTGCTGCTGACTGAATTCCGACCGCCTAGGAGACATGCTTGGCCTTCCCCCCAATATTGCCGAAGTCCGCACCGTTCACAGCCGAAGATATCGAGTTGCTCAACAAGCTCGTTCAGCGTTCGACCCCGCTGCAACGCACTTGGCTGTCTGGCTTCCTGGCAGGTCTCGATGCAGCCGCAGCGCCGGGTGCCAATGTGGCTGTGGCCCCGGTTGCGGCGGCGCGCCCGCGCGTGCCTCTGACACTTATTTACGGCAGTGAAAGCGGCAACTCCGAGAGCCTGGCCATAAAGGCCAAGAAGCTCGCATCGAAAATGAATTACGATGCCCGAATCGTCGACATGGGTGAGGCGGATGCGTCCGTGCTCGCCAAATCAAAAAACGTCATGGTCTTTATATCAACATGGGGTGAGGGCGACCCGCCACAGCGCGCCGTCGATTTCTATAACGGGCTGATGAGTGACAGCGCCCCGCGTCTCGATGGGGTACGCTTCGGCGTGTTGGCGCTGGGTGATACGGCCTATGTCAACTTCTGCCAGACCGGCCGCTTGATTGATGAGCGCCTCGCCGCTCTCGGTGGCATCCGAGTTGCCGATCGCGTCGAACTCGATCTCGATTTCGCCAAGGCCGCCAATGTCTGGACGGAAGCTACGCTCGCAAAGCTTGCGCCTCCTGAAGCCGCCACGGCTACCGTCGTGCACGTCGATTTCAAGGGCGGCTCGGTCGATGAAGACGCCGACGAGCCACTCTATACGTCTGAAAACCCCGTCGAGGCGGAAATTTCTGCACTTATCAATTTGAACGGCACGGGCTCGACACGCGAAACCTGGCATGTCGAACTCGCCGTAGACGCGCCGGGCTTTAGCTACAAGCCGGGAGACGCAATTGGTGTGGTGCCGGAAAACGATCCTGCACTCGCGGCCGACCTGCTTTCAGCTGTCGGGCTTGGCACCGATGCTAGCCTCGTTTTGAAAGTTGCGAAAACCTACGATATCACCACGCTGTCGCGCGCCACCGTCGATCAATACGCCAAGCTGACGGGCCGGAAGGATGTTGCGGGCCTTCTCGAAGGCGAAGCGCTGGCAAAGTTCTCGGCCGACCGGCAACTGGTCGACCTCTTCACCGCCTATCCTGAGAAGCTGACGGCCGACCAGCTGACGAAGTTGCTGCGTCCGCTGCCGGGGCGGCTTTATTCGGTAGCTTCGAGTTTGAAGGCGCACGAAGGTGAGGCGCATCTTTTGGTTGGCGCTGTGCGCTGGGCCTCACATGGCCGCAAGCGTGGCGGAGTTGCCTCGACCTATCTCGCCGACCGCCGCCGCTTGGGCGACACCGTGAAAATTTACGTCAAACCGAACCGCCATTACGCGCTGCCTGACGATGGCAACACGCCGATCGTTATGATCGGCGCAGGCACGGGGGTCGCGCCGTATCGTGGGTTTATCGAAGAGCGCGAGGCGCTTGGCGCCAAGGGCAAAAGCTGGTTGTTCTTCGGTGAGCGCAATTTCTCTTACGACTTCCTCTATCAGCTAGAGTGGCAAGACTATATGGCGTCCGGCGCTCTCTCGCGCATCGACGTTGCCTTCTCGCGTGACCAGCCTGAAAAGATTTACGTCCAGCACCGTCTCTGGGAGCGCCGCACTGAACTCTTATCGTGGATCGCCGACGGAGCGCATGTCTACGTCTGCGGCGACGAGAAGGGCATGGCGAAGGACGTTGACGTCACGCTCGTCAAAATCCTGGCCGAGGGCGCCAAAGGTGATCTGGAAGCCGGCCGTGCCAAGCTCAAAGAACTCACAAAGGCCGGTAGATATCAGAGGGATGTGTATTGAGACGGAAGTAGCTGGTAGCCAGTAGCTCCAGATCTCGCAGCTCTCGTTACTCCCCACCTTTCGACCAGTGCCGAAAAGATCAAGGTTCAGAACGAATGACCGACACCAAGACCGACAAGCGCGCCAAGAACGAGATCATCAAGGAGAACAGTCATCTCCTTCGGGGTGGCATCGCAAAAGGGCTGACCGACGTTGTCACCGGCGCTATCGAGGAAGACGACACGCAGCTCTTGAAATTTCACGGCTCCTACATGCAGGACGACCGGGATATTCGTGCCGAGCGCGGCAAGAAGAAGCTTGAGAAAGCCTACTCGTTCATGATCCGGTTGCGTATTCCCGGCGGCGTGGTTTCGGCCAAGCAGTGGATCGCGCTCGATGACATTGCCTCGACCTATGCCAACCACACGCTGCGGCTGACGACCCGCGCCACGTTCCAATATCACGGCATTATCAAGTCGAACTTGAAGCGCACGATGCAGGCCATCAATGCCGCTTGCCTCGATAGCATCGCGGCATGCGGCGACGTCAATCGCAATGTCATGTCGGCGGCAAACCCGTTTCTTTCGAAGGCACATGGCGCGGCCTACGACCTAGCGAAGAAAATCTCTGATCATCTGCTCCCTCAAACCGGCGCCTATCACGAGATTTGGCTCGACGGCGAGCAGGTCATCGGCAAACCGGAGACGGCGCCAGCCGAAAAGGAGCCGATCTACGGCACACATTATCTCCCGCGAAAATTCAAGATCGTGGTTGCCGTGCCGCCCGACAATGATGTCGACATTTTTGCCCACGACGTCGGCTTCATCGCCATCGTCGAAAAGGGCGAAGTCGTTGGCTGGAACGTAACGGTCGGCGGCGGCATGGGCATGACCCACGGCGAAACCGATACCTTCCCGCGCACCGCCGATGTGCTCGGTTTCTGCACCACGGCTCAAGCGGTGGACGTGGCCGAAAAGATCATGACCGTTCAGCGCGACTGGGGTAACCGCGAGCTGCGTAAGAATGCTCGCATGAAGTACACGATCGAGCGCGTCGGCATCGACACGTTCCGCAGCGAGGTTGAAAAGCGCATAGGCGCCAAGCTGGGCAAGCCAAAGCCATTCGCGTTCAACTATACCGGCGACCGTATCGGCTGGCACGAAACGGTGGACGGAAAGGCCGACGCCAAGAAGTGGCACCTATCGCTCTACATTGAGAATGGCCGCATCAAAGATGTGCCGGGAATAACTGCACGCCAAGCCTATCGCGAAATTGCCGAGGCGGGGCTGTCCGAATTCGTCGTTACCTCGAACCAAAACCTGATCCTTACCAATATCGCGGCCAAGTCTAAGGCGAAGGTCGAAGCCATCCTAAAGAAACATGGCGTTTCGATTGCGACGTTGTCGGGCTTGCGGCGCAACGCCATGGCTTGCGTCGCTCTCCCCACTTGCGGGCTCGCGCTTGCTGAAAGCGAACGGTTCCTGCCGGAATTGATCACGGCTCTCGAAGAGACGCTCGATGAAGCGGGCTTGACGAACGACGACATCATGATGCGCATGACGGGCTGTCCGAATGGCTGCGCACGCCCTTATCTTGCTGAGATTGGTTTTGTCGGCCGCAATCCGGGGCTCTACAACCTCTACTTGGGTGCCGCGTTCGATGGCACGCGGCTGTCGAAGCTCTATGCACAAGATGTAGGCAAGGAGAAAATCCTCAGCCTCTTGAAGCCGCTTCTGCTGCGCTATGCCAAGGAGCGCAAGGCAGGTGAGCACTTCGGCGACTTTGTCATTCGTGTGGGCGTCGTCAAGGCGACCACGGCCGGCAATACATTCCATCAAGATGTGACTCTCGCGAGTTGAGGAGCGCGGCCAATTTCACGCACTAGCCGATTGCCTGGCACAAGAGTAAGTTGCAGCCAAGCTGGGTGCCGGAAAACTGCATCGCCGCCGGACCCGAGGGGATCAATTCAATGAGACTGTGACAGCCGGGGCTTTGGCTTTCGGGGCCCCGGCTTTGTGTCACCGGCGAGCGAAGTTGCTGCGTTCCCAAGAGGCGCGCGGCGGCGGCGACTGGTGGGCTGTCACAGCGAAGGGGACGCCACCGCATGCTTCGAACCTATCAGCACAATAGCAATCACATCGTGCTGAATTCTGACGGCGAGGTGCCACCCGGCGAGAACTATCTCGGTCCGCCCGTGTGGCTAGATCTCGTCAATCCGACTCCAGATGAAGATCATTACGTCGAGCAGTTTCTTGGCATTGAGCTTCCCACGCGCGAAGAAATGCAAGAGATCGAAGTTTCGGCGCGCCTATACCAGGAAGATGGTGCCGAATTCATGACCATCACGGCGGTAACGGCGCTCGATACCGACGAGCCGGTGACGACGCCGATCACGTTTGTACTCAAAGGCGCCACGGTCGTTACCGTGCGCTATGCCGAGCCGAAGGCTTTCGCCAATTTTGCGGCCCGCGCCTTAAAACCGAACGCACTTCCCTGCGCCAACGGCGAGCAGATCATGATGGGGCTGATCGAAAGCCTGTGCGACCGCATGGCCGACGCCCTGGAGCGCGTTGGTTTGAATATCGACCAGATCTCACGCGCTGTGTTTCGCAAAAAATCGGCGGCCAAGCCCGCAACGAAGACGCAGGACCTGCAGGAAATCATCGAGCGAATCGGAAACAACGGCGATCTTTTGTCGATGTTGCGTGAAAGTTTGGTCAGCATTAATCGGGTGCTCACTTATCACACCACCAGCGAGCAGACCGACAAGCGGCTTAATAAGGATGCCAAGGCCCGCACCAAAGTTCTCTATCGCGATGTCGTCGCTTTGACGGATCAGGCTTCGTTTCTGTCGGCCAAGATCAACTTCTTGCTCGATGCCACCTTGGGTCTGATCAACCTGCAGCAGAACCAGATCATCAAGATCTTCTCGGTGGCGGCTGTTGTGTTCCTGCCGCCGACGCTCGTGGCTTCCATCTACGGCATGAACTTCGAACATATGCCCGAGCTGAAATGGATGCTCGGCTATCCTTGGGCTTTGAGCGTGATGGTGCTCTCGGCCGTGCTGCCTTATCTCTTTTTCAAGAATCGCGGCTGGCTTTGAAGCGCGCGTTCGTGTTTCGTCATGGTCTGGAAGTGGCACCGAAGTTTCAGCATCAAGGTTTGGCGACCATCACGTAAAGGTTGGCCATTGGGATGAGGGTTGCCATGATGCCCCAAAAGTACCAGTGGCGGTTGAGGCGCAAATAGAGAGCGGGGATTTCGCCACCGTTTTCGAACTGGCGCGCGAGCCGTGCCTGCCAAATCTGGATTGGGATGAGAATGCCAACCCAGATGATGCCGGAGGCGATGAAAATGTTCTGCGCCAAGACCAGCCAGTTGGGCCCGGCCAAATCAAGCCCGCCAGCACTGGCCATACCGTAGCCGCCCACTAAGATCAGCACAACGCCGCCGAAGGTGAAAGTCCAATCGGTCAGCGTCACGAGGCGTTGGGCAAAGCCGACGACGGCCGGGTTGCCAGTTTTGTCCGCCCAGTATTTCCAAAAACCCGTGACGATGATGTTGCCGAGGAACAAAACCACACCGAGCAGATGTATGGATTTGAATGTTGTATACGTGACCATAGGCAGCTCGCTTTATTACCATTTGTGTTTACACTGTAAGCATTTTTGGTTTACAGTGTCAACATGCTTTGGCCGGTCTTTGAATGCGGAGATGAAAGATAGTGAAAACGGGTCAAAGTGAGGATGGCGGTCAGGGTGGCCTGAGGACGCGTTTAATCGGTGTTGCGCGCGCAATCCTCGAGCAAGAGGGCCTGGAAGCACTCACGCTTCGTGCAGCTGCCAGAGGATCGGGCGTGTCGCACATGGCGCCTTACCGGCATTTTGAGAGCAAGGATGATTTGCTCGCAGCTGTTGCCGAACAGGGATTTGATGAACTGTCGCAATCTATGGCCGTCAAGGCCGGGCGGCAGGCCCAGCACGCGGTGGCCCGCCGCGCTGTTGGAGTGGCGTATGTGTCGTTCGCGCTCGACAATCCTGCGCTTTACCGGTTGATGTTCGGCTCCAATCTCAAGCCGCGCGAGCGATTTCCCGGTCTCGTCGCGGCGGGCGGTAGGGCGTTTGAGCAGTGCATCGCCGTGAGTGGCGGTAAACGCTTGCCGCACGTTTTGACTGAGCCGCCTCCTCTCAAAGCTGTGGCGCTCTGGTCGCTCGTACATGGGCTGGCCAATCTTGCTATCGATGGCTTAATTCCGCTGCCCACGAGCGGCGCGCGGCGGGAGAAAATGATATCAACAATACTTGAGGCGGCAACAGAGCCCCCGACCTAACCGAGGATTTGCGACATGTACAAGGTCATCGGCGCGCCGCGCACGCGGGCGTTTCGCGTCATCTGGATGCTCAATGAGTTGGGCGAGACCTACACGGTTGATCCCATTCCCCCGCGCGATGCCTCTCTCAAGGCCATCAATCCGTCGGGTAAGGTGCCGGTGCTCCAGGACGGCGAAGACTTCATCATCGACTCGGTCGCCATCTGCCAATATCTCGCCGATAAGCATGAGCGCTTTACCCACAAAGCCGGCACTCTTGAGCGCGCCCGTCAGGACAGCTTCACGCAGTTTGCTTGTGACGACGTCGACAGCAGCCTGTGGACGGCAGCCAAGCACACGTTTGTTTACCCGCCGGAATTGCGGGTGGAGGAGGCCAAAAGGGCGAGCCAATGGGATTTTGATCGCGCGATGTTGGCGCTGTCTGACCGGCTGGGAGAGAACGATTATGTCATGGGTGACGCGTTCACCGTGCCCGATCTGTTGCTCGCCCATTGTATTGGCTGGGGCCGCAGCATGGGGTGGATGGTGCCCGATGGAAACTTGCAGGCCTACGTGAAGCGCATCATTTCGCGCCCGGCCTACGAGCAAGCGGCTGCTGCACGTAAGGCGGGCTAACTCCTGCTGCCGGGCAGCGCCCCGCTGGGGGCAACCGCCGAATTTCCAGGGCTTTGCGCTCAAATCTGCTGCGGCGCAAAAACGTCAATTTTTAGCAAGTCAAGTAAATTAATAAGAATTGTGTTGAAAAATCCAATTCATTGACTAATGTGCAACACATATTGGCCAGCGTCTGAATTACCAGGGCAGGTGTGTTGTGACGGCAGAAACTTCATTCATTTTCTCAGCAGAGCCTCATTTGGAAGCGTCCCATCCTTGGGTGAATGAGGCGCTGTTCGAAGAGATTGCGCACGAAGAATTGGCGGCCGGGGCTGTACTGCCTGAAGCTGTCCCGATCTTGTTGTCTGCGGGCGAGCCGCTGTTTAGCGAAGGCGAACACAAGTCGCACATCTACCGCCTGGAGGCGGGTTTGGTGTGTCTGTCGGCAATCCGTGCGAGCGGACCGCCGCAGATTGTCGAATTTGTCCGGCCGGGGCAGTTCTTGGGGCTCGGCTTTCTCAAACGCCATATTCACAACGCTAAAGCCGTCGTTGGTTGCAGCCTGTCTTGCTGGCCGTTGAGCACCCTTCAACTTTGGGTCGAGCAAGACCCAATAGCGCTCGACTGCCAGGCCAATGCCATCGAGCGGGAATTTGCGCATCGCCGCCGCGTGCTGTCTGGCTTGACCAAAAATCAACCCGAACACCGGCTCGCTGCCTTTCTTGTGGCGATGTCGCGGCTCAGCGAAGTTGAGGGACGCGACCCGGATGCGGTGTCCGATTCCCTAAACTGCGGAGTTGTCGCCACGTATCTCGGCATCGACATCGACGCGCTGGCGCGCGCGCTGACCAGCCTGCAATCGCAGGGGCTTGTGAAAAGCGGCTCCCAAGGCCAGCTCATGCTGTGCGATCGAGACAAGCTTGAGGAACTCTATCCGTCACCGTAAAACATTGTTCTCGTCCTGGGAGAGACGAGAGGTGAGGAGGCGTTCGCTGGGCCACCGGATGGCTAAGTTCTGGCGCTTAATTCAATGAGCTTTGCCAGCACGTTTGCAGCTGCCCCGCTGTCGATGGATTTGGCGGCGATATCGACGCCATGGGCCAGGCTCTCAGCTTTGCCGCCAACAATCAGCGCGGCTGCGGTGTTCAGCAGCACGATGTCGCGGTAGGGGCAGCACCTGCCGGCAAGCACCTCGCGCAGGGCGGTGGCGTTTTTAGCTGCTGTCCCGCCTTTAAGATCTTCGAGGCTGGCACGCGAGAGGCCAGCATCTTCCGGCGTCACATCAAACAGAGTGATTTGGCCATCATGCAATTCGGCTACAGAGCTTGGCCCGGTGGTCGAGAGTTCGTCGAGACCGTCGTAGCCATGCACCACCCAGGCGCGCTGTGAGCCGAGATTAGCCAGCACTTCTGCAATAGGCTCCACCCACTGATGTGCGAACACGCCAACGACTTGGCGCGTCACGCTCGCCGGATTGGTAAGCGGCCCCAGCAAATTGAAGATCGAGCGAACGCCCAGTTCAGCGCGCACCGGCGCCCACACTTTCATCGCGGGATGATAGAGCGGCGCCCAGAGAAAACCGGCGCCTGCTTCTTCGATGCACCGTTCGACCGCTGCCTTTGATCCATCGAGTGTGACGCCAAGCGCCGCGAGCACATCGGAAGCGCCCGACAGCGAGGACACCGAGCGGTTGCCGTGCTTTGCGATTTTGAGCCCCGCGCCCGCCGCCACGATGGCTGCGCAGGTCGAGACATTGAAGGTGTTGTGACCATCGCCGCCGGTGCCGACAATATCGACCGCGCCCTCTGGAGCCGAAACACGCAGCATTTTCGCGCGCATCAGGCGGGCGGCGGCGGTGATTTCTGGCACCGTCTCGCCGCGCACGCGCAGGCCCATCAAAAACGCGCCCATCTGCACGGGCGAAGCCTCGCCCGCAGTCATGATTTCAAGCGCGTCGCGCATTTCGTCCTCGCCGAGCGCATCGCCAACCGCAATTTTTTGCAACACGGGTTTGAGCGCCACGGCGGTCATGGGAGGCCTTTGCTTATAATGCTGGTGGCACGCACGCGATCAGGCTGCTGCAGCCTTGATGACTTTGCGGCGCGGCTTCATGCCGGCGATTTCGAGGAAATTGGCAAGCAGCGCGTGTCCCTGTTCCGAGGCGATGCTCTCGGGGTGAAACTGCACGCCATGGGCTGGGATCATTTTGTGCTGCAGGCCCATGATGATGCCGTCTGCCGTCTCGGCTGTGATGTCGAGGCAGGCGGGCAATGTGGCGCGCTCGACGATCAACGAATGATAACGGGTAACCTGGAATGATTTCGGCAGGCCTTTGAAGACACTTCTGCCCTCATGCGTGATCGTCGAAAGTTTGCCGTGCATGGGCTCGGGTGCACGGATCACTTTGCCACCATAGACTTGCCCGATCGATTGATGCCCGAGACAAACGCCGAGGAGCGGAATGTTGGCCGCGCCGGCCTTAGCGATGAGATCGAGGCAGATGCCGGCCTCGTTGGGCGTGCACGGACCGGGCGACAGCACGATCGCCTGGGGCTTCATTTTCAGTGCATCAGCCGTCGAGATCTTGTCGTTGCGATGCACCTCGCATGCCGCCCCCAACTCTCCCAGATAGTGGACGAGATTGTAAGTGAAGCTGTCGTAGTTATCGATCAAGAGCAGCATAAGTGGTTCAAGCCTTTGAAAGAATGCGCACAATTAGCGCCTGCTGCGTTGAGATGCATCGCGGCAACCACGATTATACTCGCATTCGGGGAGGCAGCGTAAGGGCGTTGGTGTTCTTAGCGCTGCGCGCCCGCATTTCAACTGGGCGTGCCTGCGTCAGAGCTCTAATACCAAATCAGCCCGCCGCAGTCGCTTCGGCTTGTGGGGCGTTCGACAGCGCAACTTCGACCGGTGCGGGCTTGCGGGCGCCGGAGACACTGTCCCAATATTGCGGCCAGCGTGTGAGGCGTAGCTTGTCCTTGAACTCGAGCATGGCCTTATGCTCCGCTTCTTCCAGCGATCGCGTTTCAAGAAGTTTGCCAACCTTAGCCTCGATCAAGTCGCGCTTTTCATCGAGCGCATCGTTCAAGTCGAACAGGCTTTGTGGCGCATAGACAGGCATTGACGTTTTCATGCGCTCGAAGACGGTCTCCGAGATGACAGCGTAGAGCGGCAGTTTGCGCGGACGGTAATTATAGAGATTGGAGAACCAGTGGCGCACCTGCCCGAGCGGCTCGGGATCGACTGCCATGATGCCATCGCCCGTCGTGCCTGCCGAGCCGTCTGTTTTGTCGGCTTTGACGGCAGTCAGATAAATACCCCAGCTCTCGTCTCCCGGTTGCTTCGTTGCATCGGTCGCATAGCCGCTGCTGGTGCGGCTCAACAAGAAGTCGAGCGTAATGTCCGATAGTTTATCGGTCGCCCAGCCGCCGCCAATGTTGGCGTGATCACCGGCAAACCAGACCTCGACAATCCGCTCAAGTCTAATCGGATCGGGGTCCATCAGCGTTGGCTCGAATTCGGCGCGCTGCTCGTCGAGCGCTACCATGTGGTAGGCCTTCACGACATTGTCTGGAATTGTCAGATCCTTGAACGCATTGATCTGCTGGAAGTTGATGCCGGCGATCGTCTTTGCGACGCCAAACGATGCAACCGTGTCCCAACAGCCAATCACTTCGATCGGCATCGGCGTTCTCTTAGGCGAGGTCCAAAGCGTCCGGTGTTTGCCCAATAGCCGCATGGTCCAAAGCGAACGCGGCGCGCCGCGCGCATCGATCGTCCGGGCCAATAAGCGGGTGATGGCAGCGCCACGGCTGAAGCCGCAAATGAAAATCCGGTCCCCTGGATTGTACACTCTGACAATATCCAAATACGCACGCTCAACGACGTCGGCGGCGCCTTTTCCTGTGGCAAGACCCAGCACCTGCACAATCGGGTCGTTGTCATACTTGTTGCCAACGCCCGCGTAGTAAAAGCCGATCTGCTTGTCGCCATAGCGCTTGCACAGCGAGGCATCGAACTGTTCGGTTGGCACGAACATGCCCTGCTTGTCGGCCTTCAGCATCCGGAACAGCTTGAAGACGTTGGTGTGGGCGATGAAGCCCATCTCCATCTGGTCGGGCGTATTGCTGGTGCCATCGAGGCAGACGACGATGTATTTCGGCTTGGGCGTCGTCCACGAGGCCGAATTGCGCAGCAGCGAATAGATGAGCGGCAATCCGAGCAGGATGAACTCCCACTTGTAAATCCAGCCGGTCAGGCCGGACCCCAGAAAGCCCCAGATCCAGCTCCGCTGCGAGCCGGTCGCGGCCGGCGGCGCGTCTCCGGCCGGCTGCGGCCCAGCGGCTGGCGCGGCTTGCGGAACCGCGGCGTCGGTCGCCCCAGCGTTCGGAGCCAGGGGGTCCGGAGCCTGGGCGTTCGCTGCCGGAGCGGGCGTTGCCGTCGCCGCGGGCTCGGCCAACTGCTGCGTCTGTTTCGAGCTGGTGTCCACCGGCGGCGTGTCGGCGACAGGGCCCCAGCCTTGCCAGCACGCGATACCAACGAGAGTGAGCAGCGCCGTAAGCAGCCAGTTGTGGACCCGGGGGGACAGAAAGCTCAAGCCCTTGGCGTGCCGCTGCAGCCGGTAGGCCAGCATCAGCAGCACGACCTGGGACATGATGAAAAAGAAGGTCTCGCCCGAGCCCGGCATCGGCGCAGCCGTTGTCAACGAAGCGAACACACCCGAGTAGTTGATCGCCATCAGCACGGCGAACCCGGCGAGGAACCAGCCGGTAAAGTTGCGGCGGTAGATCATGCCCGCCATGCCGGGGATCAGAGCATAGGCCCCTAATTGCAAGATGGTGATGGTGAGGCTGCGCGCGATCTCGATAAAGTCATAAGCGAGCTGGTCGATGTATGTTTTGAGAATGGGCAGTCCGACCTTGGTGACCATGTCCCAGGCGCTGAAATTCTGAATGTTCGACCAAATCTTGGTTTGTTTGTCCGGGTCATTCAGGACATCGGCCAATTTTTCAATCGTCATTTTATCGGACGACGATGTGGTCAGGCCAAGACCTGCAGCGAGCTGATTTTGGCCGGTTGGCAGCGCATGCACGACGAAGAGAAGGACGGCGAGCAAGAGGAGAGCGAGGGGCGCAAGGATTGATCCCTTGCGTATGCTGAGCTGAACGGGTAGGTCTTTCGGTACATTTTGCATGGTGGGCGACACAAACACATCCCTCCGTCGTCAGACTTTTACTACGCGTTTACCGCTAATGCTCGGTCCTATTGTTACTAGCCATATCAAACAGTCCGAATTTTCAACCACGAAAAATCGCAATTGGGCCGGACGCGCCAATTTGAAAATTAGGGCGTGTCACGGATGTCACACTGCAAGCCGTGGTGATTGATGCCGCCCGTGGTTTGTGCGCCTTCGCAAGTGCGTACTACGGATTGGCCACCACATCGACGCTGACGGAGACCGTATGCTCGCCGCCGCCGAGCAGAACGCCGCTGATCGGGCTCACGTCGTCGTAATCGCGGCCATGCGCGATGGTGATGTGTTCGTCGCTCACGGCAAGGCCGTTGGTCGGGTCGAAGTCGACCCAACCGGCACTGCGCGACCACACCGAAATCCAGGCATGGGAGGCATCCGTGCCCTGCAATTTTTCTTGGCCTGGCGGCGGGCGCGTCAGGACATAACCGCTGACATAGCGTGCCGGGATGCGCAACGCTCTAAGGCACGCCAGCGAAAGATGCGAGAAATCCTGGCACACGCCACGCCGTTGCTGGAACATCTGGGTCAGAGGTGTCGAGACGTCCGTTGCCGTGGCATCAAACTTAAAATCCGCCATGATGCGCATCATCAAATCCATGGTCGCATCGAGCACGGGGCGGCTTGGTGTGAACGACTGGCGTGCATAATCGGCAATGTCGAGCGTCGGCACTGTGAGCCGAGATGCGCAGCGGTATTGCAGCACATCGAGATCGATTAGACCCGCAGGCTCCAAGCGCAAGCTGTCCGCGTGATCCCAGGGCGGCGAGGCGGTAAAATCATGATCGGGTGGACGCCGCGTCTCGATCGAACTGCGGGCGTGCAGAACGAATTCCTGATGGGGCACCTCGATGTCGAGCATTACAGTCGGGTTGCCGAATGTATCTGTTCCATCGACTCGCAGAGAAGGCGCGGGCTCGACCAGAAGACTGTGGTGGCGAACCGATTGTCCCGGCACCTCCCGTGGCGACATGTGGACGAGATGCTGGGATTGCACCACCGGAGACGAGTACCGGTAAAATGTCTTGTGGCTTACTTCACAAATCACGATTTTGCACCCCGGCGGTTGCGCGCACGATGAGGGGCGTCGTCGGTGAGATTGAAATAATGGCCAGCGACAGCGTTGGAGAGCTTGGGCAAGAGGTTCAACTGGTCCTGCATCAGCCGGCCAAGGATTGCGCCATTTACTTCTTTTGCCATCGCTTCGACATCTGCAAGCCGGATGGAAGTCAGCAGTGCGAGAATGAGGCGGCGGTCTTCCGGCAAGCTGACGCCCTGCTTGCCCTGCGGCAAGCTCTCCATGTGCCGCGAAATCGACGCCAGCTGGTAGGCGAGGCTGCGCGGGTTGGCTTCATCGAGAAGCAAAAGATCAAGAACCAGCGGCAACATGGGGTCGAGCCGGTAGCGCGAGCGGTAGGTAATGAAACTATCTGCCAACTCAAGCAAGAGAGCCAGACTGCGCTGTTCCTCCTCGACGTCGGGCGCCGGCACAAACAAAGAAGAAATCGCTTCGCTGAGATTATAGGCGCGCTCCAGCCGGCGGCCCATGTCAAGAAAAGACCAGCCGAAATTGCGCGTCATGTTCTCGTGCATAAGGCCATTAAAGGCGGCCACAGAGGCGAGCCCCTCGTCGAGGAAATCCAGCACCTCGACCGGTTCCGCGGCTGATAGAGAGGCGGCCCATGTATCGCCCGGACGGAAACGGCTCAGGGCCTGCCATGCCTCGAGCGACAGGCGATCTCGCGCCAGATTGGCGACGCGGTAGAGCCCATCGAAGGTCTTGATCAGCGTGCGCGGTCCCGACGGGCCAGAGATCAACTCGGCGCACAATTGTTCGATCTCGCCGTCACTGACGCTTTCAGTGCTTGCCCCTCTTTTGGAAGCCGCGCTGGCGATGAGAATTTCAAGGCACCGGCGCGATGCCCGGCGGCCGGTGGCGGGGCCGTTGTCCTCTTCGACCCGGCGCAAAGCGCTTCGCAGCACCCGCATGATCCAATCGGCACGCTCACTGTAGCGGCCGAGCCAGAACAAATTGTCTGCCACGCGGCTTTGAATGACGCGTTGCGAACGCTGAACGCGGGCAGTCTCGACAGTCGGCCGCCATAGGCTGAAATGCGGCCCCTGTTCTGCATCGCCGAGCGCCCATACGTCGCGCGTCTGGCCATCTGGTGCGCTGAGCGCTACCGCGCGATCAGGATCAACTGTCATGGCGATGCCGCCGGGCATGACCTCGTGGCCCTTCACCGTGCGCGCCACGAACAGCCGCACAGCAAACGGCTTGGGCACGAGCCCCTCCCCTGTAAACACTGGAGCATTGCTAAAGCCAATTTTTTCTTCGGCCACCAAAGTCGCGCCGTGCAGCGCGATCTCGGCTTTGAGCCGGTCGCGTTGATCGGCCGCCAGGCCTTTCGCGTCTTGCCCAACAGCGGCCTGACCGGGCCGGCCGGTGCCCTCCTGAGTTTTGCGAATAACGAAGCCGTCGAGGTTTTCCAGAACATGCTGGCATGCAGCCGTGTCACCCAGCCAACTACGCGGGGCATCGGCCAGCTCTAAGTCTTCGCCGAGTAAGTGGGTCGCGATTTGCTCCAGATAGGCGCCCAGTCCGCGATTTTGAACAATGGCCGAACCGGCGGCATTGACCACCAAACGCGGCGTCTTCCGGCACGCGCGGATCAACCCTGCGGGGCCGTCGAAGCCCGATGGGTCGAGTTCAAGGGCGTCAAGCGAACGCCCATCGACGCAGCGCACCAGCAGATCGATATCCTTGAGGCCTTCCAGCGTTTTCAGATAAACCTGGGCGCCCTTGGTCCTCAGATCGGTGCCCTCGACGAGGAGATAGCCAAGATAGCGGGCGAGGTAGGCGTGCGAGAAGTAGTCCTCGTGATGGGGCCCAGGCGTCAGCAGCGCAATGCGCGCATTTTCCCTACCGCTGTGAGCCGTCAATGCGGACTGGAGGTTCTGGAAATAGGAGGCGAGCCGCACCGCATTGCACTGTTTGAAGAGGTCTCCGGCGATATGTGTGTGAACGACACGGTTGGCGACGGCAAAGCCCACTCCGGCCAGCGTTTCTGTGTGGCTATCAATGACACGCCACTGACCGTCGGCGCCGCGGGCAAGATCGGCGGCGTAGAATTGCAACGGGCCCGCCTGTGGAACAAGGCCATGACAGGGGCGCAAGTATGCAATGTCAGAAAACACCAGTTCGGCAGGAATAACGCCTTGCCGCATAAGCCGCTGAGGGCCGTAAACGTCTGCCAGCAGAGCGTCGAATAAACGCGCGCGCTGCGTCAGGGCTTTCTCAAGCCATGCCCACTCCGCGTTTGAAAAGATGACGGGCGCAAGATCGAGTTGCCAGCGCTGCGAGGCTTTGCTCGGATCTGCAAAAATGTCGTAAGCAATGCCGGTCTCGCCGACGCGGCGGTCTAAACGTGCGGCGCGCGCCGCGCGCTCGGGTAGTGACAGTTCCGCCAAGCCAGTAACGAAGGAGCGCCAATGCGGCCGGATCGCACCGTTGGACTCGATCAGCTCGTCGTACCCTTGCCGGGCCGCACCCCGGTATGTGCCGAGGAGATCGAGTTCGGGGTCTGCACTCAACGGAGCCGTTCTATTCATCCTCGCGCGGCCCTAATTCCCCAAACCGTACCCATATGAACGACCTTGTGCCCGTGTTGGGCCAAGATCGCGCGGGGCCCGCATTGAAACGATGCGTCTCGACCGCAGCACCTGCAACCGCCCCCTGAGCATCGAGGCATACGAATCCTTTTCAGCGAGCTTTTGTCATCGATTTTCACGCCGGAGATCAAGGGTAAAAGGATAATCAGGGTTGGTTTCTGCGGGCGTTGGCCGCAAAGGCCCTGCCGAATGCCCGTTTGCTTCAAACCGCGCAAGGCGCCGTCCCTCTGCCTCATAGGAGTTCACAGGAAACACATCCAGATTGCGGCCACCCGGATGAGAGACATGATAGCGGCAGCCGGCTATCGAGCGCCCGGTCCAGGTATCGAGGATATCGATCGTTAACGGAACGTGGGTCGGAATAGTCGGATGCAGCGCGGAAGGCGGCCACCAGGCCCGGTAGCGAATGCCGCAAACACTTTCCCCGTGCGTTCCCGTTGCCCTCAAGGGGGTCGAACGGCCATTGCAAGTGACCGCAAAGCGGTCATTGGTCACGCCGCATACTTTGAGCTGAAGGCGCTCAAGAGAAGAATCCACATAGCGCGCCGTTCCCCCTGGCGAACCTTCTTCGCCCAGCACATGCCAAGGCTCAAGTGCTTGCCGCAGCTCGACCTCCACGTTCTCTGCCGTGATCTTGCCAACTTGCGGGAAGCGAAATTCAAAGTGCGGCACGAACCAGCTCAGTTCGACCGGCAAACCTGCGGTCTTCAAATCGTTGACGACATCGGAGAAATCCGACCACAAGTAGTGCGGCAGCATGAACCTGTCGTGGAGCGCCGTGCCCCACCGGACCAGTTTCTGGCGGTAGGGCTTTTCCCAGAACATCGCAACGAGGGCGCGCAAGAGAAGTTGCTGTGCAAGGCTCATGCGCTCGTGCGGCGGCATTTCAAACGACCGGAATTCGATTAAGCCCAGCCGTCCAGTTGGCCCATCGGGCGAATACAGTTTGTCGATGCAGATTTCAGCGCGATGCGTGTTGCCCGTGACGTCCGTGAGCAGATTGCGGAAAATCCGGTCAACCAGCCACGGCGGAACCGAGCCAGCACCTGGGGCGGGGATCTGGGAGAGCGCAATTTCGAGTTCATAGAGGGATTCATGGCGCGCCTCGTCCACGCGCGGCGCCTGACTGGTCGGGCCGATGAAGAGACCGGAAAACAGGTAGGATAGCGACGGATGATTTTGCCAGTAGGCGATGACCGACGCCAAAAGATCTGGGCGCCGCAAGAACGGACTGTCGGCGGGAGTCATTCCGCCCAACACAATATGATTGCCCCCGCCCGTTCCAGTGTGGCGCCCATCGAGCATGAACTTTTCCGCACTGAGCCGCACGCTGCGCGCCTCTTCGTAAAGCGCGGTGGTGATGGTCACTGCGTCGTCCCAGCTGGCAGCAGGCTGCACGTTGACTTCGATAACGCCAGGGTCGGGCGTGACTTTTAGCACGTTAAATCGCGGATCAAACGGCGGCGCGTAGCCTTCAATATGGATGGGCAGATCGATCGTCTTTGCCGTCTCCTCGACCGCTGCGACCAGAGCCGCATAGTCCTCCGCATCCGACAAAGGCGGCATGAAAATGCACAATTGCCCATCACGCGGCTCGACCGTCATCGCGGTTCGCACCGAACCGAAAATGTCGCTCGGGCCAGCTGGCGGAATGGCTGGCGGCTCGAGTGAGACCGTGCGGCGGCGCTGCATCAGCACCTCACGCCCGGGTAGGGGGGCGGCCTCGGCGAAGGGGTCGCGTGGCAGGACCTGCGGAACATTCAGTGGCGTCAGTGACGCCAGAGAGCCCAACGGCAAACGGAAGCCAGCGGGGCTGTCGCCCGGAATGAGGAAGAGCTTTTCGCGCCGCAGCGCCCAACGCTCCGTCACCCACCGGCGGCCGCGATCTTGCGTGTTCCAGACTTGGATTGGCAGCACATAGCTTGCCGCTTCGCGCAGACCCCGGTCGAAGACCCGGACAAGACGTTCGCGCTCTGCGGGATCGTCGAGTTCGTTGGCGGCGGGCGTAATGCCGATCGGCAGCTTCTGTTCGACCAGAACAAAATGCGCAGCGTCTTCGTAGGCGGGCATGCCGCTGCTATCCGGCAGGCCAAGCTGCTGGCACAAACCCGTCAAAAACGCTTCAGCGTCGGTAATTGTTGCTTTGCGCTCGCCTTCGTGCCGGGCGATGAGACTTGTTTTTTCCCAAAGCGGTTGTCCATCCGCGCGCCAGTAAAGTGAGAATGACCACCTGGGCAGTTGCTCGCCCGGATACCATTTGCCTTGCCCATAGTGAAGCAGGCCACCGGGTGCAAAGCGCTGCTCTAGCCGCCTGACAAGGTTTTCAGCGTACAGCTTTTTTGTCGGGCCGACGGCTGCGATGTTCCACTCGGCGCCTTCCATGTCGTCGGAGGCGACAAATGTCGGCTCGCCGCCCATGCTAAGCCGGACATCGCCAGCATTGAGACGCTCGTCGACTTTGCGGCCGCTTTCAACAATGTTCGCCCAGGTTTCCTCACTGTAGGGCTTCGTCACGCGCGGCGTTTCGAGAATGCGGGTCACGCCCATCTTGAAATCGAATGTGACTTCGGCCTTGCCGTGCCTACCTGTAATCGGCGCGGCGCTAACGGGGTGCGGTGTGGCCGCAAGCGGGATATGACCTTCGCCGGTCAAAAGCCCGGACGTCGGATCGAGGCCGATCCAGCCCGCCCCTGGAAGATAGACTTCCGTCCAGGCATGAAGATCGGTGAAATCAACGGCCGTGCCTGCCGGGCCGTCGAGTGCCTTCACGTCAGGAGTGAGCTGGATCAGGTAGCCCGAGACGAAGCGGGCTGCGAGGCCGAGGTGGCGAAGCAGTTCGACAAGCAGCCACGCGCTATCACGGCAAGACCCTTGCGCCGAGGTCAGCGTTTGCTCGGGCGTTTGAACGCCAGGTTCCATACGAATGAGGTAGGCGATATCCTTCTGCAGCTGACGGTTGAGATCGCACAGAAAATCGAGCGTGACCTTTTTCTTTCGATCAATGCCGCGCAGATAGGCCGTGAGCCGTGGTCCTGGCTTGTCAGGCTCCAAGTAAGGGCCAAGTTCCTTTCTCAGAGCGGCTTCGTAAGTGAACGGCCACTGTAAGGCTTCCTCAGCAACGTAGAAATCGAACGGATTGATGACGGCCATATCGGCGACAAGGTCAACGGTAACCGAGAAGAGCTCGGTGTCTTCGTTGAACAAGACGCGGGCGAGATAGTTGCCGAACGGATCTTGCTGCCAGTTGATGAAGTGTGTTGACGGTTCAAGCTTCAATGAATAGCTGAGGATGGGTGTTCTGCAATGCGGAGCGGGCCTTAACCGCACAATTTGCGGACCCATAGCAATGAGCCGGTCGTACCGGTAAATCGTTTGATGTGTCAGGGCGACATGAAGTGCCATTCTGGATTCCAGATCCTTCCAAACGCCTGCCTGCCACAGGACAGCTGCAGTAAAAATTGATGCTCTGTGCGGCCCCAGTGGGAACGTGGACCGGTCTACTGCGTTATCTACTTGTTGCCTCAACGACAAGCACGACAGTGACGGTCTCCCGGCTTCTGGGCTTGTATGCTTAAGGCTTGAGCAGTTTGCCAATTTTTCGGAAGCATATGTACTGGAAAACAGGCATATGAGCTGGGCTTTGCGGTGTGGTGCAGCCCGTGCAACAACTGATTGCAATGCCCGCTCGCCGCGAGATCGAGCCGAGCTTGAATGCCGAACCCAGGACCCGGAATGAAAAGTTTTGTCTGCTCACACTGTAGTAACAAGGTCTACTTCGAAAACACCTCGTGCTTGAAATGCGGTCATGCTCTGGGGTTTCAGGCCGAGTTGCTCTCTATGACCGTTCTGGAAAAGCCGCAGCCGGGCGCTGGCCTGTTCCGCCGAACAAAGGGCCGTGATGCAGGTCAGGTTACCTATTGCGCCAACTTCACGCACGGTGTCTGCAATTGGCTGAAGCCTGCAAGCGATGCAACAGGCCTGTGCGTTGCCTGCGGCCTCAATCGCACCATTCCCAATCTGTCCGAGCCGGGAAATCTCGAAGCCTGGGGAGACCTGGAACGCGCCAAAAAGCGGCTTGTTTACTCGCTGCTGCGCTTTGGTCTATCGCTGGATTCGGGGCCTTCCGGCCGCGGACGTTTGACGTTCGATTTCGCACGCAACACCGTGACCGGGCACTTGGATGGCGTCATCAGCGTCGACATTATGGAAGCCGATGCGGTTGAACGAGAGCGTCAGCGCCAAATTCTCGGTGAGCCTTACCGGTCGTTGCTCGGCCATTTGCGCCACGAGAGTGGACATTTTTATTGGATGGTTTTGGTTGAAAACAAAGATTGGCACGAAGAATTCCGGACTCTCTTCGGCGATGAACGGCAAAGCTATGCAGAGGCCCTGAGCCGCCACCAAGCGAACGGGCCGAGTCCGGATTGGAAGTCGCGTCATGTCTCGGCGTATGCAAGCTCTCATCCTTGGGAAGACTGGGCGGAGACATGGGCCCATTATCTGCATATGGTCGATGCGTTGGACACGGCTGAGTCTGAAGGCATGGATCCGCGAAGTGCCGGATTTTCATTTGGCGCCGTGTGGCCATTCAAAAAATATGACCTCTATCAAGATGCGACTCCCGCTGCTTTGATGGAGCGCTGGATTCCGCTGACGATTGCCATGAACCGGATGAGCCGGAGCATGGGGCACACTGATTTTTATCCCTTCGTCATCCCGGCTCCCGCCTATGAAAAACTTGCCTTCGTGCATCGCGTGATACGTGCGGGCGGCAAACAGCTTATGGCTCAAGCCGGATCAAGGCCGTAACCGGCCGCGAAGCAATCTTGGACCACGGTTTGGGGAACGCCACGAGAATACCGGCGGCGGATCCAACGCCGTGCGGTGAAATCGCGAGGGGCGCCATCCAGAGCCGTTGATAGAGACGGGTCCACATCATCGGAGCCAGCTGCGGCGGTCAAGCAGAACCTATCGACGCTGTGCTTGAAAACATCTTCTCTTTCGAAAAACATACGGGTACCAGCGGGTTGGTACCCGTATGCTCTTGCCAATTTGCGCCACCGTGACTATTCGTGACAAGAGATCCTTGTTGTCACTCTTTCCGGCCATGCAGTTCCGGCGCAGTGCGGCAACCGCCGAACGCAGACGATCGGCCAGATCCCGTCAATCGAGGTCGATATGCGCCGCAGTATTTTGTCCTGGCTGTTTCTAGTGCTCGTGATGGCCGGTATTGCGGGCGGCCTTGCGTTCTACAAATACAATGAAATTTTGGCCGGCATGGCGGCCGGCGCCGCGCGCCCTGAGCCGAGTGAAGCTGTCGCGACAGTTCGCGTGACGCAAATGGAGTGGGCCCCCACGACGCGAGCTATCGGAACAGTGGTGGCGCGCCAGCAGCTCGAATTGCGCAATGAAATTGCCGGTCTTGTCTCAAAGCGTGGCTTTTCTTCCGGTGACACGGTCGAGGCGGGGCAACTTCTTATTCAGCTCGATGACCGGCAAGAGAAGGCGACGCTCGCTGCGGCAGAAGCCGATGCGCGCCTCACCCGGAACAATTTCGACCGCCGCGAGGCGCTGCGCAACAGTCCCGCGTTTTCAGATCAAGAGTTCGATAAGTCGCGCGAAGAGTTTGCCGCCGCCAAGGCGCGCGCAGAAAGTCTCAAGGTCGTGATTGATCGCAAACGCATCGTGGCGCCGTTCAAGGCGCGGGTGGGGATCACCGATTTGCAACCGGGGGCCTATCTCGAAGCCGGAACTCTGATCGTGCGGCTTCAGGGTGTCGAACCTGATGTTTTCATAGACTTTGCATTGCCCCAGCAGAACGCGGCCCTGCTTCGGCCCGGCGACGAGGTTTCTGTGATGAGCCCGGCGCTGCCGGATGGGCCACGCCGTATCAAGATTTTAGCCGAAGACGATAGTGTCGATCCGGCCAGCCGCGCCGTGCGCTTCCGGGCTCTTGGCAAACAGCTCGGCACAGTTCTGCGGCCAGGCGCATTTGCCGACGTCATCGCGAGCACGGCAGTACCACGGCAACGTATTGTTGTTCCCCTGACCGCCGTTCGGCGATCCCCCGCCGGACAACACGTCTTCGTCATCGAAACGAAGGACGCACAGAGCCGGGCAAAGGAGCGCAGGATCGAAACCGGCGCCGTCATCGACGGTAACATCGTCGTTGAAAGCGGACTTGAGGCCGGTGAACTCGTGGCGGCGGCCGGATCCTTCAAGCTCCGCGACGGACTGCTTGTCACGATCGATGCGCCGCCCGAGGCGCCCGGTCCGGCGGCCGTAAATAAGAACGGCCTCAACGACGGCGAGCCAGGACAGCCATGAGAGCTCTCGACATCTTTGTGCGGCGGCCGGTCATTGCCATTGTTCTCAATTTGGCGCTGGTTTTTATCGGTCTCAGGGCGGCCTCCAGCCTGCCCGTCCAGCAATACCCGCGCATCGAGAGTTCTTCGATCGTCATAACGACGCTGTACGTGGGCGCTTCCGCAGAAACGATCCGGGGTTTCGTCACCACGCCCATCGAGCGCGCCGTCTCATCTCTGACGGGCATCGACTTTGTGGAATCGTCCAGCGTGCCTGGTCTCAGCACGGTCACGGCGCGCCTGAAACTCAACCAGCCGAGCACAACAGCTCTTGCGGAAGTGGGCAACCGGCTGGACCAGATCCGCAGCGAACTTCCCTCGGAGATCGAATCTCCGGTCGTCGAAGTGCAGCGTGCCGACCGGCCTTACGCGACGTTCTATGTCAGCGTTACGTCCGATGCGATGACGCCGGCGCAAGTGACGGACTATTTAATCCGCAATATTCAACCCCGCCTCAGCACCATCCCGAACGTCCAGCGTGTCGGGCTTGAAGGGGCGAGGCCAATGGCCATGCGGATCTGGCTCGATGCGGAACGGCTCTCAGCCTTTGGCCTTAACGCCAGCGATGTGGAAGCATCGCTGCGGCGAAACAACTTCCTCGCGGCGGTCGGCCGCGCCAAGGGCAACGACATCCAAGTCGATCTTCTTGCCGACACCGACCTCAGAAAGGCCGAGGAATTCGAACGCCTCATCGTTCGGGAAGACGGCGACCGGATCATCCGGATTTCGGATCTGGGCCGCGTGGAGCTTGGTGCTGAAGAGGAGACCTCTAATGTCCGGCACAGCGGCAAAGACGCGGTTTATCTGTCGGTGTGGCCACTGCCCGGCACCAATGAGATCAAGGTCGCCCAGGACCTGCGCCGCGAGATTGCGGCTACCGCTCCAGCCCTGCCGCAAGGCATGCAGATCGCGATTGCCTATGACGGCGCAGTTTATATGGAGAATTCGATTCAGGAGATCCTGACGACCTTTGCTGAGACCGTGGCGATCGTGGGTGTCATCGTGTTCCTGTTCCTGGGCTCGTGGCGCAGTGCGCTTGTCCCATTGGTCACAATTCCGATCTCGCTTATCGGCGCTATGGCTGCCATGTCTGCCATGGGGTTCTCGTTGAATCTCCTCACGCTGTTGGCCATCGTGCTCTCCGTCGGTCTCGTTGTGGACGACGCCATCGTCGTCGTCGAAAACGTCTCCCGGCATATGCGCGACGGAATGAGCCGGACGCAGGCGGCGCTGGTCAGCTCCCGCCAATTGTTCGCGCCTATTGTCGCCATGACGGTCACGCTCGCAGCGGTCTATGCGCCCATCGGGCTGCTCACCGGCCTCACCGGCGTGTTGTTCAAAGAGTTTGCTTTTACGCTCGCAATCGCGGTGATCATGTCGGGCATCGTTGCTGTAACGCTGTCGCCAATTATGAGCGCCTATGCGGCGCCCGAAGGCGGGCATGAAAGCCGTTATGCCCGGTTCATAGGCCGCCAGATGGACCGGCTGGCGGCTTCCTACGGGCGGCTCTTGGATGTCATGCTGCCACTCAAAGCGCAGATTGTAGCGTTCGCAGTTTTTGTCGGTTTGCTGGCGGTGCCGCTCTACATGTTCTCCGGCAACGAGTTGGCGCCTGTTGAGGACGAAGGCTTTGTCCTTCTCATTGTTAATTCGGCGCCCGACGCTTCGCTTGCCTACACGGCAGGCCACATGGATAAGGTCTTTGAGGTTGGCAAGGCGCTGCCTGAATTCGAAGCCATGTTCGAAATCGTGTTTCCCTCTTCCGGGTTCGGCGGATACCTGTTCAAGAACTGGCACGACCGGCAGCGCAGCGCGCACGAGATCCAGCCTGAAATCTTCGGCGGTACGTCGCAGATTAAAGAGCTTCAAATTTACCCCATCTTGCCGCCGCCGCTTCCTGGCGCTGGCAATTTCGACGTCGAACTCGTCTTGAAAGGGCCGGGAACACCCGAACAAATGGCGGAGTACGCCGAACGCCTCGTGGGCGCCGCCTTTAAGAGCGGCAAACTTATGTTTGCCGATACGGATTTGAAGATCGACCTGCCGCAGGTGCGTGTGGCGATCGATCGCGAGCGGGTTGCGGATCTGGGCCTCGACCTTGCCGATGTCGGCCGTCAACTCGGTTTTCTTCTGGCCGGCAACTTCGTCAACCGGTTTACGCGCGATGGCCGGGCCTACAAGGTGATCCCGCAGGTGGAGCGGTCGGCCCGCGCATCAGCCGCGACCCTGCTGGACTACAAGGTCCGCACACGGGCGGGAAAGCAGGTGCCGATCTCGTCCTTCGCGACTCTGGAGACCACTACGGCGCCGCGCACACTCGCCCGCTTCCAGCAGGCCGACAGCTTCCGCGTCTATGGCGGCGTGCTGCCGGGCGTGACGAAAGCGGCTGGCCTCGATGCGCTCGAGGCGGCAGCCAAGGAAATTCTACCTTCCGACTACACCATCGACTATGCGGGTGAATCCCGGCAGATCC